>ERZ791934.339-NODE-339-length-66277-cov-10.782942_pt1 | contig 66277 bp, 41 predicted proteins | sample MGYA00510125_ERZ791934 | MGnify/ENA primary metagenome ERZ791934 (study PRJEB30046, sample SAMN00993240) | human gut metagenome | study: EMG produced TPA metagenomics assembly of the A metagenome-wide association study of gut microbiota in type 2... | reverse complement strand
AAAAACGCCGGTCCTTGGATTGCGTCCTCTGCAATCCTAGTACCGCTGCGTTTTTGGCAGAGCGAAAGCGTGCCCACGCAGGGGATACAGTCCGCCCCGGGAGGCAGGGCAGGGAGGCAAGGGCGGGCGGCGGGGACGGGATGTTTCAATTTCCTTAATATTAGGTAGGGATATGAATGGAGGAAGGGCGGCTCCGGTGGGGAACCGCCTTGTTATTTTATGATCTGTGTATGCTAAGGTTTTATTGGTAAATAAAGAGGGGCTCTTCATCAGTCTCTCAATTCCTGCCGTGTAGTGAGATCCGGCCAGTCAAAAGAGAAAAGCAGGAAGTGTTCGGCGCTAAACAGGCGGTTTCCTGTCATGGGTAAGCCGTTCGGCGGTATACTCCTGGCGCACGCCATCCAGGCCCGCATATCGTATCGGCAGAGCGCCGACTTTACATGCAGATATTGACATACTCCCTGATATCTTAATAAAACGAAAAAAACAGATAAAACACTTGCAGAAATTAATAGGTATGATAAAATAAACTGAATGGTCAGTTTATTTTAAAAATCAGGAGGATATGATAATATGCTTATAAACAAAAAATCTAAGTTTCTCTCCGCTGATTCTGTATTCTTTTTCAGCGCATGTATCATTTTGTTTCTTATCAATCAGCTGTATAGTGTATTGCAGGTTTCATTGATCATGAAAAGCACCGGTTCCATTTTATTGTTAAGCTCCGTTATGACAGCCATGGTTATCCCCAGGATTTTTATTCTGCCTGTCAGCGGACTTTTCACAGATAAGCTGGGGATTTTCAAAACACTTATTATCGGAACCGGACTATTAGGCTTGCTATTGATTTCCCTCTTTCTTGTGAATCAGGGCAGCCTTGTGAATGAAAATATCATTTTTATATTTGCGGTTTTATTCGGAGGGATAAGCGCCGCAATATTGCCGGCACTCTATTCTGCCATCCCCGTATTAATGGGCGGGGAGCATCTGCAGAAGGCAAATTCCGTGATGCAGTTCATCAACCAGGGGGCAACCCTGATCGGTCCCCTTTTAGCCGGATTCCTTGTGGAAAAAACGAGTGATAAAGCGTATCCGATCATGGCTGTCTCCGCCGTCACCGCATTCTTTCTGTTCTGCGGGGTGGGCTGCAGGGAAAACAGACAAGAAAAAGACAAGGCCCACGAAAGCGGGACATCCCAACAGGGAGCCTTTAAGGATTTATTGGAACAGCCTATTTTAATATTGTTATTGCTTTTTACAGCGATTCTTAATCTGTGCATCATTGGCCCCCAGCAGGTCGGCTTTCCTGTAATTGCCATGAACTGTTTGTCCGAAGGGGTGGACGGATATACGCGGTTATTGTCTGTGACCGGCCTGGGAGCTTTGATAAGCGCTGTTTTCATCGGAAATATGAAACGGAGGGACAGCACACAGTCCATTCATCTGATCCTATGGTGCACACTCATGCTTGGAATGATATGGAGCATTTTCAGTTACAGTTCTTCCAGGCTGGTGATCATGGTTTCCATATTCACAGCCGGGCTGCTTTTGGGAATCATAAACGTATTATTTCTGACCACAATCCAGCAGCTTACTCCTGCCTTTCTTGTCGGCAGAGTCATGAGCATTCAATTTCTATGCTCCACAGGCCTTCAGCCGGTTTCGTACATGATAACCGGAGTACTGCTTGATAAATTCAATATCAATAACCTGTATCTTATCTCCGGCGGCATTATTAGCTTGCTTTCAATCCTGATATTGGTTTATAGTAAAAAAAACAGGAAATGGATGCGGAGGGTTCCCAGTGCCTAAAATATCGGATGAAAAAAAGAAACAGCGCCAAACGGATATTTTAAAGACCGCTTTAAAACTCTTTTCCCAAAAAGGCTATTATGCCACATCAATAGATGATATCACGAGAGAAGCGGGAATCAGTAAGGGGTTAATATACAACTATTTCAAGAGTAAAGAGGAGATTTTTTTTGAATTGGCAGAACATTGGAATGAGTTTATGAATAATCCTTCTTTTGAAGACGCCTTAAGCCAGGTCATTTCCGAAGATATGTCTTTATCGGAAAAACTAATCTGTGTCTGGGATGAAACGGTAAACCAATGGACTGCCGAAAATCTGGATTTCGCCGGGATTAAATTGGAATTCTGGCTGGAGTCTTCCAAAAATGAATCTCTCAGAGAAAAAATGAAAGAAAAGGCCAAGAACAGCTTAAGCATCGTGGAAGAGATTATTTATAAAACCAAACCGGACATCGAGCCTGGAATCGCTGCCGCCTTTTCCCGATTGTGGTGGTCACAAATAGACGGATTAGTGGCTTATTTTGTAAGCTATCACATATTACCGCCGCCGGACGAGATGGCCCAAATCAGAAAAATAATACTGCACCAATGTAAATATCTTGATGTTCAGTAAAAAATGTGGAGGCAGATAAAAATTCTGAGAGAGCGGCTCCGTCTGCCCGGGCTCATCTCCCGGTTCCTCCGGATGGCCTGCAGCTCCGTAAGGATTCCTGTAAGGGCCGTATAAACACGCCGGTCCTTAGGTTGCGTACTCTGCAACCTTAGTACCGCTGCGTGTTTGTCCGAGCGAAAGCGCGCCCTATAAGGAACCTTACCGAGCTGCAGGCCATCCGGAGGAACCGGGAGATGAGCCCGGGCAGACGGAGCTGCTCACTCAGAATTTTTATCTGTCATACTCTGATTGTAATCTCGCCCCTGATCCGATACAATAGATACATGACATGGATTCCGGAGGAAGATTAAGAATGAAAGAAAAATTATATACCATCCCTTTAAATGATGCCATGAACGCGGAGGATGAATGCCCCTTCTGTTTCATTGAACGGAATGTGGAGCAGGATATCATGGATTACGTGCTCGGTTCCTGCGCTTCCTATATGGAAAGCGACACAAGGGAGGCCACGGACAAGGCCGGCTTCTGCCGGATGCATTACAAGAAAATGTTTGATTACGGCAATACCCTGGGAAACGGCTGGATACTGAAAACCCACTACAAAAAGCTGATTGCGGAAATGAAGGACCAGTTTTCTCATTTTACCCCGGGAAAAACCTCACTCATGGACAAGCTGAAGGGAAAGCCCTCCGAATCCAACGCTATCGCTTCCTGGGTTGCGGAGAAGGAAAAAACCTGCTATATCTGTGATTTTTTCACCAAGGAATACGCCCGCTATATGGATACCTTTTTCTATCTGTATAAAAATGACGAGGCTTTCCGCGAAAAACTGAAAAAGAGCAAGGGCTTCTGCCTCCATCATTTCGGTGACTTATGCAATCAGGCGGACTCCCATCTGAATGACGCGGAGAAGAAGGATTTTTATCCTCTGGTATTCAAATTGATGGAAGAAAATATGGAACGTGTTTCCGGTGATGTGGACTGGCTTATTGAAAAATTCGATTATCGGAACAAGGATGCCGACTGGAAGACTTCCAAGGACGCGGTTCAGCGCGGGATGCAGAAGCTGAAGGGCGGGTATCCGGCGGATCCGGTTTATAAAATGAATAAATAGAGCAAAAAGCCCCGCAGACTGCCTGGCATGGATGGATATCCTTCACGCCTTCTGCGGGGCTTTTTTAATGAGTTAATCAGGAACGGGGTGCGCCATATTCTTCTGATCCGCTTCCGCAGTTTTCAGAAATTCCTCAAACGTTAAATCATTTTCGTCAATAAATTCCGCTGCTTCTTTCCCTACATATCTGAAATGCCAGGACTCATACTCAATTCCCGTAATATTTTTCTTTCCCTTGGGATAACGCAGAATAAAACCATAGCGGGCACAATTTTCGGCAAGCCACATTGCCTCTTTCGTACGCCCCTGACGTTCGTCCAGCATCTGATGGCTCTTCCCCACAATATCCACAGCCAGTCCGGTATGATGTTCGCTGTAGCTGACAACCGCGTATTGCTCACGGGTTTTATAATAAGCGTCTATGTACGTCAGTCCCTGATCCATCAGTTCCTCGATCGAACTGCCGAACAAATCAGCCTGTCTCTCATAGCTGCGGTATGCTGAGCATACCAGCAAATCCATCCCTTCTTCTTTCGCATCTGAAAGCATTTTTACCAGATCATCCACGATACGGTAGTCTACCTGATGCCCGTCATCCAATACGTCCAGCTGAGGCTTGAAGGCGGACGGCAGCGGATTCCAGTCGTTTACCAATATGTAATTCCAGTCGTCTGTATTTACCTTAAACGGGATTTTTCCGACCCTGTCATTCCAGCCGGAAATCTCCAGGCTGATTTTTCTGCCTGCCTCTGAAATTTTCCTTCTGTTTTCCACTGCCTCCGCCTCATACAAAGAGTATGTCCGATGCAGAAGCCCCTGATAATCTTCCATCAGACGGGAATACTTATAAATCATCCCGCCGAGGCCCAATAAAGGTATCAGGATTAAAAGAACCGTCGTTCCCAAAATTATATGCTTATAAAAAAGTACACTTCCCCAGTACCTGCTTTTTCCCTTATGCCGATTTCTGTCAGCAGCGACAAGCTTAACAGAAGATTTACCGTATCCTCCCGCTGTTTCCGTACAAAGCTCTCCGCCCACAGTGGAAAAATCCATACCTTTTTCCTCCTGTTACTCCTCTTTAATTTCTTCAATGCCGCCGATATCGATCATCCCCTTCACGTGTGCCCCATTGTACATGGAGATGCATTCCGATGAAACATTTCCTTTCACCCTTGCAGACTCGCGGAACTCAACACTTTCCTTTACCATCATATTGCCTTCGCTATGTCCGTTGAACATCAGCCGTCCTGACGTGATGTCACCCTTAATCCATGAATTATTATCCACTACCATTTCATCGGTCACCTGAATATTGCCGGTGATATTACCCGACTGGACACGCATGCTGTCTGCGTAAATATCGCCGATTACCTTACCTGCCAGCAGCAGAGAGCCCTCGCATTTCACATCACCTGAAATCTGCCCAAGAACGCGCAGATTTGATTTTGTCCTTACGCTTCCGTCAATTACCATATCCTCCGTAATGATGGATTCATTTTTCAGGGCCGGCACTGTATTTCCTACTGCGGCCATATCCGCTCCGGCCTGAACGGGTACCGATGCTTCAACAGTAACTGCCTGTCCTTCTCCGTGCGGTATTCTTTCTTCCTTCATTCCTTCTCCTGCTGCTCTATCCGGCTCCTCTTTTTTCCCTGATTTTTTTGAGGTCACCTCTGAAATTTTTGCCTTCTGTCCCTCTCCTGAAAAATCAAAACTCAGAATTTCATTAACTGCCTTTTTAAAATTACTTTCCTTCATCGTAATACTCCGTTACCTTTCCCTATTGGATTACGTATGAATTATAACAGATATTATTCTCGTTTAGCATATATTTATAAAAAGCGACATTGGGGCGACTTTTCGGTGTGAATTTTATGATATACTTGCTGTATAGACGGGTCACAGATATGTAATAACAGATAATATTTATATATAAGAGGAATGTAATATGTATAAGATTCTTTTCGTAGACGATGATGCTGCCCTGCGGAATGTGGTATATCAATACTTTAAAGAACGGCAATATGATATCATTTGTACAGCATCAGCGGATAAGGCGGTAAGCTATCTGAAAAGCGCCAGTATTGACTGCGTGATCCTTGATGTTAATCTGCCGGATATGAACGGTTTTGAGTTATGTACCTCCATCCGGCAGTTTTCCTCCGTACCGATCATATTTTTATCATGCTATACTGAAAATGATGACAAAATCAAAGGCTTTCTGTCCGGCGCAGACGATTATGTCCCCAAACCATTTTCCCTGAAAGAGCTGGAGCTGCGTGTTAATGTACGAATCCTGCGCCGTTATGAAAACCAGCCGCCGGAGCTGCTTACATTCGGTGATCTGATCATTGATACAGGCAGGCTCACAGCCATCTGTCACGGAGTTGAATGTACTTTTCCCCGGTTGGAATTCGACATCCTTTCCTTTTTTGCCCACCACCCCAATCAGTTGTTTACCTATGAACAGCTTTATGACAATATATGGAAGCAGCCCATAAATGAAAGCAGGCATAATCTTCAGGCACGCATAGGCAAGGTCAGGAAAAAACTCTGTGACATCTGTCCGGAAAAAGAGTATATCCGTACCATACGCCACAAAGGCTACCTGTTTGTCCCCTGAACCGGAAGTGATGCCCGGAAGCTCCGGGCAGGATTCTCCTGGATTTCATGCTGATAAGATATAGGCCTGCTTTACAGGACATAGTTTATTTGAATTTCTGAACCAGTGCATTCCCGCAAAATACTGCCGCCAGAATGATGCCTACCGAACCAAAGCCCATAAAAATCTGTTTCCTGCGCTCTTCGGCAGCGCCTGTGTCTTCTTCCGTTATCGCCGCAATCGATTCGGCCGTTTCCTCTGAAGACTCCTGCGGCGGACTGAAGTTTTCCTGACTCTGTCCGAAAGCATTATATTCCTGCGTTTCTTCCCGTTTTTCTTCATCGGCCGCAAATGATGCGTTCCCGGAGTCCTCCTTCCCTTCACCATAAGAAAATACTTCCTTCCGGTATGGATCCGTTTTCTCCTCTTCCGTTTTCGGTTTCTCTGCTGCGGCTTCCGTCTGCTCTGTTTCCCCTTCCTCATCCGAATAAGGAGTCTCTGTTTCCGGGGATATCCCAACAGTATTCCCTTCCCCCTCCTTATTTCCTGATACCTTTTCCGTTTCCTGCATACCTGACAATATGGGAGTTCCTCCTCCTCTGCCTCCATGGATGTCACCGATAACCAGAGTATTATCTTCTGAAATCATCACAATATCCGAATAATAGTTCCTCCCGTCTTTTTGAACGCAGACACAATAATAGACCGCGGGATTCCTGTCTTCATAATTCTCATAAAAGAAAGTAATCCCATTTTTTAATCGGTATTTTCCCTGTTCAGAGCGCTGCCACTGCTTTCCGTCCCGGGAAAATTCCACATAAAAGCTGCCATCCTCCTCTTTCGGATTCTCCAGAGCAAAACGGATTTCCATGACAGACTGGCTAGGGGAATAAACTGTCAGCATTCCATTAATAATTACCGCTGCATTTTTATTCTGGAAAAGAGCCATGCATTCCGGGCGGCGTCCCATATCGTAATCCGGGCCATAATTTCCGTTTATAAGCGTTCTTTTTCGTTCCTTCAAAGATGCCTGTGTGTTTTCATCCACTTCCCAGAAAACAGGAAGCTTTCCTTTGTATTTTTTTCCCTTATCACACCAGGTGGAATAAAATTCTGCCGGAAGGACCTCCGGGTCAAAAGCAATTTCCGTAGGAATAATACGATATGCTGTTTCTTCCCTGTCCTTTTCATAGGAATCCCATACTACGGGTTTATCCGGATATCTGCATTCCCCTTCGCAGGAATAGGGAACAAATGCATAGCTCTTATCATCCAGATCCGATGCAGTGAAAAAAGCGCCGTCCTCCTGCCATAAGGCATAACCTTGATCCGCCCTGAGGCTGCCCCCTTCGAATGTGGCGTACCCTCCTTTTTTGATATGGATAAGTCCCCCATCCCCTCCTTTGCCGAAAACAGAGACGCATCCCATTACCACCAGCTGTCCCTCCACATAGATCGTATATTCGCCCGTATCAATATAAATTGGCGCAGCTGGGGGAGATATGATATAATAGGTATCAGCATCTGCCCCCGTTATGGTTATATCCGAGGTCAGACGGACATGTCTTGTCTGCGGCCTTATGCTGCTGTTTATTATTCTGCGCAGCTCCTTAAAATCAGCTATTTCAATCCAATCCGCAGCTTCTGCCGATATGGAATTATATGACACGGACAATGCATCCTTCAATATCGTATTTCCCGATACCGCAGATATTTCTTCCGATATATTATTCTCCGACACCGCGGTTGAATCTCCCGGCACCGTATTCTCCGGCACTTCCGTTGATTCTCCCGGTACTGTATTCTCCGGCACCGCAGTTGATTCTTCCGGTACCATATTTTCCGGCACCTCCGTTGATTCTCCCGGTACTGTATTCTCCGGCACCGCAGCTGTCTCTCCCGATACCATATTCTCCGGCGCTGCATTTGATTCTTCCGGTACCATACTCTCCGGCACCGCAACGGCCTCTCCCTGCACCTCAGCGGCTCCCTCCGATATAGTATTGCCCGATATGGAAGAAGCTTCTGACGGAATCCAGCAGAATATAAAAGCCACTGCTGCCGCATGAAATAAGAAGAACCTTACTGATTTTTTCATTTTGTACATGCTCCATCCTCCGAGGTATCCATGAACTCCAAAAAACAAGCTAAGAACAAAAATAACACCGTAAAAACACAGCTGCTGTGCATTCTTTTATTCCTTCTGGCCCTGGCAGGTTTTCATCTGCTTACGGTAATTGATAACAAATACAGCAAAGATTATTATGAAATCCGGGACGGCGTCCTTCTCGCTGATGCACAGGCATTGAATCATGATAAGCTCCTTTATCTGACTGAAGGGTGGGAAATCTATCCTGACAGGCTGCTCTCTCCCCAGGATTTTCTTTCTTCTTCCGTTTCCGAAAGCGGTCTTACAACGCGTATTGGAGAATATATGAATTTTGCCGGCTTCCATCAGGGGCATTCTCCCTACGGTACCGCCACCTACCGGCTCAGATTCGCCTCTTCCCGGCAGCTGGACGGTCTGGTGCTGTATCTGCCCGAAATCTTTTCGGCATGCCGGGTTTATATCAATGGTAAAGAAGCGGTCAGCCAGGGGAGCTTACAGCCGTATTCCCCCATGGTCCGCGATCTTATCCTTTCGGTTCCTGACGGCACGGCCGCGGATATTATTATCCAGACAGCCAACTACAGCCATTATTACAGCGGAATTATATATCCTCCGGTATTGGGCAGCGCTCAGGCCATCCACCTGCAGACCTCTGTCCGTATGGTATTTTACAGTCTTCTATGCTTTTTTTCTCTGTCTATAGCGCTGCTGTCTGCCGCCGTATGGCTGGGAAGCAGAAAGCAGCCCGGCCGCAGGGTCTATTTCTGGCTCGGTATCCTGTCCCTGACCTTTTCCCTGCACTCCTTTTATCCCTTTTTCCATACCATAAGCCTTCCGTTTCCCCGCATCCTGTATGCCCTGGAAGACGGCAGTTCCATGCTCATAATACTATGTGCTCTGAAAATTGTATTCGCCCTGTCGGATTCCGTAAAAAAAGAAATAGCTGCCCCCATAGAGCTGATCTCCCTGTCCATGCTGCTGATCAGCGTATTTCTGCCTTTATTTCTGCTGTCTTTATTTCCTTATTTTATTCCGTATTACGGCCAGATTATTTCCTGGTATAAACTGGCAATATCATTGCTTCTGCTTCTTTTATCCCTGAAGGGTACCTCCGGAAAACATACCGGATGGCTGGCTGCAGGCACAGCCATGTACAGCGCGGGTCTTCTTTCCTCTGTGCTGACCCTCAACCGCTGGGAGCCTGCCTATACCGGCTGGCCCGATGAATATGGCACCTTTTTCCTGATTCTCTTTTTTTCAGGCTTCATGCTGAAGCTGCATTTCATGATGGCTGCACAAAACCTTCAGCTGACAGAGCATCTGCAGGATATGGTCGAAGAACAGACAAAGGAAGTAACCCTGCTGCTCTCAGAACGTCAAAAAATCCTGTCGGAATTCCTACATGATCTGAAATCTCCCATTGCCTGTATTTCCGCCTATCTGCAGCTGGTAAAGGAGAATGATATCCATGTGGACGAAAAAACCCAGGAAAAAATAGATATGATAGAAAAGAATTACGAAGAGCTTTCCGTACAAATTCGTTCCATCCAGGATTTTAACGCAGGGATTTCTCCTGTGTCCCGCCGGGAAAAATTCGACCTTCGGCAGCTGGCGGAGACCTACTACCTCAGAACCAGGCAGGATGTGGAGGTCTTCGGCCCCCTGTTTCTTCTTTCTCTCCCGCCTTTCCCCTGCCCGATGCAGGGGAATCCTGAATCCATCGCCAGAGCCATCGAAAATATGGTATTCAACTCTATGGATTTCACACCGCCCGAGGGAAAAATCGTGCTGTCCCTTTCCATGGAAAATGGAAATTATCTGTTATCCGTCAGTGATACCGGATGCGGCATTGACGAGGATACTCTTCCCCATATTTTTGAACGCTCCTTCAGCACAAGAAAGGAGGAGGGAGGCAACGGTCTGGGGCTTTTCCTTGTAAAAACCATCGCTCAGGAGCATCAGGGAAATGTCTCCGCCGAATCTGTCCCGGGAGAAGGGTGCCGGATTACTCTTACGCTTCCTGCTTCAGAATAACCGTTTTCCTTATTCTACTAAATTATTCCTGTCATGTCACCAGCAAATCTACATATGCAGCTTAAAGCGGCTGATTTTGCTTTTTAAGAGCTGAGATTCTCCGTAGAGTTCTTCAGATGCGGCGGCCGACTCCTCTGCCGTGGCTGAGTTAGTCTGCACGATATCGGATATCTGTCCGATTCCTATGGAGACCATTTCCGTCGCTTCTGCCTGCTTTTGAGTAGCCTCCGCAATCTGATTTATTTTAGATACCATATCATCGGTGCCGCCAACTATATTCATGAGTGAGGCGGCCGTTTCTTCCGCTAATTTCGTTCCATGGGCAACCGCGTCGAGGGTCTGCTCAATCAGCGCCTCCGTGCTTTTGGAGGCAGCAGAGGACTTACCGGCCAGGCCGCGCACTTCCTGGGCCACTACGGAAAATCCCTTGCTCTCAGCACCCACCCGGGCCGCCTCCACCGCGGCATTGAGCGCCAAAATATTAGTCTGGGATGCGATATCATTAATCGTCTTGATGATCTTTCGGATTTGCGTGGAACAGGAATTGATTTCCCCCATCGCTGCCTTCATCTCCTGCATCTGCTGATTACAGGCGAGAATATTGGTACCCATTTCACCTGCCGCCGTTTTCACCGCCTGCGAGGTTTCCGCATTCTCATTCACCTGCCGGGATATTTCCGACATTGTCGAAGCCAGTTCTTCCACTGAGCCGGCCTGGGCAATGACTCCCTGGGAAAGTACCTGTGCCCCGCCGGCGACCTGATCGGAACCGCTGGCGACCTGGTCAGAAAACGTATTTATTTCCGCCATTGTTTCATTCAGGGAATCGATCACAATAAAAAGAGCCTCCTGAACAGGCAGAAAATCTCCCTGGAACCCATCACAGCCCGGTATATCCAGGTTCCCGTCGGCCAGCTGCTGCATGGCCCGGGAAATCTCATCCATGTAATAGGAAATCTTTTCCGACATCTGCCGCATACTGTTCGAGAGGCTTCCCAATTCATCCTTTGAGCGGTATGAAACATCGACTTTCAAATGCCCCTGCTCCATCTGCCTGGCCGCAGTCTCCAGCTCCTTAATCGGCCTGGTAATGCTGCGGGTAATATAAATGCCGAAAAGGATGCTTATAAGTACGCTGGCTGTCCCCAACACGGACAGCATCACAATGAATTCCATCTGTTCAGAGCGCAGGCTGACAATCAGCTCATCCGCCTTCCTGTCCGCAGTATCGATGAGTTCATCCAGCTCTGCCTGTGCCTTATGGATGGTTTTAATATTGTTCGCCTCCATATAAGCAGCGGCTTCCTCCTTCTGATTCTGCAGTGCAAGCTCCAGGACGTGTTCGCGCTGCGGCGCAAGTTCATCCAGCGCCGCCCGGAGACGTTCAACAATCGCCTGATCTCCCAGAAAATCCTTCTGTATGATGGGAATCTGCTCCTGAATTTTTCCTGCGTATACCTTAGAATCCTCCAGCGCCTGCTCAGCAATCACCGGGTCAGTGTTGGAAATGGCGCGGAATACGGATTTCTGCATCGCCTCAAAACTGGAATTCACCGTATTCGCGGCATTCAGGACCTTAAAAGGGCCATTATAAAAGGCCTCCACTCTTGCCCTTATGCTTATCAGGTTTCCTATACTCACAGCAATAATGACGACCAATAAAATCAGCACAAAGGCATATGAGATAATCAGTTTTTTACTGACCTTCAAATTTTTCATATCTGTCTTTTTTCCTTCCTGTTAGCGGCGAGAACCTTTTCAAACTCCCTGATCGGCATCGGTCTGTAGAAAACAAATCCCTGAATCAGATCGCAGTCCACAGATTTCAGGAACTCCACCTGCTCCTCCCGCTCCACGCCCTCGGCAACCGTGCTGATATGCAGCTGTTTCACCATGTTGATAATATATTTCAAAATAGTCTGCTCCCGGTTCACATCCACACTCACCCGGAAAAACACACCATCAAGCTTAAGCACATCAATCGGAAGGTACTTCAAAAGCCCCAGAGAAGAATATCCCGTGCCGAAATCGTCAAGAGAGCATAAGAACCCATTTTCATGCAGTTCTCTGACTATCTGCAGTAAATATTCCTCATGCTCAAACGCCACGGATTCCGTCAGCTCGATTTCCAGCATTTGGTCCGGTATTTCATATTTTTTCTTGATTCCCGCGTACACGGGGATAAAATCCGGGCTATAGAACTGGATTTTTGACACATTGACAGAAACCGGCACCACAGTCTCTCCCTTTTCCATGCGCTCACGGAACCAGATACATACCTTCTCAAAGACGTATCTGTCCACCTTCCCGATAAAATGGTTCTTTTCCAGTACCGGGATAAAGAACCCCGGTGAAAGCAGCCCTTCCCCGGGAACCTCCCATCTCACCAGCGCCTCCGCAGCTTTTACAGTGCCGTCCTTTACCCCTATTTTGGGCTGCATATAGACCACGAACTCTTCATTATCCAGCCCCTCCTGCATCCTGTCCTTCACCGACATCTCGGCGATCAGCTTCCGTCTGATCTCTTCCCCATAAAACGCATAGCGTTTCCCCGGTTTATTCTTTACCTCCTTCTGGGCAAAATTGGCCCGGTTAACCATCCTTACCGCCTCAGGCTCCTCCACCATATCCTCCGCACAGCAGATACCCCCCGCAATTGTCATCATATGGCGGTTTGATTTGACAAGACTGGAATTTAAGAATTCTTCGTCCACCTGCTCCTGAGTCTTCAGCAGCTCATCACGGCTCTCATAACGGCGCAGTATCACGAACCTGTCCGCCATATCGCGGCCCAGCAGCTCTTTTTCTCTCAGGCGGCTCATAGCGAAATGGGCATAGCCCTTCAGCAGTTCATCCCCATAGGAGTACCCGAATACATCGTTGACATATTTGAAATTCTCGAAATCAACATATAAAACGGCAAATTTTTCATCGGGATTCTGAGTCATGATACGGTTCACCTCTTCATAGAACCTCTCCATATGGTACGCTCCCGTCAGCTCGTCCCGGTATGCCAGCCCCTCCAGCCTTTCATTGGTAACCTTCAGCTGGAAGAATTTACGGATATAAAAATAAACGGCCGCTGCAAACGCAATGGCGCTGACCAGCGCGGTAACAGAAACCATCCCCGCCGTCTTTTCCGCCATTTCCATAGAATACTGTTCAATGGAAAAAACCGTATCATTGGCAATTTCAAATAATTTCTCACTGGAAGCCAGCAGGCTGCTGCTGTCATCTCCCTGTCTCACGCCATCGATCTCTTCCCTTACTGTTTCCCACTGTTCCTTCAGTAAATCCAGATTATTCCGATATATCTCACTGTCGGCCAAAACCAGGCCGTACCGGCCCTGTCCGGTCAGCAGTTCATTCAGGATCTCTTCCACATAACCAACCAGCTCATCATCCGGATGACCGTTCATTTCCAGCTTCACCACCCGCTGGGAGGCTCCCCTTACAATCCCCACATAATTAATCAGTTTCGAGTAATTACGAATATCTGAAATCCGCCGGATAGAGATTACGCTTATGGCCACAATCAGCCCCAGCAGCAGCGGAGTCAGTATTCTCATTTGTTTTTTCATTGGTGTTCCCCCTGATAAGATTTTATTCTCCGGCCTGAGTCATTCCCTCTTCTCCTGTACGCACGGATCGGGCCGGATTAAAACAGCCTCCCCAAGCATATCCTCCTTCTTTATCAGTTCAAAAAATTCTTCCGCACCCATAGGCCTGGCAAAGTAATAACCCTGTCCATAGTCGCAATGGTATTTATACAGTAAATTCAGCTGCTCCTTCGTCTCAATCCCCTCCGCCAGCGAACGTGTCATTGGAAGCTCACGGCAGATCTGCATGGTATTTTTCATGATAATACGGCTCTTTACATCACTGCTCAGTTTATCCACCAGCGATTTATCAAATTTAATCTCGCTGAATTCCAGCGTGGCAAGAATAGACAGATTGGAATATTTCGAACCAAAATCGTCCAGCGACACAGAAAAGCCTTCCGCAGCAAACTGGCCCATCAGGTCAATCAGCTGCTGCGGCTCCAATTTACTGATACTTTCTGTCACCTCTATCGTAATCTTATCCGCAGGGACTTCATATTCCCGGCAAATCTCCTTGATCTGCATCACAATATCCGGAGCCATCAGCGTAACACGGGAAAAATTGGAAGAGATATGGGTTTCCATCCCCTGCCTTTTCCATTTCTGCCAATCGGCGCAGACTGTCTGGAACACGAATAAATCCAAATGGCAGATTACACGCTCCCTTTCATAGTGGGGGATAAAACGATCCGGCAGGATCAGGCTTCCCCGTTTATTCCTTTTTCGTACCAAAGCCTCCGCACCGATAATCCGTCCGGTTTTAAGACAGATCTGCGGCTGATAATAGACCTCGAAGCGGTGGTCGGCAATATCCTCCAGAAGCTCTGTGGCAATACCTGTGCGTGCCCTTCTGTCCCCCTGCAGAATTGCGTGATAATACTGCTGTTTTTCTGCATACATTAAATCATCGGCCTTGAGGATCTCCTCTTCCACAGATACATTGCCTTCCTTCCATGTATGGCCGATGGAAACGTCATACTCTTTGTTTTTCTGAAAATCCCTGATCAGCTTCTCTGTCAGCACATGGAAGTCCTGCTCCTCAATATCCACACAAAGCACCGTAAACTCATCTCCGCCCACCCGGTATGCATCGCATCCAACACGCAGCTTCAGGATATCCGCCACCCTTTTAATCACTCTGTCCCCATATTCATGGCCGTTGCTGTCGTTGATTTTCTTCATTCCGTTGATATCAATGTAGATAACACCCAATGATCGCAGGGTTTGGTTAGAAAGCCTGTCCAGCATTTTTATGTAGCAGTTCCGGTTCTGCAGGCCGGTGAGCAAATCCGTATAGCTGAATAACTCCAAATCCTGGATTAGCCTGCGCCGTTCCATCTCCTCCAGCACGAAGCTGCATACGCTGCGGAGCAAGGATAAGTCCTCTGTACTTTCCACAGGATTGTCGACACCAAGGAAACCAATAATCCGGCCGTTTTTCTTAAGTGGGGCGGCGGCAAGGCTTTTAATTCCCTGCGCTTTTAAAATACGGTAATCAGGTGAATCAATGACCAGATCCTTATCCAGTGAAGAAATAAAAAATTCTCCGTCCAGTTCAAATTTATGGTTCCAATCCCTTATGTATTCTATTGGAATTTCCTGCAGTACCCCTATTTGATGCGGGACATCGGAACTACACCACTCAAAGGTATTTTTTATGTGTTTTGTATTATATTCAAAGATATATGCCCGGTCAGCCGCATAAAAATGGCCGATAATCTCCAGGAAACGGTTCACTGCCGCATTAACGTCCGCTTCACCGGAAAGTGTCTGAATGCACTCCACCAGGGTTTCCTCCATGGTAAGACGGTTGGAAACGCGGTCGAATTTTTCTTTCTGGGCTGTGACATCGCGCGCAATTTCGAGCCGGCAGTTCTTCCCCTCGAACATAACCAGGATATCTGTAATATCAAACCACATCTGAAGCTTCCTATTGTAATGCTCCCATTGATATGGCCTGCCAGGTTTCAATTTGCTGTTTGTGCAGAAGGGGCAGACATCGTCCAGGCCCTGAATCAACTCGTAACATTTTTTCCCATAGGTGTCCCGCACATCCTCAAACCCGTACAGGGTGGCTGCTGCCTGAGTCATATACAGTATTTCATTGGTGGCCGTATCCGTAGCATACGCCACCAGTTTCTGCTGGTTAATCATAAATCGTTCAAAAAAAGCTTCTCTCACAGTATACCTCCCAAATATCATCCCTCTGCCTCTGTCCGCTGTATGGATTCCCATGTTAACGTTCTGCAGAGGTTAGATATTTTTCGATTTCCAGGGCAAGGGTGTCAAAACTCAAAGGCTTGGCCATATGGCCGTTCATTCCCGCATTCTCCGCATTACGGATATCCTCAACAAAAGCATCGGCCGTCATGGCAATAATCGGTATCGTCATGGCATCCGCACGGTTAAGCGACCTTATTTCCCGGGCTGCCTCATATCCATTCATCACCGGCATCTGAATATCCATTAATATCAGAGAATAGTAGCCGGGGGCGCTCGCCTGAAAGAGCCGGAGCGCTTCCTCGCCGTTTACCGCCGTATCCAGCCTGGCGCCAAAATTGCCCAGCAGTTCCGCGGCAATTTCCCGGTTCAGTTCATTATCCTCTGCAAGCAGGAAGATTTTATCATGGAAATCATAGGTCACAGCTTTATGGCCCGATGTTTCTTCGCCTTTCAGGTATTTAAGCATACAAGCTCTGAAGGTGGAGCGGAAAAATGGTTTTTCTATATATCCGGCAATGCCGCCAGCCACCCCGTCCTTGATTTCACTCCAATCATAAGCGGATATGATCAACAGCGACGGTTCCCCGGCAGTTTCTCTCCGGATCTGCTCCAATACCTCCTCAGCATCCGGCCGGAGCATTTCCCAATCCATAATTATCATACGGCAGCTTTCCCCGGCCTGATACCGGTCACGTATATAAGCCAATGCCTCACCGACGCTTTCCGCACAGTAAGCCTCCGTTCCGAGACGCTCCAGGGCCTGCCGCCCTTCCATCAGGACAACCGGGTCTGTATCCACAAGCAGAATTCTTCCGGCATCATCAATGCTCCCGTCTGCAGGCGCCGGGATGGGACGTATGGGCAGTGTCACACAAAACGCGGAGCCCTGTCCCGGTTCGCTGTCCAGCCTGATATCGCCTCCCATCAGCTCAGTGAGCCGTTTGACTATGGCAAGGCCAAGGCCGCTGCCTTCAATCCGGTCTGTACGGCTGTCACGTTCCCGGGTAAATGTCTCAAACAGATGCTCCTGAAAGTCCTTCTTTATGCCCGGGCCGGTATCCGCTATGGTAAACGAAAGCCCGGAGTCTCCCGGCAGCTGCTCCACCTCAAAAATAATCTGTCCCTTTTCCGGCGTAAATTTGGAGGCATTGGACAAAAGATTCAGCAGTATCTGGCGCAGGCGCAGCTCGTCGCTGTAAAAATGCTCCTGGCTGATATTACGCAGATGAACCTTGAAAATCTGCTGCTTTGTTCTGACATTGGGAAGCGTAATCATGATAATCTCCCGGATTAACTCCGGCAGCGAAAGAGAGGACTCATGAATGGAAACCTTTCCGCTTTCTATCTGTGACATATCCAGCACGTCATTAATCAGGCCCAGAAGGTGGTTGCTGGAGAGACGGATTTTCTGCAGGCAGTCCCTTACACGTTCCGGTTCCCGGATGTGGGCATCTGCAATTTCCGTCATCCCTGCAATCGCGTTCATGGGCGTACGGATATCATGACTCATCCGGGAGAGGAAATCCGACTTGGCCGCATTCGCCAGCTTGGCAGCCTCCAGCGCCGTATTGAGCATCTCCGTTCGTTCCTCCAGCTGATGCTGGAGCTTTCTGAGCTCGGTAATATCGGTAATGTCAATATACACCACCAGATAAACCGGATCGTCGGCAATGGAATCAATACAGGTGCCGTGGAGCTGAAGCCAGCAGTCCCTGCCATATTTATCCTTGACACGGATGGATTCGTCCAGCTCCAGAGCTTCTCTCCTCCGTAATTCCGGAAGCCTGTCTTCAATGAGCCTGCGGCTCTCAGGCTGTAAAACCCTCATGAAATCAGCGTCGGTCAGATTGTCAAGATCCACATCAAAAAAATCCTTTATACGGCTGCTTGCATCAATCATCATAATCCGGTCCGGAAGGATCCGGTACTTAACAATAAATCCGGGGACATGCTCATAAGCCACACTTTTATCGCGCTGGGCCTGCAGCAGTTCGGTGACGTCAATCATGGTGGTGTAAGCCAGCTGTTTTCCGTCCTGATATTCATTGGTAAAGAAACCCACCAGCTTCACCCACCGCGAGGAACCGTCCGGGAGCTTCATCGGAAGGTATGCCCCGAAGCTGTCCTCTCCCGCCGCGCACATGTTATCTATTTTATTGCAGAGAATATCCCATGTTTCCGGATTGTCCATGAAATATTCATCACAATGATTATGGAATCGTTCCTCATATTCAGGCTTGGGATACCCGATAAGCTGATAATAAAAATCATTGGCCCAGACCACAGTGAAATGCTCGTCCACCTTGTGTTTGCTGACGCTGACCTTCATTGCCTGCATCATCATTTCCAATTCATTCCTGGTTTGTACAAGCTCTGTCACATCTGTCATAACCGTATAAGAGGTACGGTAGCCGTCTACATACTGATCTGTAAAAAAGCTGACGAGCTTTACCCAATAACTGGAACCATCCTCATATTTCATGGGGACAATCAGTTCATATTTATCGCCTCCCTGCTCCAGTACAGAAGTGACCTTTTGGGTAAGCAATTCCCAGCCTTCCGGGTTATTGCCGTAATATTCATCCGCATGATTGTGAAAAAGAGCCTCATACTTAGGCTTGGGATAGCCTATTAATTTGTAGTAAAATTCATTGGCCCAGATACAGGTATAATGCTCATCCACCAGATGTGAGCTGACACTGACATTGAGCGCGCTCATGAGCATTTCCTGTTCACGCGTCATCGTCTCATAATTTTGCTGCGCACGCATCTGCTCTTTCTGCGCCTGCATCATATCCGTCACATCAATCATAGTGGTATAGGCAACTCTGTATCCGCCGATATATTCATCCGTAAAGACAGCCTGCAGCTTGATCCAGAATTTGGAGCCATCCGGATAGACCATCGGCAGATAAACAGAATATCCCTTTTCGCCTTTTGCCAGACTGGATTCTATCTTTTCCGTAAGCAGCTTCCACCCTTCCGGATTCGTTTCAAAATATCTGTCACATTGGTTTTGGAAACGCGCTTCATACGCAGCCTTTGTGTAGCCAATCAGCTCATAATAATAGCTGTTGGCCCAGATGCATGTAAGATGCTCATCTATAAGGTGCTTGCTGACACTGGCTCCTAAAACCCCCATCAGCATGCTGTATTCGTTATTCAGTTGGTCATAGCTTAAATTGATTTCCACCTGGCTTTCCTCCGTTGTATCAATCAGCGTAAATTATTATTCCTGAACCAGCACACTTCTGTTGCGGCCGTTCCGTTTCGCCTGATAGAGTGCATCATCCGCCCGGCGGATCAGATCCTCCGGACAGGTATCCTCCGGTGTCCGGAAAACAGCGCCGATACTGATGGAGCTTGTAAAAATATTCCCCTTATATTCCAGCTGCATCTGTGGAATCTGCTCCACGATACTGCACAGCATCCGGGAAACACTCCCCTGCTCCCTCCCCTGCAGCAGAAACAGAAATTCATCTCCGCCGAACCGTCCAATCAATGTCCCTTCCGGCAGCAGCTCCCCAACCCTTTTAATGACACGCTTCAGGGTCATATCACCCGCCTCATGGCCATATGTATCATTGACATTCTTGAACCCGTCCAAATCGAGGAGTCCCAGCATAACAGGATCATCCGTCTTTTCGTTCTGAAACTGAACGGTAAGATTTTCTATGAAGTATTCACGGGTTAAACAGCCTGTCAAAGCGTCATAGCAGGCCTGCCGCTTAAGCCGGTCAATGATTTCCAGGGTACGCTTAAGCTCACGCAGATCCCGGCTGTAGGCGATAATGATATCTTCATCATCCTTTCCGATAACCGCCTTCACCAAAGTGACCTCGCAGGGGATGCTCTCTCCATTCCGGTTCACATAGACCCATTCAAAAACACAGCGCCTGTTTTTTTGAACCTCGTTCATTGTCTTTATTCTCTTCTCCACACTGACGGAACCATCCGGCTGATAGAGAGGCAGAAAGCTGTCAAAATCATGCAGAACTTCCTCCTTGTCTCTGGCTCCCAGCATTTCAACGGCGATTTGATTGCAGTCCAGAGCTTCCTGCCGCATATTCCAGAGGACACAGGCAAGAGGCGAGGAATCCACCACCGCCCGGACACGTCTGGCCATCAGGCGCTCAGCCTTCTCCGCCCTGAGCTGGTCACGAAGGTCTCTTGTATAGCCGGCCACCATGGCACTGCCGTCTTCCTCCAGGCCCTCAATGCGCACCAACGTGATTTCAGCGGGAATCAATTCTCCATCCGGTTTTTGGTGCAGCCAGTTAAACTGAATGCGTCCTTTCTGCATGGCCTCCTTTATTTTCTCTCTTGCCCCTTCCGTGCTCAGACTGCCGTCCGGCTGCCGTTCAGGGGACAGCAGATTAAAATGCTCAAGATAATCCTGTTCACTGTCCAGTTCAAAGAGCTTCACCGCCTCACGGTTGCACATAATGTTGTGAAATTCTTTGTCCCAGAGATTGAGACAGAGAGGCGTTGCATCCAGCAGCGCCTTGAGCCGCATCCGGAACTTCCAGCGTTTTTCCGACAATTCAATTTCCGCGCGCAGATCCCGTGTATAGCTGGCCACAACAAAATCATCCAGATATGGGATCCGTACCGAGATAACCTCCGCCGGAATGCTGTTCCCCTCTTTATCACAATGCATCCATCTGAATTCTGAATATCCGGACGCAAAGGCCTCTGTGATTCTTTCATGTACTGTTTCCACAGAAGAACGTCCATCCTCCTGGCACGGAGGAGAAAACCGGTAGAAATGTTCAATAATATCTTTTTTTCCATCCGCCCGGAACAGCTGCACCGCCTTCTCATTGCAGGCCATGATTTCAAACTGGCGGTTCCAGAGTATGAGACACAGGGGCGTTGCATTCATCATGGCAAATAAAAGCTCTTTATTATTTACCAGCTTTTTCTGGATCTTTTCCTTATCTATGGGACTCACCAGACTCTTACTGTCATAAGACGAGGTGAGATATTTCCGGTAAAACACCTCCGGCTCCACAGGCCTGGAAATGTAAAAGCCCTGCACTAAATCCGCATTGAGCAGACTGATGGTCTCCCATTCCTCCTTTGTTTCAACTCCCTCCATGCAAACCTCTTTGTTTAGATTGTGGCACAGCCGGATGACGGACTCCACAAAATCATGGTTATACTGGCTGATATGCAGGGCTTTGACAAAATAGCGGTCAACCTTAACAACATCCATATCGATTTCAGACAGACGGCCCAATGAGGAATATCCGATTCCAAAGTCATCCATGGATAACTCGATATGCATTTCATTTAAGCATTCCAGAGATTCATTGACAATGGAATCATTGGTTATAAAGTAACTCTCTGTTAATTCCAGCGCCAGATTCTGCGCGGGCAGGTCATATTTCTGCAGCAGCGCGTCCACCTTGCCGCAGAACCCGGAATCCTGCAGCTGCACAAAGGACACGTTGACATCCATGATAAAATCCGGGTTTTGCCTGCTCCAGACTTTACAGGCAATGACTGCCTGCTCAAGCACCCACAGCCCCACAGGGAGAATCAGACGGCTGCCCTCCAGCAGGGGAATGAACTCTGTCGGTGATATTTCCCTGCCATCCGGCATCGTGTACCGCAGCAGGGCCTCCGCTCCCCGCACTTTCAGGGTGCCGGCATCACAGATTGGCTGGAATACCAGCCGGAACCCCTCATAGCCATTGTCCACGCTCCGCGCCAGGCAATGGGAAAGCTGCAGCTCTTCGAGCAGTTCAGCCGTGAATTCCACACACTGGTCTTTTCCATTCGTCTTTGCCTGTCTCAGAGCGGCGCAGGCCCCTTTCTCCAGTTCCCCCCAGCTGTGCGCTTCCTCCGGATAGGCAATTATGCCTCCGGACACCGTGAACCGATAGGAACAGCCGTTTACCCGATGGGACCCGGAGGCATATTTCCGGATGTCCCCGTAAATCCGAAGCATCTCCTCCCGCCGGACATTATTTCCGTAAAGCAGGAACTGATCTCCATCGTACCGGTAAAGCTTCACCTGCTCCGGAAGCAGCTTAAGGATATCCTGAGCGGTCGTACGCAGTACAAAATCACCAAAGCTGTGGCTGTTGAGTATATTGATGTTTTTGAACCCGTCGATCCCCAGAAGAAGGACCTCTCCATGAGAACCTGCCCGGCCCTCCGTCGTATTTTCAAATCTTTCACGGGCGGAGCCGTGCCTCAGGAGCCCGGTCACCTGATCCACACCCTCATATTGCTCCAAATTCCGCAGTATTCCTACTATCAACAGTGCTTTTCCCGTATCGTCACGTTTTATTTTTTCCCGTCCGCTTAACCAGATATAGTTTCCATCTGCCGTCAAAGCCTGGTATTCCAAATTCTGGCTGTCCTCATCGGACCTGATAAACGTCCGATACAGTTCCCGCACTCGTTCCCGGTCATGGGGATGAATCCACTTGATTCCCGAATGAAAACAGTTGGTCATACGGTTTCCGTCAAGCCCCAGGTCAGAAACCATATTGGGAGATGCCAGAAGAATGTCCTCCTCCAAATCCCAGATATATAAATAATCACTGCAGATTGACGAAACTGCTTTGTATAAAAACGCTTCCTCCCGGTCAGGATTGATATCAAACAAGGACATACGGGCACCTCCCATACCGCTTCCTCCTATATTTGGGAATAAAAGCTTCCGCAAACATACTGTAAAACTGCTCATTATTAAATTTATTATGCTCATTTAGTATTTTTTAATTATAAGCTAAGTTCAAAAACAATACAAGAAAATAGTACCCATAATGGTTTTAAAATGCTAAAATTAAAGTAACGCTGTCTTGGGGAGGATGAAAAACTTGGATCAAATAAAATTATATAATATTGCTTATAAATATCTGTTTAACTGTATTCATTTCGGCTTGTATCCCACAGGCTCCAGCCTTCCTACAATACCGGAGCTATGCAGAGCCTTTAATGTGTCAAGCTCCACAATCCACAGTGCCCTGAGGCGTCTGCAGGAAGATAATTATATCTCCCTGAGCCAGGGACGGAGTGCGGTTGTCACTTATGATATCACTGAAGATGAGTGTCAGAGGAAATACAGGCTTTACAGTTATGCCGCAAAAGATGCGCTTCTGGATCTGTGCGGCACAATGCTGCTAATTTGGCCGGAGGTCATGCTGCAGGGCCTGAAATTATGCGGGGATGATGATTTAAAAAAGCTCAACGAAATCTATGGCCGGATGTCGCCTTATACCGAATATCCGTACTACGAATTTTTTCTTCATATCCTGAAAGCCCTGGGAAACCCTCTGTTTGTCAACCTGTATCAGAGCACCATTTTCTTTGGGCACCCTTCGATTATGCATTTGGGGGATAAGGCATACGTCTATGGCTATATGACTTATTTAAAAAGGGCCACAGCACAGATACTTTCCCTGTGTAAGGCATCCGATTACGATCCGTTGAAAGCTCTGCTGATCAGCCTTTACCAAAAACAGATTGAGGAGATACGCCTGTATCACCATTCGCTGCCTGTGCCCGATTGTCCGGTTGAACCAATTTCCTATGAGTGGAATTATTTCTCGGAACGCCCGCTGGTCAATTTTAATCTGGCAATGAAGCTTCTCCGGAAGATCTATTCTTCCTACGGGAACCAGGAGTTTCTTCCATCGTACGGGACCCTGGCCAAACAGTATTCCATGCCGTTAATTACCGTGCGCCGCGCCGTAAAAATACTCAGTGACCTTGGAATTGTAGAGACTATACCCGGAAAAGGGACCCGGGTGCTGGTAGGTTTGGATAACCCGGCGCCGCTTTCCAAATTCACTTCCCCCAATTTAAAAAAAGCGCTGCTTCAGTATCTGCAGAGCATGCAGATCATCCTGATCATCTGTAAAGACGTAGCCCTGTCCGTTTTTCCCGGGCTGCCCGACCGTTCCATCCAGGAAACGATATCCTGGCTGCAGAGTATTCAAATTTCAGGGGACTATTACATGACCTTCGGCGTCTGCTTCGGCCTGCTGAACGAAAAGGCGCAGTCACCGGCCTTAAGGCAGATACTGGGCGGGCTGATGTACTTTCAGTATCTGGGATATCCTCTGAATGATATGAAGCCCTATGCTTTCCGATTTGATTCCCGGTCAACCTCCATGCTGCTGAAAAGCCTGGAAGAAAAGGATGCGGGGCTGTTTGCGTCACAGCTGCAGTGCCTGGCCCTTGATATATTTAAGGCCGGAAAAGAAAAGCTCATCACCGGCGGTATCCGCGAGGCCGAATCCATTATGCTGCCGCTTTTTGATTAAGGGGCTGCCCCCTCTATTCATTCCTGCATCAGAACCAAGGAGGTACTCTATTGAATTCCTTTACCTTTCTCTTCCAATATATAAAGCGGCATAAATACCAGTACACAGCCGGTATTATCACCCTCTTTGTGGTGGACTTCGCCAATCTTTTCATTCCCAGGCTTACCGGAACGATCACGGACGGGCTCACCGCCCATTCGCTGGACTGGAATGGCATCAAACTGTGCCTTCTGGCGATTTTCGGACTGGGCCTGACGCTGGCGCTGGGACGGTTTCTATGGCGCTTTTTCCTGTTCGGAGCATCCCGTTCCATTGAAAAAGAGCTTCGCAATGATATGTTCCGCCATCTGGAAAAAATGAGCGTGGAATATTATAACGAACATAAAACCGGGGATCTGATGACACGCTTCACAAGTGATCTGAATGCGATCCGGATGGCAATCGGCCCCGCTGTCATCTGTGTGTTCGATGCCAGTGTCATGACAATAATGGTCATATGCCAGATGATGTACTATGTCAATATCCGTCTTACGCTTTTGGCAATCATCCCCATGCTGCTAATCTGCGCCGGGGAAATTTACTACGGCAAAATCATGCATGCCAGGTTCCGGGAACGCCAGGAGGCCGTTTCCGATCTGACGGACTTTGTGCAGGAAAGCTTTTCCGGCGTCCGCGTCATCAAGGCCTTTGTAAGAGAACGCTCCCAGATGCGCGCCTTTGCCCGGGCAAACCGGCACACCATGGATAAAAACCTGAATGTGGTACGCCTGCAGGCGGTGGTCATGCCGCTTCTTGACGTTATCATCGGACTGAGCAGCCTCATCACGCTTGTTTACGGCGGCTATCTGGCTCTCGTGGGAGAAATAACCCTGGGCCGTTTTGTAGCCTTCAACCAGTATATCAATATGCTGGTCTGGCCCATGCTGGCCTGCGGGGACGCCATCAACATGTTCTCCCAGGGCTCCGCTTCCACCCGCCGTATCCGGGAAATCTTTGATGAGAAGCCGGAAATATATGACCGGAAGGATGTGCAGCCGCCGGATGAGATACGGGGGAATATCACCTTTTCCCATCTGACCTTTATCCACCGCGGACACAGCGAGCCCACCCTGAAGGATATCAATCTGGAGATCCCCGCAGGCACCACTCTTGCCATTATCGGCCGCACCGGTAACGGCAAGTCAACGCTGGTAAACCTGCTTCTCCGCCTTTACAATACCAAGCCCGGCATGATCCTCATTGACGGGCGGGATATCAATACCATCCCGCTGAAGGCCCTCCGGGAAAATATCGCCTACGTGCCCCAGGACAATTTTCTTTTTTCCGATACCCTGAAGGCCAATATCGCCTTCGGCGCCGGTGAGGAAGACATGGATGCCATAACCTGCGCCACCTCGGTGGCCTGTATCCATGAAAACATCGTTTCCTTCCCCGACGGCTATGAAACCATTGTGGGTGAACGGGGCGTAACCCTTTCCGGCGGCCAGAAGCAGCGCAGCTCCATCGCCCGGGCGCTGATGAAAGATTCGCCCATCCTTATACTGGACGACTCGCTTTCCGCCGTGGATACGGACACGGAGGAACGTATCCTTAAGAATCTGAAAGAAAACCGCAGGGGGAAAACAACCCTGCTCATCGCCCACCGGATATCCACCATCCAGAACGCGGATGTTATTCTGGTGCTGGAGGACGGGGAGGCAAAGGAAATCGGGAATCACGAGAGCCTGATGGCACAGAACGGCATTTACCGGGATATGTTCGAAAAGCAGCAGCTGGAAGCTGCCATGGGGGAAGAACAGGCCGTCTGGAAGAACGGCGCAGATGATACAGAAAGAGGGGGAATGAACGGATGAAGCGACTGCTTGCTTACCTGAAACCGCATAAATGGACCATGGCGGCGGCCACACTCCTGGTGCTTTTCATCATCGTAGTGGAGCTTTACCGCCCCATCATCATCGGTGATGCCATAGACGACTATATTAACGGCTACTACCATCCCTATGAGGTCTCCTCACAGGACGCGCCGGGCGCCGTTCCCTACAAGGATCTCTGGCTCACAAAAGCGGCGGCGGAGCGTTCTGCCGGACAGGGAAACCCTTCGTCCTGGTATCAGCTGTTCCTGTATCAGGACACCTATTATATGGCGGAAGGCCTCTCCCGGGAACAGTGCCGCCAGCTGGAAGGGGCGGATAATACAATACTGGAAACCTACGTGAAGGACGGGGCGCAGCCTCTTGCCCCTGATGATTTAAAAATACTGCGGCACTCCGATTTTAACGGAATCCTGATGGCGGCAGCCCTTTATCTTCTCATGCTTCTTCTGGGTTTTGTCCTCAATGCCGCGGATACCTGGATGCTGCAGAAAATGGGACAAAGCATTATTTACCGGATGCGCGAGGAGGTTTTCGGCCATATCCACAGTCTTTCCCTGAATTTTTTCAACACCACGCCTGTGGGAAAGCTGGTCACCAGGGTCTCCAACGATACGGAAGCCGTCAACGAGCTGTTCTCCTCCATCCTGGTAAAGCTGTTTAAGAACGTGGTGAAAATCATAGGTTATGCCGTAGTCATGCTTTCCATCAATACCGCCATGGCTCTGGTATCCTTTCTTCTGCTGCCGGTGGTTACTGTTTTAACCTTCTTTTTCCGTTCTCTGTCCCGCAAGGCTTATCAGCTGACCCGAAACAAAATTACGGAGCTTAACACCTTCCTGTCCGAACATCTTTCCGGCATGAAGCTGATTCAGGTTTTCGCCAAAGAGGAGGAAAAATACAAAGCCTTCGAAACGAAATCCCAGGAGCTGTACAAGGCAAACTGGAGAGAGGTCATGACCTTTGCCATCTTCCGCCCTTCCATTTACATGCTCTCCATCCTGGCTATGATTATCGTCATTGGGACGGGAAGCTCCTATGTGCTTAAGGGCACTCTCTCCCTGGGCACCCTGTTCATTTTTATCAGCTACATAAGCTCCTTTTTTGAACCCATCCAGGAACTGGCGGAGCAGTTCGGAACCCTGCAGTCCTCCCTGGCCTCCGCAGAAAAAATCTTCTCCATATTGGATGAGAAACCGGAAATCGTGAAGCCCGCCAGGCCTGTAAACGTACAGATCCAGGGCCGGATCGAATTCCGCCATGTCTGGTTTGCCTATGAGAAGGAGGACTATATCCTGAAGGATGTCAGCTTTACGATCCGTCCCGGAGAAAAAATCGCATTTGTAGGTGCAACCGGCGCCGGGAAATCTTCCATCCTTAACCTGATAGGCCGCTATTTCGATATCCAGAAAGGGGAAATCCTCATTGACGGTGTTAACATACGGGATATTGATACCGACGTGCTGCGCGCGGCCATCGGCCAGGTACAGCAGGATGTGTTTATTTTCACCGGGGATATCAAAAGCAACATATCGCTGAACAATGAAGCCATAACCCTGGAGGATGTAAAGGAGGCCGCCCGTATTGTCCATGCGGATCCTTTTATCAGCAAAATCCCCGGAGGCTATGACGCACCGGTCACGGAACGGGGCAGCACCCTTTCCGCCGGGCAGCGGCAGCTCCTTTCCTTTGCCCGGACGCTGGCTTATAAGCCCGCCATCCTGGTGCTGGACGAAGCCACGGCCAATATCGATACGGAAACCGAGGCCCTGATAACCCAGGCGCTTTCCAGGCTGATGGAAGGCCGTACCACCATAATGGTGGCCCACCGCCTGTCCACCATCCAGCATGCGGATAAAATCATTGTCATGCACAAGGGACGGATTGAGGAATCCGGCTCCCACCAGGAGCTTCTTTCCCAAAACGGGCTGTATAAAAAGCTCTATGACCTTCAGCTTGTATAAAACAGTTTTTCCTCCAAATCCCTGCGGTTGCGGATCCGGATGGTATGATCGAAGGCCGTGTAATCCGTGAAATATACCGTAACGGCTCCCGGCGTCTTGGCCTCGCTGTCTTCTTTTCCTTCCGTAAAGCGATGCTCTCCAAAGCCCGGCCCGATCAGCAGGCTGTCCTTTTCATTGTAAGCCTCCAGCTCCGGATCCTTGATTACCAGCACTTCACTGCCGTTCACAGGGAGCATCACATGTTCGCTTGCCATGAATTCAATGCCGGAGAAAGCCAATTCCACCCTCCAGGGCGCCCCGGACACACCGTCAGTCACCACACGTACATCAATGCCGCCCTCCGCGGGCTTCACGTACACATCGATCTCCATATCCGGCCCCAGCTTTTTCTTCCGGCTGCTCTGATCCATCTTCCACCAATCGCTGGTTTCCGGCTTCTCTTCAAACGGCAGATAATACCAGCCCCTCATGGTCTGGTGCAGATGAGCCGTCCCGTCGGCCAGGATTTCCATCGTCTCCGCCTTAAACGCCCGATGCTCGCAGAAGCTTCCCGCGACCTTCATCTCCAGCTTGCTGGTTCCGTTATGGAAATAAAGGAAATTGGATTTCTCCCGCATCACCGTGTAGCTGTAATGCCCCTTCCTGGCCCGCAGGATTCCGGAATCTTCGTAAAACCGGGCAAAATCCGGCTGCTCGTAACGTCCCTCGTATTCAAAGCTGCGGTATTCGGGGTGCAGCATCAGATAAATCAGGCACTCCGGGGATGGTATCTTCTTTTCCTCTATAATATCAAAAATAGTATTGCACATCCCCAGGAATTCAGGGATGTCATATTTCATGCCCATAGCCAGGTACTCCATATAATAACTCAGCGGATACACCAGCCTGTCCTTGTCAAAACGGGTGGAATTGGCAGTAAAAATACTTCCGTCCGGCTCCCAGTAGGTGAGCATCATATGCAGGTTCCGGATGGTATGCTGCTCATATTGGGCATCTCCGAAGGCATCGGAAAGCATCAGCATGGCATCGTTATTTACACTGTTATAATTCCCGGCGGATTTCTCCGCGAATTCCCCGTCGGCATTACAGTCGATCCCTTCTTTCAGGTAGATTTCAGCGGATTCCGCCAGTTTTTTATCTCCGAAAAGCATCCCGCATTTTGCCAGCGTGGAGGCGATGGCCCAACGGTGGTTGGGGGTATGGAAGCCGCCCTCCAGCAGGCCGTATGCGCCGTCATGTACAATTTCCCCCACCTTCCGAAGGAAATCCTCTTCCTGTCCGGTACGCTCCTCCTTCTTGCTGAGATACTCATACAGCGGGATAAAAAAGCCAATGCAGAAAGCCGTATCCGGCGCGGAGAAAAAATTGCAGGTAACATAATCAAAGAGGCCGTTTTCATGCTGTACGCTGCGGATATAAGAAAGGCCCAGCTCCGCCCGCTGTGCCAGCAGGGAGCTGCGGTAATACCGGCTGTCCGGATTGCAGTACAGAGTAATCATGGGTTCCACGCAGATAATGGCATACTTGGCCTGAACGATCCGATCCCTGTCGTAAAAGCCTCCGTACCAGGGGCTCTTCTCATCCAGTTCCTGGATCCGCAGACGGCTGAATACCCGATCCTCGGTGTCCTTCAATATTTTCTTATAATGTTTTTCCATAAATTTTGTCCATTCCTTTCCTGTTGCCAGGCACTGCCTTTGCCCTGACTGCCTGAGAAAAGCCTGCTACCGGAGTAACAGGCTTATTCTGCTATTAATGACTATAACTATCGCTGCACCGGGAATCCGCTTCCCGTATTGCCGCACATTAGTTCATGCTGTCGAAATATTCCATTCTTCCGTCCAGAATCTTCTGCAGGCCTGCATTTACCAATTCATTATAACCGGATTCATAGGTTGCATCAAACTGATCTGCGGGAGCTACGATACAGCGATATACGAACTCAACCATACGGGTCTTCACATCCGTACCATAGGTCTGCTCATCCTCAGTGATATAGGAATATACCGGGAAACGGAACTTCCCTATTTCCTTCACTGTCTGGAAATCCTGATACCATTCAAGGCTTGCCCACTCGGTTGCCTGATTGTTGAAAGAGGTCTGAGCCAGTATCTCGGGATCGTTGGCCCATTCAAAGTTCAGGTTCATGATGCACAGATCGTCACAGGTTCCGGGATAGCCTTTTTCATTCTTTTCCGCTTCGGTCGGCTCTACAGCCACGCCCAGATCATCTACCTTATGTTCCGGAGTATAACGGATATTGAGGGCAACCTCGGGATCCGCCATCCAGTTCAGATATTTCATACAGGCTGCCACCTTCTCCTCGTTTGCACTGGAGGGAATCATGACAAACATGGCATAACGGTATTCAAAAGGAGTCCTGTAGCTGCCGTCAGGCAGATCAAAGCACTGTACGGGTACAAAGGTTTCATGTCCCACCGCGTTATTCAGTATTTCAAAGCTTGCATGGGGATGATAAGGATCATCCAGCAGGAAGCCTACGCTGCCGTTGGAAATGGCCGCCATGAAAACATCCTCTGCCGTATCGGTAGGGAAATCTTTGGTTATCAGGCCGTCATTGTACCACTGGTTCAGCTGCTTCAGGCCTTCCTCCGCACCGGGAGCCACTGCCATAAAGGTTTCACTGTAAGTATAGGCGGTACGGTCATCCGGCAGATCCACATAGGATCCCAGGAAATTCAAATACATCTTCTCGGTATCATTCCGTCCGCTCATAGCCCAGGGAATGGTAGTGCTGCCGCCCAGATTCTTTTCCTTTACAGCATAGAGGTATTCGCCCAGTTCTTCTTTTGTAGTGGGCATTTCCATTCCAAGCTCATCCAGCCAGTCTTTTCTGATGTATGCCATGTGGCGGGGTTCTTCCGTACCTCTCTGCTTCATCACCGCAAATTTCTGGTCACCCACCATACTGATATCCTGGGCTTCGCCGCAGTAGGTCTGGATATTGGAGCCATACTGGTTATAAGCGTCCGTCAGTTCATTAAGCGCGCCGCTGCTTGCATAGCTGTAGAACAAGGACTGATCATAGGTAAATACGATATCCGGTGCCGTTCCGCCGGACATCATGATATTCAGCTTGTCATCGGACTCCGAACGGGGAACGGATACATATTCCACATTGATATTATACAGTTCTTTCACCTGTTCCTGAATCCACTTTGTCAGCGCATTATTCTCCGTGGTGGTTCCGGGAGCCGCATTTCCTCTGTCCCATGCCATCACGCGGATGGTTACCTCTTTCCCTTTTTCCGCAGCTTCTGTTCCGGCTGCAGCCGCAGATTCCGTGCCGGCGTCAGCCGTCTGAGCCGTTCCTCCGCCTGTGGTGCCGGAGCCTGTGTCTTTTCCGCCGCATCCTGCTGCCGCCAAAGTCATTGCAGCGGCAAGGGCAACTGCCAGTGTCTTCCTGAAAATACCTTTTCTCTTCATAGCTATTCCTCCATTTTAAATTTATTAATGCTTCCATTTATTAAAAATATCCAGGTTTTTGCCGGATATCGTTTAACGTAAACCATACCTCTCAGCCTTTTACAGCGCCAATCATGATACCCTTGGTGAAAAATTTCTGTACGAACGGATAAACAATGAGCATCGGGAGCATAGAAATCACAATACTTGCCGCTTTGATATTCTCCGCTATCAGATTAGTGGTCATACCCTCCTCTACGGATACATTCACCGCCTCCACGAACTGCTTCAGAACCATCTGTACCGTGTAAAGTGATGAGGTGTTAATATAGTACAGGACATCACTGATACCGTTCCAGCGGCCTACCGCATAGAACAGGCCCAGGGTCGCCATGGTGGGGTACACCAGGGGAAGTGCCACTCTGGTCAGTGTGGTAACCTGGCTGCAGCCGTCTATCTTGGCCGCGTCATAGATTGCGGAATCAATCCCGCGGAAAGCATTGCACATGATAATCATATTGTAGGCACTCAGCGCACCGGGAATGATCAAAGCCCACACCGTATCGATCATGCCGAAGTCCCTTACATTCAAATATTCCGGGATGATGCCGGGATTCAGATACATGGTAAGCACAAACAGAGTCATAATGATGCCGCCGCCTTTCAGTCCCTTCTTGGAAAGCGGATATGCCGCGAGTACGGTCATCAGAAGATTCACTGCGGTGGAACCCAGCATCAGCACGATGGAATAACCAAAGGCCCGTACGAAGCTTCCGCTCTGCAGCGCCCTGCTATAGGCTTCTGTATTGAAGCCCACCGGGAATACAAACACCCTGCCCGCCGTAATCGCATCTTTGGAGCTGAAGGATACGGAGATAACACGCAGAATCGGAACCATTGCGATCACCGTTATCAGTATAAAGAATGCCGTCCAGAAGAACTGGAATATTTTTTCTGTTTTGCTGTTAATTCCGCTGTTCATTATACAATACCCTCCTGTCCTATTCTCTTAATCACCCAGTTGGCCAGCAGAACCAGCACGACGCCCACTACCGTCTGGAAAAGGCCTACCGCCGTAGCAAAGTCAAAGCGGCCGGATGCCAGACCAATGGAATATACATAGGTGCTGATTACGTTGGATGCATTACGCACCATGGTATTGCCCATCAGATAAGGCCTGTCAAAGCTGATGGACACCAGCTTGCCAATCTGCATAATCAGCAGTACGGTAATGGTGGAAGAAATCTGCGGCAGAGTCACATGCCAGATACGCTGCAGGCGGGTGGCGCCGTCTATATAAGCGGCCTCTCCCAGGGAAGCGTCCGTAGCCATCAGGGCCGCCAGATATACGATAAGAGAATAACCGGCTCCCTGCCATACTCCGGAAAACCAGTATACAAACCGCCATATCCCGCTGCTGCTCAGAAAGGGAATGCTCTCACCGCCCAGGGCATTCACAATATTGTTAATCATGCCGGAATTGGCTAACAGCTGGGTGGCAATGCCGGAAATAATAACCCAGGACAGGAAATTCGGCAGATAAAGCAGTGTCTGCGTCACCTTACGCACCTTCCCGCTGCGCAGTTCATTCAGAAAAATGGCCAGGAAGATGGGAATGGGAAAGCCGATAATCAAATCCCCTATGTTCAGGATCAGCGTATTTTTCAATGCATCCCAGAAATCCCCGGATGTGAAGGCTTCCTTAAAATGTGTCAGCCCAATCCATGGACTGTCCCAGATACCCTGGTAGATATTGAACTTTTTAAAAGCTACGACTACGCCCAACATAGGTTTGTACTTAAACAAAATCATGTAGATGACGGGAATCAGCAGCATAGCATACAGCTGCCAGTTATTTCTGAGGTAAAGCTTTCCGTTTGTTTTTTTCCAGTCCGTTCCGGACGGTGTGTTCTTCCCTTTCATATGTCCTCCTGTTGATTTGATTCATCCAATCCTTCCGTCAAATTTATGTATGTCCCTTCTTCCATTCCACCAGGAACAAAATGGCAAGCGCCTGTCCATAGGGCATAGGCCTCAGCGGAATTTCTTTATAGAACTCCCTGTTTTCTCTGCCCATGGGGGTTCCATAGGATACCTGTCCCAGGACGCCTTCCTCCGATATCAGGGCCAGAACCGGCTTCAGCACCCGTTCCGCCACCTCCAGCCATTTTTCTTCCAGAAGCCCGCAGTGTACGCCTCTCAGGATTCCATATGCAAAACCACAGGTGGCGCTGGCCTCCTCATAGGATTCCGGATCATCCAGCAGCGTGTGCCACATACCGCTTTCCGCCTGACACTCCGCCAGTGCATCCACCTGGTTGCACAGGGCTTCCTTTAAAATACGCTCCACAGGCTCAGAACAGGGAATGCTGCTCAGCAGTTCCGGAATAGCAATGGTTATCCAGCAATTCCCCCGTCCCCAGAAGGCTCCTGCAAAATGATTCCGTTCCAGGAAGGTCCAGCCATGGTACCAGAAGCCGCTTTTGGGATCCTGCAGATATTTCATATGAACCATGAACTGATACTGGGCTTCATTCCGGTAATCCTCCCGATCCAGTATTCTTCCCATATTTGCCAGAAAAAGTACGGTCATCACCAGGGTATCATCCCAAAGCTCCTGCTCATTGACATCATCCGAAGTCATATGCTGTATCCCGCCCTCCCTGGTTCTGGGCATTTGATACATAACCCATTCCGCCGCCTCCCGGCAGGGCTTCATATAAACCTCACTCTGCAGGTACTCCGCCAGATAGGACATGGTCAGATAAGGGGTCACGGTATTCACATTGCACTGAGGAAAGCCTACCTGCTGCTGTCTGTCATAGTACCGGGTGAGTATTTCCAGATATTCCTTTTCTCCGGAAGCAGCAAACAATTTCCAGATACCGTAAAGCCCTACTCCCTGAGTCCATTCCCAGTGCGCATATTTCTGCAGTTCTTCCTCAGGAAGATTTTTCTTCCTGCGCATCTTCTCCATGAATATATCGTCATCCTCGTACAAGATCCCTGTAAAGGCTCCTATCAACAGCCGGAGCTTTCTGTCTACCTCTTGTAACATACCCTTATCCTCCTGAATATCTTTTCCCATATTGCTTGTCTTTTAGCATTTGCCCTGATATAATATAATGGTGAAAAAATTGACTTAATGCTGCTGCAGCAGAAAGAAGGTACTATCTCCATGCCTCAGACAATTGAATATGAAGAAAAACATTTTATCATTATCAATGATATTGAAAATTCTTTATTTTATTTTTTTGATTTTGACGTCCGTTCTACGGAAAAGAACATGGAATTTGAGCATCTTCATTCCTACTATGAAATCCATATCCTGTTAAGCCCGATGGCCACACATTTCATCGAAGGAATCCCCTACCGAATCCGGACCAACGATTTCGTTCTTCTGGAGCCTTCCCGCCTTCATAAATCCTTTTACCCCAGTGACACCCCTTCCAAGAGGCTGGTCATCACCTTTATGTACCGCGACGACGGCTACGGCTTTAAAGATACCTATGAAAATCTCCTGACTCCCTTTCGTGACACGGTGCCCATTTTTCGTTTTCCGGAATCCCAGCAGGAGGTTCTGGTGCGGATTCTCAATGAAATCGTGGCGCTGTCCCGTCAGGCCGGAGCCCAGGAAATGACCGGCGCCTATGAACTCATGGTACACAGCCTTTTTACCCAGTTCCTGTATTACCTGAAAGCTTTCCACGATTACAATATTTATGAGACAGAGAATCCGCAGGACCGCCTTTCAGAACGTATCTACACCGTAGCCAACCATATCCATACCCATTATATGGATAACCTCACTTTGGAAGGGCTTGCGAAAAGCATTTACATGGATCCCTTTTACCTCTCCCACCAGTTCAGGGAGGTCACCGGCTATACGATTACCCAGTATATCCACCTGGTCCGGATCCGCAACTGCCAGTTCCTGCTGCTGAATACGGAAGACAAGATAACCGATATTTCTTCCGCCTGCGGCTTCACCAGCTTTTCCCAGTTTAACCGGGTTTTCCATAAGTTCTGCAACGAATCTCCTTCCGAATACCGAAAGAGCCAATCAACAGGCCGGCTTCTCGTAGAACGGCCTAAGCCTTTAAGACACTGATCGTTTTATTGATTGTTTTTAGTATAACCATATATGGTTTCCCAGTCTATGTATTAATTGTTTTTAAATCACCAAAAATATTGCATATTTTGCGTTGGATTGGTAATCGCCAGGTTGGTAAAATCAGATGCCGCTGCAAAAAAGAGCCATCTGCATTCCCTGATATCCTCATTCCAGGGGAGTATCAGGCTGTAATCATAATATTTCTTCCCCTGGGATTCCTCCCGTTCCGTCAGCGCCATTTTTCTCTCATATCCGCCGCTGCCATAAATATACAGCTGTTCCAGAGGAAGGTTTCCAAGAATGGTAAGCGCCATCCCTTCCTTTCGCGGCTCCGCATACAGAATCGGGCCATTAGTCAGAAAGCTCTGCCCCTTGCGCAGTGCATCCAATACCTTTTGTACCGTGGGTTTCCCCTCCAGCTTCACATACGTCCTTACACCGCCGCTGGTCAGATTGCTCTCCGCCCATTTTTCCATGGCAGGAAGCAGGCTTTTGTGCAGCAGCTCCAGACAGTCCCATTCTGTTTGATATTCTTCAGCCAATTTTTCCCGGATTTCCCTGTATTCCTCCAGCGTTTCGCAGATCCACATGATCTCATGGAATAATTCATGGTAATCATTCGCCCGTATATTGTGGGTATCACTTCCCGTTACAGCCGGAATATACCTGCCCTGCTCCAGCAAATCCCTCCACAGCTTCGCCGCATCGGCATTGGTGGTGCCATAGTACATGGGATGGGAGCCGTTCCAGATTTCCATGGTCTGGAATATATCCAGCATGTCATAAAAGGCCGGATTAAAAGAAGTGGAAACACTGTAATCCCTCGGATGATTCAGCTGAGGCAGACCGCCTTCCCTGCGGATTTGTTCGGTAACACTCCTGAACTCGGCACGCAGCGCCTCTTCCGTCCGCTCTTCCCCCCATGGGGCATGGTAAATGACATCCTTCTCCACTCCCAGAGCCATTACATGGCCATTGGTAGTCGATATTTCCTTGGAGACGATCGGCAGAAAATCCTCTTTCTCCTGGGCCCGCCAGCTGTCGTGATTCAGTGTGTTATGGTGATCACTGAGGGCTCCATAGGAAAGCCCCATAGCCCGCATGGAGCAGCTCACCTCCTCCGGGGTTTCGCACACATCATCGTCCCCGCCGTAAACCGGGCTGCTGTAGATGCTGTGATGATGCAGATCCCCGGCATAATAGCCCCGTTCCCCCAGATGAACGAAGCGCTCCAGCCGGAAGCTTTTTGTCATCTCTGTCTCGGTCACCTTCACTTCCTCCATGAGGATGATATATTCACTGCCTTTGGAAATTTCCATCATATAGGCGCCTGTGGGAAGAAGTTTGTCCAGGCTTCCGTCTTCACCGGTCATCTCCCGTATCATATCGATCCGTCCGTTGACCCTGTGAAAGGTCTTGGCAGATTCCCCGGATTTTAAGGGAAACAGCTTCACCTGGGCGGGTGTGGGATTCCCTTTCTCATCCAGAACCAGCACACGAAGGGTTCCCATCGTCTTCTGTCCCGGCTCCTCATCAGAATAAATAATACCCTGCTCCTCCAGCAGGTTCCGTGCCTGCCGGATCATGTTCCACAGCTGCTTTCCGCTGCAGCCGGGATTTTCTCCCCGCGCTTCCAATATGCTGATTCCAATGTTCAGAAATTTCTCTGGTTTTGACATGTTCTTTACTCTCCTTTTGGCTCCCAGCCGGAATTATGGTTCTGATTATATCTTTAGAGCTGTGAAAAGACAATACGATATTTTTTGTGTCATCTTTTATTATGGCGGGTGATTCAGGCACGGTTCAGGAAAAACTAACGGTTTTGCTGGGCGGAAATTCCTAATAAAAAAAGCGGCATACATTTTTTCGTATGCCGCGGTTTTAGTGGAATTTACAGTCAGTTAATCGTTTATTATACCGTCAGTTCTGCAGAAAAATCTCATTATTTTATCCCCCTATAGTATTCCGGCTATTGGAAGATTGCATCCCTCTTTTACTTATGAGCTCTCTGTATTATTTTTCGTTATCCTTAATAGCATCATAGCCGGCCTTTTTTTCCTCATAACGGGGAACGGCCCATTCCTCCAATTTTTCTATTCCCAGTTCATCTGCCGTCGTAAGCATTTCCTCGTATAGTTTCTCAGAGGCTTCCGCGCTTGGTGCTGTGATAATTTCCACGGATTTTGTTTTATACAATTCACTCAGGTTCTTCATAATTGCCTGTTCTTCTGAATCTGCATTCAATCTGAGCATTCCGAGTATAGGATTTACCTCAGCAATATCTGTAATTGCCTTTTTCGCTGCATAAGTAGCCCCGCCGTTCTCATAACCAGGAATAGAATTCGTTACACTGTTATGATACATCCATCCCCAATATTTCACACCTTCCTCCGTATTGGGATTATCAAAGTCGTATTTCATGACAGGGTAGCTTTTATCTTCACTCCACTCCCAGTCAACGCCCTCTTCTCCCCACTGCATCAGCTCCTGGCCTTCCCAAGACAAGGCAAACTTAATAAACTTATATGCCAGTTCAGGATTAGAACAGCTCTTAGGTACAAAAAGCCCTCTCCAGCCGGCTGTTGTCTGATGGAATTTGGCACCATCCATATTTGTTAAATCAATCAACTGGGTTACTGTAAAGTCACAGCCAGCTTTTTCCATTCTTCCATTGAAAACATTTTCTGTATCGCAATACTTGCTTACTGCAAAAACCTTATCTGAAATCATATATTCCAGATCGTTATCATCCGATGTAAATGCAAAGTTTTCATCACTCATATATCCTTTACGATACCATTCGTTCATCGTGGCGTAATAGGCTTTCAGATTCGGATCTTTGATGAATGGAACAGCTTTTCCATCCATATCTATAAAACCTTCCGAACCTGTCGTAGCTCCGAACAATACCTTGATAAAATTGTTATTATGTACGGAATTATAGATAAAGGGAATCTTGTCCGGATATTTTTCCTTTACCTGGGCCAGCAGGGCTTCAAAGTCATCCAAATCCTTCACTTCGGGAGAACCCAGTTCCTCATAAATATCTGTACGTACAGCCAATCCGGGTCCTTCATATACGGCCTTATCATACTGTTTCATATCACACTCCGGTGAAAAACCTGCCATTACAGTATAAATATTTCCATCATCTGCAGTATTTACATATCGGAGTACAGAATGCAGCTCCAATTCTTCACCCGCCATTTCAGCCAATTCATCCAGACTGTAACAAACATTGGAGTCAGACATCCTTCCGAATTTTCCTGTACACACCAAATCTCCCATTTCACCTGATGCTATCATCAAATTCATTGCCGTATCATCTGCCGCTACAGTAACCTCAATATCAATTCCCAATTTTTCAGATACCATTTCCGGAATTCTTCCATTCCAAGAATCATAAGGCCACCATGTCTCATCTACAAACAACTTTAATGTCTGCCTATCCCCACTGCTCTCAGAGGCAACTTCAGATGAAGCGGAATCACCCTTCACCTCAGAATCTGTTTCCGCAGCAGATTCAGGTAAGATCTCATTATCCGTTGCATTACTGTCTGCTGCCTGGCCGCATCCTGTAAGCAGCATGGTAAATGTCAATACCGCAGCGGCCCATTTGTTAAAATAGTTTCTTTTCATTACTTCTTCCTCCTACTATTTTCATTTTTATAGTGAAGATAGAATTCCTTCTATCACTCATTCTTTGACAGCGCCTATCATAATACCCTTTACAAAATATTTCTGAAGAAACGGATATACCAACATTATTGGCAGCATAGATAACACCATAGCTGATGACTGCGTAGTTAATGCGGTTGATTTTGTTACAATTGTCCCTCCCGAAACCGCCTGCCCCACCGACTGGTTAATTTCTGTAAGCATCCTGTACGCAATAGTCCGCAGGCTTTCATCACTCACATAATAAGTGGAGTCAAGCCACGCATTCCATTGATTCACAGCTGAAAACAAAGCCAAGGTAGCTATAAACGGTGTCGATACAGGGCGTACAATTCTCATAAAAATTTTAAACTCCGATGCACCGTCCAACTTTGCAGACTCCACAAGAGAATTGGGAATTGCAGCAAAAAAATTGATGCCCACAATAATAAAAAAAAGATTCAGCATGGATGGAAATATATATACCCATATCGTATTGAGTAAATGAAGATTCTTTAATACGATATAAAAAGGTATCAATCCTCCTGACACATACATAGAAAACACGACCATGAACCGATAAACCTTTCCAAACATAAGTTCTTTCCTGGAAAGAGAATAAGATACCAGACAGGTTACAAAAACTGTAAGTGCTGTTCCTACAATTGTCCTGATAAAGGATATTTTAAAAGCATCCATCCATTTTTCCTGCCCCAAAAGACTGGTGTAATTGGACCACGTAAACTCTCTTGGGAAAAAATAAATGCCTCCTCTCATAAAATCATACCCATCATTAAAAGAAGCAATCACAATATAATAAAAAGGATAAGCCGTTATAAGAAAGACAAGGATCAATGCTACCCATACAAAAATGTCGATCAGCCAGTCCTCCGTTGCACTTTTTTTCTTTCTTTTCATCAGAAAATCCCCTCTCCGGTTACTTTTTTAGCGATCTTATTACTTATAAGTATCAATGTAACAGACAGCATCGACTGTACTAAATCCACGGCCGTAGCATAGGCAAACCTGCCTTCTGCAAGTCCTGTTTTGAACGCAAATGTCTGAATAATTTCGGATGCCGAATTATTAATGGCATTTCCAAAGATATAGCACTGATCAAAATTGGATCCTCCCATTCCTCCCCCCAGCAGACTGCCGATGGAGAGAATCAATACTGTAATGACAGAAGCTTTGATACCAGGCAAAGTTATGTACCAAATCCGGGCAACACGTCCCGCCCCATCCATTTCAGCCGCCTCATATAATTGAGGATCGATTCCTGAAATAGCTGCCAGAAAAATAATTGCCCAGTACCCTGAGTTTTTCCAAACTGCCAGAAAGGTTGCTACACCATAAAACCAGTCCGATGAAGTTAGAAAAGGAACCGGTGCGTCTGTCAGACCCATGTGTAATAATATCTGATTTAATACTCCCGTATCTGCATTCAGGAAGGCATTGGCAATGGTAAAAACCAATACCCAGGAAATAAAATTAGGCAGATAACTGACTGTTTGAACAACTCTGCGGAATTTATTACTTTTCAGTTCATTTAAAAGCAATGCCAGCAGGATAGGCGCCGGAAAGGTGAAAAGTAATTTCAATAAGCTTAAAATGACTGTATTTTTAAAAATTTCATTAAACCTGTAAAATCCAAAAAATTCCCGAAAATGCTTCAGTCCTGCCCATTCACTGGTAAATATGCCCTCCAGCCCCATGTTTATCCGGTAGTCTTTAAAAGCAATAATGATACCGAAAAGAGGAAGATAGGAAAACAGAAGTAATGCCGCCACTCCTATCAGTGCAAATACCTGCAGCTCTCTCTGTTTATATAGCTGCTTCATCCCCCTCTTAAATTTGCTCTGCATTTATAGATACCTCCTTTAAACCTTTTATTACTTCGGTTGCCTTTTCTTTCCATAAACGATAAAGCCATCCGGAAGTTTTTAACTCAACCGGACAGCTTTATTATAAAGGGTAATAGATTTTGTTTCTTTCAAATATCAGACCAGTTACTTTCAAAATTCCGACCCTGCTTCCATAGGTATCTCTATGACCACCCTCGCTCCCTGACCCGCACAATTTGAAAAAACCGCCTTATACTCTTCCTTGTACAGAATATCAAGCCTTTCCAATATATTATTGATACCATAATGTTCTTCCATGTTTTCATCTGTGATTCTCTTTCGTTCTCTTATGGAATCCAGAACCTTATCCGAAAAACCCCTACCACAGTCTTCAATTTGGATGGAAAGCATATTCATACATGTTTTTTGAACACGAATAAAGATCTTAAGCTTCTCCGAATCCGTTACTGCATATTTAAATGTATTTTCTACAAAAGTCTGCAGGATAAAAGGCGGTACCAATATTTCTTCCAGTCCCGCTTCAATCTCCATAACATACTCAAAATGATAGGGAAACCGTATCTTTTGTATTTCCAGGTAATTGGATATGTAAGCAGTCTCCTCCTGCAGAGCAACCTTACTTTGACTTGTTTTCAATATATACCGGGAATGCCTCGTCAGGCACAGCACAAGCCGTTTAATCATATCAATATCCTTTGAAAGCGTTAAACTATAAATGACATTCAATGCATTAAGACAAAAATGAGGGTTCGTTTGCAGACGAAGATATTTCAGCTGTGTACTCTGCCTTTCTATTTTCTGTTCATAGATATCAATTTTCAGCTTTTTTATCTGCTCAGTCATATAATTGAAAGATTCATTTATATTTTCAAATTCATAATGTATACTGTGTTTTTTAATTTTGGTATCCAATTCTCCTGATGCAAAACCTGAAATTGCCTGATTTAACCCATTTAATGGACTAATAATAGAATAGTATAAAAACACAGAGCCCAGCATCACCACGATACCGCAGATTATCATCATTGCAATCAGACCAAACTGCCAACGGTTCAAATTTCCTAATATATTTTTATTCAAAAGCATTCCGCAGTAAATCAGATCAGTTCCAGAAAGAGGCTCCGAAATCATAATATATTTTATTCCGTCTTCATCGTAATAATATCTATATTCCGTCATGTTATTAATAGGTATCTGTTCAAATTCTCTTCCTAGTACTGCTTTACCGGTTTTATCCACAAGAAGAATATCATTGAACTCTTTCAGGGCATCCATATCCACCCAGGCCTGTAGGGTCTTAAGACTAATAATTGCTCCAATCCGCTGATTCCTGTATGAACGGATATGATACAAATACTCGGATCCATTGATATTCATAGTTTTCCAGGATATCATTTGTTCGTCGCTTTCACATTCTTCAGCTATAAAACGACGCAGCTCCATAGTATCCAAGGTCTCCCACAATTTCCATGTTTTCATTGCAAGGAAATCTGTCCCCGGCATATAAATAAAAAATCCGCTGGTATCTCCGTAATTTGCATACATTCCAGACAAATCATCCACAACATGAACTCTCGCCGCCATATTTTCGCTGTCATAACGTAATACCGACATATCTGGATTCTCAACCATATAAGCAAACATATAATCCTCTATTTGAGACAACCTCACTGATATCCTGTTTACACAAAACTGGAGTACCTGCTGATTTGATTCCGATATTTTCTCCGTTAAAGTCGTTACAGCCATATCGTTATTGATGCCAAGAATTAAAAACATTCCTGCAAACAACACTATAAACAGGAAAATATCTACCTTTAAGGTTCGCAACTTAATCTTCATCTTATACTCCATCCCCCTGTTCCTTCTGCTTTTCATTCCGATATATCAAAGGCGGGATACCCGTATATTTCTTAAATGTAGTTGTGAAATGCGAAAAATTACAGAATCCCACCCTCATACTGATTTCACTGACAGACATATCTGTCATAGAAAGAAGTTCCCTTGCCATTCCCATCTTTTTCTTTAAAATATAATCCTTTAAGGATTGTCCTGTTTCTTTTTTAAACAGTCTGGTAAGATAATCAGGATTTAGATTCATAAGCTCTGCCAGCTGCTCTCTCGTAATATCCTGGTCAATATTTTTAGAGATATAATCCTTTAATCTATCCACCACATTTTTTAACTGATTTAATTCCTCTGCTTTCTGTAAATTAATAAATAGATTTCTATAAAAATCCAAAGCATAATCCACTGATATTGCCTGCTTTTGATAACGTATTTCATCTTCAGGCGTCATCAAATCTCCCAACCTTGCTCCCGCCGGCTGACATGCATCATTGAAAAGCTCCCACGTTTTCCTGGTAAACTGGGCAAGAAGGACGTTATCTGTATTAGATGCCTCAGCCATTCTAAATAACTCTCTTTCTATTTCCCGATATAGACAATCATATTCTTTTTCTAAAAAAAGAGTTTTCCACAGTTTTTCCTTAGGCTCCCGCTGTATGAATTCCTTTTCTTTTTCCTTGCCATCAATAAAGAGCACTTTATTGGAAATTAAATTTCTTTTGTTATATTTCATAAGCTCTTCAATTGTATGAGGAAGCCTCCATCCCTTATCAAAGCCTTTACTATAGCAGACGAGGCTGCAGCCATAGGTTCGTATACAGTATTCCAAAAAACACTGGCAGCATTCCATAATATCATCTGTTCCCGTCTTTTCCCGATCCGAAATAACAATTAGATACGTACCATTTTCCAGCATTATAAAAGGAAGCTCATCATTCCCCAGAAAAATTTCAGATGCAATATTTTTCAATGTAAAATGAAACAGTTCTCTTCGCCATTTTTCAATTTCTTCCGGAATATACTTTATCCCCACCAAAACCGCTGCATATTTTGCTTTTCTTCCTTCCGGAATATAAAAACATTGCGCCTTCCTTACAAAATTCTCCTCTTCCTCCACATATTCTTCCCATACTTCTTTCCAGAAGTTTTCTTTACGTAACCCCGGCTTTATTGCAGCCCCCTGCTCTTCCTTTATTTTCCGTACTGTATGCATCATAACCCGCCCCAGTTCCTCTTCTTTCACAGGCTTCAGCAGATAATCAATACACCCCAATTGCAGTGCTCTCTGTGCATATTTGAATTCAGAATGACAGGTAAGTAAAATAGGCATAATCTTTATTGCTTTAGCACGAATCCATTCCAACAATTCGATACCGCTGCCCAAAGGCATTTCAATATCACACAGTAAAACATCTATATTTTCCTGAATAATGATTTCTTTTGCATGAATAATATTGTAAGTCATAAACAGTTTATCAATTCCATATGCTTCCCAATTTATAATATGTTTCAGCCCTTCCAGTGCGATCTGTTCATCATCTACTATTAACAGTTTCATACATTTCCCCTCATTTACTCTGAAAGGCCTATAAACTATTGTTTATAGGCCCCTGTCAATAACTTTTTCAATATAATTATACTACGCTTCTGTTCATTCTCCAATATAGAGTTATTGGTAAAAAATTACAGGCTGTCCATATATTCCGCATTCTATAAGATCATAAGAATCTGCCTCAGCCGGTCCAAAAACAGGTGCATTTTTCCACATTCCCGGCCACGCTCTGTTCCTTGGTCTCGAACTGTCAAAGTGAGGCCCCAAAAGGTTTTTAAGCCCTATCCCCACCTTTAACGTGATATGATGTATTCCCTTCGCATATTCTTTTTCAAGAGATAACTTTTCTCTGCAGTCAAACTGCACCAGCCCCTCTTTTTCCCCATCTATGTATACAGAACAACTGGAATATTTTCCATACGGTATAGATATCTGCAGATTTCTTGTTCTGCGCGGAAGTATCACACTAAACTCATAATATATATTTCCGCTGTAAAAAGGATATCCCTGCTTCGTCAACTCTCCCAACACCAAAGACCTTTTTTCGGAGATTACCCACTTTTTACCTTTTTGCACCACACAAAAATCTCCACTTAAAAAAATACTCTCAAGTTCAAGTTTTACATCAAATACAGGTGCTGTTAAGCAGATTCGATTCTCTCCCCGGTGTACAAATCCTCCTATATCAGCCATTCCTATATGATGATCCAGACGATCCTTCCGACTACTCCACCCGACTTGTCTGCCGTTTACCAAAAGCCGATAGTATTCTGCATATTCCGCAGATACCCAAAGATCTCCTAACGGTTCCTTTTCACAAAAGAACTGATATTCTGTGGTAAAACCGCTTTCCTCCCCATACTTATTACATGCTATTATCCGATCCTTATATTGTACACTGTTATCCCATGGATTATCTTGAAATCCACGGTTCCGGTAAATTAACCTTCCTGCTTGTACCGCATTGATTCCTTTATAAACTTCTCCATCCAGATATAAGGTACAATAATCTAATACCATTCGGTTATGTTCTTCCGGTTCTGCTGAAACAAATTCCGTTTCCACTTCTTCATAACCTATCTCCAAATCCTGGTGAATGGGTATTCTTCTTTCCCTTTCGTTTTCCGTCCTTTCTTCCCACACCTGTAGCAGTAAAGTTTCATTATGTTCCAACAATAAATGAAAATTGATAAGCCCGGATCCATTCTGGTACTCCATGCTTTCCTGTTTCCCGGAAAAACAATTCCATTTTATAAGGCAGCTTCCTCTCATTTGAAGCCGGCAATCCACCGTTCCCATACTATGATTTACAAAAAAATAAAAGAGGCTTCCATCATCCAACCGTCTTCGCATGTGGTTAAAACCCTGAGGGAGGACTGCATCTGATACAAAATATGTTTTTGGAAGCAATCCGGGCAATTCCTTTTCATTACTGGCCATGATACAGGATTCATTCCCCATTAATTTTTGCCAGTTTTCTCTGTTTAACATTCCATCTACGTAGTTACCGGGACTTCCTACACATATTACCTTTCCTCCCTGATCCAAATAAGCAGATAACATTAGACAGGTACTGCTTCTCATATTTTTCATGTCACTGCTTAATATAATTATTTCGTAACTCTGATTGCCACAGATTAACACCCCCTGTTCCGGTCTCCCGTTCCGTTCAAGTATATATTCATCTCCCAAATCAAAATCGTATTGTCTGTCTGTTAAAAATTGAAGTAACTGCTGATAATGAGTCATCTCCGGATTATGAAGGAAATTTTCCTTTTTTTCCACACAGCCGTCTTCGGAGGATACAGGGACCAAATATCCCGTAGTTGTCGGATGAATGACAAGAATCCGCTGTTCCATCTTTCCCTGTGAAAGTATCAGGGAAAGCCTGGCCATATAATCATTGATTTCTGTATATGCATCCCACCATGGCTCCCTCCAGTCAAATGACTGCGGATGATCTCTCTTTCTTGAACCTGTTATGGTACTGTAAACCAAATGTTGGTTTACAAAATTTATCCCATTAACAAATACCCAATCAGCAATCCTTTTCATATCGCATATATCAATATCCCATCCACCGGCTCCAAAAATTTCACATAATACCCTCTCTTTTCCCAGCTGGTTGGCAACACTCTTTACTTCCTGCATTGTTAACTGTAAGGGATGGAATGCTTCCTCGCGCAGCATAAAACTTTGCAGTAAATCAATACCTGGCCAATCTTCATATTCATAATTAGCCATTACTGCCGGCGACATACAGCCTCCAAAAGCCAATGGCCACTGATGCTCCATATAATGACCGGTAAGAGCGATCTTTTTAGCTCTGCACCATGCAGAAATAGGTTTAAAGAAATTATTTGTCCATAGTTCTCTTACTGTTTCATAATAGTCAAAACGGACTTTTTCATCCGGAACTTCTGAAAGCATATTTCTGGTATCTGAAAACATTGCCGGCAGGTTATCCAGAATACTATATCCATTCTTCTTATAAAACTGCTGTACAAACCAATAGCTGAAAGGAATAGAATCCAATCTGTGACAATAGGCTCCTCCACCGCTGACATAAGGTTCATCAGAAAATATCGCCGGTACGGCTCCCCCAAAATCCCTGCCGACTTCTGAAAAATATCTGTCATAGGTACAGGAAAGAAATTCCTCTGTGACCTCCGGCCGCAATGAATCAACATTTGCATATCCCGCCAGCCAGGACGTGGTCTCTCCCTTTATCAATTGAAACAGACATACCTCTTTTCCAAAGGACTGCCAGCTTGAAGCCGGCAGCAGCGAAACATCCTTACAAATATGTAAAATATTCTTCTCCCGTTCACAAATAAATGCTTTTATAAAAGTACTATCCGTTGTTCCCAATACCCTGTGTACAGTTACAAATTCTGAGGTTTTATGAATACTTTTAACCGCTGAAGCGGCGAGACAATCCGGCAGTTCTTTCGATACATGCCCTCCTGCAAAGGCAGACGGATAAGAATTCTCGTCATAAATGTATACCTTCATATCTAACTTTTTTGCAGACTCTAATGCATACTTCCATAAACGAAACCATTCTTCAGACAGATAAGGAGTCATAAGGCCCGGCCTGGGATGTATAAATGCTCCTCCAAATCCATGCTTCTTTAATTCCGCTAACTGCCAATCAATATTTTTTTCCTCCATATTATCATTCCAGACCCAAAGCGGAGCCGATCGATAAATGGACGGCGGATTATTAAACTTTTCTCTTAACTGGATCATACTCTTCCTCTCCCGACATTTACATATTGCTTTTTATCAAATGCTAGCATAGTATAATTATAAAGGAGAGGTACTTATTCCTGTCATTTATTATTGCTTAATTGCATAGAAATATTGCTGTTACAAAAAATATGATTACGCAGGAGACCATATGCTAAAATATTGTTACGACTGTAAGGAACTTACTCCAACCGTTTCTATGACACCACATCCGGTATTTTCCGGATTTCCATTTTCCATACTGACAGCGGGACATTTTTCCTGCGGGAAAAATTATTATACGGAACGAAAAGAACAGGATTTTTACCTCCTGCTTATAACTCTGCGTGGTGAGGGAGAAATTTCGTATCTGTCCAATACTTTTTCTCTTTCAGAAAATACAGCAGTTCTGATTAACTGCCAACTCTATCATTCGTACAGAACTGCCGGCAACGGCATATGGGAATTCTTATGGCTGCATCTTAGTCCCGGACCGGTAAGCTTCTACCATGATCTATTCACACAGGAAAAAACTGCTGCTATCTGTCTTTCATCCCCTGACAAAATTATGGACTGCCATTATGCCATAATGGATAATATAAAAATATCCGGTTTGTCCGGTTATTCTCAGATCAGTAATCTGATATCCGATCTCCTGACAATGCTTCTGGAAAGCCACCAAACAATCCATACTGCTATTCCAACACAATCAACAGATGTTGAACAAATTAAGGAATTTATCCACAGGCATTTTGCGGAGCCTATTTCCATAGATGATATGCTTAACCAAATTCATTTATCCAAATATCATTTTATTCGTATCTTTAAAAAGCAAGTCGGAATTACTCCTTATTCTTACCTGCTCTATTATCGCATCAACCAAAGCAAACGCCTTCTCGCCACCACTTCTAAGGCAATGGATGCTATAGCATATCAAGTTGGCTTCCCTAATACGAATAATTTTATCCAACAGTTTAAAAGAGTCGTCGGAATAACGCCCAATGCTTACCGGAAACAGCAACAGCACTTTTTGGCCTGATAAAAATCATTGCCGCAAGGAGCAGAAAACTGTAAATTGAAAATAAGAAAGCCCTCTGCAGTGTCAAAATAAGCTAAATAAATTGATATTTATTTTACACTCCACAGATAAGTGCCTGATGTTATCGCAGAAAGTTTTATATAACCCTGTTGTGTTTTTTTATATCCGATATATTCCATCCCGTCCAGATAACAGCATTTTCCCTCCGCAAACGGCAGATAAATATCCGCTTCAGTTCCTACCGGAATCTCTGTTTTCATTTCAAGGATTCCGTCGTGCCTGCTGCAATCCAGGCTTACCGTCCCATGTACGGTAAAAACAGAGCCTTTTATACGGGTGATCTCCTTTTGGAGATAAGGCTTGATCTGAAGCTTTTTGTAACCGGGTTCCAGAGGCCGGATTCCCAATACAAAACGGCAGAGCCATTCCTTTACATGTCCCATCATGGCGTGGTTCCGGGAGCGGCCGAATCCGTTCCACAGCTCCGTATAATTCCAGAATTCCGGAAGGGTCGTCAAACCCTGTTCAACATGATGGCGGTAGCTGGGAGCCGTGGGGTTCATTACCATGCGATAGACCATATCGTTTTCCCCATTGGAAGCCAGGGCATGAAATACCTGTTTCAGGCCGACTTCACCGGAGGACAGGTGACAGCCGCGCTCTTCAACCGCCGCCAGAAGCTTTTGAAGCGCCATTTCCTTTTTTTCAGGCATTACAATTCCGGAAAACAGAACACATCCATAGCTGGCCTGGCTGCCGTTTCCGTAGATTTCTTTTTCCGGCTGCCAGCATTCGGCATCCGCATGGAAGCCCTCCTGTATCCGTTTCCCCATTTCCCGGTAGCGCTCCTCTTCCTGTATATTTCCCAGGATACCTGCAATCCCGGACAGGGTTACGGCCTGCTGATAAAAAGCGCAGGTGGCAACAAGCGCGGCGGGAGTATTTTCATTCAGCTGTCCCCATTCCCCCATTTGGGCATATTCCTTCAAAACACCGTTCACGGACCGGCGTTCCAGATGATCCACATAGCTTTGCATCAGTCCGAAATTCTGGCGGAGGATATTCACATCCCCATACTCCCGGTAATAATACCAGGGTGTCATCACACAGGCGCCGCCCCAGTTGGGATCTTTAAACAGTCCGCCGATACGGAAAAATTCCGGCGCGATTCCCGGAACAAAGCCCGGCTCCTCTGTCTCTTTATTCTCGAATTTATCAAAGGCAAAGCCGGGATATTTCCGGCTGTCCGCCTCCATAGATACTCCCTCTGCATCCTCCGGTCTTACCTGGGCATCCCGCATGTCTCCCATAATCTTGGGTATCCAGCTGCGGATATCATAACCGGCTGCCACAGATGAAAACATCAGCTGAGTAGTTTCCAGCCATCCCAGCTTTTCAATCTGCGGACAGTCTGTAAAGCTGCACATCATATTGCTTTCAATGGAGCGATCGGTTATCCGGTTAATTTGATTTAAGATTTCATTATCCGTTTCAAAGTCCGAATGCTTTTCGTTCATCAGCCGGACCGCACAGCCTTCAAAATTACGGACAGTTGGTATTCCCGGGAATCCGGCTACCTCCACATATTGAAATCCATGGTAGCAAAAAGAAGGATGCCACTCCTCCGTTCCTGTCCCGGCTATGATATAGGAATCCTTTACCGCACACTGCCACAAAGTATCACAGCTCTGTGTGCAGGATGCCTGATCCACACCGCTTCCGTCCGCCTTCAGCACCTCCGCCGAAAACATTTCCACCTTTCGCCCCTCATACTTCCCGGTATTCCAAAGCCGGAGCCGTACAAAACCGGCGCTGTTTTTTCCCATATCCACCAGCCAGTTCCCATTGGGCAGCTCTTTCACACTTTCTGCCGTCCAGTGCTCCCAGATACGTATGGGAAGAAATTCCTTAGCGGAAAGCTTTCCTTTCGGAGGCTGCATCCGCACCGCATTCCGCCATCCGGTAAAATCAGCCTCCGGTGTATCCCATCCCCTGAGACGCTGTGCCTTCTGTCCGTCAAAATCTTCACCTCCGTACCAATTCTGAAAGGTCACCGGACTTTCCCCGATTTTCCAGGACTCATCACTCGCTGCAGCGATTTCAACGGTTCCGTCCGTTCTGGTAAACTCTATCTGGGCTAACAGCTTTTTATCTCCGCAGATACCGTCCTTGAGAAAAATCGTGTCATCCTTCTGGTAACGATGCCTGGGGGAAAGTGTGCCATCCCCTTTTTTCATCACAGGATCCACTGCAAAATTCACATACTGGCCGTTTCCCAGCAGTACCCCTATCACATTTCTTCCCTCCTGCAGGAACGAGGTAATGTCATAGGTTACATAATATACCCGCCGGTTAAACTCACTCTCACCTGGTTCGTACAGGTTCTCCGAAACAGGCTTTCCGTTCACAGATGCCGTAAAAAGCCCCAGGCCGCTGATATAGAGCCGGGCCTTCGTGACTGTATTTTTATCTTTGAGAATGAAATCTTTCGCAAGGGCCGGAGCCGCCGATTTATCACCGTAAAAATCATCTCCCTGACCGATCCAGACAGCCTTCCAGTCCTCTTCCTCCAGCAGCCCCATCTCATAAAATGCCGGTTCACTCCAGGGTGACGGAGCATCCTTAGAATCCCATACCCGCGCTTTCCAGAAAACCTGCTGCCGGGAATACAGAGGAAGGCCGCCGTAGGCGATCGCATAATTTTGCTCATCCCTGACTTTCCCGCTGTCCCATAAATCCGCCTTCTTTTCTTCCAGCAGTTCCCTCGATGAAGCGGCGATAATCTGATAAGCGGTCTGTTTATCCCCTCTCCGATCCGACTGCAGCAAATAGCTGAAGGCAGGAACTCCGTGTCCCAGGCCTATGGGATCCTGCATATTCTGTGTCATAAGGTTTGTGAGCTTCATGGCAAAATCCTTTCTCATTTTTAACGTATTTCCGGGCTTTCTGTGATATGTACTCTATCCCTTGACGGATCCGACTGTCATTCCCTTTACGAAATATTTCTGGGCAAAGGGATATATCAGCATAATCGGTATCAGCGCAATAAAAATCTGTGCACAGCGGATAGTCCTGTCATCCACCAGCGAAAGCTCCCTGATTTGTTCCATACTCAAAAGGCTCATATCCCTCTGCACCACTACGGTATAAAGGAAAGACGCCAGAGGATAGCTTTCCGGGAAATTGGAAAAAATCAATCCGTCAAAATAGCTGTTCCAATGGGTAATGAAGCAGAATAACGTGAGCGTTGCAATTGACGGCTTAGCACAGGGCACATAAATCCGGAAGCAGGTCTGGAACTGGTTGGCTCCGTCAATAAGCGCCGCTTCCTCCAGTTCACGGGGTATTCCCCGAAAAAAATTCAGCATAAGTACAATGTTGTAAACAGGAACAGCCATAGGGAGAATCAGCGCCCAGATGGTATCCATCAGATGCAGATTCTGAATCAGCAGATATCCGGGAATCAGCCCTCCGGAAAAAAGCATGGTAAAAAAGAAGATCCAGGAATAGAAGCTTCTTAATCTGAGCTGGGTCCGTTCCTTGGATAACGGATAGGCAACCAGAATGGTTATCAGCATGGAAAAAGGCACGCCGATACATACCCTTTCCACGGATTTCAGCAGGGAATTCCAGAAATCCCTTTTACCGATAACATAGCTGTATGCATAGGTATTAAACTCCACCGGCCAGACAGATACCCGCCCTGCCGAAACTGCCGTGGCGCTGGAGAAAGACATAGCCAGGATATTCAGCAGCGGAAACAGGCACAGGAGAGATAAAAAAAGCAGAACCGTATAATTAATAATCTGAAAAACAAGACGTCCCTTTGTCATTTTTTTCAATGTTATGCCCTCCCTTAAAAAATCCGGTAATCCGCAAACCGATAGGCCAGCCAATAGGAAACCGAAATAAACATGGTGGATATGATCGACTTAAACAGCCCCACAGCGGTGGCAGGCCCGTACTGGGCATCTATCAGTCCCAGGCGGTATACGAAGGTATCCAGAATATCCCCGGATTCATACACGGCTTTGCTGTATAAGTTGAAAATCTGGTCAAAGCCCGCATTCAAAACATTTCCCAGGCTGAGCACCATCATCAGTACGATAATCATCCGCATGCCCGGAAGCGTTACATGCCATACCTGTTTCCATCGGTTGGCTCCGTCTATCTGTGCCGCCTCATACAAATCCGTATCAATTCCCAGAATCGCCGCCAGATAGACGATAGCTCCGTAGCCGAAGTTTTTCCATATATCCGTCACAATCAGAGTGGGCTTGAAATAATGGTTATCTCCGAGGAAGAAAATACTCTTTCCTCCCAGCGCCGTAATGATTTGGTTAATAATCCCGGAACTGGGCGAAAGCATGTCCAGGAAAATACCGCCCAGCACCACCCATGATAAAAAGTACGGCAGATAAACGATAGTCTGCACGGTTCTTTTAAAGCCGTTCCGGTTCACTTCGTTCAGCATCAATGCAAAAACGATAGGCACAATCAGCCCCAGAACGATCTTCCAGAACGCGATGACTATTGTATTTTTCAGCGCCTGATCAAAGCCCGGCAGGCTGAATACATATGTAAAATTTCCCAGCCCCACCCACTGCTGGTCACCGAACATTCCCTTGCTGGGAATAAATTTCTGGAAAGCGATAATGAGCCCGGCCATAGGCGTATAGCTGAAAACAGCCACCAGGATAAGGCCCGGAAGGAGCATCAGATGCAGGGGCAGCTCCCGCTTAAATACGGCAATCGTATACTTGCTTTTTCCTTTTTTATTTGTTGAAGCCATTCGGTTCCTCCTCATAATAATCTCCGCTCTTTTCCATAAATCCGCAGGAAATTTCTTCTCCTGCGGATTTATGGAAAGTGGGAGGAATACGTATATCCCTCCCACACCGCACTTAATATGGTTTCTTACTTGCTGGAAGCGTACCATTCATTCACTTCATCTGTCATATCCTGTCCGCCGGCAGTTTTCCACTGTTCCACTACGGAATCAAAGGATTCCAGAGGTTCCTGACCGGCAATTATCTTAATAAATACCTGATCCAGCATATCGTCCAGCGTGGTTTTCTTGGTGGTCATAACCTCGCCGGGAGCGCCGAAGAACTGATCGTACACTAATTCCACATTACTGTCATTCTGGTAGGACATCAGCAGCTGCTGGGAACCGTCCGCACCGAATACCCGGTTCCATCCCCAAAGCTGGGTATCGCCGTTCTGTGCTTTATAGCTGTATTCCCACATACTGTACTGTTCTCCTGTCAGATCACCGGGATCTCCTGTTTTTAAAGGTTCCTCAATCGCCTTTGCCGTCACCTGGTTCTTGTTGGGACTGTTGATCGTTACCGGTGTCAGTCTCCATACACCTTCCAGCCCGTCCCCGGGATTGGCGTATACCGCATATTCATTCAGTTCGGGATCCAGCACCTTTTCACAATATAAATTCAGCATCTCTATCAAAGCTTCCGGATGGGCACAGTCCTTGCTCACTGCATACCAGTTTGCCGTACACATATGGATACCGGGCCGGATAGTGTCTCCTGCATTTTTTACAGGCAGTGCATAGGGCCGCCAGTCCGCTTCCGGATCCGCATCCACCACATCCTGCAGCGGCCACAGGGAACCTGCATGATAGCCGTACATAGCTCCGCATTTTCCGTTCACAAGAGCTTCCTTTGCTTTATCGTTATCATTTACGTAAAACTCGGGATCTATCAATCCTTCCTGGAAAAGAGCCGCCAGGCTTCCCAGCGCTTCCTTCATCTCCGGTGTCGTACTTCCGTATACCAGATTTCCGCTGCCGTCATCAATCCAATATTTGGGATATGCGCCATAGGCATTGCACCAACCCTTGATATCAAAGTTGTTTCCGTAGATATCGGAGCTGAGAGCCAGACCTGTGCCGCCGCTGCCCGCATGATCCTGGAAAGCCTTCAGGATACTTTTCAGTTCATCCAGTGTTTCCGGAGCTTTCAGTCCCAGCTCATCCATCCAGTCCTGGCGCAGCCAAAGCATCTGTGCTGTTTCAATATCACAGTCCACATACGGGATTCCATACTGCACGCCATCATAGGTACAGGCCTGGATCGCTGCATCCCCGCCTGCCGCGATCAAATCCTTCACAAAATCACTGGCATATTCGTCGAAATAAGGTTTCAGGTCCACTACAAGTCCGGCTTCCACAAGCTGCTTCAGATCCGTCTTATTCACACACACAATATCCGGAATCGTCCCTGCCGCCATAGCCGCATTGAATTTCTGTGTCTGAAGATCCGCACTGGAGGCGATCCACAGATATTTCACATCATAGCCAAGCCTTTCCGCGATCAGATCTGTCCAGAGATTGTCCTCATAACTGGCCCCTTCCATCCTTGCAAAAATATCCGTTTCCATCAGGGAATCCTGCGCCCTGCTGAAAGTGATGGGAATCAGCCCTTCCTCACCGGCCGTTCCTGCATCCGTACTCCCCTGATTTTCCGTGGTCTGTGCTGCCGAACTGTCTGCCGGCGCCGCCGTATCCGTTCCCTTGCTCCCACAGCCAGCCAGTAAAGTCACCGACATTACTGCGGCCAAAACAATTGCTGACATCTTTTTAGCCATTTTCATTCCTCCTTGTGATTTCTGCAATACAATCCCCTTTTAATAAAATACACTTTGTATGTTTTGCGTATTTACATTATATATTTGCAGTCCAAATATATCACTCTACACAAAACTTGCTTTATATGACTTTTCTTTTTAATTTGAGAAACCGCAATACAAAATAAAACCGGCACAATCCATCGATTGTGCCGGCAGTGGTTTTTCTTCCTCTCCATTTTCCTTCAAATCAGAATCTCTTCTCTGCTTTTACGGAACTCTGACGGAGTTTTCCCCAAATGCTCCTTGAAACTCCGGTAAAAATTATTCATATTACTGTAGCCCGTCTCCTCCATAATTCGTTCCATGCTCAGCTTTGTATTCCGCAGAAGCTCCGCCGCCCTGCGAAGACGCAGGTCACGAAGAAGGTATCTGTAGGTATAACCGCTTTCTCTCACAATATAACGTTTTAATTCGCTTTCACTCATATGGAACTGCAGACTCAGCTCATCAAGCGTAATGGTCTTCATATTTTTGCGCATGAACCGGATAATAGCCGGCAGCACATATACTTCCTCTGTCAGCTCCTCCTTCAGATGCAGCTCCTTCAAATGCTCCCGCATGACAATCCCGAGGAAAATCATGGCATAGCTCTTCATAAGAAGATTGCTGGCATTCTGCTGCCTCGCCGACTCATCAAACATTTTTTCCACCCATCGATCCAGCTTCGCATCGTTACTGCATACAAACACTAAAACCCGGTTGCTGTGTTTGGTATAAAGTATCTTCCAGAAAAAATCCGACAGAATATTCTGTTCCATCAAAATCCCTGAAAAAGCATTGGCGAAAGAGCTTACCCTCATTAAAATATTGATAATCACATCCTCATCATGCCGGGAAAATACCGTATGCCGGACTCCCGGAGTAATAATGCAGAAATTTCCTGTCTGAAGCTCATATTTTTCATCATCCAGATACAGTGTCACACTTCCTCTGAAAATATAAACAATTTTGATAAACTCCAGCTTATGAAGAAACGGAGGACAATAACGAAGATTGTTGAAGCATACCACCTCTTTCACATTCTCCGTAAAAAAGTCCGATTCCGTCAGCACGGTTCCCATCCTGGAAGGCGGTTCTGACGGTATCTTCCTGATTCCGGCCTTATGGTATCTGTGTACCAGTTCGTTCCAGTCCGTTACCGGCTTCTCCCATAGCCCGCAGCATTGTTGATACAGACTTTTATATAATTGTTCTTCCTTTCCCAATTCATCACTGAGCTTCATCATGTCCCCCCGTCCCACTCTATAATACCCTCATAAAATCAGCCTGTCCCTGCTTTTTACGGTATACAAGAGGAGTCATTCCATATATTGCTTTGAAGTTCCTGAAAAAATTGCTCTGATCCGTATAACCTATCAATGCCACAATTTTTTCAATGCTGCATTCCGTCTTAAGCAGCAGTTCAGCCGCTCTCTTCATTTTCATTTCCATCAGCAAATGGCTGAAGGTGGAGCCTGTTTCCCGATGGAAATAACGGCTTAAATATCCCTCGCTCACATAGAATTCACGCGCCAGGGATGCCAGGGAAACACTTTCCAGATTTGCCTTCATATAAAGCAAATACTTGGCAAGAAGGTATTCCCCTTTATCCCCTTTCTTTTTCAGCCGCACCACATCCTTCTCATCCCAGCGAAGAATATAGGCAAATATGGACACCATCATACTTTTCATCACCAGACGGCTTTTTACCGGCTGCAGCAAAGCTTCCTCATAAAGCTCCATCACACTTTCTTCCAGCAGTACATCCGGACGGCTGCTGAACAGCAGCACTTCTCCCCCCGGCTTGTGATAAAGCATCTTCCAGAAAAAATCGGCAATCACACCGCCGTCTTTCGTTTCCAGCAGATCCCAGAAAGATTCGGCAAACGTACTTCTTCGGATCAACAGATTCAAAATAATATCCTCGTCGGCGCAGGAAAAAACAGTCTGTTCCACTTCCGGCGCCACAATACAGGCGTTTCCTTCCGTCATCCTCAGCCATTTTCCGTCTATATAAAACCGGCAGCTTCCCCGGAATACATATATGATCTTGATGAATTCCAGCTTATGCAGAAATGCAGGACAATACCTTGCATTCGTTATCACATTCACCTCTCCCCAGGTCTCCCGGGAAAAATATTCCTCTTCCGTAAAAAGAGCGGCAATCGGCGTAGGCGGGGCGTCAGGAAGCTCCCTGTCCCCTTCTCCGTCCAGTTCACGGAAACGTGTACAGAATTCTTCCCAGCTTGCCACCGGCTCTTCAAAAGCCGCAGGACAGCAAAAATACAGTTTTCGGTATAAATCTATATCTTCTGCCTCATCAAATAATGTAAGAAAGGCTTCCCTGTCCATATGCTTTCCCAGCTCTCTTTTCTTATTTGCAGCAGCACCTTCCGGCCTTTCCTGCTGCGGTTCTATTATATCATGCCGCCTCCGAAAAGGGCAAAAAAGGTACAGAGAAGGGATTGCCTTCTCTGCACCTTTTGTCCATTTTACGACTGTCTGCACAATTGTGATACTTTGGCAAGAACCTGTCCCACAAAATAGCTTGTATTTTTATCTTCCGGATCCTCTTCCTTAATCCCTTTCAACAAATGCTCTTTTCTTTCTTCGTCAAAAGCATCCCAATGTGTACACAAAACTCCTCCCACTTTTCCCGGAGAATGAAGCTTATCTGCTATATATTCTGCTTCTACCATATAGCTCAACATATGTCCTGCCTGTTCCGGATCCATAAAAACTGAAGGTATCACAGTAAATCCTTCCTTCAGGAACAGATCGATTGATGGATATCCATGGGGATGCCGATCATAATGCCAGTCAGTAATCCATATGTCCCTGCTAATCCTATCCCTGTCCTCCAAAGCCTTATAGAGCCCGAACCGGTCAGCCTCCCACATCTGGTATAACAGTTTTGACGCATCAAGCAGACGGTCTCCCCACATCATCATCTTCACACCCCGTTCTTCCAGATGATCATGAATCGTCTTTACCGTTTCAGCGAATAGTACTGCTTTATCTTTCCCTCTGCAAACAGGACAATCGTCTTCACCTATATCAAAAACCTCATCCATGCCAATATGAAGTATATCTGTCTCAAAATCCTCTATTATTTCATCCATCATAGGAAAAATATAATCATATACTTCTTTTCGGGAACAGCACCAGCTGTGGCAATAAATCTCCGGCCATTTTGCGTCGTCCGGAACATCAGGTTTCTCCAGCAGTTCCGGATGCACCTGATAAAGCGGCCACGGCTTGCCTCCGTAGTTGGATTGATGGCTCAGACACTGAAAAAGAGGAATCAGTTTTATTCCGTTTTCCAGGCAAACCTCCCGGATACGGCGGATGTCTTCCCTGCACAGAGTCCCTGTGGAAAATTCCGGAAAACAACGATAAGCATAACCGGGATTTAATTCCAAAATAAGGGTATTAAAACCTAACGGTGCCAATCCCTGTTCAATAAACATACAAAGAGCTTCCCCGGCCTCATGTTCATGAATCCGTGTATGAAAGGCAAGCATCCTGCAATCCTTTTCTTTTCTCATGTTTTTTCCCTTTTCATATAAATCATTTTAAGTTTTTTCAGTTCGACTTATTACGGAATACCGCACTTGTCATTACATCCATATATTTATCCAGTCCTAATATTTTCAGCTGTTCCTTATAAGCGTCCCATTCCTCTTCTATATTGGACTGACCGGATACCCAGGAGGCAAAAGTATCTTTTACATACTTGTCCAAATCTGTCTGTACAGTAGAAATTTCACTGCTTTCTTCCGGAGTAAGCCAATAGGCAGGTATGGGTTCTTTGGTAATATATGCTGCATATACATCATCCGCATCCTGCTTTACCTGTTCAAATGCACTGAGCGGTAATTTATTCTGAATTTCGGGCATAATACAATATGGCATTCCTGTTATGGAAATTTTATTCCGATAACTGTCCATATTTTCTCCTGCCGGAGGCTCAAGCGCACTAAAACTGCCGTCATCATTCCTTTCTATCAGCTCTCCATAGGGTCCTTTCATAATCTGTACGGAATTGTCCTCATCATAGATATAATCCAGCCAGCGCAGAATCAGCATGGGATTGGCCGCATTTTTTGTAATTGCACATTGATCCTTAAATACTGATGTAGGTCCCTGAGGCCACACAGGTTCCGGGCTCATACTGCTGGCAAGGGGCGGAAGTGCCGTATATTCTTCTTCAAATCTTTCCTGGCCTACAACACCTGGGCCGGACCAGTCAATAAATAATCCATAAACAGGCTCTTCTTCTTTTCCTTTTGCTTTAAATTGATCATCACTATGAGTAAAAAGTTCCTGGTCCAGCAAACCCTCACGGAATAATTTATTTAAAAATTTTACTGCTTCATAATAATTTTCAGTTTCCGGTACAAATACCAGATTGTTGTCTTTTACCGCAATATGCTGATCTGTGCTGTCTCCCAGTCCAAACCATGCCAACATATGGCGCAGTCCCAATGATTGGGTTGAAAACGGGATTTCATCTGCCTGACCGTTTCCGTTAGGATCTTTGTCACGGAATGCCACAAGAACATCGTATAATTCATCTACTGTAGCAGGCATTTCCATATCTACTGCTTCCAGCCACGCCTTATTAATCAGTACAACATTTTCCGTGACAGGCTGGGGAGCCATTATGGGGACCGTATATATATGTCCATCCGGTGTTGTTACCGTGTCCTGCCCTTCCGGAAATTTATCCAGACAATCCTGAATACGGGGAGCATACTGGGCAATTAGATCCTCCAATGGAATATAAATTCCTTCATTAGCACCATAGCGCATAATATCTGTATCATTCAATAGCCAGCCACAGACCATATCCGGATACTCTCCGCTGGAATACATCAGGTTTTTCTTCTCAGTGGCGACGTCTCCCGAATAAGCCAGCCAGTTTATTTTTACATTCGTTTCTTCTTCAAAACGTTTGAACAGTTCCATTTCATTCGGATCTGCAGAGGAATTCACCAAAATTGTTATCGTTTCCGTTTCCTTGCACAATGGCAATCCTTCCAGATAAACATTTCCTATCATTTCCCGTCCATCCGCATCTGCTGTTGTCTCCATTTCCGATGCCGCTGAAGTCTTCTCTTCCTTCTCAGGCTTCTGTTCCCCATCGTTTTTTGAACAGCCAGTAATGGAAAATATCATCATACATGCAAGAAATATCGAACCCATTCTTTTTAAAAGCTTTTTCCTTTTCATATAACTCCTTTCTGCTTTTTATAAAGCAGCTTTTTATTTTGCAGAAGCTTTTCCGGTAAAGCATCTGTTTCAAACCGGCCGTACGCTCCGGTTGGCTACCTGTAAAATATCAGTTTTTATTCTTTAAGAGAACCAATCATAACACCCTTAACAAAATATTTTTGGATAAAAGGATATAATATCATAACCGGCAGACTGGATATAATAATCAAAGAATATTTCATCAGCTCGGCAAGCTGCTGTTTATGCAGTAATTCAGACTGATCTTGCATAATTTCTGTTATCTGCTGATTCTGGGACAGCAGATCCCGTAAAATCAACTGGAATGGGAACTTTTTCTGATCGTTTAAATAAATCATAGCCGTAAAATAACTGTTCCAATGTGCCACACCATAATAAAGCACAAGAATTGCAATTATTGCTTTGGAAAGAGGCAGCGCAATCCGTACAAAAAACCGGGTATTACTGCAGCCATCTATTCTGGCTGCATCCAACAGTTCTTTGCTGAGAGTAGACTGGAAAAAGCTGCGGGCAATTATCAGGTTGTACACACTCACTCCCACCGGGAGAATCAGTGACCACATAGTATCAAGTAAATGACATCCTCTGACAACGAAATACGTAGGTATCATACCACCTGAAAGGAACATAGGTATCATAAAATAAAGGAGCAGAAATTTTCTTCCCTTCAGATCAGTACGGGATAATGCATAGGCTGCCGGTACTGTCAATACAAGATTAACTATTGTTCCGGATGCAGTATAAACTACAGAATTCAAAAAACTACTTACAATCCGGGAATCCTTTAATACAGCCTGATAGCCATCCAGGTTAATCCCAATAGGTAAAAACGTAACCATACCGGTACTTACCTTAGCCGGATCACTCACTGAAGCAATTACTACAAAATATAATGGATAAAGAGTAATCAACAGTATAGTTCCCAGAAAAGCGTAACAAATTATCAAAAAAATTCTGTCACTGCCAAGCCTGTTATTTTCTTTCTTTTCTCTCATCTTTACCATAAACTATTCTCCGAAAGTTTCCTTGAAATCGAATTAACCACTATCAGAAGCACCAGATTAATAACAGAATTGAACAATCCTACCGCCGTAGAAAAGCTGATATCATTATTCAAAATTCCCATCTTATACACATAAGTTGCAATAATTTCTGAAGAAGCAATATTTGTATTATTCTGCAGCAGATAGACCTTTTCATATCCTACTGACATAATACTCCCCATGTTAAGGATCAGCAGGATAACAGCAGTTGGTATAATCCCTGGCAAATCGATATGGAGAATACGCTGAAATCTTGACGCTCCGTCAATCATTGCAGCCTCATGCAGTTCCGGGCTAATTCCGGAAAGTGCCGCGAAATAAATTACTGAGTTCCAGCCTGCAGTCTGCCAGACCCCGGACCAGACGTATATATGAGGAAAGAAAGATGCATAAGCCATAAAATTTACTGGGTTCTTTCCAAATAAACCCAAAAGCTTATTAATCATACCCGCCCTGGGAGACAGGAATAATATAATCATACCGCACATAACTACTGTAGAAATAAAGTTAGGGGCATAAGTCACCATTTGTACTGTTTTCTTAAACCATTTTACCTTAATTGTATTAAGAAGCAGTGCCAGAATTATAGGAAATGGGAAACCTACCGCAAGAGAATACAAGCTGAGCAGTAATGTATTCTTCATCAGTACCGGAAAATAAGCAGATGAAAAAAAACGACTGAAATGCTTCCATCCAACCCAAGTGCTTCCAAGGATTCCTTTTGATACGGAATAATCTTTAAATGCAAGAACTATTCCATATATGGGAAGGTAACTGAAAATAAAAATTACGACAACGGCTGGAAGCAGGAATAAATATAAATCATAATTTCCTTTAAAATACAAGATTCCTTTTTCCCATTTTCTTTTTCCTGTTCTTTTTTTCTTTTCTGATAAAACATTTTCCAAGATAATCCCCCCTTACGTTCGGCTTGACTTCACTATATCAGTCGCATTGTGCAAAGTAAATAATTAATTTTGTTTTCAATGTGCTATTATATAAATTTTGCACACTTTTAATTGATTTCGTTCTACAAATATGCGGTTTTTGTACGTGATATGTCATAATTAACCATGTTTATTCTGTACATTTTAATTGCAAATGACGACCAGAAATAATATGATATATATAGTAAAATAAAAACGGCAATTGCTAATTTCATATAGAAAAGCCGGTATGGGGAGTGTTTTGTATGCGCAAATGGAAAAACAAAAGTATTCTGCTTCGTTATATGGGATCATTCCTGATTGTCTTGCTCCTTCCCATGTTTTTCCTGTGTACGTTTTTTCTGCACAGTCTGAACAATCTTCTTGCCGGGCAAACACAGGAAATGAAAAAGGTATATTTTGAAGAAGCCTCGGAACAGATTACAGAACTGTTAAATGGTATCGTTGACAGAGCATATCAAATGTCTCAAAACGATACCTTTGGCCGATACCGCCTAACAGATCAAATACGATATGGGAAAAGCATTATAAATGAACTCAATTCTTCCAGACAAATCTGTGAAATTGCTGACGATATCTGCATTTATTCACCTACACTGGATTTCGCCTATTCCAGCACCAGTACCTATACGCGAGAGCGCTTTGTCCGCCTGATTACCGATAATACCATGGATGAACAGGCTTATCATAATTTTTTGATTCATATGGATTTACGTAATGGCTGCCCTTATTATACAGACAAATACATCTATATTTATTTTAATCTGCCTACTTATACCTTTCAGTCAGATGTTTATCTGATATTCAAACTGAATCCGGGACTGCTCGGCAATAAACTGACCAACGGTCAAAAACAAGCCGGTTCCGGTTATGGAATATTCGGAAGAAATAACATGCTTTTGTTCCATGATGGAATCATGACAGAAAAAGTAAACGATGATTTACAGGAGATTTTATCCAGTGAAACAGCTGACACAAGCTTCCCATTATCAGGTGTTCTGAATGATAACGGAGAAAAATATGACGTATTTATTGATTATTATCCGGTAACTGATTTCTACTACTATTCCCTCAGCCCGCAGAACGCCATGGTATCTCTTGTTACCCAGAGGCAGAGTATTACCTATCTCGTTATCTTTATCGTATTCCTATGCGGAAACCTTCTCTGTCTGCTCTTTACTTATGTCAGCTATAAACCTATTAAAAGACTGAATACAAAGGCAGAAGCCGTACTTGACTTTCTTGAAAAAGAAGGGGGCAGTACCGCTGCCGGAACTAAAAATGAACTGGATATTATACAAACAGCCTTGCATAGTCTGCAAAGCTCTCTGGAAGCGTTTACTGTTTCCGGCGATATCCGTGATAAAGCTATTAAACAATTCCTAATCAGCAGCCTTCTTCTGGGCCGGGCAAACAATCCCTCCGCCGTATCCAACGGTCTGCTTCAATTGGGAATTTCCGCCGATACAGAGTTTGTCCTGGCAGGAATATTCTATCTCATTGACAGAACAGGTTCCGGCAAAGAACAGGTTACCCAGGAATATCTTACTTTCCTGGAAAATTCGTCAAAGGAAGGAATAACTCTATATGCGATTGCAGGAAAAGAAACAAATCAGATTGATCTGATGCTTACACTTGACAAAGATGACATACGGTTTTATCAGTCATTTTTCACCGAATTACAGAACCAGTTCACACAATGCTTCGGCATTACGGCTACAATCGGATTCGGAACCATTTATCCCGAACTCAGTCTGGTCTCCATATCCTACATGCAGGCAACTCAGAAAATACGAGGCCGAAGCCTCAAGGATGATGGAAAAATTCTGTATCATCTGGGTGAAAACGAAGGAAGTCGTTTCTATCAGCAGATAAGAAACTATTTTCCCCGTTTCCGCTCCGCCGTCCGGGAATGTATTCCGGAACAATCATTGCTTTTGCTTCAAAAAATGGAAATAGCTATTATTGAATCCGATATGCAGATCAGTGAGGTTCAGTTTCTGCTGGCCTGTATTTTGGAGGTCCTTGTTTCCGCTTTCTACAACTATGATTTTGAAATTGACAGCAGCTTTTATAGTCGTTATCAGATGAATAATATTGAGAAAATAACCACACAGGAAATGCTTCGGACATTCATCGAATGTCTGGCAACAGACATGTGCTCCATTATGAAGGATGAACTTCTGATGAAAGAGGAGAATCGGAAAAAGCGGCAGGAATCTCTTTCTATCGTTGAACGTATTCAGGATTATATCGACAACAACCTTAAAAACCAGCAGCTTTCCATCACCGGCATGTCTCATGAATTCGGTGTATCCGCATCCTATCTTTGTCGTATTTATAAAGAAAAGTACGGAGTCACCGTTCTTGAATATATTAATACCAAACGTATTGAACTTGCCAAATGCTTGCTTGTTGAAACAGATCTCACTGTAGATGCCATTGTAAAGGAAATAGGTTTTGTCAATTCCTCCAGCTTTATCAGAAAATTCAGTGGGGTTGTAGGCTTAACTCCCGGTAAATATCGTGAAACACAGCTGCGTCTTCATTAGAGCAATCATGTTTTTAAACCACATAAAAGGGCCGCTGCCTTTCAGACCGGATCTCTCCGGCCGTCAGGCAGCGGCCCTTCATTTTAAACTATGTATTTGTCACTACTGGAACACAGCTGCAAACATCTGCAGATAACTGTCGATTTCCGTTTCCAGGTTTTCCGGCTTAAAATCCGCCCGGCTGCTGAAATCCTCTGTCAGTCCCTTCAGCGTATACTCCACACATTTTATTACTTTTTCTCTGCTTGCCTTGGGCGACAGCGCACTGTAATCCGCCTGGCCGAGATAATTTCTTATCTTATCCTCATAATTTTTGTGCGCCTCCGCCACGGCATCCACCGCAGCCTGCCACTCTTCCTTTTCGGCCATATCAAGAAAGCGTCTCATATAAGGATACATTTTCAATACCCGCATACGGCCGGTTTCCATTTTCTTCATCAGCAGGAACAAATCATTGTCCGTCTCCTTGATTTCCCTTGAGAACTCTAACAGCATAAACCTGCTGCTGTATTCGTACAAAAAAACATAAAGTCCCAGCTTGCTTTCAAAATAATGGAACAGAAGCCCTTTACTGATAGAAGCAAGTTTCACAATATCATCCGTACTGGCATGACGGTAACCGTTTAATGCAAAAACCTGAAGCGCCGCATTAATAATCCTGTCCTGCTTGTCCTTCTTCAGATCAAAAAATTTATCATTCATGGAGCTGTCTCCTATATGGGTGCCGCGTGTTACCTGTTTATCATAGCACATCGGTTAAAAGCCTTCAAGCTTGACGGTTTTTAGCTGACGGTTGCTATTCCCAGTCCTTTTATGCCGGCTGCCTTATTTGTGCCGCGTGCCCGGCCTGGCGCCTTTCCCTCTCTGCGGGCGGCGGGGCTGTAAGG
>ERZ791934.337-NODE-337-length-66528-cov-10.759075_pt1 | contig 66528 bp, 51 predicted proteins | sample MGYA00510125_ERZ791934 | MGnify/ENA primary metagenome ERZ791934 (study PRJEB30046, sample SAMN00993240) | human gut metagenome | study: EMG produced TPA metagenomics assembly of the A metagenome-wide association study of gut microbiota in type 2... | reverse complement strand
CGTGTCCGGGAGGGCAGCACATGCAGCGGCAGGGGAGGTTATCCGGAGCGCATTCCGCGTGGGCTATCGCCGGGCAGGGTAGGGTGAGAATAGCCGGAAGCACACGGGAAAGGGGCTTCCGGCTATTATATTTGTTTAATACAGGCAGACCTGGAAACGGAGGACGGAGGCCATGGGGCCTATGGCGGCTTGCATGCGTTCGTCGCCGTTGAGGATGCGGCCGGGGTGGAATTTGTCTTCGGAGAAGGTTCCTTCTTCCAGACGGATGAGGCTCACTTTTTTTTCACTGCCTTTTTTGGGGAGGACTTCGATTTGGAAATTGCAGCCTGTGATGTAGAAGCCCAGGGGGCCGTTTTCCAGGAGGAAGCCGGCGGTACCGGGAAGGCCGGGGCGGTTTCCTGTGTAGGTGAGTTTTATGTCGGTTTCGGGCAGAGGAATGATGATTCCTTTGTCATGTTCATTTTTTCGTATGAAGGCATGGAGTTTGCCTGAGCCGCGGTGTTCGGCAAGGAGGCCGGTCATGCCGGAGAGGATTTCGTAGCTTCTCTGCAGGTAGGGTGCCGTTCCGGTGTTGGAAAAGGCGGAAAGGTCGATGTTCAGGGCGGCCATTACGGCAGGGTCGGGGGCGGGAGCTTCCTCAGGGGCGGAGCCGGACGGAGAGGGTACAGGGAACATGTCTTCTATGCCGAAGGGAGAAAAGCCCAGTGCGTTGTATTGGCCGAAGGCATAGAAGACGTTGGAGGCTGTAACGGGGTCTCTTCTGGCTTCGGGGATGAAGAGCGGGTTGTCTCCGGCGGTGTAGGCATCGCAGACTCCTTTGAAATCTGAGAGGTAAATATCAGGAGAAAGCATGTCGATGGAGGGCACCAGTTTTTTCCACAGATCCATGTATTTGGCAATGGGGCCGCCGCAGGGATAGGAGCCGGGGATTTCGGGGAACTGTTCGAGCCAGGCGTTTACGTTGAAGGGGAGGGGATATTCGGCTTTCCCGGCGGAGGCGATGTGCTGGATGGCAAGGCAGTAGTGGTAGGTCATGAAAAGCTCGGGGGCATCTTCACCGAACAGGGGATACCAGGAGTCGGTGTTGTCTGCAGGGATGCCTGCGTATTCTTTCATGGCAGGGGGGACGGGGGCGAGGTAGGCTTTCTGCGCTTCCTTGCTGTAGTCCCTTTGTGCGCCGAGAAAGCCGATTTCATTTTCCACCTGTACCATGATTACGGTATTTTCTTCGCCGTCTGTTTCCCGAAGGTGGGACATGAGGCGGGCGAATGCGCAGGCGTCGGCTTCTATGGCGGCGGTGCAGAGAGGGGATACGGTATCGGAGGGGTTGTCGGGGCTGTAGCATGCACGGAAGTAGGTTATCGGATCCTGTTTTACCCAGGAGGGGGCATACATGGTTTCGCCATTCTTCCAGATACCGAACCACAGGAGGATCAGATTCTTCCCTTCCTGTCTGGCCTGGAAGAGAAGACTGTCTGTGAGACTGAAGTCAAAGGAGCCTTTTTCCGGTTCCAGCGTCTCCCAGCAGACCGGGGCGATGACGGTATTCAGGGCAAGGGGACGCAGGGCGGGCCATACATTTTTCTCCATGTAGTCGGCGGAGGAGCTGCTGGAATTATGGATCTCGCCTCCCAGGATCAGGAAAGGCTGATCGTTTACATATAGGGTGGGTACTCCGTATTGGTTTGGTGCGATTCTAGGTATCATTTTTGTGTGACCTCCTCTTTTTTGGGTGATGTTTCGTAATTAGGATGATTGACATAATCGGTAAAGGATTTTGTTTTGCAGATGGTGCTCATCAGGTGGGCAGCGGCCTGAAGGAGCTGCTGTCTGTTTACGCGTCCCTCATCATAGCCCTTTAATACCTGGGCGATAACGGGAGGGCCTCCCGGCATGACGATATCGTTTCCTGCCGCTGCGGCATCGGCACCGTCCACTACAATGTCCATGTCGCCCCAGTCGGTAACAACAATGCCTTCGTAACCCCATTCTTCCCGCAGGATACGTGTACACAGATCATAGCTGCCGCCGGCAAAGGTTCCGTTGATTTTGTTGAAAGAGGACATAAAGGTGTGGACGTGGCTTCCTTTAACAGCCATTTCAAAGGGTTTCAGGTACAGCTCCCTTGCGGCACGTTCGGTGAGGACAGAGTCCACTGCGTCAAACGAAAAACGGGCGCTGCCTCTGCGGTAGGTTTCCTGCTCGTTGACGGCAAAATGCTTGGGGCAGGCGGTAACCGGATTGTTTTCTTCTGCGCCCCTGCAGACAGATACGCCGCAGACGCCTGCCAGCACCGGATCTTCGGAAAAGTATTCGAAATTCCTTCCGCCGATGGGACTGCGGTGCAGGTTCAGCGCCGGGGCGAGCCAGCTGTCAACGTTCTGGGTGAAGGCTTCGTAGCCGCAGGCGCTTCCGAAATCCATGAGCACCTTCGGATCAAAGCTGCAGGCCAGTAGCATACCGGTGGGCCAGGCTGTTTGGCCGACGCTGGCGGGACCGTCCTTATAAAAAATAGAAGGGATCCCGTATTTGGGGAGGGCCGGTGACACGTAGCCCATGCTGCCGGTGGAATGGGTACAGACGGCGACCGGTTCCTTGTTTTCGTAGAATATGGTAGGCGCCGCATGGGAACCGAAGCCGCCGAAGGGAAGCCCGGGGCCGTAGCCGTTTGCAAGGACGGCCAGCTCTTTTGTGCTCATCTGGGCAAGAAAAGCATCCATGTCCACTCTGCCTGCAGCCACGTCGGATAACCGGGAAGGCTTTGGCTCCGCCTGGGCAGGTACCGTCTGTTTTTGGGGATGGCGGACGGTGATATCCTCCTGGGTTATGAGAAAGGACGGAGGGACTTGTTTTTCCTGTTCCTCTCCGGGATAGGTGATGGGAGAGATATTTTGTGCGGACAGAAAAGCCAGCTTGTTTCGGTTGCAGGGCTTCAGGCCCAGGCAGTTAGAATATTGTGCGCAGATGACCGGGGAAGACACAAGGAGGGAGCCTGCAATGTGGGTGTTCCGGGAGGAATTGCCCACGCGTATATAGTAGGTTCCGGCTTCCAGCAGATAAGAGGCGCTTTCTTCATCATAGGAAGAAAGCTGGTCCAGCGGTATCGTGAGGGTGAGCTGCTGTGACTCGCCAGGAGCCAGAAGCTTTGTCTTTTCCCAGGCTTTCAGCTCCTGGTACGGTTTTTCCAGCCGGCCCCAGGGTGCGGAAACATATACCTGTACCACCTCTTTTCCTGCATAGCAGGAAGAAAGGTTTTTAACAGCCGTCCGTACTACAAGATTTTCCTCTTCCTTATGCAGTGTGGTATCGGTTATGGAAAACGCAGCATAAGAAAGCCCATGCCCAAAAGGATAGACCACATCTTTTCCGAAGGAATCAAAATACCGGTATCCCATGTAAATATCTTCCAGGTACACAGTGACCGGGCTTTTGGCAAAACCGGAGCTTCCGTTCGCTTCTGCGTCCAGGCCGTAATCGCGGTATTCCTTCAGGGTTTCAGGATGCTCCTTGTCCCAGCTGAAATGTCCGGCGCTGGGGTAAGCTTCATAGGAGCAGGCAAAGGTGGAGCACAGTTTTCCGGAAGGGGTGTGCTTTCCCACAAGGATATCCGCCAGTGCGGCGGCGCCCTGTTCCCCGGGAAGGCCTATGAATAATACGGAATCGATGGAAGGATAGTCCTTAATCCAGCCTGTGTCCAGGATACCGTTGGTATTCAGTATCAGGACCACATGGGAAAAGGACGTGCAGACCTGGCGGCAAAGATCCGTTTCCTGCGGGGTAAGATAGTAATCATCCGGCACATGCCTGTCGCATTCTTCACCGCCTGAAGAGCGGCCCAGGATCAGGAATGCCGTGTCCGTCCGGGAGGCTGCTGCATCCACAAGCTCTGCAGGCACAGGAAATTCTTCCCTGGGAGGCTCATATTTTCCGAATATTTCATAAATAATACCGCTGTTTATCAGATCGGCTCCTGCTTCCGCCAGCCGGGCAAAGGGATCCTCCACGACCTGGGCCGCCAGCTGCTGCTGATAATAGGATACAAGTTCAGGAACCGGTGTGATTCCGGCTTTCCGGCACTCATCCAGGATGTTGGCGGGCTGTTCCGCATTTCGGGAAGCGCCGGAGCCGGCTCCTCCGATCAGGGTATCCAGCTGGGAACGGCCGAAAAAGGCGGCTGTACTTCCGGTTTTCACAGGAAGAAAATGATGGTTGTTGGCGAGAAGGACAATGGATTCCGCCGCCAGCTGCTTTGCCGCCGCCCTCAGATTTTCCCTGGAACGTTTTCCCGGATTCGGTGGGCAGAAGCTCTGCTTTGTTTTGTATAAATTGGACATTTTGTACTCCTTCCTTATATAATGAAAAAATATTTCATACATGTTTATATGATTTTATCATAAAGAATCCTGAAAATATACAAAGATACTAAAAATGTCGCGATAGGTAAAAGGATTGGTCGTGTTTGTGAAAGACGCAGACGTAAAATAATGCTACACTGAAAATACTTCAGGAAACAACGATAAATTGATTAAAGGAGAGGATTATATGAAAAGGAAAAGTCTTGCAATGCTTATAGCACTGACTCTGGCGGCAGGGACACTGACGGCCTGCGGAGGTTCTGCGGCAACAGCTCCTGCGGAATCCGCACAGACGGGCACAACGGCAGGTACAGAGGCGGGTTCAGAGAATGGGGACGGACAGGCAGCGGAGGAAGGCACCGCGGCTGCGGCGGGGGAGGTACAGCTGCCGCTTACCGAGGAGCCGGTAACCTTGAAAGCCTGGATGGCCATTGATGCCACGACTGCCAATAATATAACGACCTATGCAGAGACACCTGCGGCACAGGAAGCGGAAAAACGCACAGGGGTGCATATTGAATATTCCCATCCTGCCACAACTGCCACACAGGAACAGTTCAATCTTCTGGTAGCAAGCGGCAACCTTCCTGATATTATGTGGTATAACTCCAACAGTGCCAAATATACAGGCGGTATGGATGCGCTCATTGATGACGGGATTTTCCTGGATCTGACGGACTATCTGCAGTATATGCCCAATTATGTGGCTGCCATGAAGAGAAACGAAGAAACAGGGCTGCAGTGTAAGACAGATACCGGACGTTATGCGGTGGCCTGGATGCTTAACGTGGAGAAGGAATGGGACTGGGGCGGCCCGCTGGTACGTAAGGACTGGCTGGAGGACTGCGGCCTGGATACACCGGTAACCTATGACGACTGGTATGAAATGCTGAAGGCATTTAAAGAGCAGAAGGGGGCCACGGTTCCTATGCTTACCGGTGCCAAAGAATTTTATAATATGCTGGAGGATCTGAATGCAGGTTACGGCGTAACGGATGATTTCATCAATAAGGACGGAAAAGCAACCTATGCGCCGATACTGGATGATTATAAGGACTTCATGAAGCTGATGAACCAATGGTACGCGGAAGGATTGATCGATCCGGAATTCATGACCAGAGATACCCAGGATCAGTCCACTATGGCCAATGACCAGACTGGTGTGCATTTGTTCGGTGTATGGACCTTCCCCAGTATTTTTGAAGCAAAATATGGACAGGAATGGGTGCCGGTACCTTATCCCGTAAAGAGTGAAGGCGAGGTTGCCCACCTGGGATGGCAGCAGTATGAAATCTGTTCTGACGCCCTTGGTATTACCACCAGCTGTAAGGATCCCGTGCTGGCGGCAAAATGGATTGATTATTTCTATTCTGAGGAAGGCTCCCTTCTGAAGAATTATGGTATCGAAGGAGAAACCTTTGAATATATCGACGGTGAACCTCAGCTGAATGATGAGGTCCGCAAGGCTAAGGCAGACGGCACCAAATCCGGCTATGATTATCTGGGAGTTGCGCTGACAGGCATTTATGACTGGAAAAACTCTCTGTACGGCAACGATGAAAAGAACCTGGTATGCTATGATGTTTGGGACGCATCAACAGACGGCTCCTATGTCATGCCTCCTATTTCCATGACCTCCGATGAAGGCACCAATTATTCCGCAATCATGGGCGATATTACCACCTATGTACAGGAATGTACGGTTAAATTCATTACAGGGGCTATGGATGTGGATAAAGAATGGGATAATTATGTTTCCCAGATTCAGTCCATGGGCATCGAGCAGGCAACCGAATATCAGCAGGCAGCATTGGACAGATACTTTGCCCGTTAACCGGCTCATTTTCCGGCTGCAGCGGTAAAGAAAACGCAGCAGGAACACCGTGATGGCAAAAGGGAAGAAGGGCGCCGCTCTACGGGGCGGCGTCCTTTCCCCTATTTCAAGTAAATAAGGAGAAGGTTATGAATGCGTTAAAAAAAGACCTTAAGAGGAATTATTCTCTGTACCTGATATTCCTGCCTACAGTTATCTTTTTTGTTATTTTTTCCTACGGCCCCATGGTGGGGCTGCTGATGGCTTTTCAGAACTACAAGCCTCAGCTGGGATTTTTCAGAAGCCCTTTTGTCGGTTTCAAGCATTTCCAGGATTTTTTTCAAAGCTATTATTTCTGGAGATTGTTAAAAAACACTTTTTTGATCAGCTTTCTGGATCTGCTGGTTGGATTTCCTCTTCCCATTATTTTCGCTTTGCTTTTGAATGAGGTGAGAGGGAAATTTTTTAAGAAAAGTATTCAGACCATCAGCTATATGCCTTACTTCGTATCCATGGTAGTGGTCTGCTCCCTGGTAAACCAGTTCTGTTCCCAGAATGGCGCGATTACCCAGCTGTGGTCCATGATTACCCAGAATGAGCCGGCAAGCCTGATTGCCCAGCCCCAGTTTTTCCGGGCCATATTTGTGGGAAGCAATGTATGGCAGAGCCTGGGCTATAATTCCATCATATATATAGCGGCCTTGGCCAGTGTGGATCAGGAGCTTTACGAGGCTGCCGTAATCGACGGAGCCAACCGCTGGAAGCAGACGCTGCATGTAACGCTTCCCGGTATTTCCAGCACCATCATTATTCTTTTGATTCTTCGCTGCGGACAATTGCTGAATGTGGGATATGAAAAAATCATCCTGCTCTATGGTCCCAGCACCTATGAAACTGCGGACGTTATTAATTCCTTTGTATACAGAAAAGGTCTGCAGGAGTTTAACTATGGCTATTCAGCTGCGGTGGGTCTGTTTAATTCTGTGATATCCTTCATCCTTCTGATGACGGTAAACAAGATCAGCGCCAAGGTTTCAGATACAAGTCTGTTCTAAGGAGGAAAGAGGAATGATTCGATCCAAAACTGTGGGATATAAAATCTTTACCGTAATTAATTATGTCATACTCACCCTGATAGGATTCCTCTGCCTGGCGCCCATGCTCCATACAGTGTTTGCATCCTTCAGTGAACCGGGGCCCTTAAGCGCCCATATCGGTTTTATTTTCAGGCCGCTGGGCTTCACCCTGAATGGCTATGTCCTGGTATTTCAGAATCCCAATATCTATACAGGTTATGTAAATACCATCATTTATGTAATATTTGCCACCCTTCTGGGGACGGTGCTCACCATAACTAGCGGCTACGTATTATCCAGAAAACAGCTGCTGCTGAAAAACCAGATGATGTTTTTCCTGGCGTTTACCATGATGTTCAACGGGGGCATGATCCCTTTTTATATGGTGGTGCGTAACCTGGGAATGCTGGATACCAGATGGGCGCTGATTATACCGGGCTGTGTGAATGTATTCAATATCATTATCATGCGTACCTCCATGGCGGAAATCCCGGATTCTCTGGAAGAAGCAGCCAGAATCGACGGCGCCGGGAATATGACCATTATGATGAAGATCGTAGTGCCTCTTTCCAAAGCAACCATTGCGGTTGTGGTTCTGTTCTATGCGGTAGGACAGTGGAATTCCTGGTTCAATGCATCTATTTTTCTTCAGGACCGCTCTTTGTACCCGCTTCAGCTCATCCTGAGGGATATTCTGATACAGAACGATTCTTCCCAGATGAACCGAAGCGATCTGGAAAATAACATGGCTATCTATAAGGACTTAATCAAATACTGTACCACGGTAATTGCCACGCTGCCTATTTTGTGTATTTATCCGTTTGTACAGAAGTACTTTGTCAAGGGAGTCATGATCGGTTCCGTGAAAGGGTAATAAAGCAATACTATAAAAATCAAGGGAAAAACAGGGAGGGATTATCTGATGAAGCAATTTGCCTGGGATTATAAGGATGAGGTAAAGCCTTTAAAACCGTATTGGAATATGTGTGTGGGAAGCTGTCACGGCACGACTGCTTTGCGGCAGGATTACAGGGAACAGCTGGAGAAATGCCAGAGGGAACTGGGCTTTCGGTATGTACGGTTCCATGGGCTTTTTGATGATGATATGAGTGTGCTCACCCGGCCCATGATGGGGGCCAAGGATGAGTGGGTGGTTTCGTTTACCAATGCGGATTCTGTGTTTGATTTCCTGCTGTCCATAAATATGAAGCCTTTTGTGGAGATCGGTTTTATGCCGGAGGCTCTTAAAAGTAAGGAGACTACAATTTTTCACTATAAAGGGAATACTTCCCGGCCGGCAAGCTATGAAAGATGGGACTGGCTGATCCGTCTGTTTGCGGAGCATCTGACAGAGCGGTATGGGCTGGGAGAAGTGCGGCAGTGGTTTTTTGAAGTTTGGAATGAACCCAATCTGGGCGGTCCGGATTCTCCTTTTGGTTTCTGGGCGGATACGATGGAGGAATATTTTAACCTGTATTCCCATACCGCACGGGCGCTGAAGGCGGTGGATGAACGGCTGAAGGTGGGAGGGCCTGCCACTTCGAATAATTCCTGGATCCCGGAGTTCCTGGAGTATTGTAAAAAGACGGGAACGCCTGTGGATTTTGTTTCCACCCATCATTATCCCACGGATGTGGTTTTGGGGTATGGAGTGGAGGACAGCCAGAATTTCATGACACCTGAGGAAGGGGAAAGTGTGGAGGATTTTCTGGAACGGAGAAAAGAGCAGCATAAGAGGCTGTGGGAAAAGGTGGACAGGGGCGTCCTGACGCAAATGACCCAAAAGGCCGTGAAAGAGGCCGGCGGTCTTCCTGTTTATTATACGGAATGGAACAGCGGGGCGGGAATTGCTTCCGACGGCCCTTTTGGTTCCTCTTTTATCCTGAAAACGATTATGGATTCCGTGGATCTGGCGGAAGGATATTCTTACTGGACCTTTTCCGATATTTTTGAAGAAGGAGGAATGCCTTACAAACCTTTCCACGGCGGTTTCGGCCTGCTGAATCTGCAGGGGATACCCAAGGCGTCCTACCGCGCTTTCCAGCTGCTGAATAAACTGGGGGATGAAAGGTATGTCAGAGCCGGGGCCCAGGGAACCGTTGATGTATATGGAATAAGAAAAAATGCATGTCAGGCAGTCCAGTTCCTGGCGGTGAACCATCATTCCCTGCTTCATGAAATCAGGGAGGAAGAGATTGAAATCCGCCTTACCGGGGCAGCCCCTGTCAAAGCTGCCGTCGAACGGCTGGATGAAACCCATGGAAATGCTTTGGCATGCTGGCAGGGGATGGGGGAACCGGATTATCCTGACCGGGCACAGCTGGCGCTGCTGGAAGCGGCGTCTTATACGAAAGAAGAGACAATGGAAATAAATGATGGTACAATAACCTTAACCCTTCCCCCTATGGGAGCGGCGCTGATTACCATGTATTTATAATGAAAATAGAGTCCGCACATACAGGCAGCAGAGGAAGCCGGTATGTGCGGCGCCAGTATGGAAAAGACAGGGAGGATTGTATTATGAGCTATGAAATTAAGAACCCGCTGCTGCCGGGATTTTACCCGGATCCGTCCATTGTGCGGGTGGAGGATGATTTTTATATGGTGACCTCATCCTTTTCCTTTTATCCCGGAGTTCCGGTTTTTCACAGCCGTGATTTGGCACATTGGGAGCAGATCGGGCATGTGCTGGATCGGCCGACCCAGCTTCCTTTGGGAGCGGACTGGATATCGGGAGGTATTTTCGCCCCTACGATCCGGTATCATGACGGACTTTTTTATATGATCACCACCAATGTGGATCACGGCGGGAATTTTATTGTTACCGCTCAGGATCCGGCGGGGCCCTGGTCGGAACCGCACTGGATTGAAGGGGCCGAGGGGATCGATCCTTCCCTGTTCTGGGATGAGGACGGGACCGCCTATTATACCGGTACCAGTTCCGGAGAGGACATGCGCCATAATAAGATATGGATCAGCCGGATAGACCTGACGGATTTCAGGCTTGTGGGAGAAAAGAAAAAAATCTGGGGCGGTTCCCAGGTGCTGGCATGGTGTCCGGAAGCGCCTCATCTGTATAAGAAAGACGGCTGGTATTATCTGATGATAGCCGAAGGGGGTACCGAGCATTTCCATGCGGTGACCATAGCCAGAAGCAGGGAAGTGATGGGGGACTACGAGGGTTATGACGGAAACCCGATCATGACCCACAGACATCTGGGAATGGGAGCCCCTATTGCCAATACGGGACATGCGGATATTGTGGAGCTGAAGGACGGCAGCTGGTATATGGTCATGCTGGCTTCCCGGCCGTACGGCGGCTATCACAAAAATATGGGAAGGGAAACCTTTATAGCCCCCATGGTCTGGGAAAACGGATGGCCTGTGGTGTGTCCGGGAACCGGAAAACTGGATTGGGCTTACCCAGCCCCGAATCTGCCGGAAGCGCCGGTGGAAGAAATACCGGAAACCGATGATTTTGACGAAAAAGAGCTCGCTTTCTGCTGGAACTGTCTGGGAACTCCCGGGGAAGGGGACTTCCGGCTGGAGGACAGCTGTCTGAAAATCAGAACTACGGCGAGGCCCATGGAACCGACAAGCCCGGAAGTCATGGGAAAGATACGATCTGGTATGCTTCCCAACGTAAACTGTGCCGGTTTTGTCGGACGCAGGCAGCAGCATATGAGCTATACGGCGGTTGCCAGAATGCGGTTTGAGCCTGAAGAAAGACAGACGGCGGGGCTGATATTGCTGCAGAATAACTACCATTCCCTGAAGGCGGAAATGACCTGTGAAAAGGGGAAACGGATTCTGCGGGTGGTTAAAGGATATCTAACCCAGGAAGCGGAAGTCACCTATCATAATGTGGATATGCCCTATCAGAAAGAAATCTGCGGGGAAAGGGAATGGAATTCGGATACGGTAATTCTGGAACTGAAGGCGGAAGGACAGAAGAATACGTTTACGGCGGTGGAAGAGGATGGCACCAGACATGTACTGGCATCGGAACTGGACGGAGGTTTCCTTGGTTCGGAAACAGCCGGAGGTTTTGTAGGGGCCTATGTAGGGATGTTTGCAAGCGGGAATGGAGTGGAAGGAACGAACTTTGCCTGCTTTGATTCCTTTATGTACCGGCCGGAAAGTTAAGAAGTGCTTTACGCAGGATTATGAAAAAATAAAAAATTCCCGGCCGCCGCTGCTGTATGCATCGGCGTACCGGGAATTTCTGTTTTCGTTCATCTGCAGGCAGTTTTTGGGGAATGTGAATGCGTAATATCCACAGCAATTCCGGCTTAATAGTTCGTGTCTTTTTCATAAAATGCCGTATAAGCATCCTGCAGCTTTTTCAATGTAACCGGATCTTTTCCGCCTATCGGATTCCCGTCCAGTTCATCCGCAGCAATACAGAGACCGCCGGAACTGCTGATTATCACTTCATCCGCCGCCCTCAGTTCATCCATGGTAAATACCGCTTCTCTGGTGGGAATGCCGTTTGCCTCTGCAAGCTCCAGCAGGTGCTTCAGGGTAATACCGGGCAGAATCAGGTTATCTCTGGGAGGCGTACACAGAACGCCGTCTTTTATCATAAGGACGTTGCTGTGGGCACATTCCGTAACCCTTTCCCCTCTGTGGAAGACCGTTTCCTGGCAGCCTGCTTCCGTGCAGCGCTGATAAGCGATTACGCTGGGAATCAGGTTCAGGGTCTTGATGTTGCAGTGGAGGAACCGGGTGTCCTCCATGGATATCAGCTTAAAGGTACTGTCCATGGGAACCAGTTCGCAGGGAACGGTAAAAATCATCAGGTTGGGAGTAACATCCGCAGGCGGGAAATTATGGGCCCGCAGCGCCGTACCGCGGGAACACTGCCAGTAAAGCATGCCGTGATCGATTTCATTGGCGTCGATGCATTTCTGTAATTCATTTACCAGGGTTTCACGAGGCATATCAAAAGGAATTTCCAACATCCTGCAGCTGTTGTAAAAACGGTCCACATGATCCTTAACCGCAAAAATATGATTGTGGGCAAAGGTAGTGGCATCGTAGCAGCCGTCTCCGAAATATACGGCCCGATCCAGCATGGGGATTTTCATTTCCTCCAGAGGCCCGATTTCTCCATTGTAATAACCTACATATTTCATACTAACCTTCTCCTTATATGTAATCCTCTATTTTTTATTTTTATACCGGATAATTTTATAGCCGCCGATAAATAAGGTGGGCAGCAGATAGAACAGGATAAATCCATAGGAAAGATAGGAATATCCTTTTTCAATCAGTGTCACAACGCCGATACGGGAAAGAAGCAGCGCCGCAAGCAAGGTGATCACCGTGATAAGCCCTCTGTTTTTATCGGTCAGTCTGGCATTTCCCCTTTCCTCCAGGGCGATATCAAAACGGTCGATGATCATATGGATACAGCCTGTAGCCGTTTCCACCAGGGTCCAGCCCATGACGATGCTGAACAGGGCCAGAAGGACCGGGCCGCCGTTAACCGCTTTGATCATTTCCATCCAGGGAGTGGCTACATCAGCCCCGACAATGGAGGTATCCCCATAGAAACACATCATGGCAAAATAAGAGAGAAACCAGGGGATAACCATCAAAAGCCCTGCAATCAGGCCGGAAAAGAAGGTTTCCTTCCGTTTCGTCTGTCTGGTAAGGGAGAACATCCCCATGGGGATTGAATTAATATTATACGCCACATACAGGATTCCTGTCCAGATGCACAGGCCAAGGGTAACCTTGCCGTCGTAAGCGCTGGTGTCCGCAGTGGCGAATACCTGGGGAATATTGCTGCCCTTGCTTATCAGGACAATGATGGTAAAAAGGATATAGCCTCCGTACAGAAGAATGGTTCCCACGGACTCGAATTTTTCAATGACCTTGGAGCCTTTGAAATTCAGAAGTCCGCATAGAAGGACGATGACAACCGCTCCCAGGAAATTAGGAAGCCCGACCTGTTCGAAAATACTTCCGGTGGCCGCTGCCATAACCGCAATGAGCATGATCGCAATTAAGACGGTGAGAACATCCATCACCGGCCATAAGGGGCCGATTACCTGTTTGATGTAATTTTTATAATCGTATACCTTGTAAATACGGCAGATTTCAAAGGTCAGGAAGGCGAACAGAGCAAAACCGATACCGATGGTAAGACCGGATATCCAGCCCATTGCCCCGAATTTGGCTCCATAGGAATAGATTTCGCGTCCTGTGGCATATCCCCCTCCTATCAGAACGGACTGCAGCAGCACGCCGGGCAGAATGTATTTGGCATAACCGCCCTCGTAAAATTTTTTCAGACTTTTCAATGGTAAGCACCCGCTTTCTTCAGTAATTCACCCAGGCATCGCAGGGTTGGAGTAGATTGCTGCCTGCAAAGCTGTGTAATTAATAAATAGAATTATAGAATAAAAAATAGGCAGTTGCAAATAGGAAGATTGCATATTACAATAAGTAAAACTTATTACAGAGTTCGAGGAGACCACAAAAACGGTTTTTAGGGAAATGGAGGGAAAGGGATGAACCTGAAACAGCTGGAATATTTCGTGTCCGTGGCAGAAACCTTGAATTTTACGAAGGCGGCAAAAAAATGTTTTATATCCCAGACGGCTATGACGCAGCAGATCCGGGCTTTGGAAGAAGGAATCGGGGCCGCTCTTTTTATAAGGGATAAGCATCATGTGGAGCTGACGCCTGCGGGCAGGGTATTCATGAATGAGGCGAGGGTAATACTGGCCCGGGCGGAGGAAGCCGTAAAGCTGGCCCGATCGGCGGCGGAGGGAATTTCCGGCTCCATTTCCATCGGCTTTATCAGAGGATACGAACAAAGTCTGTTTTCCGAAACGCTCCGGAATTTCCATGAAGCCTATCCGAATATTTCCATACGTCTGATCCGGGAAAATATGAATGCATTATATGGCCTGCTGGAGGATGGGGAATGTGACGTGGCATTCAACCTTTCCCCCAACGTGTGTAAATTTCAGGAACTGAGCCATCACTTCCTGAAGGCCTATCCGCTGATGGCCGTTCTGTATCCGGGTCATCCGCTGGCGGCAAGAAAGCATCTGAGCTATCGGGAACTGGCGGGAGAAGAATTTATTATCATGCAGCCCAAGGGACGGCCTAATGATGAGGCGGAGGAGGTGATCCTGTGTTATAACAGGGGCGGCTACGTTCCCAATATTGTCAGCAGGGAAAAGGAGGTACAGACCCTTCTTCTCATGGTTTCCGCAGGACTTGGCATCGCCGTACTTCCGGAATATGCCGTGAGATATTACAGAAATACCCGTAATCTGGTGGTTATCCCCATGCTGAAGGAAGAAGGGGAAAAGGAAGAGGAAACACTGGACTTTGAAGTGAGCTGGTTAATGGAAAATCATAATCCGGCTATTGAGAAACTGCTGCAGTGGGTGAAGGTAATGAATGTGACCGAATAAGGTGCGGAAACATGCGGGGTTCCATGGTTCCGGAAGGAAAGAAAGCAGGAAGCGGCATATTTGGTACTGTTATGGAAAACAGAGACATAAACTGGATAATAAACACAGATAACAGAGACAGGATATGCAGAATATTGTTATTGATATCATGAATCAGTTCGGATATCTGGGAATCGGGCTTTTAATCGTGGTGGAGACCGTGTTCCCGCCCATTCCATCGGAGCTGATCCTCACCTTCGGAGGTTTTTTGACAACCTGTACGGAAATGACGGTCATAGGCGTAATTCTTGTTTCCACTGCGGCATCGGTGGCAGGAGCCTTCCTTCTGTACGGACTGGGGGCGCTGTTAAGTCCGCAGAGATTTGAAAAATTACTGGACAGCAGGCTGTGCAGAAGGCTGGGATTTAAAAAGGATGAAATCGCCAATACGCTTCAATGGTTTAACGGACAGGGAAGGAAGGCGGTATTTTTCGGAAGATGCATTCCTATTATACGAAGCCTTATTTCCATTCCCGCGGGTATGGCCAGGATGAAGCTGCCGGTGTTTACCCTGTTTACGGTGGCGGGCAGCCTTATCTGGGATACCGTACTGGTAACGCTGGGGGCGGTGGCAGGAGAATCGTGGAACATAATTACGGAATATCTGGATACTTATTCCGCACTGGCCTGGATCGGGATTGGGACATTCGCGGTGACTTTGGGGCTGAGTATGTGGAAACGGAAAAAAAAGGCATGAAAAAGGCAGGGGTATGCCCTGCCTTTTTCGATTCCTTAACCTTTATAAATGAAATTCTTTGAACAGTTTTTCCTGATATTTTTTATCGCCCGCGGCTTTTATAATGTCATCCGTCCGGTTTTGTTCAGCCAGAAGGCGGTTCAGACGGTTGACTCTGTCCATACCCTCTTCATTCCCATCTTTTTTTCCTTTTTCAATTCCAATCTCAAGAATATTCATCTTAGCAGCCTCCCATTCTTCCGATTGTTTTACCTCTTTCACTATCTGATCCAATTTCCTGATTCTCTTATCTCTTACCAGTATATCCGGATTATCCAGCGTTGTATTCTTCATATACTGCAGAAGACTGATCAATTCCGGGCGTCCGTTTTTGCTGGTCATATTCAGGAATATCTTTTTTGTCCCGTCATCCAGATGCAGGCCGGCGACCTCTTCGCACTGTTCCGTAAAAGTATACATTGCCAAATCACTGAAAAAAATATCCTCCTGGGTAATGAAGATAATAACGGTGGATGGAAGCATCGCCTTTTTTTCTCCCTGCTTATTTTGTTGTCAGCAAGGAGTTCATGCATTTACATACACAGCCGTGCATGTTTTGGTATCTGCAGAGGATACCATGCATCAGATACCGGCCTTTTAAGGGACTGTACATAAGAAAACAGATAATCAGAAATGTTGAATTCATTGCCTGCTTTGATTGTAGCACAGCGGAAAAAGGACCGCAATATTTAATCATCATCCAGCTATATTTCGGAAGTCTCTCTTCAGATAAATTTGTTATAATAACTTCAGATAATAACGTAAAAAAACAATAAGGAGGAATTACATAATGCGAAACAGAGAATGGGCAAAAGAAAAGGCACATGAGCTGGTTTCCCGGATGACCCTGGAAGAAAAGGCATCTCAGTTAAGGTATGATGCGCCTGCAATCCCCAGACTGGGAGTCCCTACCTATAACTGGTGGAACGAGGCTCTTCACGGGGTGGCAAGAGCCGGTGTGGCAACCAGCTTCCCTCAGGCAATCGCCATGGCGGCATCCTTTGACGACGAACTGCTGAAAACAGTCGGGGATGCGGTGGCAGCGGAAGGAAGGGCCAAATATAATGAATATTCCAGGCATGATGACAGGGATATTTATAAAGGGCTTACCTTCTGGTCTCCTAACGTAAATATTTTCCGGGATCCCAGATGGGGAAGGGGACATGAGACCTATGGAGAGGATCCTTATCTCACCTCTCGCCTGGGCGTGGCCTATGTGGAAGGCCTGCAGGGCAGCCAGGATGATGACTTTATGAAAACAGCAGCCTGTGCCAAGCATTTTGCCGTTCATTCCGGACCTGAAAGCGTGCGTCATGAATTTGATGCCCGGGCGAGCAAGAAGGATATGTATGAAACCTACCTTCCCGCTTTTGAAGCCTGTGTAAAAGAGGCAGGAGTGGAAGCTGTCATGGGCGCCTATAACAGGACAAACGGAGAGCCCTGCTGCGGAAGCCCCACCCTGATTCAGAATATATTACGGGAGGAATGGGATTTCCAGGGACACTATGTTTCCGACTGCTGGGCAATCGCCGATTTCCATATGCACCATATGGTAACCAAAACACCGGAGGAATCGGCGGCTCTGGCGCTGAAGTCCGGCTGTGATGTGAACTGCGGCGTCACTTATCTTCATCTGCTGAAGGCATATCAGCAGGGACTTGTTACGGAAGAGGAAATCACCCAGGCTGCGGAAAGGCTGTTTACAACCAGATTCCTTCTGGGCTGTTTTGATAAAAATGAATATGACGATATCCCTTATGAAGTGGTGGAATGTAAAGAGCATCTGGAGCTTGCCCAGAAAATGGCAAAAGAAAGCATGGTGCTTCTGAAAAATGACGGTATTCTTCCCCTGAATAAGGACGGCTTAAAGACAATCGGCGTTATCGGCCCCAATGCGGACAGCCGTACCCCTCTTGTTGGCAATTATCATGGGACATCCTCCCGTTATATCACCCTTCTGGAAGGGATTCAGGATTTTGTAGGTGAGGATGTGCGTGTTTATTATTCCGAAGGCTGCCATATTTACAAGGACAGGGTAGAAGGCCTTGGATGGAAACAGGACAGAATCTCGGAAGCCCTTACGGTGGCGGAGCACAGCGATGTGGTAGTTCTCTGTCTGGGCCTGGATGAGAATCTGGAAGGAGAAGAAGGCGATACCGGAAACAGCTATGCTTCCGGAGATAAGAAGGATCTGGAGCTGCCTGAATCCCAGAGAGAACTTCTGGAAGCGGTGGCCGGATGCGGCAAACCGGTAGTGCTGTGCATGATGTCAGGAAGCGCCATCGACATGCAGTTTGCAGCAGAGCATGTTGACGCCATTCTTCAGGTATGGTATCCCGGCGCAAGGGGAGGAAAAGCAGCCGCAGAAATCCTGTTCGGAGCCTGCTCTCCTTCCGGAAAGCTTCCCGTTACCTTCTATAAGGATCTGGAGGGCTTCCCCGCTTTTGAAGATTATTCCATGAAAGGCAGAACCTACCGTTATCTGGAAAAAGAACCTCTGTATCCCTTCGGCTATGGCCTCACTTATGGACAGGTCTGCGTGAAAGCTGCCGAACTGACAGGAGCTGTGGAAGAGGGAAAAGAGCTTACCATAAAGGCAATGGTGGAAAACAGCGGAAAATATGACACGGATGATGTGATTCAGGTTTATATCAAGGATCTGGATTCCCAAAATGCGGTGCCCAACCACAGCCTGTGTGCATTTAAGAGAGTCAGCCTGAAAAAGGGAGAGAAAGCGGAGATATTGCTGAAGGTTCCTTATGAAGCGCTTATGGCCGTGGATGAAGAAGGAAAGAAATATGTGGACAGCAGTCATTTCGTACTGTCTGTAGGCACCAGCCAGCCTGATGACAGAAGCATCAGCCTGACCGGAACAGAGCCTGTAAAGGTAGAAATCAATCTCGCCTGATGATTACAGGGACAGGGAACCGGAGGTATCGAGTCTGGTTCCCCTGTTCAGAGATTTATAAGAAGAAGGGGTACAGCTTTTGGCCGTTTTAAAAATCCGGTTAAAGGTGGAAAGGCTGTTGAAGCCGGACTGCATGGCCACCTCTGTGATGGACAGATCGGGCTGCAGCAGCAGCCTTTCTGCGTACGCCAGCCTTCTGCTTATAAGATACTCATAGCAGGAAATCCCCGTAAACTGTTTGAAAAGCCTGGAAAAATGATATTTGCTGAAGCCGGCCATGGAGGCCAGGGTATCAATGCTCAGAGCTTCCGTGCAGTGGTCGTTGATATAACTGCAGATGGACATGAATTTTTCGATATATTCCTGCTGCTTACTGGGAGAAATATCGGGAAATTTATTTCCTTCCGCCAGACACCTGCGTCCCAGAGCCACAAAAAATCGAAGAAACAGAGAATGGACACTGGGCTCCCGGAAAGGATCCTCGCCTGTATATTCTGCCATGATTTCTTTCAGGTATCCCCGAAGCGTTTCCCCGAGGCCGTCGGACTGCCCGGCCCGTATTAAACGGTAAGGCCGCAGCATATGAAGCAGGGAATCCATGCCCGCGAGATTGCAGAGCAGGGAATAATCAAACTGCATGATCATTCGTTCCCCTTCCTCAGGGGCGTGAAGGGAGTGAAGCTCTCCCGGAGGAATGAGTATAATATCGCCCGGAGAAAAGCGGATGGTTTCCCCGTTGGTCCGTACCGTATAGCCATTTTTTATTGGCATTATGAGTTCCAGAGCGGTGTGCCAGTGAAGAGGGAAATCTTCCGGATCCGTATTCATGAAAGCCTTGATGCCTTTCATGTCCCGGTAAGCCACTGTCTCATGTGTGCCGTTAAGTATTTCAATCATTGCCTGTATCTCCTAAGATGGTGCTGTCAATTCGTAAAATAAGCCGGGGTGTGCCTTGTTATCTGCTATGTTTTCCGCAGTATTGCAGCCGGGAGCCGACCTTGCGGAAAACTGCCGCCAGTTTGATAATAGTATAGCATTTGTAATAAAAAATGTAACTATGAATATTCAGTAAGGTTTAGATAAAAAGTTACGTAAAAGTTCACAAATTTCTTTCTGCATATATGCGTAAAAATAAACAAAAATGTATGTATATAGAGAAAAACCACTTGCCCGCCGCCTTTTGAATTTGGTAAAATAAATACAGGAAACCCAGGAAAACCTTTCTGCCGTATTGTTTGGGCAGCATGGTTTTTTCTTTTTCCTTCAAGATAAGGAATCAGAGTCTGTACCGCAGGAAGAAAGGAGAGGCGGCATGTTTCAAAAAGGGGAATTCATCATTTATGGAAACAAAGGAGTCTGTGAAGTGACAGACATTTCGAAGATTGCGATAAGCGGCGCCAGCAGGGATAGGCTGTACTATGTCCTTCAGCCCGCTCAGGATAAGGAAGGCAGGATATTTACGCCGGTGGATGGGCAGAAGACGGAAATGCGCAGAATCCTGAACAGGAAAGAGGCGGCGGAGCTGATTGACAGTATTCCCTCAATAGGGAATCTCTGGGTGGCGGATGAACGGCAGCGGGAGCTGAACTATAAACAGGCGGTGAACAGCTGTGACTGCCGGGAGTGGATTAAGATTATAAAAACCCTTTGGCTCAGAAACCAGCAGCGTCTTTCCCAGGGAAAAAAGATTACAGCCATGGATCGGAAGTATTTTAAAATGGCAGAGGATAACCTGTATGGGGAACTGTCTGTAAGCCTGGAGATTCCTAAAGAGAAGATGGAGGAGTATATAACCGAAAAGGTCGGTATGCAAATGCAGGAGGATGCTGAGTCCTTTATGGAATACAGCATAGAATAAGGAAAAAGAGGCAGAAGAAGATGAAAATCATGGATAAAAAAGTGATGCATAAACGTTTCGGAATGGGAAGTGTCATAGGGCTTAAGGATAACAAGATATATGTATCCTTCGGTAAAATATTCGGGGATAAGGCATTGCCTTACCCGGAGGTTTTTGCCAGCGATATGAAAATGATGGATGAGGATCTTCAGGAAGAGCTGATGGAGGATATAGGAAGACGTATCTGAAGCAGCGGAATAAGCAGGTATACGGCCGGAAAATGAACAGGGCGCCGTATACCTGTTTTTATGTGGAACGGATCTTTCCTTTCGACGGAGTCTTGTTTGTGTGTCTATAAAATCCTATAATGAAATCAGTGAATGATATCTGACTTAATAAGAGTGAAGGAGCAGACTGATATGCAGACAATGAGCAGGGAAGGAAACAAGCTGGTACACCGGTGGGATGGGGAAACGCTGGTGGTGGAGCCCTGGGGGAATAACAGCCTCCGGGTGAGGAGCGCTGTTATGAGGGAGCCGGAGGATACGGATTATGCGCTTCTTCCGCAGGCGGATACGGCGGTTTCGATTACTGTAGGGGAGGAGAAGAGTGAGATCAGCAACGGCCGTCTGCGGGCGGTTATGGAAAGGGAAGCGGAGGGCGGCCCGGCCCGTCTTTCCTTTTATGACAGGAAGGGACGGCTGCTGCTTCAGGAAGAGGGGAAGGGCGGTGCTCTGAATAAAAAGAGCCGGTATTTTAAGCCTGTTATCGGCGGAGATTATGAGCTGACCGTATCTTTTGCCTCACAGGCAGAGGAAAAGCTGTATGGAATGGGGCAGTACCAGCAGGAATTTCTGAACATTAAGAACTGCAGCCTGGAGCTTGCGCAGAGAAATTCCCAGGTAAGCGTTCCTTTTGTGCTGTCCAGCCTGGGGTATGGTTTCCTGTGGCATAATCCGGCGGTGGGGCGTGTCAGCTTCTGTGCGAATACCACACAATGGCAGGCACAGAGTACCCGGCAGATGGATTATTGGATTACGGCAGGGGATACGCCGGATGAAATCGAATGTGCTTATGCAGCGGTCACCGGGACTGTGCCGCAGATGCCCGAATATGGCCTGGGCTTCTGGCAGTGTAAGCTGCGGTACTGGAACCAGGAGCAGCTTCTTCAGACAGCAAGAGAGTATCACAGGCGGGGAATCCCTCTGGATGTTATTGTGTGTGACTTTTTTCACTGGCCCAGAATGGGGGATTTCCGGTTTGATGAGGAGTTTTTCCCTGATCCGGAAGGCATGGTGCGTTCGCTTAAGGAAATGGGCGTGGAGCTGATGGTATCTGTATGGCCGGAGGTGGCCTGTACCAGTGAAAATTATGAAGAAATGAAGCAGAAGGGATTTCTGGTTAAGGCGGAAAAAGGTATTGATCTGGCCAAGCTTTTTAATGAAAACAGTACCTTTACTGATGTGACCAATCCGGATGCCAGGGATTATCTTTGGGAAAAATGCCGACAAAATTATTACGAGAAAGGAATACGGCTTTTCTGGCTGGATGAAGCGGAGCCGGGCTTTACCGTTTATGATTATGATAATTACCGCTGCCGCATGGGAACCCAGGCACAGGTGGGAAATCTGTATCCCCAGCTTTTCACAAAGACATTTTATGAAGGGCTGCGCCGTGCAGGGGAAGAACAGACAGTCAGCCTGGTGCGCTGCGCATGGGCGGGAAGCCAGCGTTACGGAGCTCTTGTCTGGTCCGGGGATATCCATTCGGACTGGGAAGCTCTCAGAAGACAGCTGTGTGCCGGATTGAATATGGGAATTGCCGGAATCCCCTGGTGGACCACCGATATCGGAGGCTTTACGGGAGGAGATCCGGAAAAAGAAGAATTCCGAAACCTTCTGGTACGCTGGTTTGAATGGGGAACATTCTGTCCTGTGATGAGGCTTCACGGGGATCGCCTTCCGGCTGAAGAGGTGGTTGGGAAGGATGGACGCAGATACCAGCATTCCGGCGGCCCTAACGAGGTATGGAGCTTCGGGGAGGATATCTGCCGGATTCTTACGTCATATATCCGCCTGCGTGAGGCCATGCGCCCTTATATAAGGAAGCTGATGGAGGAAGCCCATGAATGGGGAAGGCCGGTAATGCGGCCTATGTTCTATGAGTTCCCGGAGCAGGAATGCTGCTGGGAATTAAAAGAACAATATATGTTCGGCAGTGATATGCTGACAGCTCCGATTCTTTATGAAGGAGCCACGGAGCGGGAGGTGTATCTGCCCGCAGGCCATACCTGGGTATTCCTCCATGACGGTACGGCCTTTGAAGGCGGGCAGACGGTTCTCGTCCGGGCTCCCCTGGCTGTGATTCCTGTTTTTTTGAAAGACGGGAGCCACAGTGAGCTTATCGGTCTGATTTAACCGGAAAATAAATACTGTAGGGTTCGTATCCCACTTCATATAAAGGGACGAAGCGGATCCCCCGTTCCTGCCCTGTAGTGCGGAAGGTGGATTTCCAGCTTCCCCATTCCCGTTCGTTGTCATGGGTGAGAAGCTGCTCCGGCGTGCTGCCGGCCGGTACATGAAGGATGCGTTCCTCCTCACAAAGTCCTGCCAGGACCACCGGACCGTACAGGAAGGCAACGGTATTTTCATCCTCGGGAAGCGGGAAGGTTTTTACGGCCTTGGGCAGCAGGATACGGATGATGTCCCTGTCTTTCCATACACGCTTCAAAGGTACAAACAGGCAGGAATCATTGCTTCGATATACTTCCGTATCATTTACCAGAATGACGGCTTCGCCTGCAAGCCAGCCGGGAATGCGCAGCTGCAGCGTCATTTCCGTTTCTTTTTCCAACTCCATTTTCAGACAGGGAACCAGACAGTCCGGCTGGGAAGGGTATTTACGGGTATCCTCCAGCACGGACTGTCTTGCTGAAGAGGTGCTTGCAAGATGAGAGCTGCCCGTGAGGGGATCCGCTTTCTGCAGAATAGTAACCCTGCTGTCATTTACGGAAAAAGAAACCTGGCTGTCAAGATACTGACAGATATAAAGACTGTCTTCTGACTGATAATAAATCCCACGGTTAAAAGCCGCATTCGCCTGTACCAGCGTCCCATGGCAGCAGAAGAAATCCCCGGTTTTGCTGCTCCAACCCTTACGGCCGCCGGCCTGCATCGGCAGGAAATAGGTGAGAAGCCCTTTCGAAGGATAGGGGCTGGTGAAGCCGTGGCTTAGGTTACTCTGCCAGTAGGCCTGGGCCATCAGACCATTATACAGAAGCTTTTCCTGATAATCCAGGTAAGCCGGATCCAGGCTCCAGCGGAACAGAAAACCGGCAAGCCGGATCATATTGTATACCGTACAGTGTTCCTGTCCCTTCAGCCCCAGCCGGGCTCCCAATTTCTTTTTCGGAGACCAGATTTCTCCGCAGGTCTGCCCGCCCGTGGCATACTGTCCGCGCTGAGTCACCGCCAGATCCCAATAATTTTCTGCGATTTTCCTCCATTTTTCATCACCCGTCACGTCATAAGCCCGGGCACATCCGATAATTTCCGGTATGGTGGTGTTGGCATGCATATTGGTGAGGACATCCTCGCCTTTCAGAAGAGGGTCAAACAGACGTCCTCTGTAATAACGTTCCATCAGCGCCGCATACTTATCTTTGCCGGTAATGGCATACAGCTGAACCCAGATTTCCAGCATGCCTCCGGTTTCAAAATCCAGGATATCATCCATCTCATCCCGGCTGAAATCCTTGGTCCAATCATAAAACCAGTCCGCAAAATTCTCAGCTATTTCAAGCGCAATGGCATTACCCGCATATTCGTACATATCCAGCAGGCCCATAAAAACCTTGTGGATGGTGTAATGAGGAGCCCACACCTGTTTGCCAGCAGCGATGCGGTACAGATATTTTTCGGGGATGGGGGCCGCCCACCTGCCGCCATTCTCTTTCTGGCATTCAGCCAGCTCATCTACCAGAGTATCCGCCTTGGCCTTAATTTCCCTGTCGCCCGTGGCATGATAATGCATGGCGGCAGCGGACAGCCAGTGCCCCAGAAAATGCCCCCTTAGCTGACAGGTGGGAAACTCCCAGCCTCCATGCATGCCTTCGATGGCTTCCGCCGATGTATCCCGGCCTGATTCCAGATTGAAATTCAGCAGAAGAAACCTGTTTTCCAGATGCATCATATAGCTGCGGTTTTCCTCTTCCCGGCGGCGAAGCTCCGGATCCAGCAGCAGAGTCTGCCGCCCGTTCAGTTCAGTTAATTGCCCTGTCTTTACCATAAATTACCTCCTTCAGGAAAGTGCTTTACTGCCGACAGAATAAATAAGGACGGCAGCCGTATCAATATCTATATTATAAGGAGGTAAAAGAATCACAGGAATGTACAGAGTGGTAGAAAGCATGTATAAAATGGAAAAGTATCCCTTTTAATTTTTTTATGGTCAGGAGAAAGCAGCTGCCCGGAAAAGGAGGGACGCGGCGAAGCCATATCCTGAACAAAGAAAGAACTGCCTGATAACGATGAGGCTGCTTTTTCTGAGCTGAAATATTCAATATTATGATAATATCTGAAAAAATGACAAAAGAAAAGCAGACGTATCAAACGCCTGCCAGCATATGGAAACTCTCATAATAGATTATGAAATTCCTTTCGCAAAATACTTTCTTTTGCGAAAAAAACAATATATTCTGCAACTTATTTTTAATGATTCATTTGGCTTTCATTATAAAATAAGTTTTGAATTTTGTCAATCTCTGCGTAAAATATTACACTAAAATGTCACTTAACGTAAAAACGTTTTATTTTTAAAATTATTCGTAACAAAAATTCTGAAATTCAAAAATTAAATAACGGTAAAAAGATTAACAGGTAATCACGTTTGGAGCACTATCTATATGAACAGGATTGGTTAATTTATAAACCGTCAAATATTTCGTCAGTATTATGGAGGAATTTATGGCAAGAAAAGGTGAAAATATATATAAAAGAAAAGACGGCAGATGGGAGGGACGATATCGGATACCCAATCCGTCCGGCACAAAGGCCTTATACCGCTCTGTGTACGGGAAATCATACAGAGAGGTCCGGGAAAAGCTTTTTGCCGGAAAACAGATCGTACTGCACAAAGCAGGAAAAAAATCACAACTGCCGGATAAAATGACCCTGGGAGAAGCCGCCGGACTATGGCTGGAGGAAAACAGGAGTAAATGGAAGGAATCCACTTATGCAACCTATCGTTCCATTACGGAAAAGCATGTCCTTCCCCTGTGGGGAACGCAGACTGCGGATGCTTTGCTTATCGATCCTCCGGTCTCCTTACCCGGTTTAAAGGAAGGGGAACAAAAGAAATATTCCGGAGCTTATAAGCATCAAATCCAGATAATAACAAGCCAAATCTTTCATTTCCTGGATAAAAAATATCACTGCGGTGTACCGCAGTGGCTTTCCCCGGCGGCGCCCGCCCAAAACAGGACGGTTACCCCTCCTGAAGGCGATAAGCTTCGCAGGCTGGAAGCTTATCTGTCAACCAAAGCGGAAGAAAAGGACGCTACCAGCATAGGAATCCTCTTATCTGGATGCTGCGGCCTGCGTATCGGGGAATTATGTGCCCTGCAGTGGAAAAATATAAATTGGGAAGAGGGCACCATACAAATAAGAGGAACCATGCAGAGAATCCGTACCTTCCGGCAAGGGGAAACAAGGACGAAGATCATTATATCCGATCCGAAGTCAAGAAGCTCCAACAGGGAAATTCCGGTTCCTTCCTATCTGCTTGATTATTTGAAAAAGCTAAAAGGAAACGGAGAAGGATATATCCTTGCAGGTAAGAAAAAGGAATATCTGGAGCCACGCACGCTGCAGTACCGTTTTAAGAAAATCCTGGAACAGCTGGGAATTCCCTATTTCAACTTCCATATGCTCCGCCACATTTTTGCCACAAACTGCATTTCCAGGGGATTTGATATGAAAACCCTCAGTGAACTTCTGGGACATTCCAACATTACTACCACAATGAGAATATATGTTCATTCCGACATGGAAAGGAAAAAACAATTGATGGCCGGGTACAGACTGGCATCTTAATGTACAGTCATAGGCCGTCAAAAAAATGGTCATTTTTGACAATAGATATGTAGTAAGCAGCGTTCTGCCGTTTATTTCGCAAAAGAAAGTATTTTACGAAAACTGAAATTGCGTTACGAAAGACAGCAGGTGCAGAACATGGCCCAAACAAAAAGCTATAATCGCCTGATGGCGGGAAACCGTTTATATGAACGGCGTAAACAACTGGGGTGGAGCAGAGGATACGTATCCGAAAAAGTAGGCAAGGTGGAAAAATACTATGCAGATATCGAACGCGGAAGCTGCGGTATGAGCATAGAAACCCTGATAGCATTGTCCGATCTTTATGGCTTATCCCTGGATTATATTATATATGGTAATCCCGAAGGAAAGAAAGAGGAAATACCGGACAAAGGGAAGGCAGTAATGAATATTCTGAAAGAGTTGGAACCGGAAGAATATGAGTGCTGTCTTGATATGATGCTTATTTATGCCCGGCGGGCTGGAAAATCACGGGAAAAGAATGCTATCGGGGAAGAAAGTAAACAAAATCCGGCATAGAACATCCGGGAACGAATGGATGTCTGAGAGGATATTCATATTATGTGTTATGTGCTAAACAAAGATACATGATTGGATATAAACTTTAATGACACACAAGGAGGAGAAGAAGATGAAAAGTAAGTCATTAAAAAAAGTGCTTGCAACAGCACTTGCACTGAGCCTTGTCATGGCTCCGGTGATGGGAGTGAACGCATCTACCGACAATAATGCTCCGTCCGAAGGATCCAGTACTTCCGTATCAGCAGAAGTAGCCGCTACGATCCCTGAGACAAGTACAATAAGTGTTGGCGGAAAGTATATGACTTCCACAGTAAAGGGAGCGTATATGTCCAAGACAATTCCCGGAACTGTAGTTACAACGGATAAGGGAACCCTGGCAGCAGGCTATGGCCTGGCACCGGGAGAGCAGCCTTATGTGAGAGTATATGATATCAGCGAAGCTAAGAGCCCTGCCGCAATGACAAGCATCAATGCAGCAGCCGGAGCAGTTGGCGGTACTGTAGTTGCTACCGTTAACGTAGAACTGGGCAAGCTTGCAGGCGGAAAGTTCTCTCTGCTGGAACAGGGCGGAGCGCCTATTACCATGGCATTCGGTATTCCGAAAAATGCGGTTAAGCCCGGTTATGCTTATGCAATGATTTGTGTACGCCCCGGCGGTGTTATCGAGGTTCTTCCCGATCTGGATGCAGATCCTAATACCGTAACCTTCAGTACTACAGGCGGTCTCGGCGCTTATGCAATGATCATGTATCCTGTAGCTTAATCCGAAAAGAAAAAGCGATAAGGAACAACAGGAAAGATGTCTGGGAGATGACTGGCAGGCGGCTGCCGGTTGTTTCCCAGTATTCTCGTAAAGGACAGGTATGCTATATAAACTGAAGAAAAATAAAGCGGCTGTGTATTTAATACTGCTTATACTTTTGTGCTTCTGCCTGTGCCAGTATGGGCTGCAGCGTATATTTGGATTTTCCCTGTTCCCGGATGAATTTGGCTACTGGGCGCCGGCAGCCAAAATGCTGGGATGGGACTGGTCTGAAACGACATCTCTCGGTTCTTATTACTCCTTTGGATACAGTCTGATTCTGGCTCCCATTTTATATTTTGTGAAAGATTCCATTATGGCCTACCGGACAGCGGTAGTGGTAAATATGATTCTAATGTGTATCGGACTTGTGCTTCTTTACAAGCTGATGCAGAAGCTTTTTCCTGAGATGGAAAAAGAAAGGGCTGTGATAATCAGCGGGATTGCCGTACTGTATCCGCCCTGGATTTTTTATATGCAGATGACTATGACAGAAGGATTGCTTCTGTTTTTATATATATTAATTTGCTATTTATCCGTTTGTTTTTTTGAAAAACCCCGTGCGATCACTGCCGCAGGCCTGGCAGTGGCGCTTGTATATATCTATTTTGTCCATATGAGGAGTATCGGGATGATTGCGGCGGGGAGCCTGACCTTGCTTTTGTGGGCTGTCAGCAGTAAGGATTCCAGGCTTCGAAGAAATGTATTTTTCGCATTACTTTTACTGCTTGCATTGTTCCTGATTGGTCTTGGAATTAAAAACGGCCTAATCGAAAGACTCTATCACGGGGCTTCGGAAGAACTGCTCCAATATAATGACTATTCGGGACAGTGGGGAAAGCTTAAGGTTTTATTCAGCCCGGGTGGTATGAAAAATTTCCTTGCCGGCTGCATAGCAAAGATGCTTTATCTGGGATTGGCAACCTATGGGATTGCCTATTGGGGAATTTATTTCCTTACTATAAAAGTGATTTCTTTTTTCCGGGAATGGAAAGAAGGAAGATTGGTAAGAAAAAATTTTATCTGGTTGTTTTTAGCCCTGACAACAGCCGCACAGTTTCTGGTTACGGTTATTTACACGTTGGGCAGTGCGGATGCAGGAAATGACCGTTTGGATTTGTTTGTACATGGCAGATACAATGAATTGATCGTCCCGCTGCTTCTGGCACTGGGGATAACAAAGATTCTGGACAGCAGAAGATTGTGGCTTGGAACCGGTATGACTATAGGCTTTACGGCATTATTGACAGGTGCTGCAGGCTTAGTTATCAATACAAATAATACCCATATGTCAAATATTCATGGTTACTTTATGATTGGAATGAGTTATCTGCTGGAAGAAGAGAGCTACCATGCAATTTCCTTTTTATGGAAGGCCTGGGGAATGGGAGTCTGCCTGATTCTTCTGGCTGCGGCAGTAATAACTGTTCTTATAAAAAAGCGGATGGAATGGCTATTGGCGGTTGTTTTGCTTCTGCAGACAGCGCTGGGGCTTCAGGCCAGTGAGCATTATGTTTACATCGGAAATTCCTATGGATATGGAGATATACAGATTGCGGACAAGCTTAAGGAAGCTCTGGAATCAGATGGTACAGGACGGATTATCCATATCTATGAAGGGGATAACCCTTATATTCAACAGGTACAGTTCCGGATGAGAGATATAAAAATTGATATTTTGGATGCCGGAAAAGAGGAAATCAGGCCGGAAGACATACGAGGAAACGATAAGCTCATCCTGGAATCCGGCAGTGAGTACAGAGACCTTTTTGAAGCGCAGTATGAAAGAAGCTGGGAAGCAGGGCATTTGTGCTTGTATTATAATCCCTGATTTATAGATGCAATTAAAAGAAGTAATCATTATGAAGGGAAGCTGCTGTAAAAATACAATCAGAGAAAGCGGAGGCTGTTATGAAACTGATTATTCAAATCCCGTGTTATAACGAAGCAGAAACTCTGGAAGTGGCGCTTAATGATCTGCCTAAAAAGCTGGATGGGGTTGATACCATTGAATACCTGATCATCAATGACGGAAGCCATGATGATACGGTAGAGGTGGCCCGGAAATGGGGAGTCCATCATGTGGTGAATTTCAAACAGAATAAGGGTCTGGCGAAAGGATTTGTGGCGGGACTGGATGGCTGCCTGAAATGTGGCGCCGATATCATAGTGAATACGGATGCGGATAATCAGTATTGCGGAGAGGATATCGCCGTACTGATTAAGCCCATTTTAGACGGCGAAGCGGATATGGTAATAGGAGAACGGCCTATTGATGATACGGAACATTTCTCTTTTGTGAAGAAGAAGCTGCAGCATTTTGGAAGCTGGGTGGTACGTAAAGCTTCCCATACCAACATTCCGGATGCACCCAGCGGCTTCCGGGCCTTTTCACGGGAAGCCGCCATGAGGATGAATGTGGTAAATGATTATACATATACATTGGAAACAATCGTACAGGCGGGAAGAGAAAAAATCGCTGTTACAAGCGTTCCTATCAGGACGAATGCTGAATTACGCCCTTCCCGACTGTTTAAGAGTATCTGGGGATATGTAAAGAAATCGGTGCTGACGATTCTGAGGGCTTATATGATGTATAAGCCGCTCATGTGTTTTACATTGCTGTCGATTCCCAGCGTGCTGATTGGATTGGGAATTGGCGTGAGGTTCTTATATTTTCTTGCAAATGGGACGGGCGGAGGTCATATACAGTCCCTTATTTTGGCCTGCACTTTGATTATAATCGGATTCCTGACCTTTATGATTGGACTGGTTGCTGATGTGATTGCCGCGAACCGGAAGATCCTTCAGGATGTACAGTATCATGTGAAACGGATGGAATATGACAGAGAAGCACCGGTGAGAGAAGATAAAAGGAAAGACGGTACGAAGGATATTCTTTATTTTAAACCGGAGAGAGAGGAAGAGGCTGCGGTACGGTAACGAAATGAACAGATGGAAGAATGTTTGAAACAAAGTATGTATCAAATATTGAATTAATGTCCGCTGAAGCGGACAAGGGGTATAAAAATGAAAAAGATTGGTAATGCAATTTATATCAGGCAGAGATTAGTTTGTGTGCTGACGTGCCTTTTTATCATGATTTTATTTTGCGCTGGTTTTTCCCTGCATGCGCGGGCGGCGGAAAAAGACGAAACCCAGTACGCGGCAAATGTGCAGGGGAATTTAATGGCAGCAGCAGTTGATACTGTTGGCCTGGAGCAGCCGAAGGAAGGCGCGGCTTCTGTTGTTAAGCTGCAGGCCGGGACGCATCTTTTGGTTGTGGGAGAAGAAACAAATGGCTGGTGTGAGATTTATTACCAAGGAAAAACGGCATTTGTACCCGCGGCGGATATGACGGCAGTGACATCATTGGACGTGGAAGCTTTAGATCAGGAAATGCAGAAAATCGGAGAAGAAGACGCTGCGTTTATTGAATCTTTGGAAATGCAGAGGAAGGCGATAGCGCGTTCTAAGGTGTGGAGAATTATTATTATTGTTTTAATTGCTGCAGTTTTTGTTACAGGTTTGGTTTCTGCATTGCGTAAACCCAAAAATGATGAAAGACCTTCAAATATGAAGAAAAATACAGGAAAAGTAAAATGAATAAGGATATGGAAAATATTGTTCTTATAGGGCCGGTATACCCATATAAGGGAGGTATTTCCCACTATACAGGACTGATGTATCGTGCGCTCTCTGATAAGTATAAGGTAACTATGGTTTCCTATAAGTTTCAATATCCTAAACTGCTTTATAAAAAAGAACAAAGAGATTATGAAAATGACAGTTTTAAAATAGAAGATACCAATTATTGGATACATACGGCGAATCCGGTAAACTGGTTTACCGCTGCCAACAAGATTAAAAAACTAAACCCGGATTTGGTTATTATTCAATGGTGGCATCCTTATTTTGCCCCTTGCTATTGGAGTATGGCTAAGGCTTTGGGGGCTTTGAAAATTCTTTTCGTATGTCATAACGTATTCCCGCATGAACGGTTCCCGATGGATAAATTGCTGACAAGGATGGTTCTGAAACAGGGGAATTATTTTATTGTCCAATCGGGAAAGGATGCTGAAGACTTGAAAGGGATTATGCCGGATGCCAGATATGAGCAGACGGTTCATCCAACCTATAATGCATTTAAGTTTGAAAACCTGTCGAAAGAAAAATCCAGAGAACTTTTGGGAAAATCCATGCATGAAAAAATACTTCTGTTTTTTGGATTTGTGAGAGAATATAAAGGGCTGCGGTACCTGATCGAAGCGATGCCTGAAATCAGCAGCAGAATAGCAGATGTTAAGTTAATGATTGTCGGAGATTTTGGGAGCGAGGAAAATAAAGAGACATATATTAATTTAATTAAAGAAAAAAATGTTGAAAAATATATTGATATTTGTGATGGATATATACCAGACCGGGATATAGAAAAATTCTTCGCTGCTTGTGATTTGGTGGTTCTGCCTTATGTTGATGCTACACAAAGCGGGATTGTACAGATTGCATATGGGTTTGAGAAACCTGTGGTAGTTACCAATGTGGGAGGATTGCCGGATGTGGTTGAGGACGGGAAGACGGGGTATGTGGTGGAGGCTCGGAGAGTCAAAGAATTAGCAGAGGCTGTGATCTGTTATTTTGAAGGAAAGAAAGAGGCAGAATTTACAGATAATGTGAGAAAAGAAGCCTATCGATTCTCTTGGGAGAGAATTGTAGAAGTAATAGAAGACTTTTTATTACTTACAAAGAAATAAAAAGGAAAAATATTTAAAAATATTGCTATTGTTTTGTTTTATAAAACATTTGGAAAAATTAAACAAGAATTGTATGAAAAGTTAAGAGGTTTAAGAATACATTACTATTTGCGGTTGCAGTACTTTATCTTCTGCAATCCGCATTTTTTAGTCGACAATTAACTGCAGTTCCTTTAAATAAGTGTTCTATTAGTAAAAGGAATTGTTAAAAAATATTTGTAAAAAAGTAATATTGGACAGCTGAAGCTATAGATCATTTTATTGTTAAGATAAATAGGAACAAAGGGGACAGAACTGTATGGAATCCAGATATAGATATGATGATTGGGAAAAAGCTAATAATTTATACAAAAATAATCATATTAAATCTATAGAAATTGCTTCCTCTGTTAACCTTGAATTTCCTGATGTGACATTTGCAATTCCCGCATATATGAGGCCGGATACAATTCAAGATGCAATAAAAAGTGTAGTGGCACAAAAAAGCCAGTATGCATTTATAATCATGATTGTTGATGATAGTGGTTCGGATGATACTGTTACGAGAAAAGTTTTAGAGTTATTGAATAAATACCCCAATATTATTTTGTATAAAAATGAAGAAAATCTTGGTCAAGCTGCAAACTGGAATCGATGTATTGAATTGGCAAAGACGAAATGGGTGGTTTTGTTACATGATGATGATATGGTCTGTGAAGAATATCTTGAAAAAGTATACTCAACAGCTGTTTATTACCAATGCACAGAAGTGGGGGTATTTCAATATAAGCTAGATAACTTGGCCCACAAAGAAATATTAAGCAAAAAGTTTAATAATAATCAATCATTTGCCCAAATGATTTTGGGAAAACTGCGTAATGGAAAGCCATTGAAAATATATCCCAAGGATATATTTCAATTTATTGTACCTTCTCCGGGATGTTGGTTCTTTAATAAGGATGATGTAATAAAAAACGGGGGATTTAATCCGGAATTTGGGGTGACTTTGGATGGTGTGTTTCATTTTAAAAATATAATCTATGGTAAAGTTATGATAATTCCTGAATTTTTAATGATACGTCGAATTGAAAAAAATACTTTTCTTAAAGAAGATGCTCAAATTGCAGTTATTGATATGCTATATCATTTTGGACTGAATATGTTAAAAAAATTTTCAGGGATAAGGCAAAAATATTACAAAATTTTATTAGATGTTTCTACAGTTTATTTGGCCAATGGAATCAAATTTAAATATGAAGGAAAGTTTAATATTAAAAAGTTATTAAAAAGTTATGGCGTAAATAGATTTCTATGCATTCTCCCTTCAAAAATAATATTTTTAATTAATTGTTGTTTATTATCAAAATTAGTTCTGAGAAAAACAGAAAAGAAAGTCGAATACTAGTTAATTAGAATGAAGCTTTGAGAGGTAAGAATAATGGATCTGATTTCAATTATTGTTCCAGTGTATAATATGATGACGCTTCTTAGAAGATGTTTGAATAGTATTTTGAACCAGTCTTATTATAACCTGGAAATTATTCTTATAAATGATGAATCTACCGATGACTCTGGAAGTATATGTGAAGAATATTGCAGAAAAGATAATAGAATTACAGTAATACATAAAAAAAATGGTGGTCTAAGTGCTGCGAGGAATACAGGAATTAATCTTGCAAAGGGTAAATATATTGCTTTCATAGATTCAGATGACTTTGTACATAAAGATTATATAAAAATTCTATATAATTTAATAGTAAAATATCATGCGGATATTGCAATATGCGATTATGAAATAGGTAATGGAAATGTCTTACATTCTTCTGATAACGATGATTTATTTTATGTAACTACTTCAGAGAATTTGTTAAAAACGTGGCATTATAAAAACAAAAAAATAGAAACTGTAGTATGGAATAAATTATATAAAAGAGAACTTTTTAATAATATTAAATTTCCTGAAGGTTATTCTTTTGAGGATATCCATGTTTCACATTTGCTTATTGCGGCAGCTAGTAAAGTCGTTATTGTCAAACGAAAATTATATTATTATTATCAGCGTTCTGACAGTATTATTCACACAATTACAAAAGCAAAAATTCAAGAAGGTTTTTATGCCCAGAATATAAGAATTCAATATTTCAAAGATCATGGCTATGAAAATGTGGTTAAAAGGTTGAATGTAAAAAAATTAAAATTTTGTATGAGAAATTATTTTATAATTCAATCTTGTGAGCTTAAAGAATATAAAAATACAATTCTTCAACTTTATCAAGATTTATATAAAGAAGTGAAAGGATATTCTGATTTATCATTTATTGATAAGACATTACTATATATTTTTCATAGAGGTAATATGGTAGGCAATATTTTTTTTCATATGTTAGGTACTATTCATATATGGCATACAATATAGTGGAGGAAATAGGTGAAAAAAAACGTACTTATTATAGGTAATTGTAATATATATGGCGGAGTTGGTCATATGATAAAGGAATATTGTGAAAGGCTTTATTCTGATAAAATACATTTTGATATTTTATATTATGGTGATTGTGAAAGAGAAACTGAAAAATATTTAAGAAAGATAAACGCTACATATTTTCATGTCCCGAAATATACAAAACATCCGTTACAATTTTTAAAATATATAAAGAAATTGTGTAAATCAAAAAAGTATGATTTAATTCACTGTCATGCAAGTACAGCTATGTTACTGGTATATGCATTACCGATCAAAATAATAAATAATACTCCTATTATCTATCAAAGTCATGATTCTGGTGCCGATAAATCAGCTATATTGCATTGTTTTTTTCGACCCTTTATTAAAGTTTTCTGTACAAAATATATTTCTGTATCTTGGGAAGCAGGAATCTGGATGTTTAATAAAAGTGGGATTAATTCTGAAAAGCATATTTTATTGCAAAATGGTATTGATTCTTCTGCTTATTTATTTAATCCTAAAACACGAAATAACATTAGAATACAATTAAATATTGGTGATAAATTTATAATTGGCAATGTGGGAAGATTTGAAAAACAAAAGAATCACAAACTCATTATCGATATATTTGAAAAAATACATCGGTTGGAGTCACAGGCAGTTCTCTTGTTGATTGGTCAGGGTTCCTTAAAAAAGAAGGTACAAACTCTTGTTAAAGAAAAAAATTTGGAAGATGTGGTTATTTTCTGCGACTATAAAAAAAATATTTCGGATTATTATAGTGCAATGGATTTATTTTTGTTTCCATCAATACATGAAGGTATGGGGTTAGTGGTAGTAGAGGCTCAATTATCAGGATTGCCAGTAGTGGCATCATATAGTGTTCCTAAAGAAGCAAAAGTATCGGAATCGTTTTACCAGTTCAATTTGTCGGACAGTCTCGATTTATGGGTTGACAAAATAATGGAATTAAAACAAATAGGAAGATATACATATTCTAAAGAACTGTTCGAAAAATCTGGTTACGAAATAAATCAATCTGCAGAGAAATTAAGAAAAATATATGAAAGTATTTGAGAATGAATAAAATGGACAAAAAGATAAGATTGAAATATGTAATTATTATTTTAATACTTTGTATTGTTCCACAATGTTTTATTGCCATGCAGCAATATCCACTATTGGTAGGGGATGATATGGGAGTAATATCTCTACCTGCGTTCTTATCCGGGAGGCAATGGGATGATATATGGAGATCTGTAGCATTTTATGGTGGAGGATACCATATTCTATTAACTCCATTATTTATTTTAACAAATAATCCGCTTATTATTTATAGAGGAGTTTTACTCTCATATGTTTTGCTGGAAGCAGTAATTGCAATTATTGCTTTTTATATATTAAGGCATTACTATCAATGCGATGAGGTTTATGCGAGTGTCCTTAGCATCCTATGTTCTTATTTCACATATACAAAACCAACGTATGTGTCTAATGAAATTGTTCTACTCTTAGGTTTGTGGCTTGTAATTCTAATCATACTAAAATTAATAGAGTATGGAGAAGAAAAAAGAAAAAAACAATTATTATCAATTTTATTATGTTTTATAAGCAGTTACCTAATCACAATTCATCTCAGGTCATCAGCATTACTTATAGCTATTGTTTTTACTATTATTACTTATTATTTGTATAAAAAAAAGAGTCTGGTATCACCTATAGTCTCTGCTGTCTGTTTCCCTCTCCTCTATTTTGCAGCACAAAAATTCAATAATATAGTGCAAAGTACTATATGGATAACAGATGGCATAACAGAAATTAATAATTCCAATATTATTGATGGGGCTGAAAATATTGTAAAACTTTTTAATGTGCAGTATTGGCATGCATGGGCGGCTATTTTCCTGGGGCAATTATCTACTGTATCTATAATGAGTATTGGAATGCTTTGCCCCGTTTTTATTTGGAGTTTGGTATTTCTTTATAAAATGATCAGAAAACAAGAACTTAGAACAAAAAAGAACATGTCTACTGCTGTTATCATAATTCTGATGTCAGCCAGTATTATCATTACACTTGGAGGACAGTCCATAACATGGTTGGATCATGCGTATGACTCCATACAGATGGGGGCTTATAATAGCAATGATGATCCTAATATTAATTTTGCCAGAGTATTTACTTATTTAAGATATTTTTCATTTTATACAAATCCATTACTAATTATAGGGTTAGTGAACTTAAAGGGGAATACAAAGAAAAATAAAAAAATAATGAAGTGGGGAATTGCACTGTATTGTTTCCTGCAGGTATTATGGTTTTTGCTGGTTTTTCCCTACATATGTAATATTAGGTCAGTTGCAGATGTATATATTCCTTTTTCGATAGAAAACTACGGTATAGGTTATGCTGGTTCAAAGGTTTATTTACCTGCAATTATACTTTGTACTGCTTTCTTTTTATTAATTGTACTTTTATATCATAGAAAAAAGAGTTTGATGGGTCTTGTTATATTATGCATATTTGTAATTTACCAATATACCTACTATGGTATAGTGCATGAAAATCCTTGGTGGGATAGAGGTGATGGTTCCTATAATCTAATGAGAACTTATATAAATGAACTTCCTTTTGATCATATTTATGTACCTTATGAAGCTATGGCATATGAATTTCAATTTTTGTTTAATGATATTTCAGTAAACATTTCTTTACCGGATAATAATGTTGAGGAAGCTGTAATATTTACTAATTTATATCCAATTGAAGGGGAAAGGTATTGGACTAATCTTGAAAATCAAGGATATCAATCAATAAAAATTGACGATAATGAGTATGTTTTTATTAAGGGAGAAAAATTTGTACAATGGTTTTCTAAAATTCTTGAGATGCAGCAATAATTTAGGAGCATAAAATATGGAAGAAGTAATGCTTTCAGTTATTACAGTTTGCTACAATGCAGAGTATAAAATTGAAAAAACACTTTGTTCGGTTTTAGAACAAATATGGACAAAATATGAGTATGTTATAGTAGATGGAGCGTCATCGGATAGAACGTTTGAAGTAATTAATAAGTATAAAGAAGAATTTAAAAAGAAAGGAATTAATTGTAGAATAATTCGTGAAAAAGATAAAGGTATTTATGATGCTATGAATAAAGGTGCTAAATTAGCATTGGGTACTTGGATTATTTATTTAAATGCAGGAGATATATTTTATAATAATTATGTTCTTTTAAATGTTAGCAGATGGTTTCATCTAAAAGCTGATGTATTGTATGGAGATACCATAGAAATAAGTAAAAGTAAATGGCGAGTAGCCTGTGGAAAAAATGTAGATGAAATTACATCGGGTATGATTTTCTGCCATCAATCCGCATTTATAAAGAAAAAGATAATGATTGAAAATCCTTATCAAGAACAATTTAAAATATGTGCAGATTATAATTTTTTCTTAAAAATTTTTCTTTTAGGAGCTATATATAAAAAAATAGATGTAATAATTTCTGTTTTTGAGTTAGATGGTATATCAAGCCAAAATGGATTTGAGGTTAGACGAGAAAACGTTAAAGCGTTATTCTTAAATAAAATAATTACTGAACGTCAAAAAGCTTATCGTCTATTTCGAATAAGTATAGAAGAAAAAATAAAGTTATTACTTCCATCAGTTTTATTTGATTTTAAAAGAAAAGCTGTTCTAAGAACATGGTTTGATATCGGAGAGTATGAAACGCATAAAAAAGAAGAGTTAAAAAAAGAAGGAATACTATGAAACTTTTCAAAAACTATATATATAGTTTACTTTATCAGATTTTATCAGTAGTTTTACCTTTTATAACAACACCATATGTTTCAAGGGTTTTAGGGGTTAATGGGATAGGGAGATATACGCTGGTAAATACAATTGCGAATTATTTTATACTTGTAGGATTAATAGGAATTAATATCTATGGTAATAGGCAGATTTCCTATGTTAGAGACAACCAAGTTGAGCTGGAGCAGACCTTTTGGGATTTAAATGCAATACGAACAATTACAATGGGCATTACGGTTTTAGCCTATATTCTATTTGTTTTCTTTTTTCTTCCGGCAGAAGACATTTTATTGTATTTAGTTGAGATTTTCTTGTTATTTGCTTCTTTAATTGACATTTCATGGTTTTTTGAAGGGTTAGAAGAATTTAAAATAATTGCAATGCGTAATATTTCAATAAAAGTTATAGGTGTTTTTCTAATATTTTTATTAGTTAGAGATAGTACTGATATATTAATTTATGCAGGGATTTTATCTGTAACAACATTAGTTGGGCAAGGTTTTTTATGGAAAGAACTATTTAAAAAAGTGTCATATAGAAAAGTAAAGTGGAAGGGAGTAAAAGGATATATATTTGACATATTAAAATTATGGATACCAACTATTGCAATTAAAATATATTCATCAATTGATAAGGTTTTACTTGGAATAATAACAAATGATGTTCAAGTCGGATTATATACAAGTGCACAAAATATCGTAACATTAGTCACAACAATCACAAGTACTCTGACGTCTGTATCTCTTCCTCGAACAGCAAATTGCTACAAAAATAATAATATGCAGGAACTCAGGAAAATTGCTAACTTATCGTTAGGTATGGTATCACTAATTGCATTACCAATGACTTTGGGATTAATAGGTATCCGTAATACGCTGGTTCCTTGGTTTTTTGGAAAGGGATATGAAGAAGTTTCGACATTATTGTTAGTCAGCGCTTGGTTTATTCTTACGGTAAGCTGGTCAAATATATTTGGTAATCAAATATTGTTAGCTTGTGGAAAGGAAAAAATATATTCGATTGCGGTGGTTATTAGTGCAATTGAAAACATCATTTTAAGCATAGTATTAATTTATAAAATACAGGCAATGGGTGCAGTTATTGCTTCTATATTGGCTGAATATACAGGAATGATAATCATGTTAGTTAATGTTAGAAATATAATAGATATACATGGTTGGATAAAATTAATTTTGAGGTATTCCTTTATTTCCGCTGTTATGCTTTTGTTGCTTCATTTCGTAGAAGCATTGATATCATATTCTTTTGTAGCTACTTTTGTACAATGTATAGTAGGAATATTATTTTATTTTAGCATGCTTTTAGTTATCAAAGATAAAAATATATTTTTGATTTTGGATTATGTAAAAAAGTTAATTAGGAAATCGTAAGTGATTAAATCGTTTTATTCAGTCTTTTTACATTTACAGCCCGTATCTCCCTGTTAGTATTGTTTATCATAATCTGCCTGTTAAAAATATCTGAAAATAGGAGAAAAGTCGTTATGCAAGATTTAACTAACAGAAAAATTACTATTGTTGGAATTGGATATGTAGGTTTAAGCAATGCTGTTTTGCTTTCTCAGCATAATAAAGTATACACTGTAGATATACAACCTGAGAGAGTATATTTGGTTAATAAGCATCATTCCCCAATCCGTGATAAAGAAATCGAAGAATATCTCACCCATAAGTCCTTAGATCTCACCGCCACCACCAATGCCCCTCAAGCCTACCGCGATGCCGACTTCATCATCATCTCCACCCCCACCAACTACGATCCGGTCAAAAACTACTTCGACACCTCCTCCGTAGAGTCAGTCATCGAGGAAGTCCTTAAAATCAACCGTGAAGCCACCATCATCATAAAATCCACCGTCCCTGTAGGCTTTACAGAATCCGTCCGTAAAAAATACAACACCTGCAACATCCTTTTCAGCCCCGAATTCCTGCGGGAAGGCCATGCCCTCTACGACAATCTCTACCCCTCCCGCATCATTGTCGGAGCCCCGCAGGATGACGCGGAAATGGTGCAGAAAGCCCACCAGTTCATCTCCCTTTTGGAAGAAGGCGCCCTCAAAAAAGACATCCCAACCCTGGTCATCAATCCCACGGAAGCCGAGGCAGTAAAACTCTTTGCCAACACCTACTTAGCCCTCCGTGTCTGCTTCTTCAACGAATTGGACACCTATGCGGAAGTCCATGGCCTCAACACCAATCAGATTATCCTGGGCGTGGGCCTTGACCCCAGAATCGGCAGCCACTACAACAATCCTTCCTTCGGCTACGGCGGCTACTGTCTGCCCAAGGACACCAAGCAGCTCCTGGCTAACTACAAAGACGTTCCGGAAAACATCATAGAAGCCATCGTAGAATCCAACCGTACCCGCAAGGATTTCATTGCAGAACGCATTCTGGAAAAAGCAGGATTCTATGAAAACAGTGCCCGGGATGCAAATGCGGCAGGCGGCCGTAAAGTAACCATAGGCATCTACCGTCTCACGATGAAAACCAACTCCGATAACTTCCGGCAAAGCTCCATCCAGGGAGTTATGAAACGGCTGAAAGCAAAAGGTGCCACAGTCATCATATATGAACCGGCGCTGAAGGAAAAGGAGTTTTTCGGTTCACAGGTATATGAGGATTTTAATGAGTTCACGGAGAAAAGTGACTGCATCGTAGCAAACCGCTATTCCAGCGAACTGGCCGATGTATGGGACAAGGTATATACAAGAGATCTTTACCATCGTGATTAGTCCTGTCCCGCCGCCTCAATTTGCATATTTTTGATTCAAATTTCCCCATATTTGACTGGTCATCCTCCTGCATTTCCGCTATGATATAATTGTGGTAAAAATAGAGAAAGTCTCTTTTAAACAATAGGAAACAGGAGGGTTAAGCAATGAATGGAACTATGAAAACAGCAGTCATGACCGGTATTTCCCAGGTGGAAATACAGCAGCGTCCGATACCCGTACCTGCCGATGATGAGGTACTGGTAAAGGTGGAATATGTGGGAATCTGCGGCTCCGATCTTCATTATTACGAGTCAGGAAGAATCGGGAATTTTATCGTGGAACCGCCTTTTGTGTTGGGACATGAGGCCGGCGGCACTGTTGTGGAAGTCGGGGCAGGGGTTAAGGACCTTAAGGTTGGTGACAGAGTCGCTCTGGAACCGGGAAAAACCTGCGGACATTGTGAGCATTGTAAAGAAGGAAAATATAATCTGTGTGAGGATGTAATATTCTTTGCAACGCCTCCTGTTGACGGTGTATTTCAGGAGTATGTGGCGCATGAGGCGGGACTTTGCTTCAGGCTGCCTGATAATATGAGCACTATGGAAGGGGCGTTGATTGAGCCTCTGGCGGTGGGAATGCATGCAGCGAACCAGGGCGGGGCCCATTTGGGACAGACCGCAGTGGTGACGGGAGCAGGCTGTATCGGTTTATGCACGCTGTTATCTCTTCGCGCGATGGGAGTTTCCAAAATCATCGTTGTTGATATCATGCAGAAGCGTCTGGACAAGGCTCTGGAGCTGGGGGCTGATTATGTTATCAATGGAAAAGAAGAGGATACGGTTGCCCGTATCAGAGAGCTTACAGGAGGCAAAGGCGCTGATCTGGGAATTGAGACGGCGGGAAGCCAGATCACGGCGTCACAGCTGATTCAGGCGGCTAAAAAAGGTTCTACCATCGTTTTTGTTGGCTACAGCGCATCCGGCGAAATGACGCTTCCTATTGGAATGGCTCTGGATAAAGAACTGAATTTCAAAACCGTATTCCGTTACAGAAATATTTATCCTATGGCAATCGAAGCGGTTTCCAGCGGGCGTATTAATATTAAAAATATCGTTACCGATTACTTTGAACTGGATGATATCAAAAATGCTCTGGATTCCTGTGTCAATAACAAAGCGGAAATTGTTAAAGGGGTAATAAAGGTCTGCTAGTCCGCCATGGATGCTGTCTTTGGCGGGAAAAGAATATAAAAAGACAGAAGGGGCGGTTCAATGGTGGGCCGTCCCTTCATTAATAATATACGGAATTATAGGTCTATTTTTTCATTTCTTATTAAAAATCTTTCTTCAAATTCTTCCGGCGGCATGGGCCGGTAATATACATAGCCCTGTACATAATCACAATCCAGCTCTTTAAGAAACTCTACATATTCCTGTGTTTCCACTCCTTCTGCCACTGTTTTCATATGCAGCTCCTGTGCGGTCTGCAGGACATGGCGAAGCAGGATTTTTTCCCGGCTGTCCGTAACATTTCGGAAAAGGGAGCGGTCGATTTTCAGAGTGGAGATGTCGGAATTAGTCAGGACACTGAAGGAGGAATAGCCGCTTCCGAAGTCGTCCAGTGAGCAGGAAAAGCCGAAATCCTTGATTTCGGAAACGACCTCTTTTACCCGGTCTACCTGGTTGAGCACGATGCTTTCCAGAAGCTCAAATTCAATACAGTCTTTCGGACAAGGAGATTTGTCATAGCGTTCCACATAATCCTTGAAAAAGTAACGGTAATCAAAAGCACATCGGGACAGGTTTACACTGATGTGTATCTTTCGCCCGTATTTTTGGATCCACTGGTTAATCTGTGCACAGATTTTTTCAAAGATGCACAGATCCACTTCTTCAATCAGACCGTTTTCCTCCAGGCTGGGCAGAAAACTGACGATAGGAATCATTCCCTTTTCCGGATCTATCCAGCGTACGAGGGCTTCGGCACGTGTGACCTCGCCGGTTTTCAAATCAACCTTCGGCTGCAGGTAATAGGTGATGTCTCCGCGTTCCAGAGCGGGACGGATGCTTTGCTCCAGATCAAAATAGCGAAGATTATTATCTTCATAGGTCAGGCCGTAGATTTCAAAATGGGAATTTCGGAAAGCGCTTTGCGGACATTCACTTCTGCAGATATCCGCATTGTATTGGGCGGTATAGAAATCAACGGGAGTCTGAGGCAGAGGAAACACACCCATGCCTGAAAAAATCTTGCCATGGAAAGGTTCAAAGGGCATGTCCCGAATGACACGGTTCATCTCGATTATACGATGGAAAAATTCATCGTAATCTTCGGGATAATGCATGAGCATATTATAATAATCCAGATGTATCTGAGCGATGTATTCATCTTCCTCCAGATAATTATCCAGAACCTCATAAACCTTTTCCACCAGCAGATCTCCAAGACTGCGGTCATTAAGCCGGTTAAAAATACGGAACCGTTTGATCTTCAGGCTTACCAGCGCATATCCGGGTATCCGTGATTCGCAGATCTGGCCGTATTTTTCCATAATCCACTGTTCGTTTTTCATGTCCTTCATCAGTAATATCTATCCCCCGCAGCATAATATGGTTTCATGAGAAAGTATCCTCAGTCTTTCAATCATTGTAGCATATTCCGGGACGTAATTATAGCTATATTTCAGCGAGGATTAATTCCCGGCAGCTCTTGACTCTTCTATATAAAGAGACTATGATTAATATATAGACATAAGGAAAAACGTGGTTCCCGCAAACAATATTTCACTTAGAGAAAAGAGGTTGAGGATTATGATGGGAACGATTTATATTTTATTGGATGGTGTTTTTCTTTTGTTGCTTTTTGCCTACCTGACAAGAAACACGGAAGCGGGGAAAGGCTTTTGGAGTAAGGCATATCACATGCTTTTGCTTGGATGGCTGAAGGTGGATATCGCGATGGCTCAGGGAATGGAATATGTGCGTATAAGCCTTGCCCATATTTTTAAGAGCTATCATTACAGCACCGGAGGTGCCGAGAATATCCGCCGGAAGAAGGAGTATCTCAGGGAATTCCGCCAGGATCATAAGGGCGGCGTTGAGTATTATCGGAAAAGAGAAAAATTCAACAGGAAGATTCCTGAATAAATATGGCAGGGGTGATAACCCTGACCTGCAATATAATAAAGAAAGGGCAGCGAGCCGCGGATATCATCCGGGAGCGCTGCTCTTTTCTTTGTCATTAATCCACTTTTCAGATAGGCGGTACGGTTTCAGGCAGATTTGTTATCCCAGGGCAAAGCAGTAGATAACGGCGATCAGGATGCCAAGAAGGGCGCCGGCCAAAACCTGCAGGGGAGTGTGGCCTACGAATTCCTTCAGCTTTTCTTCATAGGAAAGCGGTTTTCCCATATTACTGAAAAAAGAGATCATTTCGTTAATGACCTGGGCCTGGATTCCGGTTTCGCGGCGGACACCGCGGGCATCATACATGACGATAATAGCCAGGATGGCTGAAACGGCAAACTGGAAGCTGCCGCCCCCGTATTGGATACCGGCCGCCGTGGCGAGGGCACAGACGGTTGCGGAATGGGAACTGGGCATTCCGCCGCTTCCCACAAGCCGTTCCGCATCAAAGGTTTTGTTGATCAGGGCATAAATGATTGTTTTTAAGATCTGTGCGACGAACCAGCCTGTGGCTGCAGCCATAAATACCACATTGTAAACCAGTGAATTTAAAAATCCCATAAAAATCTCCATTCCGTTGAAGCATAATAAATGTCGGCAAAAGCCGCAACTATGCACATTCTACCTTTTTTCGACACGAAATGCAACTGTCTTTGCACCGGGCTATAATATTTTTGTTACAGCAGAGGGTATCGCTGAACTGTAACAGATTTTAACTGTATGAAAGAGAAGCAAACAAAGTGGTGAGTCAGCGCAGTTTATGCTATGATAAAAAAAGAAAGATTGACGGGAAAATGGGAGGGGATATTTACGGAAACAGAAAAGAAAAAAACATGGAGCCTGAACCGTATGGTGGTCCTGATCATGATGGCGGGCTATGCGGCCCTGTTAATCCTGCTTTCCTGTATGGATTATTATCTTGTGGCGGATTATCAGAACCGGGGCAGGGAAAGGGAGAGCGGGCTTCTGGCGGAGGCTGCGGAAGGCGTGGAGAAGGCCGCCAAGGATTTGGATGAAATTCTTTATGATATTTATGCCAAGAACAAGAATTTCGAGGCGCTCACTACGCTGCAGGAGGAAACGGTGGAGTACAGTAATGCATATGAGCTGTTTGACGCTATGAAAAGCAGGCTGTTTCTTCAGGAAAATATGCATGGTGTCTATATTTTTTACGGAGCGTTCCAGAAGTGTCTTTTTCAATGTGATAAGGAGATTGTATCGTTTGATTCCCAGATGGAAATCAAGGACAGGCTATCCGTTCAGCTGAGCCAGTCCAGAAATGGCGGGGTATGGCAGACTGTCGTGACAACAGATGGAGTTTTCCGTATGCTCACCTATAAAAGGGGAAATGCTGCCGTATGCGGTGTTTTCAGCATGAATGACAGGATGGAGGGGCTGAAGCATGCTGTCGGGGAAGGAGCCGGCGTATACATCGTGGAGGATGGAATGCTGAACGGTATCAATGGGAAAGAGGACAATCTTGGGATTGTGGAGGAAACAAAGAAGCAGGAGAAGGTATTCCGCTATTGGAGGGATAATCAGTATGTATATGGCCGGCGGATTGAAAACAGCAGTATGTGGCTGTGTATGAGCATACCGTGTAAAATCTGGACATATATGAATGTACCGCAGCTGTTATTGCTTATAGTGACTGCATTTTCGGTTCTTGCGGTGTTTTGGCTCTACCGGTTTATCCGCAGGGAGCTGGTATGGCCGCTGCGTGATCTGACAGAAACCATGAACCGAATCCGGCAGGGAGAGTGGAATGCCAGAACCGGCGCAAGCGGGCACCTGAAGGAAATCCAGGAAGTCGGTGAAACCCTGACGGCCATGGTATCTGAAATTGAAAAGCAGAAAATGCTGTCTTATGAGGAAACCATCGAAAAGCAGAAGGCACAGATGCAGTATCTCCAGCTTCAGCTGAAGCCGCATTTTTATCTGAATGGCCTGAAAACGCTGAATGCCCTCACCCTGGCCAGGGACTGGGAAAAATCCCAGGAGCTGATTCTGCATATATCGGAGCATCTGCGCTATCTTCTGCAGACGGATCGGGAGTTGGTGACGCTGGGTGCGGAACTGAATTATGTGCGCAATTATGTGGAGCTGCAGAAATCCATGACGGGGCGGCCTGTGGTCTGTGAGATTCAGGAGGAAGAGGGGGCCGCGGACTTTCTTGTGCCTACGCTGTGTGTGCAGACTTTTGTGGAAAACAGCGTGAAGTATGCTAAGCTGGGCGCGCCGGGGCTGGAGCTTTTTATTCAGGTATGTGTGCAGCTGCTTCAGACGGAGGACGGCGTTTTTGTGGATATTATGGTGTCGGATAACGGCAGCGGCTACCCGGAGAATATTCTGGAGGAAATCAACGCGGATGCCCAGAAGGGAATACGCAGTGTGGGGATAAATAACCTGAAAAGAAGATGTGCTCTTATTTATGAGGGAAAAGCAGAGTATAATTTTTATAACGGCAGCGGTGCGGTGAGCGAGCTGATTTTGCCGGGAGTGAATCCGGGCGGGCTTGAAGTGAGGGGAAAAGCGGATGAACGTATTGATAGTTGATGATCAGAAAGCGATTGTGGAGAGCTTAAGGGAAGGGATCCGATGGGAAGAGCTGGGTGTGGAAAAGGTATATACGGCATGCAGCGCAAGGGAGGCCAAGCTTGTGCTGGTAAATTTCCCGGTGGATGTGATGCTCAGCGATATAGAGATGCCGGAGGAAGACGGCCTGGAGCTGTGCCAGTGGGCAAAAGAAAGGCGGCCCGCGCTGGAATGCATTTTCCTGACCTCGCATGCGGATTTTTCCTATGCGAGAGAGGCGATACGTCTGGGAAGCTTTGACTATATTCTTCAGCCGGTCCGATATGAGGAAGTGGAAGCGGTTTTGCGGAAAGCGGAGGGAAAAATCAGGGAAAATCAAAGTGTCCGGCAGCTGCAGAATACAAGGAAGCTGGTGGTGGAACAGCGGGATACCATTCTGGAAGCCATCTGCATGAAGCTGCGCCAGGGGCGGGAAGGGGACGCGGAACAGATTTTAAGCACACTGAAGGAATTGCTGCAGCCGGATTTTAAAAAGTTTTCTTTTTACCCGGCAGTGGTGCGCATTATAAAATGGAAACGGCTCATCAACACCTGGGATGATAAGCTGGTGCGCCTTGTTATCAGGAATGTGCTGGAAGAGCTTTTTGCCGGGGCCCATGGAGTGACCTGCATAGCTTCCATGCAGGATGGAAGCTTTGTCATTCTTGCGGCTGTGGAAGACAGTCTCTTTGATGAAGAAAAATGGGAAGTGGGCCTGAAGGAATTCTATGATTTCGTGGAGGCTCAAATGGATTTTTCCATTGCGGTATATATGGGGACGAAGCTGCCGGCTTCAGAAGAAGAAAGCCATGGACCGGCATTCGGAGGAATGCTCACTTATCTTGCAGGGGTGGGAGAGGAACTGAACCCATCGGGGAAAAGCGGCATTTTCAAGCTGGCGGACGGCGCCGGAGAAGAAGCAGAAGGCAACGAGGGGGAGGCGGAGCCTGTTCAAAAAGCGGTTTCCTATATCAAGGCGAATCTGAATAAGAATATATCACGTACCGATGTGGCCGAACTGGTGCATTTGAATGAGGAATATTTTTCCAGACTGTTTAAGCAGCAGACGGGGGAAACCTTTAAGGATTATATTCTTTTGGAAAAAATGAATATGGCCAGGACGCTGTTGGAACGATCCAATCTTTCTATCAGTATTGTGGCCTCCAAGGTGGGATACGATAACTTTTCCCATTTTTCCAAGATGTTTAAAAAACTGACGGATATGACGCCTCAGGAATATCGGAAGGAGCACCAGAAATAAAGAACCTTGTAAATATACGGATGCTTTGTGTATAACGGGATATACTGATACCATAGTTATCTGAAAAAAGGAGATATGTACATGGTATTCGATGCCGTATATTATGAGCCGGACAGCCTGAAATATGAGCTGGGGCTGCAGCTGATGGAGCAATATCCGGATATTCCCTGGATTCCTATTGAAAGCCATAATTCGATAAAGGAAATGCAGGAAAAGCCCAATTCGGAATTCGGGCATATGAAGCGAAATCTGATAATGGGAATCCGGAAAACCCATAAATATGTGGAGAATCATAAGGTATCCGACTATCTGGTACCCTTTACCTCTTCCGGCTGCACCGCTATGTGCCTGTATTGTTATCTGGTCTGCAACTATAATAAATGTGCGTATCTCCGGCTTTTTGTGAACCGGGAACAGATGCTGGACAGGCTGCTGAGACGTTCCCTCAAGGAGCCGGGACGGACTTATGAAATCGGAAGCAACAGTGATCTTGTGCTGGAGAATACCATAACCGGAAATCTGCTGTATACGATTCCTCGTTTTGCAGAGGAAGGAAATGGCAGCCTTACTTTTCCTACTAAATTCCATATGGTGGAGCCCCTGCTTTCGCTGGATCATAGGGGTAAGGTAATTTTCCGTATGAGTGTGAATCCGCAGCCGATCATCAGCCGAATTGAACTGGGGACGTCCTCTTTGAAGGAGCGGATTCAGGCGGTGAATCAAATGTGTGAAGCAGGATATCCCTGCGGGCTTTTGATCGCTCCTGTTATTTTGACGGATGGATGGAAGGATATGTACCGTGAGCTTTTAGAAGAGCTGGAGGCAGGGCTGTCGGATAAAATGAAGAAGACAATGTTTCTGGAAATTATTCTCATGACCTACAGCTATGTCCACAGGGCCATAAACGCAGAAGCCTTTCCCGCGGCTCCGGATCTGTACAGTAAGGAGCTGATGACCGGAAGAGGAAGGGGCAGATACTGCTACCGGCAGGAAGCCCGGGCGGAGGCCGAAGCCTTTTTGCGCAGCGAGATCAGAAGGGTTCTGGGTACCGTGCCTGTTTTGTATATCAGCTGAAGCTGCTGTGAATAATAAGCTGAGAAAGATTATCAATAAGAAATAAGAGTGGTTCTTGTGTCTGTATGAAAAATTGGATATAATAGGATTTAGATAAATCATACCAAAATGGTAGGAAATATCTGAATCCTTTTTTAATTTACACAAATAAGACGGAACGGTTGAAGGATATATGACTTCAATCTTCCTGATTGAAAGGCGCACGACACTGTGCAGACAGGAGTAAATATGATAAATATTCAGAAAGCGGCAATCATAGGATGCGGGTTTGTGGGTGCTTCCACCGCATTCAGCCTGATACATAAGGGGCTTTTTTCAGAACTGGTATTGATCGATGCCAATCATAAGAAGGCGGAGGGAGAAGCCATGGATTTGAGCCATGGACGTCCCTTCGTTAAGCCGGTCAAAATTTATGCGGGAAGCTTCGATGATATCAGCGACTGTTCCCTGATTATCATAACGGCGGGAGCAAACCAGAAACCGGGAGAAACAAGGCTGGATCTGGTACATAAAAATGTGGCAATTTTGAAGTCCATCATACCGGAAATTACGGGAAGAGGATTTGAGGGGATTTTAATGATTGTGGCCAATCCCGTGGATATCCTTACCTATGCGGCGCTCAAAATATCCGGCTATCCCAAGGAGAGGGTTATCGGCAGCGGCACGGTGCTGGATACGGCCCGGTTCCGGTATCTGCTCAGCGAGCATCTGCAGGTGGACAGCCGAAGCGTCCATGCGTTTATTATCGGAGAGCATGGGGACAGTGAATTGGCTGTATGGAGCGGGGCAAATGTGTCGGGAATTGATATCAACAGCTTTTGCGAACTGAGAGGGTATTATGATCACATGGAATCCATGGAGAAAATCTACCGGAATGTACGTGACAGCGCATACGATATCATAGAGCGGAAAGGGGCTACATATTACGGAGTGGCCATGGCTGTCAGCCGGATCACGGAAAGCATTATCCGTAATGAACATTCTGTAATGCCGGTATCCAGTTATATTGACGGTCCCTATGGACTGACGGATATCTGTCTCAGCGTTCCCACGATCGTCGGTCAGAATGGTGCGGAAAAGGTTCTGGAAATTCCTCTCAACGAAAGTGAGAAGAAGCAGTTATGTGATTCCGCCGGAGAACTGAAAAAAATAATAGAAAATTTAGAACTGTAAGGAAGAATCAATACAGGAGCATGTGCGTACCCTGTATTGTGGCGGACAATTGAAACATTTCTCCCGGCCAGGCGGCTGCACCGCAGGAACAGGCGGAGATTTTACAGGAAAGGAATAATTATGGATAAAAAATATTTGGAAATTGAAAAAGTATCAGGAAGGGAGATCATTGACTCCAGAGGAAATCCCACAGTGGAAGCGGAGGTTACGCTTGCAGGCGGTATTATCGGCAGAGGCGCAGCGCCCAGCGGCGCGTCCACAGGTGAATTCGAAGCCCTGGAATTGAGAGACGGTGATAAATCCCGTTTTGGAGGAAAAGGTGTCAGCAAAGCCGTACATAATATCAATACGACAATAAACGGAGTGCTGAAAGGTATGGATGCTTCCGATATTTATGCTGTGGATGCCGCCATGCTGAAAGCGGACGGAACCAAGGATAAATCCGGGCTGGGAGCCAATGCCATACTTGCCGTATCCATTGCCTGTGCAAGGGCGGCCAGCCTTGCGCTGCAGATTCCTCTTTACCGTTTCCTGGGTGGCGTAAATGCCAACCGTCTTCCGGTTCCCATGATGAATATTCTGAATGGGGGCGCTCATGCGGCAAACACGGTAGATGTCCAGGAATTTATGATCATGCCGGTTGGTGCAGAAAGCTTCCGGGAAGGCCTGCGCTGGTGTACGGAAGTCTTCCATGCACTTGCTTCTTTGCTGAAAGCGAGAGGACTTGCCACTTCTGTCGGTGATGAGGGCGGCTTTGCCCCGGATCTGTCCAGTGATGAAGAAGCGATCCGGCTCATTCTTGAGGCCGTGGAAAAAGCGGGCTATAAGCCAGGGTCTGATTTTGTATTGGCAATGGATGCAGCGTCCAGTGAATGGAAGGGAGAAAAGAAGGGGGAATATCTGCTTCCTAAAAGCGGGATGAAATTTACCTCCGGACAGCTTGTGGAGCATTGGAAATCCCTCTGCGACAAATATCCGATTTACTCCATCGAAGACGGACTGGATGAGGAGGACTGGGAAGGCTGGCAGATGATGACCAGGGAACTGGGAGAAAAGGTGCAGCTGGTGGGAGATGATCTTTTTGTTACCAATACGGAACGGCTGGCAAAGGGCATTTCTCTTGGCTGCGGGAACTCCATCCTGATTAAGCTCAACCAGATCGGAACGGTTTCCGAGACGCTGGAGGCGATTAAGATGGCTCATAATGCCGGATATACTGCTATTTCTTCCCACCGTTCCGGAGAAACGGAGGATACCACAATCGCGGATTTGGCGGTGGCGCTGAATACCTGCCAGATAAAGACCGGAGCGCCGAGCAGAACGGAGCGTGTGGCAAAATATAACCAGCTTCTCCGCATTGAGGAAGAGCTGGGAGAAAGCGCCGTGTATCCGGGACTTAACACCTTTCATATTAAAAGATAGCTCCCCCTTAAGACATTGAGGCGGGCCTGTGAATGTGCAGGCCCGCTTTTTAGATGGGCATAGTAAGGGGGCTTTATTACTTTGACAGTGGAATTATTGCGAATATTAATTTGAAAAATTTTTCTTGAGCGGAACAATTTCCAGAGTATATCCCAATGGAACAAGAATTTTTAACAGGCTGTTAAGCTGGGGAGAATGAACGGCGGTTTCCAGACGGGCAATAACCGGCTGGCTTACCTCGCATATATCAGCCAATTGAGCCTGGGTAAGTTCTTTTTCCTCCCGGATTTGTACCAGAGTCTTTATCAGATTTTTTTCCAGTTCAATGACTCTTTCTTCTTCTTCACTTAAAGCAAGGCCTTCTCTGATTTGTTTCCATGTTGCTGCCATTGATTATCCATTCCTTTCCTTGAAATTATTCAGATTCCTCAGAGCTTGTTCCAGTTCTTTCTGCGGAAGCTTCTTTGTCTTTTTCGTAAAATAGTGTAAAAGGATAAAAGTATTATTCTTATAGCATGCAAACAATATACGGTTCTTTAGCGGTCTCAGTTCCCATATATCTCCATTTACATGTTTTGTTACAGGTTCGCCGATTCGTGTTCCGTATTCCTGCAGTAAATCCAGGAAAGCAATAATTTTGTTTAAATTGATACGGCTGCTTTTATCCGTAGCAGCTTTCTTTTTTAGCGTATATATGTAGTCTGCAATGCTGCTATAGCCGTCAGCATCTTCATAAAAAATAATTTCGTACATTTTTCTCCTTGGTTTGATTATAACAAATTTGCTATTAAAACGCAATAGGTAAACAAGATTAAAATGATTGGCCTTAAAATAATTGAATGAGTTAAGATATTAAGAAACAGATAATAGATATAGAAAATAAAGTGAGAAAGTAAGGAGCAGTAAAACAAGAATAAAATAATGAGGAAGAACAGAATTATTACTGGAACTGAAAATATTGCTGTGTCAGAGATTTATGAGATGAAACAGAACGGGAACACTTTTCGTATATCGTAGTATACATCTATTTGATACCGGTATGCAATTATAATTTGTTCTGTTTATAGTTATTTAACAATTTAAGCAACTGCTTATTACCAGACAGATCACCGGATGTCGGGCAGAAGAGAGCGCAGACAGTTATTGATTCCTTTCCCTGTATTCCAGCGGCGACATTCCGGTCTCTTTCCTGAAAAACTCATAAAAATGGGAAGTCCCGGAAAACCCCAGTTCCTCTACAATTGCAGTCACGCTTTTATCCGTACTTGTTAACAGCTGTTTTGCCCAGTCCAGACGGTAACTGCCCGCCAGCTTCAGAAGACTCTGCCCGGTACGCCTTTTTACGATCTGATTCAGGTATTCCGCATTATAATGCAAAGCGCGGGAAAGCTGGGAACGGGATATCCGTCCATGGGTTTCTTCCATATAATTGGAAATACGGGCAAAGAGAAAATCTTCATTGCTGGAATCCAGCTGCATGAAATTGCAGTGGAATTTGTTTTTGTCTTCCAGCGTATATATCAGGCGAAGCAGCAGTCCCCGCAGCAAGTAAGAATAGCCTGGCCTGTTGTCAATCAGGCTCTGCTGCATCCGGTCAATAAGGACTTCCGCCGGATTTTCCGAAGGGCTGGAAAGGGTGTGAAGGGTAGAGGAAAATTCCAGATAATTGCGGGCAAAGCGTTCTTCTCCCTGGAGATTGGAAAGCAGGAAGTCATGGATAATGCCGTCGGGGGAAGTGAGGCGGGGACTCAGATCAAAGAGGACATCCCTGTCCATCAAATCCAGGATATATTCCGCATGGAAATTAATGAATACCACACTGCAGCGGGGGCCTGGGATATCCATGTGCCTGGTATTTCGGTTCAGCAGGCAGGCATCCCCTTTCTTATAGGTATAGGAAATCCGTTCTATTTTATTGGTCAGCTCCCCTTCCAGGACATACATCAGTTCAAAATGATCATGCTGATGGGAAACCGCATTATTCGGCATATAGGCAGAACTCATGGAGCCGGGGTAAAAAGCCGCATGGAGCAGCTTACCGTTCTTCTCATCCCTTATTTTATAAAACATGGTAAGAGGCGTGATAATGGTCATGCGTTCGGAAGAATCTGTCCAATTATTCCTGACAAGCATCTGTTCCGGCGGTGAAGGCTTCTTTTGATTTTTCATGGGATCTCCTAAAATAAGCAACTGGGTTTTGGGCGTACCAATTTGCGGAAAACAAGATATCGGACGTTTAGATACAGCCTCCCATTATTATATAATACCTATATAAATAAAACAATTGCAGGAAGTATACCCAGGCATGAACAAGGATTATCGGTTGTTACTGTTCACTCAATACTGTGCATTTACTGCACAGTATGTGAGAAAGTGATTCAAGAGTGCATAAATCCTATCGCCGCAGGCGATTTTAAATGGATTTATGCAGGTTACTGGTCACGGAGTGAACAGTAACTATCGGTTATCAGGAAGGAATGGATGAAAATGGCAAATTGGATATGGTATCCGGGGGATTTTGAGATTTATCACGGCATGCGCCAGAATTTTGACAGAGAGGAACGGGGCTTTTTCTGGCCGGCTTACTGGCATATTGCGGACTGCCGCCGTCATGTGGTTTTTCATGGAGCCTTTGCGCCTGACAGGGAAACAAGGTTCCGGGTTACGGCGAAAGGCATAGGGCATGTATTGGTGAAATGGCAGGCGGAGGCGCCGGAATGGTTTCCCAAAGGACAGGTCTTTTACCAGGAGAGAAAATATCGGATCGGGGAATGGATTACCTGTCCGGCAAAAGAGATAGCTGTTGACGTGGTGTTGGGGAACCGCACAGGGCTTCCCTGTATTTATGCGGAAGGGGAAATCATTTGTTCCGGAAAAGACTGGACTGTTTCGGACTTCATAAAGCCTGCGGTCCCTGTTGGGTATAACGATATGTATGTGAGGAGCGGGCAGGATCCCCAGGAGTTTGAGTATACCTGCGAAAGCTGCAGCCCGGTTTCGCAAGAAGAAAGAGATGGGGGAATCCTTTATGATTTCGGCAGGGAAATTACGGCGGATACGCTGATTCATATCGATGGGGCGATAAGGCCGGAGAAGGTGACTCTCTGCTATGGGGAATCCCGCGCGGAAGCGCTGGATACGGAGCTCTGCTATCTGAAGCAGGTTCTGGATATCCCGGGGGAAGCAGAGGCGGCGGCCTTAACGTACCGGACAGATTCCCCTTTTGGGAAATGGGATACCGGAAGGTGCTATCATACCAGACTGCGTGCATTCCGTTACCTGTTTATTCCGGAAAAAGATGCGGCGTCCCTTATCAGGCCGGAAGCACTGTATAAGTATGTGGATTTTCCCAAAAGAAGCGGCTTTTCCGGCAGTGATGAATTGGTGAATCGTATCTGGAATGTGGCGGATACCACCTTCCGCCTGGCAAGCGGCATTTTCTTTCTTGACGGGATCAAGAGAGACCGGTGGATCTGGTCGGGGGATGCGTATCAGAGCTATTTCATCAACCAATACCTTTTCTTCGACAAGGATATCTGTAAGCGGACCATTCTGGCCCTGCGGGGAAATGATCCCGTGACGGAGCATATCAATACTATATTGGATTACTCCCTGTATTGGATTATCAGCCTGGAGAACTATTATAATATGTCAGGGGATTTGGAATTTATCCGCATGATCTATCCGAAAATGGAATCCCTGATGCGTTACTGTATAGAGCAGACGGACGAACAGGGCTTCCTTTACGGAAGGGAAGGGGACTGGGTATACATAGACTGGGCGGAAATGGATAAGGAGGGGACTCTTTGTGCGGAACAGATGCTGCTGGCGAGAAGCTATGAAGCCATGGCGGCGGTACGCAGGCTCCTGGGGCTTGGAGAGGAAGAACTTGTACGGAAAAAAGAGTTGCTTCTGTCCCGGATCCGCCGCTTCTTCTGGGACGAGGAAAAGGGAGCCTTTATAGACAGCTACCAGTCGGGAAGAAGAAAGGTAACCCGCCATGCCAATATATTTGCCATAATTTTCGGGTTTGCGGACAGTGCGGAAACGGGGAGTATCCTGGAAAATGTACTGCTGAATGAAGAGATTCCCGCTATTACCACGCCCTATTTCAAGTTCTATGAACTGGAAGCACTGGCGATGCTGGGATGTTTTGATGTGGTGATGGAAAGCATCAGAAGCTATTGGGGAGGAATGCTTGAGCAGGGGGCTTCCACCTTCTGGGAGGAATATAAGCCGGGACAGCCGGAGGAGGAGCAGTATGGCATGTACGGAGACAAGTACGGCAAGAGCCTCTGTCATGCCTGGGGCGCGAGCCCGATATATCTGATCGGCAGATACTGTATGGGAGTCAGACCTACGTCAGCAGCCTACGATACCTTTGAGGCGGCTCCGCAGCTGGATCTGTTCGGCCATTTTTCCTGTTTTTTCCCTGTGGGGCAGGGGACGGTATGGATGGACTGGAAGGATGGCGTGCTGGATGTGTATACGGATAAAGCGGGCGGAGTGCTGAAGGCGGACGGAAGGGAATATCCGTTAGTGCCCATGCAGCATGTGATTATAAACAGAAAATAAATATGAAAAATAACTTTAAATACAAAAAGCAGCATAGAGGGGAACAGTCTTTTTACCATCCTCAAAGCCGAAGTTTTTTGAAGAAAGCTTGATTGCATAGGCCGGTTTATAGGTATCCATATAGACTCTTAAGCTTTTGGCTCTGGTATTGTCGGCCGACTTGACTTCAATGGGAATAAGATGACCGTCGCGCTGAATGATAAAATCAATCTCGGCTCCGCGCTCTGATTCCCAATAGTAAGTTTTATAGCCGTTAATAGTAAGCTGGACATTGACATAATTTTCGGTCATTCCGCCTTTGAAATCATTTAACTCATCAGCCATGTAAAGGATGTCATTTGCGGCCAGATCCTTCTTCGCACAGAGCAAACCCAAATCGGATACATAAATTTTAAATGCATCAATATCACGATAGTTTTCAAGAGGTTTCTTGATTTGTTCTACCTTATATACTTGTGATACAATACCCGACAGGCAAAGCCATTCGATTGCATTTTCAAACTCGGAGGCTCTGCCTCCTTTTTTAATTAGCTTGTATTGGAAGCGGGTATTTTTTCTGGAGAGCTGAACGGTGATGTTATCATAGGTAAGCTGTGTTTTCTTAATCCCATTAATATTGTTGTATTTACTCATATCATTGAGATAGCTGGCCAAAAGAGTGTCCTGTGTGTGCCGCACAAGAATATAATCTTTTGTTTCCGCAAACTGCATCACACATTCAGGCATACCCAATCAAATACTGACGGTAAAGCTGCATGGCTGCATCGTGCAGGGCAGAGGGCATGTGTTTACAAATATAAAAACTCCGGCATTAACCGGAGCTTAGAAGAATCATTATCTCTGGGGGTTTGAATATCACTGGGCCTTCTTACCTAAATGTCTGATACCAAGTCCTTTATTAAGAGGAAATTCATCCCATTTCATTTACAAGTATCTGATCATCAAATAATCTGTTATAACAATAATTATCCGAATAAATCTTTATCAAGGCCTTCACCGCCTTTTATGTAGTATATAATAAATGTCATAAAAGCACAAACCGGTGTCACAAAAGCAACAATAACTACATAAAAGGATAAAACCCATTACAATATGTGTCACAAAAGTGCCAGGGGATATCATAAAAATTATAGAGAGTCTCCCGTAAAATGACTACAATATAATTATCAAAAGAAAGTTCATGTTGCGGACAGCATGCGGTTCGGACGGAAAACGGATTATGAAAAGCGGAGGAATTATGATGAAAAGATTTTTAAAAAAAGCGGCAGCAGTCATGACGGCAGCAGTAATGGGGGTATCTCTGGCAGCCTGCGGGTCCGGCACGGCAAGTGCGGGCGGAGAAGGTTCTGCGGCAGCAGGCGGTGAAAGCGCAGTGGCGGGCGGAACCATTACAGAAGTAAATGTGTGTATTCCTACAGTTTATGATATGCCGGATGCAGAGGAAGTAGAGACTGCTATTAATGAGATTGCGGAGCCGAAATATGGTGTACACCTGGATATTACTTTTGTTTCAACGGGAAACTGGCTGCAGCAGTCCAACCTTCTGCTCACAGGCGATGAAGTGGACGTTATCGCGGCATTTATGACGCCCCTTACCACTTATGTAAAAAATGGACAGCTGGCTCCGCTGGATGATTATTATGCATCGGCAGCGGATGATTTCAAAGCCATATGGTCTGAAGAAGAAATAAAAGGAACTACAGTGGACGGACAGATTTATGCCATTCCCAATCTGAGAAACTTCGGCAACCGTTTCGGCCTCAATATTGATAAGGCGATTGCAGAGGAATTCGGAATCGAACCCTATCATAAGTGGTCATTGGAAGAAATCGATGCCTTTCTCCATGAAGTTCACGAAAAATACCCGGACAGATATGCACTGGTACCGCAGTCCGGCGACACCATGGTGAATGGCTGGACCTGGGACGGTCTGGGAGACGGAAAATTTATCGGTGTGATTCCTGACTGCGGACAGGGAACCGAAGTTCAGAATCTGTTTGATACGGATGATTTCCAGGAGTTCATAGGCTGGACAAGAAAATGGTATCAGGACGGCCTGATCATGGCGGATGCCCTGAGCAATACGGAGGCCGGTTCCCAGCTCATTGCCAATCAAAAAGCAGTTTCCTGCTTTGATAACTACGCAAATAATGAACTGGCAGGCGCAGTACGTACCGTTGTAATTGAACCCTGGTCGGTAGCCAATTCATATTCGGAACTGTGCTACGGCATTAACGCCAATTCCAAAAATAAAGATGCTGCCTGGACGGCCCTGCAGATGCTTTATACAGATAAGGAGGTCTGTGTCCTGCTCAACAACGGCATTGAAGGCAAGCACTATACCAAAAATGATGACGGAACCATTTCCTTCCCCGAAGGAAAGACCGCTGCGGACTGCGGTTACGGCATGGCGGACCTTTATTGGATAGCTCCCTACTCAGGATGGTCTAACCCCATTGACTACAATGGCCCCACCTTCTTTGAAGACTTAATCCAGTTTAATAAGGATACCATGAAGAGCAAAGCGTATGGCTTCTTCTTTGACACCAGCAGCGTTGTGGACCAGTATTCCGCATGCAGCAATGTTATGGATAAGTATTACAAAGCCCTGCTGGCAGGAACGGTAGATCCGGAATCCACCATCGCACAGGCAAACGGGGAACTGGAAGCAGCAGGCCTTCAGGATATTTTGACAGAAAAACAGAAACAGCTGGATGATTTCTTTGCACAGAAATAAGCAGAAAACCTGTTCTTAGAAATACGGAAAAAGATATAAGAGCCATTTTCAAAGGAGTCCCCTTCCTGAAAATGGTTCTTCCAGGGAAAATGCGTTAAGAAAGGAAGAGTAAAATGGCTGGAACGGCTACGTTGGCAAAGAAACAGACGAAGAGTAAAAAAAAGGGCCGGAACAAAATGACGCTGGCGCTGCTTTCCATGATGCTGCCGGGTTTTATTTATCTGCTGATCAATAATTATATTCCTATGGCGGGTCTGGTAATTGCATTTAAGCGTTTTAATTACAGTAAAGGAATCTGGGGCAGCGATTGGTGCGGCTTCAGTAACTTCACCTATCTGTTCCGGACAAATGATGCCCTGAATATTGTCCGGAATACCCTTGGCTATAACCTGACCTTCATTCTTCTTGGAAATCTGCTGGCGGTAACGGTTGCGGTCATGCTGAATTTCCTAAGAGGAAATATGAATAAAAAGGTATATCAGACATTGATTCTGATCCCCTATCTGATTTCCATGGTGGTGGTATCCTATATCGTATATGGCTTTTTGAGCCAGGACAACGGATTCCTGAACAGCCTGTTTGTGAAAATGGGAGGGGAAAAGATAAGCTGGTATACGGAAACAAAATACTGGCCTTTCATTCTGGTTATTGTAAACCTCTGGAAGGGTTTTGGGTACAGCAGCATTCTTTATTACGCTACAGTCATCGGGATTGATTCCTCTCTCTATGAGGCTGCCACAGTGGATGGAGCCAACCGGTGGAAACAGGTATGGCATGTGACGCTTCCCGGACTGAAGGGAACGATTATCACCATGGTGCTTCTTGCCATCGGGCGTATGTTCTATTCGGATTTCGGCCTGTTCTATCAGGTACCGATGCGTTCCGGCCTTCTTTCATCGGTAACGGATACCATCGATGTATTTGTTTATAAGGGACTGACACAGCTTAATGATGTGGGGCGTGCATCGGCAGCCGGCTTCCTGCAGTCTGTACTGGGCTTCGTCCTGGTGCTGACAGCCAACTTCATCGTCCGCAAGGTAGATGAAGACAGCGCTTTATTCTAAGAAGGAGAAAAGATTATGGTTGGTAAAAACAAAACGGGCCAGATTGTTTTAAATATTATTTTTATCCTGCTCTGTACAGCGGCGGTTGCGCCTTTTCTCCTTCTGCTGTCCTCCTCTTTGACGGACGAAGCGACACTGATGCGGGAAGGATACAATTTTATCCCCAAGGTTTTCAGTATGAATGCCTATGTTTATCTGTTCAGCAGCAGTATGAAGATTATAAAGGGCTATGGAATTACCATTTTGGTAACCGTGTTGGGAACAACATTGAGTGTGCTTATGACGACACTGTTTGCTTATCCTCTGTCCAGAAAAGAGCTTCCGTGGCGCGGTTTCTTTGCCTTCTTCGTATTTTTTACCATGCTGTTTAACGGCGGCCTGGTACCTACCTATATGATGTGGACGCAGTCCTTTCATATTAAAAATACCCTGTGGGCGCTGATTATTCCCGGGCTTCTCATGAACGGCTTCTATATTATCATGATGCGTTCCTTCTTCCAGGCCAATATTCCGGATGCCCTGATAGAAGCGGCACGCATTGACGGCGGCGGTGAATACCGGATTCTTTTCCAGGTGGTGACGCCCCTGTCAAAGCCGATTATGGCGACCATGGCTCTAATGATAGGGCTTGGTTACTGGAACGACTGGATGAACAGCCTGTATTACATAACTGATGATAAGCTGTTCAGCATCCAGGCCATATTGAACACGATTATTACAAACATTCAGTTCCTGACCAGCGGGCAGTCTTCCGCGGCATCCAGCGTGAATGTGGCTAATCTGCCGAGCATCGGCATCCGAATGGCGATTGCGGTAATTGGTATCCTGCCTGTACTGTGCATTTATCCTTTCTTCCAGAAATATTTTGTGAAAGGTATTGTTGTTGGAGGAGTAAAAGGATAGGTCAGCCGAATGATTAGTGGAGAAAGCATGATGTGCTTTCTCCATCAGTCGTTACCGGAAAAATCGGCGCCCTTTTTTAATAATTATAATAGAAGCATAAGGAAAATTTTCCCGTTAACAGGCAACATGGAAACGAACAGGAGAGATATTATTATGAGTTTTGCAATTAAAGAAATTTATGTGGAATACCAGAAGGCCCCCATTGGCCTGGATGAGAAACGTCCTCGTTTTTCATGGATCTTTTCTTCCGTAGAAAAGAACATGAGGCAGAGCGCCTGCAGGATTCTTGTAAAAAAAGTGACACCTGCAGCGCAGGAAAAGATAGTCTGGGATTCCGGGAAACTGGAAACAGGAGAATCCAGAGGAGTGGAGTATGCCGGAGAAGAACTGGAAGCCTGTACGGTATATTCTGTGTCGGTGCAGGCGTGGGATGCCGGAGGAAACAGCGCCTGTGAGGATACCTGCTTTGAGACAGGCATGCTTAACTTTTCGGCAGAAGAGGAGGATATAAACCGCGCCTGGGAAGGCGCACAGTGGATTGCCGCACCTCGTTTTCATGTATGCGCACAGGCCAGAGGGGTATTTATCCTGGAGACGGAGCTGCGTCTGGAACCGGGCTCGCAGAGAGCAGGCGTGGTATTCGGTGCTAATGATTTCCGGCTGCTAGATAAAAACCAGAATGAATATGGACTGGAAGGAGAGAACTATATCCGCTATGAAATCAACCTGCAGGCACTGGCGGGGAAACCGGCGCAGAGGCAAGCGGCAGGAAATGCAATGCCCACCCTGGACATCTACAGGGCAGGCTATGCACCCGGAGACAGGGAAGACATTCCCTTTGCCAGTGTTCCGCTCGTTCCTTTTGAAAGGGAGGATTCATCTCAGGAGAGCACAGCGGCACAGGGAACTGGAGAAGCAGAGGCATGCGATTCTTCTCTTATCACCGAAGAAAATGCCTATGATTTCCATTGCCTTCGGATAGAAGTGGACGGCAATAATGCCTTTACCTATCTGGACGGAGTGCTTGTGGATGCAGTGGCAAAGCAGGAATTCTTCGGCAGGACGGTAAAGGGAAGAACGCTGAATCCCAGAGGAAATAATGACGTGCTGACCTATCCCAGGCTGAACGAGATCGGCTTTTTTGCAGGAGAGGGGGACAGCGCCTGTTTCAAATATCTGTCAGTCCGGAATATGCGCGCGCCTTCCGCGGAATTCATACGGGAAACGCCGGAGGGCGGCCTGTACGGCAGGGAAGGAATCTTTTGTAAAAAAGAAGGGATCCGTCTTGCCCAAACGGAATCGGGAGAAAGTTGTTTTTCCCTCAGTTCAGCCCAGGTTACGGCAGATCCTTCCCATTCATCCATCCCCATGTTTCGTACGCTCATCCGTACACGGGAGGACAGAAAACCAGTACAGGCCAGGCTGTATATCACTTCCCGGGGAATTTACGAATGCCGCGTGAACGGACAGGATATAACGGACCGTCTGCTTGCGCCGGGAAATACCCAGTATGACAGGCGGCTGAACTACCAGACCTATGACATCAGTGACAAAATAGGGGAAGGAGACAATTGTGTGGGAGTGACCCTGGCGTCCGGCTGGTGGTCGGATGCCCAGACCTTTACCGTGAAGAATTATAATTTCTGGGGAGATAAGGAAGCCTTTTTTGCCAAAATCGTAATTACCTATGATGACGGCAGCAGACATGTGCGGGTTTCCAACACGCGGGACTGGAGCTATTACGGGGAAGGACCTTACCGGTATTCCGGATTTTTCCTGGGGGAACAGACAGACGGAAGAAGGCTGGGGCTGTATGAAGACTATTCCAAAGCGGATTTTGCGGAAACGGGCTGGGAACAGCCGGTGACTTATGAACCGGTTCCCATCGATGAATACCGGGCCATGCCTCCGGGATTCGGCCGGGCCTGGCCGGGGGTTAATGAGACAAAGCCCCTGCTTCTGGGCGGTTATGATGCCCCGGTATATGTGGTGGACAGCCGGAAAGCCTGCAGCCGTACCTTTGTGGATGCGCATACTGTTATCTATGATCTGGGCCAGGAAATGGCCGGTGTGCCGCGTATCCGTTTTCAGGAAAAAGAAGGAACACGCCTTGTTATCCGGTATGGAGAAATGCTCTACCCGGATCTGCCGGAATATGCGGCAGGGGAAGGCGGCGTAAATCTGGTGGGAAGGCTTATGGTGGAAAACTACAGGGATGCCACCAGCACCGATGTGTATATTTGTGCCGGGAGAAAAGGCGGTGAGATCTGGCAGCCACGGTTTACCTTCCATGGCTATCGTTATATAGAAATAAGCGGCGCCGATAATCCGCCGGAGGCGGAAGAAGTGGAAAGTCTCCAGTATTCCTCCGTAACGGATTTTGAGGGAAGCTTCCATTCCTCCCATGAATTGCTGGATCGGTTTGCGGAAAATGTGAAATGGTCACAGCGCTGTAATTTTATTAATATTCCTACCGACTGTCCTCAGAGAAATGAGAGGATGGGCTGGGCGGGAGATACCCATGTGTTCTGCCATACGGCTCTGCACAATGGTTTCCTGAAGCAGTTTTATGAGCGCAATTTACAGGCGATGGCGGATTTGCAGGAGCCTGACGGACAATTTCCGGAAATTGCACCCGTGGGCGGGGGCTTCGGGGGGATAACCTATGAGTGCGCTTCCATTTTCATGACGGCGGAGCTGTACAGACAATATGGGGATAAACGTACCATTACCGCTTTTTACCCGGGTCTGAAAAAATATATGGATTACATGAAGGATAAAGGACTTCCCGGAAGAGGGGATATGTCTGTGGTCGGCCCGCTGGGCGACTGGCTGGCCCCTCAGGAAACGGATCTGCAGCTGATGTGGAATGCTTTTTATTACAGGGAAGCCGCCCTGATGGCGGAACTGGCGGCAATTATCGGTGAGACGGAGGATGCGGCGGACTTTGGAAAGCTGGCGGAGGAAGTAAAGGATTACTGGAACCGTACATTTATCAGCCCGGAGGATCAGAGAACAAGGAACATGGACGGGGAACTCTGCGATACCCAGTGCTCTTATGTGCTTGCCCTGGAATATGGCGTGGCCGATAACCGGGAGGCGGCCGCTTTCCATCTCCTGCGGAAAACAAGGGAGCTGGGACATAAGGTGGGAACCGGATTCTTTGGAACCGGCCTCCTGAATATGGCCCTGAGCAAGGCTGGATATCCGGAGGACGCCTATAAGCTGATGCTTCAGACAGCCTTCCCATCCTGGCTGTATCCCGTGACCCAGGGAGCCACCAGCATCTGGGAACACTGGGATTCCTACACGGTGGAAAAGGGCTTCGGCGGCTACAATGCCATGAACTCTTTTAACCATTATTCCCTGGGAAGTGTGCTCTCCTGGATGTATGAATGGATTCTGGGCATACGCAGGGAGGAAGAAAATCCCGGCTACAGTCATTTCCGCCTGGAGCCCTGCATCGGAGATCTTACATATGCCGGAGGAAGCGTATCCAGTCCGTACGGAACGCTCCGCAGCAGCTGGGAAAAGAAAGAAGGTGTTCTGATCTATTCCTGTGAAATACCGCCCAACACAGGTGCCACCCTTATTCTTCCTGACGGACAGATAAAGGAACTGGGGAGCGGAAGCTATTGTTTTGCCTGTTAAGACAAATATGCTGAAAATGTATGGCAAAAAAAATAATTGTATGTAGCAATCGTCTACTGAATCAGATAAAATATAACCAGAAGATAAAAATATCACATAACTGCGATGTTTTCCGGTCTGTCTGCTGCATTCGGACGGACAGGCCGGGGTAAGGGGGCACGCAGGGAAGGAGAGGTTATGTATCAGTTTAACAGAGAAGAGTATGACAAACGGATGGAATGGTACCGGGATGCCAGATTCGGTATGTTTATCCATTGGGGTCTGTATTCCATTCCCGCCCGCGGCGAATGGATCCGCAGCACGGAGGAAATGACCAAAGAAGAGTATCAGAAATATTTTGAGGAGTTCGACGCCAGAGATTTCAATCCGAAAGAATGGGCGCGCATGGCAAAGGAAGCCGGAATGAAATATATGGTTCTGACAGCCAAGCACCACGACGGATTCTGTCTGTTTGACAGCAAATATACGGAGTATAAGGCAACCAACACAAAGGCCGGACGGGATCTGGTGCGGGAATATGTGGATGCGGTCCGCGCGGAAGGGCTGAAGGTAGGCCTTTATTTCACTCTGCTTGACTGGTATCATGAAGATTATCCTCATTATCAGGACAGGAATCATCCCATGCGCAATCATCCGGAATGCGGAAATGAGAACCGGGATTTCAGCCGTTATGTGGATTACATGCATAAACAGGTGGAAGAAATCTGTACCAATTACGGACAGCTGGATCTCCTCTGGTTTGATTTTTCCTACGATGATATGAGGGGAGAAAAATGGGGAGCCACCAGGCTGATAAATATGGTTCGTTCCCTGCAGCCGCAGGTGATCATAGACAATCGTCTTGAAGTGAGCGGGGAAGGAAGAGGTTCGCTGGCAGAATGCAATCCCACTCCTTATCATGGCGACTTCGTGAGTCCCGAGCAGATTATCCCTCCGGAAGGCCTTGCGGACATAGAAGGAAATCCTCTGGCCTGGGAAGCCTGTGTGACAATGAACAATCATTGGGGCTACTGCGGAACGGATCAATACTACAAGCCCGCTCCCATGCTCATCAAGAAGCTGGTGGAATGTGTTTCCAAAGGCGGCAACATGCTCCTGAATGTGGGCCCTGATGCCTATGGGAACTTCCCTCCGCAGTCGGTGGAGATTCTGGCGGAAATCGGGTGTTGGATGAAAAAGAACAAGGAGAGTATTTACGGCTGTGGGATCGCGGATGTTCCCAAGCCCGATTACGGACGGGTTACAAGAAAAGGGAATACCTACTACTTCCATATGTATGAAAATACAATCGGCCCGGTTCCTCTTATAGGCCTCGACAAAACAAAGGTAAAGGGGATCCGTGCTCTGGCGGACGGATATGAGCTTCCGGTTTCCACAAGCTGGGTACACAGTGATTATCCGGATATTGTGTTCGCAGATCTGGGCCCGAACCCGGTTCTCCCTGACAGCACCGATTATGTGCTGAAAGTGGAAATGGAAGATTAAGTAAAAGTTCAGCCCCTCTCCGTTGGGCGCGGATTTCCTGCGCGGTTCGGGATTC
>ERZ791934.336-NODE-336-length-66682-cov-4.871358_pt1 | contig 66682 bp, 70 predicted proteins | sample MGYA00510125_ERZ791934 | MGnify/ENA primary metagenome ERZ791934 (study PRJEB30046, sample SAMN00993240) | human gut metagenome | study: EMG produced TPA metagenomics assembly of the A metagenome-wide association study of gut microbiota in type 2... | reverse complement strand
TTTTTATCCAACCACCAGTCATTTTGCCTGCCATTCCCAGTCTTCAGGTTGTCTTTTGGCAGCCAAATGCTGGTAGTCCTTTTGTGCCACGTTGTCTAATATCTTTTTAATTTCCGCATAATCCTTGTAGCAATAATCATCATGGATCCTTCCAATCGTTTCGCCGTCTTTAATCACTTCCATATTCTCACCAATAAACTCAACTCACGCAGAGCAATTCTGTTTTTTGCAATCCAATCGAAGAGTTGATGCATCAGGCATTCTTTCATTCTTCCCTGCCTCATATCCAGCAGCAAATGAGATCAATTGTTTCATTTCTGAAACGTCTAATCTTTCTACTATTTGTTTTAAAACAGTACGATCATCTAACTTAGTATACATGATATCTCTCCTTTCTTTGACTTACTCAAATAATATCTCTAACTAAGTCAAATGTCAAGTATATTTTTCATTTGACTTAGTTATTGTTTTATGATATGCTTTCTTAAATAAATAGAATCGAGGTGATAAGATCTGATGACATTAGGAGAACGGATTAAAGTAATTTTATCGGAACGTAATCTTAAACAGGTTGATTTTGCTACTACTCTGGGTGTTAGTGCAAATTATGTAAACCTGCTAGTAAACGGAAAAAAGGATAAGATATCTGAGACACTGGCAAAACTCATAGAAGAAACTTACGGCTATTCTGCAAGATGGATAATGTCAGGTGAAGGTGACAAAATTTCTACTCCCTCCTTAACAACTATTAAAATCGAATTTATTAAAAAAATACAAAAAATGTCCGATGAGGAAATCGCTGCACTTCTGGCATTTTCTAAATCTTTTGATAACATAAAAGATGAATTCGGGTTAAAGGATTAAAGGAATAAAGCAAACATTTGCAATAGAGTATTTTACTTGATTATTTGCTATCGAGATATTTTGATAACCAATAATAATGAATGCGCCCCGAACTTATGAATAGTTCGGGGCATCGTCTTTAACTAGTCTCCTATCATCTTGATTTACCTCCCTTCAGCACGTGGGAATCTCCATTTTTGGCTGCCAAATGCTGATAGACCTTTTGAGCCACATTATCTAATATCTTTTTAGCCTCCTCATCATCCTTGCAGCAATAATCATCATGGATCCTTCCAATTATTTCGCCGTCTCTTATAATCTCTATATCAACCTCCTTTCAGCTTTCCTCCTGGTACCGAAGGAGATAGTTGTAAACATCCACATATTCCTTTGCCATTATCTCTAACCTGCTCATGCTCCCTCCCACTCTCGGAGGAAATACTCATACGCCGTCTTTCGGATCAGAATCACCTTTACACGCTGTGCATCCTGTGTATCCATCCAATAATGTTTACCGGAACCCTGAATCTTCATGACATTTGCAATAGAACATATACTTAATAATTTGTTATCAAGATATTTTGATAACAAATTATTTTTGGTTATAACAAATATTATTATATTTGTTGTTTGCATTGACAAATATTATTATATTTGTTATCATATATTTGTCAGGAGGGTACACTTCATGAAAAGTTATTCATCACGAGAAGTCATAAAAATGCTAGTAGCGGATGGATGGTATGAGGTAAATGTGGTAGGAAGCCACCACCAATACAAGCATCCGACCAAAAAGGGAAGAACCACAGTTAAACATCCTGATAAAGACATCCCACGTAAAACCCTCGATAGCATTGAAAGACAGTCAGGGCTAAAATTCAGATAGCCCTGGCCCCTCTTGACAACATAGTAAAGGAGGCTCTATCCATGAAAAAAGTAGAACGCTATTTTTATCCAGCTATATTCGCATATGAACTAGGTCAGGAAATCGCCGTTTTTTTTCCTGACCTGGATGTAGCTACCAGCGGCGTTAATGAAGATGATGCACTTTTGTCTGCCAGAGAGTTACTTGGATGCGTACTTTTTGGTTTGGAAGAGGATAATGAAGAAATCCCAGCTCCTACACCACTTACCAAAGTAAATACACAATCAAATGAACGCGCCGTGTTAATTGATGTCTATATGCCCTCCGTGCGCTTATCCCAGATAAGCCGTTCTGTAAATCGTACTGTGACCTTACCGGCATGGCTGAATGCCGCAGCTCTCGAACAGAACGTTAATTTTTCGCAGGTGCTACAAGAAGCATTGAAAAATCACTTGAACATTCAATAATGAATGCGCCCTGAACTATTATAGGTTCGGGGCATCGTATTTAACTAGATATCATATACATGATTTGCCCTTTGCATTTGTGTCAATCGGGTGTCTTCGCAACGTAAAATATGCATAAGAAGTAATTATTCATCATCTTGCTTTACTTTCCTTCAGCACATGGGCCTCTCCATTTTGGGCAGCCAAATGCTGATAGACCTTTTGAGCCACATTGTCCAATATCTTTTTAACCTCCTCATCGCCCTTGCAACAATAATCCTCATGGATCCTTCCAATTGTTTCGCCGTCTTTTATGATCTCCATACACTCACCGTCTTTTAATCCTTTGTACAAATTATGTACTACTGGTTGTACCTGTTTCACTAATCTTACTTATTTATGCCGGAAGATTTTCTGGCATACTCTCCATAAATAAATAATCCGCATTATATTCTGGCAAAAGCCTTGTACAGGTCAATTTAAACTCAGTATAGGAAAAATCAGTTATGCCTTTGAGCTTATTTTGCACAGTTTTTTCACTTATACCTAAAAATTCTGCGTATTGCTTCAACGATATTCCCTTTACATATAATGCTGTGCGTAGATTTTTATACATATACTCACCTCCGTTCCACCCCTAAGGGTAACTATCTATTTAAAATATATACCCTTAGACGTAACAAGTCAAGATTTTTATTACGTTTAAGGGTAATTTTTTTCTTGCCATCTGCCTTTCCTCGTGTTACAATGATCTTAACAAAATACGTGATATTTCTCCTACCTCTGTAGGCTGAGAAATGAATTATGAAAAACAAGATTAACGACAGTGGTGGGCGGATAAGAATCGGTATCCCTCCGCTGACATAATGTCAATTCACGTATCTAAATAAGATATGGTCGTACTCTGTGAAATTACCGAGCGTAGATTGAAACAAATCATATCAGTTAGTTTGATAAACCCATAATATGGGGAAAAAGACGGAGGTGATACATTTGAATTTTCTGGAAAAGTTAGACTACTTGATGAGAAAGGAAAATTTAAACAAAAGTACATTATCTAAGTCCTGTAATATTCCTTACACAACTATAGATGGTTGGTATAAAAAAGGATATGAAGGGTTGAAACTTACGACACTACGAAAACTGTCAAACTACTTCGGGACATCACTTGATTTTTGGGCAAATGATAGTATATTATCACCCGAAGAAAAAACTTATAATAAAGTCATTAATAACCGTGAGGTTGATGATGATATTAAAAATCTACTGGCACAATATAGTCAATTGAATGACATAGATAAAAAGTTAGTACATGAAATGATTAAATCCTTGGCCCAAAAAAACAATTGTCCGCAGACTATGACACCAGACTTATATTCCGATATACCTAAAACTCCGGAAGAGCTAGAAGCTAAATACCCACCTATAACCCAAAAAACAAATGCAAAAGAGGATGCCTGTTAACAAGCACCCAACAACTCACTTTTTCTCTTTTGCTAAACCATGCTCCTCTCAGGTAAAGACTAATACAACAAGTTCTGTGACACCCAAAAAATTCAGGTTGTAATATATGATATCGGTATCTCTATAATATATAGCATATACCTCTTTTTTTATGTAATTAATATATTTCCTATTTATATCCCCTCACACCTTTCATCGAAATGAGATGTCGGGTGCCAGAACTAAATAATAGCAAAAATCAGATATTGGTGTAAGCTATACGAAAGGAACCGAACATATTGTAACAATATAAAATCATATAAGACAAAAGCCGCCCTGATGCTGGTAACATCAGAGCGGCCTACAGACCGGAGCCTGTATAGTATGTCTCGCAAGCATATTATATCATTGCTGCCCCGGTTTGACAACTGGGGTATTTTCATACCCTTTTTTCATATACTCAAAAAGGATGTGATGTTATGACAATGAAAAAATCAAAAGAAGAATACTTTATGTATCTCCGAAAAAGTCGAAAAGATAGGGATGCAGAGATGAGAGGAGAGGGTGAAACGCTCGCTCGCCATGAAAAACTTCTTACGGAACTAGGTAATAAAATGGGTCTGAACATTACAAGAGTTTATAAAGAGGTCGTATCTGGCGAAACAATTGATTCCCGGCCAGAAATCCAACGCTTGCTGCATGACATTGAAGACGGGCACTGCGCCGGCGTTCTCGTTGTTGAGGTAGAACGTCTGGCCAGGGGCGATACAAAAGATCAAGGTGTGATTGCTGAAGCTTTCAAATACAGCGACACAAAGATAATCACGCCGATCAAGACGTATGACCCAAATGATGAATATGATGAGGAGTATTTTGAATTTGGATTATTTATGTCACGTCGAGAATTTAAAACCATCAACCGCCGTATCCAGCGTGGCAGGATTGCTTCTGTCCAGGAGGGTAAATTCATATCCAGTGTAGCTCCATATGGGTATAGAAAAGTCAAAGTCCACAATGGTAAGGGCTATACCTTAGAAATAGACCAGGAACGTGCCGAAGTGGTTAAAATGATGTATGACTGGTATACCAAAGGTGTTCCTGACGTAAATGGTACTTACCGCCCATTAGGGGCCACAGCCATCTGCCGCAGATTAGACGCTATGCACATTAAGCCTATGTTAAACAGCACATGGTCAAAGGCTTCTGTGTCCGATATCCTCAAAAATCCAGTATACATCGGTAAAATCCGCTGGTCTTATCGAAAAGAAATCCGGAAAATGTCAAATGGCGTATTGGTAAAAACAAGACCTGATAACCACAATGATTATATTTTGGTTGATGGCCTACACCCTCCGATTATATCGGAAGAGATATTTTCGGCAGCTCAACATATGTCCATACGGAACCGAAAAACACCGCTAAAAGTGAACTCTCGATTACAGAATCCTTTGTCTGGGTTGGTCTATTGTAAAAAATGTGGTAGCCGCATGACCAGGCTCGGACCGACAACCCATACCCCTTATGCCACCTTAAAATGTAGCAATCGGTATTGTGATAATATTTCCAGCCCCCTTTACCTCATTGAAAAGAAACTGCTTACACTACTCAACGACTGGCTAACTAATTACAATCTGAACTGGGAAGGCTGCTCATCATCCCTTCCCTCTGATTCCGAACTAAAGGTAAAAAAGCAGTCAATCAATGATATCAACGAATCCTTAGCCACATTGGAAGAACAGCTTGATAATGCTTACGCCTTTCTCGAAAAAGGGATTTATACGCCAGAAATTTTTATACAGCGAAAAGAAAAACTGACAGAGGAAATGGCTGCTCTACATACTGACTTACAGAGTATGATAGAAAGATATGAAAACATCCTCACCATACAAAGATCACAGGAAGAATTTCTTCCAAAGGTCAGAGGAGTTATAGATGCATACTGGACTGTCAGTGATATGCAAACACGAAATGATATGTTAAAAGAATTGCTGGAGAAAATAGAGTATAAAAAAGATATTGCAAATACACGTGGTAAGAGAGAAAATGCAAACTTTACCCTTGACATTTACCCTAGGCTCCCACGTAAATCACCTATATCTTGAATGTGCAGAAAGTAATCCCATTCATAGTATGTGGTATTGGAAAATCAACCTTTTTTCCACTCACCTATATCATGAATGGGGATACACCTACGGGCCGCCCATGGCCGTTGCCCCCATTCCATCTGTGAGACGTGTTCTTGAATATGCAGTTACGGAAATCCCCCCGGAGAAGATATCCATGGGCATACCAAACTACGGATACGACTGGCCTCTTCCCTTTGTCCGGGGCGAAACAGCCGCCAGAAGTATAGGTAACCAGGAGGCTGTGGCCATCGCCGCTGCCAACAATGCCGTCATACAGTACGATGAGACATCGCAGGCACCTTTTTTTGAATATACAAGCCAGGGCACGCAGCATATTGTATGGTTCGAGGATGTGCGCAGTATCCTGGCAAAGTTCCGCCTTGTAAAAGAATTCGGCTTTCCCAGAGTGGACTACTGGCAGCTTATGCGGCCGTTCCGCCAAAACTGGCTGCTCCTCTGTACTGAATTCTCGCTGTCAGAACCGTTTTAAACGAATGCAGAGATACTGGCGGGCTGCCTGGGCAGTTCTGAAGTGTGGAGTTTTCTCCCTCAGAATATAGCTTGATGCCTCTTCCCATTCTTCCAGAGGGTATTCTTCAGACGATATTTCACACACGGTTTCATAGATTTTTTTCCGGCTGATATAGCCATGCAGATCCGACAGCATTGCCGTGCCGTTATCCCTTGCCAGTCTGTCCAGTAAACTATCTTTCACGCTCCGCACCTCCTTTATCCTGATTCCGCAAAACCACATAATGATGGTTATGTGGTCAAATGTACGGATGTTTTATACTTGAATACATAGCAATTTTATCACGCTTCCGTTTAAAATACAACATTTTATGCCTGGAAATATGACAAAAGGCACGGAAAGTAAACCGGCGTCATTCACATCATTGCACCGGTTTATTTCCTGTACCCTTTTTTAGAAAATTTTTCAATATGAAGCTTACAGAAGACTGCTTTTTAGATTCGTTACCACATAACCATCATTATGTGGTATTTTTATATTCTCAGCACAACAAGACCCATCTTATCCACCTGTCTTGCATGTTCCACACCGCTCTCCATGGTATAAATACGGGTAGTTGTCACATTGGAATGTCCCAGCAGGTCTGCAAGTTTGGATAGATCCTTTTCCATGCGGTAATAGGTTCTTGCAAACAAATGTCTCAGATTATGGGGGAAAACTTTTTCCGGGTCAACCCCTGCGCTGCTGCACAGCGATTTCATATCCCTCCATATATTAGAACGGTCCAGCGGCTTCCCATTTTTTGTACAGAATATGATCCCCTCTTTGATTCCCTGCTCCCGGCAGTATGCCCGCAAAACCCGGCCCAGGGTTTCCGGAAAGAATATGGTACGTTTTTTCCCTTTACAGTCTACTACAGCGCGTCCCGCCTTTACAGTGTCCAGTGTAACAAACCGGAGCTCGGACACCCGGATCCCCGTTGAGCAGATGGTCTGCAGGATCAGAGCCAGACGGCGGTTCTGTTTTTCTTCGGCAGCCTTTACCAGTCTGACATATTCCTCTTTTGACAATTCTTTTTCCGGCTTTGTAAATATCTCTCTCTGAATTTTCAGCGGCTTCACTCTGTACTGTGGATACCCTGCCCATTCCAAAAAACCATTGACCGCTGCCAGCATGGAATTGACACTGGCAGGAAGATAACTCTGTGCCAGTTTTTCCTTCCAGCACAGCAGACTTTCTTTTGTAACAGTTTCACCCTGAAGAAAAACAAAGTATGATTTCAGGTCATGTATATATTTTGCGATCGTATTCCTGCTTCTCTCCTCTCCCACCAGATAGTTCTCATATCCTTTCACAAGTCGAACCTCTTCCGCCATGAGCTTTCCCACTGCATCTCTGTATTCCATAATTTACCAGCCTTTCTGTCACGTCTTAAACCTTGCATTCACTTCTGTTATCTGTTATTGTACCGAATATCCGCAAACTATATACATAATGCAGTGTAACATCATCAGCTTACAGTTATGAACAAAAATATAAGCAGAATTGCTTTTTGTGCTTAAATTTTGCTTGTATATTAAAGGATCTTATATGCAGTCAGCACAGCAGACGCACAGACCCGCTGAATAGCTGCAGCGCAGCAAACCCCATCAAGCAGCGCACGAATTCGTACTTTGTTGTCGGAATGGTAAATACACACCAAAGCTTTACATGGTATAATAATAGTGGAAATTTATGTCTGGAGGTGTTTGATTTGAAAATTGCAATAATAGATGACGAGGAAAAGGACAGAGAAGAGGTAAAGGATGCCCTGATTCCTTATTTACATACACTTGATTTTAAAACCGAATTATGCGAGTACAAAAGTGCCGAAGAATTCTTGGAGCATTTTGAAAAAGATGAATTTGACATTTGTTTCATGGACATTTACTTAAAAGAAATGGACGGAATGACAGCGGCCAGATACATAGCAAAAAAAGACCCCAACTGTTTTATTATCTTTCTCACAACCAGCCCTGACTATATGGCGGAGGGTTACGATGTCCGGGCCTGGCGTTATATTGTGAAGCCCTTGAAGAAAGACGCAGTTAAAAAGATACTGGATCCATGTCTGGAACAGATCATACTGTCCCGGCGCTATCTTCACGTAAAGTCTGACAGGCAGGATCTGGACATTCCCTATTCCAAGATTTATTATATCATAACTTCATGCAGAAACACGATCATCCACATGCAGGATATCCAGGTAACCGTCTCCTCAAGAACCTCCTTCTCTGAGCTTACTCAGCCGCTTCTGAAGGACTACAGGTTCTTTTGCTGTAACAGAGGCATACTGGTCAACCTTTCAAAAATAAAAAGTATGGATAAAGATACGCTCACTCTGCTGAACGGAGAACAGATACCTGTGAGCAGAAACAAAATCCGGGATACCAAATCAGCCTATCTCCGGGTTGCCTTTGAAAGAATTTAGGAGAAAAATATGAGAGAGAAAATTCCGGCTGTTTTTACATTCATTCTGTTTTTGACTGCTGTCCTGGTTGTACCGGTACAGGCCGAATCAACGGATATTATCCTTGGTTCTTTTGACCCCAATGAAAATTATGAAAGCTATATGGAATTTTCAGCTTTTTCAGGAGAAGACGAATATATCTCCGATATCATAGAAGACCTGTCCAATCTGACCGTAACCGCCTGCACGGAAAACAAATTTATACTCTCTGCGGATAAAGTATTTTTCCTGCGGATGGACTGGTATATTGAGGGACAGCCGCAGACAGAATCTGAATATGATAACATACACTTTTCCATTGACAATAATATACCCGGCAGGTATGAACTAATCGGAAAAGTTATTGTGCCCGATGGATTTCGGCTGGCAGAAGGACTGCAGCTCCCCACTGTACACGTCTTTCTCAATATTTTTCCCAAAGATGAGAAGAGAGAAATCGTGAATTTGAACGCAGTAACTCCACTAAATGCACTGATCGGCCCGGAGATTGTTTACAAAGACGACGAAGATTATATGGAAAATCTCAACTCCTCATCCTACAGCCATTGGATAGGAGTCACTTCTGATCTGATGCATTCAGCCATACTTGATCTGGACTGGGACTTCTCCTCTGTGGACATCAGCCGTGAGGGAACCTATAAAGTTCCGCTCACTATAAGGATCAACGAGAACTTTGCAGATAAATACTTTCTGGCAGATGAGCTTGCCCACTACGAAAAAACCTTATATGTCTCTGACAGAGAGAGCTGGAACTTCTACATAACTGCCGTTTTTTCCGATTCCTTTACAGCGGAACTATCCAGAGTCCCTTCCCCTTGGTCTGACCTGGACATTTACTACTTTGAAAGTGAGGTTCCCCTTGAAGAAGACGCAATCCCCTACAGTCAGTTTACGCACTGTGATGATACCAGCTTCATAAATATATCGCCCGGAAGCATTTCTATCAGCCGCAGCAAACTGCATTTGAACAAATATTATTATTTTTACTTTAAGACACAGGGCGCTTACAGCAATATTATATGCGTCCTGGATGACGGCACGAATACAGAATACTCTTCCATAGAAGGCAACCGTGACGGCGGGGACTCCACAGAGACTCCCGAATCCCCGGAAATCAACCAGCCGGCACCCCCTTCACATGAAAACGGAAATGCACCTTTAGAAAAGCCGCCTGCACAGCAGCCCGGTCAAGAGGCACCTTCCGAAGAATCCTCCACACAGCAGCCCGGCCAAGAGGCGCCTTCCCAAGGATCCTCCACACAGCGGCCGGTGGATAATTCACCTCCCGACAGCACACAATCCGGCACTCCTGGTGGGGATATCCAAGCAAAACCGGAAGAACCTGCCACTGATGACGCAGAAAGCACCCCGGCAAGCAGCACCGCCTCTTTGGTTCCGGAAGAAAAAGTCAAAAAAGGTCTTACAGAAATATCAGGTACAAGATTATCTTATCTATATAAAACATACGGTGATTACATTCCCTTTACCGGTGAAAATATCACGATAAAGATACCCTCTTCATTTCTGAAAAAATTGGACCTCAAAGACTCGGACCTCCTGGCTGTTCAGATCACAAGATCAGATAAGCTTTCTTTCCGGCTGCGTATACTGGTAAACAATATAGAAGTCTTTCCTGATTCCAGTATGAAGGTGACTGTGCCAATAAGCGGACACACACTGCCTGACACATTATATCTGGACGGCAAAAAGACAGATATCGGGATAACAGAAATAAACGGTTATGCGTCATTTGAAATACAGGCATCTGGTTTTTATGAACTGAAATACGAGGATGAGTCCGCACAGAGAAATCCCGTCAAAAGAAAAGTGGTCCCCGCTGCCTTACTGCTCATATCCGCTGCGGCGCTCCCTACCGTATATATTTTGCTGTCTAAAAGAAAGCGGGTGAAGAAGTAAAACATGAGACTGCATAAAAATTTGCTGCGAACCGTAATAGCTTTTTTCATCAGTACCGTTTGTTTCTCTTTGATCTTATTCTTTTTCTATAAGAAAGACAATAAGTACGCTGACAACTGCCTTCAGCCCATCAGCGGAGTTCTCTGCCTTGACGAGAATTCCCTAAAGGATGACTTGTTATATCTTACCAATCAGTGGCAGTTCTATCCCGAGGCCAGCCTCACCCCTGACGACTTTAAACAGGGACTCCCCGACATACCTATGGAATTCATTACCATAGGAAAGTACAACGATTTTTCCATGGGAAATAAAGAAAAGTCCCCCTATGGGGAAGCAGCCTACAGACTGTGTATCGAACTGCCCGAAAAAAGCAGGGTGTATTCTCTGTATCTGCCTGAAATCTTCTCCTCCTACCGACTGTATGTCAATGACACGCTGCTTGCAGTCATGGGCAATCCTGACAATGGACAAAGAGAAACCGGAATAAAGACTATCTCCTTCTCTGCCAAAGGCCCCACAGAAATACTGATCCAAACTTCCAATCACAGCCATTTTTACAGCGGTATGACTTATCCGCCCATATTCGGTTTGGAGGAAAATGTGTGGGAATATCAGCATGTCAGGCTGTTCCTGCACAGTGCGGTGATTATTCTTGTGTTACTACTGTGTGTATTTTCCGCCTATTTCTTTTTGAAACTGCGGGATAAGAGGGCAGGGCTTTTTTCATTGATGTCTCTGTTGGTAACTGTCTACATATGCTATCCGGTTTTTTATACTTTTTTCAGTACAGAAAAAACTATTTGGTACGGTTTGGAGTTATTCACCACATACGCCATCTATTTCCTGTACGTTTATCTGCAGAACGTCTTTTTAAACTGCCGTGCAAAGGGGTACCGGGTATTTTCTATCTTTTTACTGCTCTTCAGCGCTGCGGCATTTATATACGGCACTTTCGGAAATGCCTCACCAATGGTACATTATATCTTTTCATGCTCTGTCACGGCTGTGAAAATTCTTGTCTCACTATACCTTACACTTAATCTTGTGTATGCCGCCGTCTGCAAAGAAGGATATTCCTCCTTTGTGCCGATCCTCACAAGCATTGTCTGTGTATGCCTCTGGTCCGACAGGATCTTCCCCCCGTACGAGCCAAAATATGGCGGATTCTTTCCGGAATACTGCAGCCTAATTGCCGTGACAGCAGGTGCCTTTTTCCTTTGGTCACAGCTGACCGAAGCGTACAGACTGAATCATTTTTATGAGGAAGAAAAAAAGAGACTGTCCACACAGGTTGCGGTTCAGAAAGTCCACTACGATAAGCTGACAGAGAAGATAGCCGAATCCGCGCGTCAAAGACACGATATGCGCCATCATCTCCGTACCCTGTATCAGTTTCTGGAAAACGGGGAGGCCGAGCAGGCTATGCGCTATCTGTCAAGCTGCGAGGTCAACCAGACATCATTCCACAGGGAAACCTACTGCAGCCACCCCATTGCCGATGCTCTGCTGCAGTATTATAAGAGTCAATGTAGCGCTCATCATATTTCCTTCCAGGTGACTCTGGAAATGCCCGCGGAGCTTTCCATGGAGGACACCGATATCTCTATCCTCTTCGGAAATCTACTGGAAAATGCCTATGAAGCCTGCAGGGAGTGCCAGACAGATCATCCCTTCATAAAAATATGGGGTACATACAGAGAATCCGGTTTTTTAGTCCGGTTTGAGAATACGTTTTCCAATCCGTTAAAAGAAAAAAACGGAAGCTTTCATTCCACCAAACATGATGGTCCGGGAATCGGTACGGAATCTGTGAAAAAAGTGGTCCAGCAGTACCATGGAACTGTGGAATTCACAAAAGAAGGACATATCTTTCAAGTCTCCATTATACTGCCCATATAAAAAGCGGCCTGCCGTATTGATCTCTCAATACGGCAGGCCGCCTGTGTTTCATCTATTACTGAGCTAACTTAACCGGGTTAAGCTTAACGCTCGGTCCCATTGTGGAAGCGAGTGTTACACTCTTCAGGTACTGACCTTTCAGTGTGCTTGGCTTAGCCTTTGCGATAGCTCCCATGAGCGTCTGGAAGTTGTCCGCTAACTGCTCCTCTGTGAAAGAAGCTTTTCCGATTGGCACGTGAATGATGTTTGTTTTATCAAGACGATATTCAATCTTACCAGCTTTGATATCCTGAATAGCTTTTGTAACGTCCATTGTTACGGTTCCGGCTTTCGGGTTTGGCATTAAGCCCTTCGGTCCGAGTACACGTCCCAGACGTCCAACAACACCCATCATATCCGGTGTAGCAACAACAACATCAAAATCTAACCAGCCTTCGTTCTGGATCTTCGGAATCAGTTCCTCAGCTCCAACATAGTCTGCACCTGCAGCCTGAGCCTCGTCAGCTTTGGCATTCTTTGCAAATACTAATACACGAACAGTTTTACCGGTTCCGTGAGGCAGTACAACTGCACCACGAATCTGCTGGTCTGCATGACGTCCGTCACAACCTGTTCTGATATGAGCTTCGATTGTTTCGTCAAATTTAGCTACTGCTGTTTTCTTAACTAAAGCGATAGCTTCTTCTGTATCATATAAGTTTGCGCGATCAACTGCTTTTGCAGCCTCTACATATTTCTTTCCGCGTTTCATATTAAATAACCTCCTAGTGGTAATTGCGGGAATGTCCCTCCCACGTTCGTTTCAATAGTTCAAAAGGCAAGGCCTGGCCTTATTCCTCTACAGTGATTCCCATACTTCTTGCAGTACCTGCAATCATGCTCATTGCTGCTTCTAAGGAACCTGCATTTAAGTCCGGCATTTTCATCTCTGCGATTTCCTGGATCTTAGCCTTGGAAATTGTAGCGACTTTAGTTTTGTTCGGAACACCTGAACCGGATTTCAGGTTGCAGGCTTTCTTCAACAGAACTGCTGCCGGCGGAGTTTTGGTTATAAAGCTGAAACTTCTGTCCGCATATACTGTGATAACAACCGGGATGATCAGATCACCCTTATCTGCTGTTCTCGCATTGAATTCCTTTGTAAACTGTACAATGTTTACACCGTGCTGACCCAGAGCAGGTCCAACCGGTGGTGCTGGTGTTGCCTTTCCAGCAGGAATCTGTAATTTAATATAGCCTGTTACTTTCTTTGCCATTTTCGGCACCTCCTAATTATGTGGTAATGTCGGGGATTTCCCTCCCACGAGCCATGTGACGTATGGCCCTTTCATCTTCGTTACATTTTTTTAACTTCTGCGAAACTGATTTCTACTGGCGTTTCGCGGCCAAACAGCTCAACATTTATTGTTACGATCTGCTTTGCTTCATTGATGCTCTGGACAACGCCCACAGTATCTTTCCAAACACCGCCTGTAACAACAACACTGTCACCCTCTTCAAAGTCAACCTGGACGGTTACGTTCCGGATGCCCAGACGGTCCATCTCTTCCTCTGTCAAGGGAACCGGTTTTGACCCCGGACCAACGAATCCTGTAACACCGCGTGTATTCCTTACGACATACCAGGTGTCATCATTCATCACCATGTTAATAAGGACATAGCCCGGAAACATCTTCTTCTGCACCAGTTTTTTCTGGCCGTTTTTCATTTCCTCAACGTCCTCCATGGGAACACGGACTTCCAAAATCTGATCTTCCAGGTGTCTGTTTTCAATTGTCTTGTCAATGTTGGCTTTTACCTTGTTCTCATACCCTGAATAGGTATGCACAACATACCAATTTGTCTCTGACATAAATTCACCTTGTCCTTATTTGATTAATAGATTCAGAATCTGCAGGACGCCGCTGTCAATCACGGCAATGAGCACTCCCAGAATGGCAGTGATCACTACAACCGCAACGGTCTGCTTTACCAGCGTCGGCCTGTCAGGCCAGATGATCTTCTTGAATTCAGCCTGAAGCCCTTTGGTCCAGTTCTTCTTAGGAGCTTTTACTTTCTTTTCTGCATCCATAGCTTCACCTCTTGAGCCCAATTATTTGGTTTCTTTGTGCATAGTGTGAGCCTTGCAGAACTTACAGTATTTTTTTGTCTCCATACGTTCCGGATGGTTCTTTTTTTCCTTTGTCATGTTGTAATTACGCTGTTTACATTCAGTACATGCCAATGTTATTTTTACGCGCACGACTTCTCCACCTCCATGTGTCTTTTATCTCCGGCAGATTCACGTCTCTGCCGCATGCAACGTTTCGGTTTCCTGCGACAAGATCTCTTTTACTCCTGAAAATTAGGCACAAAAAAAAGACCTACTTCCACTGTCGCTTGTCCAGTTTAGCACAAAAATAGGTCTTTGTCAATTTTTTTAAGTGTTTTTGTTTATACTTTTTACCCCTTAGTCCCTGTAGTTGCAATTCCCTCCACGAACTGCTTCTGAAAAAGAAGAAACAGGATCACCATGGGGATAATTGCAATCACAGATCCCGCCATAAGCTGTGGGTAATTCGTTGTATATTGCCCCTGAAGCATGGCCAGCCCAGAGGAAAGCGGCATCTTTTCCACAGATGTATTGACTACCAAAGGCCACAGTAGATCTTTATAAGCAAAAAGTGCCGTAAAAATAGCCAGTGAGGCTATCCCTGATTTTGCCAGCGGCAGCATGACCTTCAAAAAAATCTGTCCCGGATTACATCCGTCCAGCACAGCCGCCTCTTCCAGCTCCCTGGGAATCCCCATGAAAAACTGCCTCAACAGAAAAATACCGAAGGTACTGGCCATTCCCGGAATGACCAAGGCCTTTATTGTATTCTGCCAGCCCAAGTCCGACACGATCAGGTACTGAGGCAGTATAAAGATCTGAGACGGCACCATCATAGGCATAAGTACAAGAACAAACAGCAGATTCTTAAACGGAAATTCCATCCGCGCAAATGCATAAGCAGCCAGGGCACTTAAAATTGTTGAAAATAAGATTCTAAACACGATCATGAGCGCCGTATTGGCAAAAAAACTTCCAAAAGGCAGCGCACTCCACACATCCCTGTAATTCATAACATTCCAGCCTTCAGGAAAAATGGCGGGAGGTACCTTTAATGATTCAGAAAGCGATTTAAAAGAAGTCAGTACACTCCACACAAAGGGAAATACCATAACAATAGCCCCTATTGTCAGCAGCAGATATATAGCCAGATGATTTCCAACTGATTTTTTCTTCATGATTTTCACTCCTTCCTAAAGCATCTTTCAAGCCATGTGCTGCTAACCGATTCTGTCTTCATCATATACAATTCCACCCAGTTTGAACGTTTTAACCAGTCCGTCGTGAAATCTGGACTCATAACGCTCACCCCGCCATTCACCCTCAATAATTTTTGTGATCCCCTCCAGATAAATATTGATGATTTCAGGGCAGAGCCGGAACTGGCTGCACCCTTCGGGACTCTCTCTCCTGCCGTGAGACGGAAAGATGATCGTTGTTTTATCCACATACCTTTTCAGCTTTCTGAGGCTTTCCCTATATTCACACAAGGTCACTGACGGGCTTAACATTCCTATGCCCAAATGTCCCCACACTTCCCATGTCAGCAATACATCACCGGTAAACAGCCATGATTTTTCTTCTTCCAGTAACGCAATAGAACCAATGCTGTGGCTTGGTATCTCAAGAACTCTAAAGATATAACCGCCTATATCCAGTTTATCCCCATCCCTCAGTGTCCTGACTTTGGGCGCTGTACCGGGCATCCACTTTTTTCTGTCTAAATCACCTTCTGCAGCACCATCAAAATACATCTCCTCTATTACCCTGCGCTCCCGCTCTCCCACTGAAGTATGGGAAAAAGGTTCATCAAACCTGCCCACGTATACTGTCTGGAATTGATTATTTCCCGAGTTGTGGTCCAAATGCGCATGTGTATTAACAACCGTCACCGGTTTATCCCCGCATTTCTCCCGAATTACCTTCTTTAAATCAGTGATTCCCAGGCCTGTATCTATCAAAAGTGCGGACTCTGTCCCATTAATCAGATACATTGTTATTTTATCCAGCTCATTGACAGCCCAGATATCCCTGCAGATTTCCGTAATTACTGTTGTCTCCATTCTTCTCCTCCCGTCACTGATAATGAACCCATTTTTTCTGCACCTTCATCTGAATCACTGTCAGCAGCATAACAAGGAACAGAAGAACAGTGGCAATGGCTGAACCGTAGCCTTTATTATTATTTGCAAAGGTATATTTATAAAACAGATATACAATAGACTCCCCGGATTTCAATGCCGGATTGGTACTGTCAAGCATCATGTAGATATGGTCGAATACCTGAAGAGAGCTGATCATTGTGGTCAGTACCACAAAAAATAGTGTAGGCGACACCAGAGGCACCGTAATATGTAGAAACTGTTTCAAAGAATCTGCGCCGTCAATCTGAGCCGCTTCATAGTAAGACCCAGGAATATCCTGGAGACCCGCAAGAAGAATGACCATATTATATCCCACCAAGGACCAGATCCCCACTATCATCACCGACCCCAGAACAACCCGGGAATCCGCGATCCAGTTTGGTCCCTGAATATGTAATACGGACAGTATATAGTTAATGAGTCCAAAATCCGAATTATACAGCCACCGCCAGACCATAGCCACAGCAGCAGGAGCTGAGATCACCGGAAGGAAATACAGTACCCTGAAAAAGGACTTTCCCTTAATGGAAGCATTTAGGAATACAGCAGTGACCAAGGAAAAAATCACCCCTACAGGCACTGTAACAACAGTATAAATGCAGGTATTCATAAGTGACTTCCAGAATTCCTCATCCCCAAACAAGGTCATATAATTGGACATCCCCACAAATACCGGGCTCTGAAATCCCCTGACCTCATTCAAACTGAAATAGAATGTCTGTAGAATCGGCCATAAATTCAACACACAAATCAGAATGAGACTGGGAGCAATAAATCCATATGCCCACATATATCTCTTTATCTGTTTTCTTTTCATATTTTGCCTCCCCTGACCGGCAGGAAGTCCCACCGGCCATATTTTCTTCCTCTCATAGTCTTATAAGTTTTACTGTTACTGTAAAATCTCATCTACTTTTTCGGCAAGAGTTTTACATCCTTCCTCCACGGGAAGTGTACCAGAAAAAATCTGTGTCATGTAATCCTCTTCTATATTTACCCACTCGCTTCTGGTGGCACAATACTGGCTGGAAAATCCATATTCGGATGCATCTACGAACACCTGGGCATGGATGTCAGGAAAACGCTCCAGCCATGGTTTCTGTGTTCCTTTATAGGCAGATATTGCCGCACCTGATTCTGACTGTATAGTGTTGGCCTTCTCACCAGATAAAAACTCCACGAATTTCCAGGCTTCCTCAGGATTCTTTGTATTAGCAGCAATACTGTATCCCATACCTCCGCAGAGGTCTGCCCTGATCTTCCCCTTGGCTAAAGGCGCCACGTCACAGTTCAGTCCGTCTATCCCCAGATATTCACTTGCCATCCATGACCCACCGATATGCATTGCTGCCTTTCCGGATTCAAAATACTGGTCTGCAGTGGTATTTGCGTAATCTGTCATGGTCGGAGAGTATCCCTTCTCGATAAAATCCACCATATACTCAATGGCTTCTATTGTATTTTTGTCATCATACAGCGATTTTGTCTCCTCCTCATTGATGATATCCCCTTCATTCTGCCAGATATAATGATAAGCAGCATCATTTGTATTATACTGGACCAACATTCCATAAACGCCGTTTTCCTTGTCAGTCAGCTGTGCAGCGGCCTCTTTCAGTTTATTCCAATCCCAGGTATCATCCGGATATGCCATACCACGAGCATCAAAAAGATCCTTGTTATACCATAATCCAAAGGTGGAATAATCTTTCGGAATCGCATACTGTCTGCCGTCCACATTAAAATCATCGTTAATATTCTGAGGGAATTTGCTCAGGTCTGTCACAGAACTTTCCTCAATTTTACTGCTCATATCAAGCAGCTTGCCCCCTTCTGCATATGTATATACTTGTTCCGGGTGCATCCAGAAGACATCCGGAAGACTGTCACTTGTCCCTGACGCCTGAAGTTTTGTCCAATATTGCTCCCAGGGAGTATATTCTACCTTAACATGAATATTCGGATTCTCCTTTTCAAAAGCATCCACCATATTCTGCATCCCCTCCTGCTGAAGCTTATCCCATATAGAAAAGGTAAGCGTAACTTTACTGTTCTGTTCTTCTCCTGCTTCTTTCCCTTTACCGCTTCCGCATCCTGCCAATATCGCAGTACCAAGTATAAGGCCTGTCCCCAAGGCCAGCATTTTTGCCATTTTTTTCTTATACATTTTTACATTCTCCTTTTTTTATTATTAATATTTTTTCTTGTTTTGATTGTACATGTACATTTTTCTTTTTTAATATCCGCTGTTTATAGCTAATATTATAATTGTTTTTATTTATTATTATCATCAACAAATCTATTATTTCATTATACATTTCTTGCATTCTTAGTTTAACAGGAATATACTGGTACAGAGGAACAGGACAGATAGATCATCACATATATACAGACAGGCTAATGGAGGATTATCATGTTTACCAATGATTTTTTTCTGGAAGAGAAAGATATGGCGCAGGACTTGGATATTGTCATAAAAAATGTGGGGTTTTCCAGGAATTCTGCCGGCTATACTTATGGATATGACTGGAGAGAGTATTACATTTTTCACTATATCGTGTCCGGCTCAGGGATATATCAGGTCAATGGACGCACATACCATCTCCACGACAAAGACGGATTTCTCGTTCCGCCCCGGACCACCGTTATCTATCAAGCTGACAAAGAGTATCCCTGGAGTGTATACTGGATCGGCTTTTCGGGCAGGAAAGCCGAGTATTTTCTCAAACGCATGAACCTTCACGAAGACAGCCTGACATTTCACTATGACAAAGACGATTGCCTGCTGTCTCACATGGAAACCATGTTCAAGGAAGTACGATATCCTCAGAGGGCACAGGAAACTCTTTTAGGTCATTTTTATCAGGTGGCAGCCTGCATTATCAACTATATGGATGCTGACAAGAGTCCTGTCACGCAGAATTACATTACCATTGCCACCCGCTTTATAGAACACAATTTCCGTATCCCGCTGCAGGTACAGGATTTGGCCGAGGAATGCAATATCAGCGCCTCTCAATTATATCGCTGTTTCATGAAAAAACTGGGATTATCCCCCCATCAGTATATTGAAAAACTAAAAATGGAAAAAGCGGTTGAATTTATTACGCAGACGGATATGCCCTACAAGGAAATTGCGTTCCTGCTCGGATACGAATACGAATCACACTTTTTCAAAGTCTTTAAAAGGACTCTGGGACATAGTCCGTCATATTACAGAAATCAATAAAATATATTGTATAGATTATCCTTTCTTAAAACCGTTTTATTTAACTAAAAACTGCCGTGATGGTTATCTGCTTTATAATACAGAAAATCATCACGGCAGTTTTTTCGTTTCCCGGTGCTTCTTTTCACGTCAATGTTCTATTCCACGTTATTGTTACGGCTCACCCTCATCATTTTTAATTTCCCAATGAATCAGTATCGTCAAAATGGCCCGCAGTACAATAATGCCGGCTACAATATAAATTTCCGACAGATCTCTGACAACAACAGTACGCAGAATCTCGCTCCCCAGTTTAAACTCCAGTCCCATGGCAAGCCCTTTTGCAAGAAGCAATTTTGTATTGGGATCCCGTTTCATATAGTGAATGATTCCGCGGATACCGGCAAAGATGATAACCACTACACCGATATATTCAAACAACAGAATCGCCAGGCTGGCAATTTCTTTCAAAGTCTCCTCTAAAAACAGCATATTAACCCTTTCCTATTCATCCAGACCAGTCAACAGACTGCTGTCAATATTATCTATATTAGAAATCAATTCTCTCTCGCTCTCCTTATCCCCGTCAAAAGGATAGCGTCTGCTCACCTTATCAAAAAGCTCCAGACATTTTTGTGCCGCCTCCTCATCCGGGTCGAGTATTCGTTTGCAGGCGTACTGAAGACGCAGAACAGACAGCATGTAAACTGAACGCTTCAGAAACTCCTGAAATCCTTTCTCCCTGTATTCTCTGCAAAGTTCTTCTCCCGGCCCATCCAGCATAAGTCTGCAGAAAATCATTTCTCCCTTCAGCGCATATCTTTGAATTCCTATAAGTCCGGGTGCCTTCTCCAACAGCTTTTCCCCCATTTTAAGGGCTGTGCCAAAATCTTTTTCATCAATGGCACGGCTGACTGTAAGGACTTCCGTAGAAGCACACATGGCATTACTCCACTTCTCCTCCGGTACAGGCGCAAACCACTCCCGGGGCATATCCCTGAGGCGCTTTCCCAGGGTAAGCTGTTCATTTATCTTGAGCTGCAGCCAGAAACACCGCACAGCTTCTTTATCTTTTCCCAGATATAAAGCATTGTATCCATCATTGTTCACGCCTCCCACCGGCAGAGGAACTGCATTCATCAACGAAAGAAAGATGCCTACAATAAAAAGTGCCATAAACAAAATCTGCAGATAACCATGCCCTTCCACTCCCAGACAAAGCAGCAGGGCAGCCAAGGCAAGGAGCAGATTAAAAAGGCTCCCTCCCAGATTGTACAGGATATATGGCATCTTCCCATCCACTAACTTCGGCGGAGCCAGCAGACACTGTCCGCCGGTTCCCATCAGGGAATAACGTCCCCATCTTATTCCATCCTTTTTCTTTGCCGCAATGATCCTTCCCACACGGAAAGAAGAAAATTTATATCCGCTCAGAAGTCCGCAGACAAGATGCCCTGCCTCGTGTACAATAACGTGTAAAAAAGCCGCTGCATAAAGACAGATCACCAGCCAGATCAATCCCATGAGAATTTCCATGGGCCTCAGAGATCCCCCGTGCATCTTCTCCACATACTTCATGCCAAAGTACCCAACGGCACCTCCCACCACCATACCTGCCAAACACTGAAGCAATTGTGTCTTTCTGTTTCTTTTACTTCTTTTATTTTTTGTATTATTCTTCTTTGTATTCTTCTTCTTTGTATCACTCATATTGTTATGCATATGCCTTTACTCACCCTCTGTCAGCAGCCTGTGAAGCAAATACTCCCGGCTGTTAATAAACATTTCCGTCACCTGATAACTCTCTGTATCCTCATATCTGCATTCATGTATTCTGCCGTCATCGAAGGACAGAATTTTTGCCTGTGGAATCCCCAGCAAAATGGGGGAGTGGCTTGCGATAATAAACTGGGAACCTTTCTGGGCCAGTCTGTGGATATACAAAAGAAGGGTAAGCTGTCTCTGAAGAGACAGGGCTGCTTCCGGTTCATCCAGTATAAACATGCCCTCCTCTCCGAATGTCCCCTGTATCAAAGCCCAGTCAATCCTGGCCTCTTTAATAAATCTGTCATCCCTCAATCTCTATCACTCCCCCCGCTTCTTCTGATATCCCGGCAATTCAGGCAAATGGTGTTCTTCCCTGCCCTTCCTTTATTTATGGTATATGCGGGCAAATTCTCTTACCTGACGTTCCAGTTCCCCAAGCCCTTCCTCCACATCGCAGTCCTGACTGTCGTATTTATTCAGAAGGAAAAATATAGGAGCGTAAAAATTAATTGCCATAGCCCTGGCATCCGCTTCTGCAAAGACACCCTGACGTATCATCTCCTCAAACAAAACCGTCTGATAGCGGATACTGTCTTCCATATAAATCTTCCTGTATACTGCTGCAATTTCTCTGTCCCGGTACTGTTCTATGGTCAACATTCTGCGAAACCTTCCCGCAAAGGAATCACGGAGGTAGAACAGAAAGACATTTTTGCTCAGCTCCACCAGTTCATCCTCGGTTATCCCTCCGTAAGCAAATGCTGCCGCCTCCACAGAGGTGTCATCCGGAAGGCCAAAGGTATGGCTCATGGCCTCCATCCTCTTAGCCATCTCCTCCACAATAGTCTCAAATATTTCTTTTTTGCTTTTAAAGTGCTTATACAGGGAACTGTCCCTGATTCCCACCGCATCCGCAATATTTTTCACACTGGTTCCCTGATACCCTCTGCTCGAAAAAAGAGTCAGGGCCTCCTCCACGATCCGCTCTTTCGTTGACATAACTTTATCATATCCCTTTCAGGTATTCTTTTACGGTCTGCTCCTGTTCAAACAATACGCAGCCCCCTTTATGTGTCTCTGCAAGATTTCCATTTTCTCTCAGTCTGCTAAACAGCGGTGAGTTCATGGCCTCCCTAAGGCTTATATCCTGCAGGCTGGTGTCCGAATAAGGAGAAAACGGACAAGGCTCTGCTCCCCCTTTGGCATTGATATGGAAAAAACCCCGCCCTGCTGCAAGGCAGCCTCCCGACGCTCTCTCATCCCCTGGAAAGGAGATCAGCAGCATATTCCTCTGCGTTTCCCGCAAAATATCAAGTCTGGCGGCCATAAATGTCCTGTCCTTATCGTCCGGGGCCAAATTCACCGTATCCCTGTCTACAGGCACATATTCCACATAGATGACCGATTTGCAGCCAAGCAGAGAAAGCTTTTGAAGAAATACATCCGCAGTAACCTCCTCCATGTTCTCCTTTGTCACGGTTATGGACACCCCATACAAGATATTCCGTGCCTTCAGCTCCTCCATAGTCTGTATCAGACAATCATAAATTCCGGCACCTCTTCTGGTATCTGTCATCTGCCTGTCACCCTCAATTCTGAGGACCGGCAGGAGATTCCTGTTGTCCATAAACATCTGCAGATATGTATCCACATCCTCTGAGCCTGTCTGAGGTTCCCCAGAGTCCGGTTCAGCATTCCTGCTGCCTGACAGAATCTCTTTACTAATCATAGTACCATTAGTAAAAACAGGGAACAAGATGTTTTTTCGCCTCCCCGCCATTTTAAGCACATCAGGCCTCATCAGAGGCTCTCCTCCTGCAAGCAGAATAAAACTCACTCCCATATCCTCCGCCTGACAAAAAATATCATCCCACTGTTCCGCGCGCAGACCGTCCTGCTTTGTTCCGCCGCCGCAGGTATGGTTTGCCCATGCATAACAGCCCTTGCAGCGAAGATTGCACTGGCTGGTAATACTGGCGATCAAAAAAGGAGGAATGTGTTCCCCGTTCTGTTTTGCAGCTCTGCGTTTCTCCGCTGCAGCCCCGGCCGCCTGGGCATATTTCATAAAAAACACTGCAGATTTAGGATTTGTGAGAAACGTCTTTCTCATTCCTTTCATAATATTTTCAACCCCGTCGCTAAGATACTGCTCCAACTGTGATTTCTCCATACTCTTCCCTATCCCTTTCTCCGTTCAGGTCATCTGTTGTTTAGCTAGCATTCACTAGCCCTTTACTTTATTGTAGCTAGTATATACTAGCCTGTCAAGTAAAATGAACAACTTTCCATTTACCGAGAGATAGAACTCTTTTCCAATGATATAAAAAACAGACAATCATCCCTAACCTGATGATTGTCTGCATAACAGATGCAATATTTTATTCACAGCTATTCATTGATAAATCCCGCAATTGTCTCAGTCACCTTATCAGGAATATGCTTTGCTCCCTGATAGCTGGCAGGACCTTCCTCATATTTTCCTTCAGTGAACATATGAGACAGGCCCGGGAAAGACACAAACTGCCAGTTATCCTTCCCCTCGTAGTTTTCCTCCCAAATCCTGAAATCATCCATTGTCACCTGATAATCTTCCTCACCCTGCAGGACAAGGACCGGCACTGTTATGTCTGCCGCCTCCGCTACTGCATCATAGTCCAGAATGCTTTTCATATATGTTTTTGTCTGTCCCATAATTCTTGCGTCATCGGGCAGGGAATCAATATTTTTCATCTGCTCCGCTGCCGCTAAGCCCTGCTCATAAACTGCCTTATCCTGCTCTGAAGGATCAGAATCCAGACTCTGAAGGAATTCATACTGCCTCTGAATCGTATCCGCAAATCCCGTGGCCGGACCTGCCATCATAATGCAGCCGTCCGGCTGACCTTCCCTGGCAATTGCACCCATCATCAGTGCACCCTGGCTGTGTCCAACCACATAAACTTTTGAAACGCCTTCCTGTTCACGCAGCATCTTAACCGCCGCAGCGGCATCATTAACGGTTTCATCATAGACTGTAAACTCTTTATCTTCCGCCAATTCTTTTCCGTACACATAAGAAATCTTATCGTAACGGTAAGATGCAATTCCCCTCTCAGCAAGCCCCCATGCCAAATCCTGAAATGGTTTGATCTGTCCTGCTGTCTCATTTCTGTCACTGCTGCCTGAACCATGTACAAATACAACAGCGGGATACTCTTTCAGATTTTTAGGAGCGGCAAATGTTCCCGGCAGTGTGCGGCCGCCTGCTATACTCAGGTTCATATCCGTCTCGGTGACATTTTCCGGTAAGGATACCGTCTCTTTTTGTTCCTGATAGACATCCGTATGAACGCCTCCTATCCTGCCATCCTGAAAAGCGACTACCATATTCAGGGGCTGTATAGAAAAATCACAGGGCACCTGAACCATATTGTACCCGGACTGTGGATCTGCTTCCCATGCAGACCGGATTTCTTTCAGTTCCCCCACCGCTTTCAGGGTATCCTGAAAAGCTGTCAGAATCTGACCACTCTCCACTGCGGACTTCATCTGTTCTGTGTACTCATAGTCTGTCTTGATATTGTCTCCGCTGCCTTCCACTAAATCTTTTACAAAGGCCTCAGATATTGCCAAAAGTTCCTGATTTCCTGTGGATGCATCAGCTTTATCCTGATGTACATCCGATTTACCCTGTGCATCCGCTTCATCCTGTGCATCCACAGTGCTATCCCCATTGTCCCCGTCACTGTCTTTTTTATCTGCGATGTCAGTGTTTTCACCTGCTGCTCCCGCATTTTTTTCCGTATTGTTGTTTTCCTTCCCGCTCCCTTTGCCAGAACAGCTTGAAAACGCAAGCATAACAGCAAGACTCAGTACAGTTATGATCATTTTCTTTTTCATAGTGTCCCTCCTTATTACAGTACAGACTACGTGTGCAAACCCTGCCTGCATTTTTTGCAGTCAGCGCAGTTTATGTGCAGACCTGCTGTATTCTTATGTTGGTTTCACTATAACACACTATTCCAAAATCACAACTGGCTTATCACAAAATACAGAAAACGAAGAATAAGGTATGCGCAAGTTTGCCTAATGAATATCTGCCAGGTTTGCGCCATTATTTTTGATCACTTCTGAATACCAATATGCGGAATCCTTTAAGATACGCTCCTGCGTCTCAAAATCCACATATACCATGCCAAACCTGTCTGAGTACCCCTTGGCCCATTCAAAGTTGTCCACCACTGACCAGGCAAAATAGGCATCTACTTTTACTCCGTCCTCAATTGCCCGGCCAAGTTCCCGCAGATATCTGTGATAAAAATCGATTCTGTTCGGATCATGGACCTTACCGTCAAGGGACACTACATCTGCGCAGCAGCACCCATTCTCCGTGATAACAATAGGCTTCTGATACCGCTCATAAAGGAACCGCGGCCCCCAGTAAAGAGATTCCGGTACCACAGGCCACCCGTTGCCCGTCCTGGGGTATCCCACAGGACGCTGAACAGTCTCCCATCCTCCCTTATGGTCACTCTTCACCTTATATCCGTTGTAAATATTCTGTCCATAGAAATCCAGAGGCTGATGCATCAGTTTCAGATCTTCCGGCTTAAAATCCGGCAGATCCTTTTCAAACAGCTTTAACCCATCCTCCGGATATCTTCCAAACATCACAGGATCACTCCACCAGCTCACAGACCACATATAATCCGGCTTATCCTCCACAGCAAAATATGCTTTTCTGGCAGCTTCAATATCTTCCGGGCTGTCTGTTGCAGGGATCACCGGATTGGAAGTGGGGGCGTATCCAATCTGTGCATCCGGTACCAGACTTCTTATGGCCTGTACAGCTTTTCCATGGGCCATCATTACGTGATGAGCCATTTCCAGCACACTGCGGCGCGACATAAGATTACCCGGTGCATGTTCTCCGGTCACGTGTCCCAGTCCCACAAAACACTGAGGTTCATTAAATGTCATAAAGAATTTGACTCTGTCCCCAAAGGCCTTTGCCGCCACAGCAGCGTACTCTGCAAACCAGTCCACGATCTCCGGATTCTGCCAGCCTCCCAGACGGTGCAGAGCAAAAGGAAGATCCCAGTGAAACAGTGTCAGACAAGGTTTAATATTATATTTTAAAAGTTCATCTATCAGCGCATTATAGAAGTCTATCCCGCTCTGGCTGACTTCCCCTTTTCCCTCCGGCAGTATTCTGGACCAGGCAATGGAGAAACGGTAAGCCTGAATCCCCATATCCGCCATCATTTTCACATCCTCTTTATAGCGGTGGTAATGATCACAGGCCACATCCCCGTTATGCATGGAAAAGACTTTACCAGGAGTCCTGCAAAAGTCGTCCCAGACCGTGTAACCCCTTCCGCCTTCAAAAGCACCACCCTCTATCTGGTAAGAAGCGGTGGCCGTTCCCCACAAAAAACTTTCTGAAAATCCCATAAAAATATCCTCCTCTTTATGCAGCTTTATATTTTCTTACGGCTCGCGCAGTAAATGCGCAGACCCGCTGAATCCTTGACTTTATTCTAATCTAAAATCTCTTTGTTTACAACTATAAGGGCAAAATATGACAAAAAGCCGGAGCAGCGGGATTCTGATTTCCCATCCGCTCCGGCTGTATATCTTATACCTCAATACCCGCCTCTCCAAAACGCTGTTTCACATAGGCAAGGCTTTCCAGATAGGCATTATCCCCATCCAAATGCTCAATGATCAGCGGCATATCCGGATCTGTCTCACGTGCCAATTGCGCATACTTTTCCAGATTCAGACATCCTCTGCCGCAGGCAGTCTCCCTGAACTGCAGGGTAAATTCCTGTTCCAGGATCACATCCTTGAGATGGCAGCTTCTGATATGAGGTCCCAGCTTACGGAAGCACTCCTCCATAAAATCTTCATGATAAAAATATCTCTCCGGAGTAGTGATCCAGTTAAACACATCCATATGCACAGCAAACCGCTCCCTGTCCACGTCATGGATCAGCTTTAAATATTCATGCGGACCCATAGGGTACATCCATGGCATTGGCTCAATGGTATAATATGTATTTACCGGATTTGCTGTATCTATGATCTCCTGAATGCTTCTCACCATCAGTTTCCAGGTATCCTCAGTCAGATTTTCTTTATAAGGGCCGTCCCAGCGTTCCCCTCTGGAACCTGAGACATTCACACAGCATCTCGCACTGATCTGATCGGCCAGCTTTAGCTGCTCTACACATCTTGTAAACGCTGCTTCCCTGACTTTGTCATCCGGGAAAATGGGATTGCACCAGGCTCCCACTTCCGCGATCATCAGATCATATTTGCCGGCCGCCTCCACATATTGTTCCAAAAGTGTCTGGTCACAGGTGTGATCCACAGGGAAATTCACAGAGCCGCAGCCCATCCGATGCATTTTTTCAGCCCATTCCCAGGGGCTTTTATGCTCCAGAGGGCTGGATAATCCCAGTCTCATCCGCGTCTCCTCCCGATCATCTGTCACTTTCCAGCAGCTCAATGATACACTTCAGATCTTTATAACCATTCATGTATGTATATCTTCCGCTGCCATCTCCGTACTCACCCTTCTGCTCCAGAACCATGCCGAAATCTTCACAGCGTTTTACAGCCTCAGGCATTTTCATTCCCTTAATATTGAACGCTACATGATGAATTCCTTCTCCGTGCTCATTCAGATAATTTCTCCATGTGGAAGGTGCTTCATTAGGCTGGATCAATTCAAGCTGCAGACCCGGTCCCACATCAAAAAATGCAAGGTAGCTGTTAGCCTCCGGTGCAGGCTCACCTTTAAATTCCGTCTGGGTGATCTCATACTCACCACAGAGAGCTGCTTCCGGTTCCTCAACCCCCAAAAATTCTGCCCATTTCTTTTTTGTGGCATTGATGTCCTTTACGATAAATCCAACCTGACAAACTAAATCTGTACCAACTACTCCACTCATAATTCTTACCTCACTTTATATTTTATTATTTATATTCTGCCCGCTGGTATGCCGGTCCTTACAGGCTCCGGCTTTTCGCAGGTAGTTTCCATTTCATATACTTTTCTTTCGCGCGCTGACTCCATCATGCCTGTGATCGCTTCGATCACGTGGCAGGCCATCTCAGCATTTACTCTGGGCTTTCTTCCCTCGATCACTGCACAGGCCAGATCCAGCACGCCAATCCCCCTGGTGTATTCCCCAATATGGGGATACAGTTCAGGCAGCTCCACGCTGACGTTCTGCTTTGCTTTTGTCTCCTCGCTGTCGTCATACAGCACATCCAGCGTCCGTTCCTTTCTGTAGACTTTCGGCCGGCCTCCGGACATGTTGGGATCCGGCACCTCCAGTGTCCCTTCTGTCCCATATATTTCAAACATAGGCAGATTAGAATGCCAGATATCGAAACTGATATTCATACTCACGATGACTCCTGACGCAAGCTCTGCAATTCCCGAATAATGGGTAGGTGTCTCAACCTGTATCGCCTGCCCTTTCTGCGGCCCTGTATATATGTTCCGCGCAGGAAATCCGGTGCCTGAAAAAGCACTGACCCGTTTTACAGGCCCAAGCAGTGCTGCCAGGGCGGTAAAATAATATGGACCCATATCATACAGCGGACCTGCGCCCTGCCTGTAGAAATTCGCAGGTGCCGGATGCCATGTTTCCACACCGTTTGACATCATATTGGCAGTCACATAGAGAGGTTTTCCGATCCATCCGTCATCCAGGATCTTTCTGCAGGTCTGCAGGGAGGAGCCAAGGAACGTATCGGGAGCGCAGCCCACAAAAAGTCCTTTGCTATCCGCCAGCTCCATCACTTCCCGCCCTTCGGCCGGTGTGGGCGCAAAGGGTTTTTCGCAGAATACATGTTTTCCCGCCATTAATATTTTCTTATTCAGTCCTGTGTGAAGCTGAGGCGGAGTCAGGTTTACCACCAGCTCCACATCTTCCATGGCAAGCATCTCCTCCACAGAACAGCCTGCAGGTATCTGATATTTCTCTGCATGGCTCTTTGCCAGTTCCACATTCACATCTGCGCAGGCTGCCAGATGCAGGGTGGGATAAAAGCATTTGATATCTCGGATATAGGTATTGCTGATGACTCCGCATCCGAGTATTCCCACATTTACATTTCTCATATTCGATCCCTCACAGTATTCCATTTCCCGGTTCCGGCTGTTCAACAGCACCAGAATCTCTCAGCGGAGTGCTCTGCAGCATCACAGACGCTTTGCAGAATATTCTGTCTGCAGCCACATCCCCATCTCAGTATGGCATAGGTTCGCCCCTGTAGTTAATAAAGGGCACATCCATGTCAGCTATCTGTTTCTTCCTGTCCAGAATATCGAAAAGTCCTGCCGCGGATTCAGAAGGAGGGATCTGGGCATTTTCTTTTCCCATAATGGTGTCCATACGGCCGGGATGGATCATGTAGATCCGCATGTGTTTTTCTGCCTTCTCCTCTGCCAGATAATTTCGTATCTTCTGGGTGTACATATTAGCGGCGTGTTTTGACACAGAGTATGCCAGATAGTTGTAGCCCTGGGGACTTAAATGTCCTGCCTCAGAAGTTATATTCATAATACAGGCATCCTTGGAAGCATACAACAGATCAATGAAACATTTCAGCACAATGGCTGTCCCTGTCACGTTTACATCCAGTGTTTTTCTGAACTTTTCCACATCCAGATCACCAATGGCGTCCCCGGGCATTACCATTTTTTCAAACAGTACCCCGGCATTGTTCACAAGAAAATCAATTTGCCCCAATTCCTGCTGTACCTGTTTTGCCGCATGTTTTACCATCTGTTCATCTGTTACATCCATCTCCAGAATCTTCAGATCATCTCCGTATTCTGCTTTCAGTTCCAGCAAATCCCCTGTATACCTATCATCTGCGGCGTTTCTACAGCCAGCCAGCATCGTGTGGCCTCGGCGCAGTCCTTCTTTTATCATCTCATAGCCCAACCCCCGGTTGGCGCCGGTCACTAATCCAATCATATTGCCTCCTAATAATCTGACTCCCCAAAACGGAAGACTTTAAACAGTACCAGAATGATGGCCAGAGCGATCAGAAGCAGGATCCAGGCCATAGCGGATGCATATCCCATTTTAAAGTAAGAGAATGCGTTCTGATACAAATACAGGGAATAGAACATAGTCTGATTGTCCGGGCCTCCGTTGGTCATAATGTACGGCTCTGCGAACCACTGGAACACTGCAATGATCAGTGTCACCACATTATAAAGTATGGTAGAGCGCAGAAGCGGAATGGTTACGGATATAGTCTGTCTGAAAAATCCCGCACCATCCAGAGCTGCCGACTCATAAAGACTGTCGGGTATATCCTGCAGGCCTGCCAGATAAATGATAATGGCATTGCCGCAGGTCCACACCATCATAATGATCAGCGCAGGCTTGGACCAGAACATACTGGAAAGCCATCCGGGGCCTTGAATTCCGATATAGCTGAGCAGACGGTTGATTATACCGGTCTCCGGCTGCATAACCCATATCCAGAGAAGACATGCCACAACTGTTGGCACCAGCGTAGGAATAAAAAATGCCACCCGGAACGGTCCGGTGTATTTTAACTTCTTGTTATTCATTATAATGGAGACAGCCACTGCAATAAATGTAGTTATGGGAACTCCAAAAATAATCATATAAACTGTATTACTCATTGCCTTCAAAAACGTTTTATCCTGAAACAGCATTTTGTAATTATCAAATCCGATAAAGACAGGATCTTTGATCACCTGGTAATCACACAGGGAATAATACAGGGAGGAACAAATCGGAAATAAGGTAAATACCAGAAATCCGATTATCCACGGGGAAACGAACAGCAGCCCATGAATGGCCTCTTTTTTTCTCATATTCATTTTCTTCATATTTTCCCCTCCTATCCCTTAATTCCTGACATTGCAATACCCTGGATAAAATACTTCTGCATAACAAAGAACAGGATCAATACCGGCAGGATCATAACCGCTCCCAGTGCCAACAGCATACTCCAGTTCGGATCCAGATTGGATTTCAGCATAGAAGCCGCCAAAGACAGTGTGTACAGTTCATCTTTACCCAAAAATACAAGCGGTCCTAAGAAATCATTCCAAGAACGGATAAATGCAAAAATAGCCACAGTGGTCAATGCAGGTTTAGCCATTGGGATAACCAGCTTTGAAAAAATAGTAAACTCCCCGGCCCCGTCAATACGGGCTGCTTCTGAAATATCCTGGGGAATTCCCGTGAAAAACTGGCGCAGCAGGAAAATAAAAAACGGATTCCCGAAAAAGCAGGTAACTGTCAGGGGAAGGAATGTTCCGATCCATTTCATCTTGGTAAACATAAGGAACAAGGGCACCAGTGTTACCTGATATGGAAGGATCATTGTAACGAGCACTAAAATGAAAACCTTATCACGTCCCGGCCAGCGCAGCCTGGAAAATCCGTATGCCACCAGTGAACAGGATAAAAGAGATCCAACAATATTGCAGATCACAATGATCATTGTATTTTTCAGGTACATAAAAAAAGGAATTGATGAAAACATATTCACAAAGTTATCCAGCCTGAATTTATCAGGCAGCCATTTAAACGGCGTTCTGAACAGTTCACTTTCTGCCTTAAAAGATCCCATAAACAGATAAAATATCGGCAGAACGAACAGAATAGCCAAAACAATCAAAAATGCATATAAAAGTATAACTTCCAGACCGGGGCCTTTTCTGTGGTTCTTCATCCCATCCGGTTTTGCCATTTTGAATCTCCTTTCATTCTGATGAAACCTTCTGTGCGGCACATAAGTGCCGCACAGAGTATTCCATAAACCGCAGATAACCTTACTCTGCTTTATCAAGTTCTGCCTGATATTTATCCTGAAGTTTCTGAAGTTCTCCCTGAATGTCCGTGATGTTTCCATAGATCACACCTTCACGGAAGGTTACAAATGCCTTAGACAATTCAGCTGAGCAGGAACACAGCGCAGGTATTCCGTTTTCCGGTGAGTTTGCAAGCTCTCTCTCCATCAAATACATCTCGTCGCCCTCTTTTGTCAGGCTTACATTGTCAAACTCTGCGTCACTTGTAGGGATACTTCTCCACTGAGCAAAGTTATCCTCATTAACCGCACCTGACATACAGAATTTAATGAACAGTGCAGCCAGTTCAGGATTCTGTGAACCCTTCGGTATTGCAAACACATTTGTCTGGAATGTCGTGCTGTTTGCCCGTCCGCCGTCCGGCACCGGTACAGCACAGGCTTTATAATTTACATCAGGTGCATAAACACGCAGAGCATTGGAGAACCAGTTTCCGGTGATCGTCATGCCCACTTTTCCTGTCATAAACGCATGATCCGGTGAAAACATTCCGCCAAGTCCTGAGGTAAAGGACTGAATCCTCTCCGGGTCATATTTCTGTCCGTAGGACTGCAGCCATTCCATACAGGAAACCACTTCCGGTGAAGTCAGGTTCAGTTTATTCGTCTCAGAATCATATACGTCTGCACCAAAGAAAAACGGAAGTGTAAAAGCATCATCCTTTAAGTCAAGCCATGGGATAAGGCCAAATCTTTCATATGTCCCGTCATCCTTCTGAATCGTCATGGCTTCTGCCCACTGATCCAGCTCCTCTAATGTTTTGGGAGGATTTTCGGGATCCAGCCCGGCTTCTTTAGCGATATCAGGATTGTAATACAACAGCATTACATTGGTGTCCTGAGGAATCAGATACGGCTCGTCCTTATAATATATAACATCCTTACATCCGTTGAAAAAGTTATCTACATCCAGGTCTACCTGCTCCAGATACGGCTCCAGCATTTCAAAACTTCCGTTTGCCGCATAAGAATAGGCAGAAACTGCATTGTCACAGATAACCAGGTCAGGCGCCTGACCGCCTGCAATAGCTGACAGAAGCTTTCCGTTGTTGATGCCTGCTCCGTCCGGCACAAACTGTACGTTACACTTAATGCCCTTGTCTTTATACAATTCGTTGAATGCATCTACACGGCTCTGGTCCCACACCTGAGAATCCCCCGTAAACGCAGACCAATATGTAAATTCTCCGGTCAAGTCTGTATCTTCCACTTCCAGCCCCAATGCTTTCAGCTCATCCGCATTCGTCTTCACAGACTCCTGTGCCTTCTTTGCCTCGTCGCTCAGCTCTGTCTTTTCTTCCGGCTGCTGTGTTCCTCCGTCCGCGGATGTACTTGCTGAATCCCCACATCCAGCCAGTGTACCTGCTACCATACATAATGTTAATAATGCTGCTGCTAATTTATTCTTCATACGTTTCTCCTTTCCTGTTTCACCCCATCGTTACTTTTTCGGTTCGTATTTCACCTGTACAAATGTTCCCAGTTTTTCTTTGCTGTCAAAAACCGTGTAATTTCCGCCCTCATATTCCCCGTAATGGCGGACCGGCATGTCATTTTCCTCAAAGTATTTTACTGCCTCATCTCTGTCATCTGTCATAAACGCAATATGATGGATACCGTCACCGTTCTTCTCCAGGAAATCTTTCCATGAACTGGGCTCCTCATCAGGCTCTGTAAGCTCCAGCACTACCTGTCCCAGATCAAACACTGCAAGCTTTGCTCTTGTCCTGCTGGGTTCCCCCTTGAATTGTGTGTGTGCCACGGACTCATCCGGAACCCGGAATATCTCCGGCTTCGGAACACCGAAAAGCTTTGCGTACTCCTCTGTTGTCTTTTCCAGGTCTTTTACCACCAGGGCTACCTGGCATATCGTCTTGCCGTCAATTACTCCCATAATCTAATCCTTCCTTTGCTTGTATTCATTTCAACCTTCACGCGCTTCGGTTTTGATATGTTTACTATAGCATTGGAATAAAGTATTTTCCATTAACTTATTGCTATATATATAATAATTATTGCTTTATATTTTGAGTATGTGTAAATTATTAATATGCAATAGTCACATATTCACATTTTTCCAACAGTATTTTTGTACATTATGCACATTTATTTATAGCAATATTTAACTTATAATATTTACTAAAGGCATTTATTGTCTGTATTTGTAAAATTTTGTCGGTTCATTTTTCATTTGCAATATTTTATTATGCTTTTTCACAATTTAAACTATAAGGAGTAATTTGTTATGATCAAAGCAGATTTATCTGAACCTATGTACTTTGAACACGATATGTCCATTAATGTGTCATATGGGCACTACTATTCCCATTTTCCTACACACTGGCACAGTTACATGGAAATAGTGGCTCCCCTGTCCAACGACATGACTATGACGCTGGGCAACGAGACGTATACCCTCACGAAAAACCAGATTGTTCTGGTACCGCCCCGCAGCCTGCACTCTCTGACCAAAAAAAGTCCAGTGCCCTGCCTGGTCCTGCAGTTTTCCAATATGCTGCTACCGCAGCTTCATGACTTTATCGCGCACAGACAGCTCCTATGCTGTCAGCCTGTCATTGATGTGACAGACCCTGCACCGTTTACAGATAACCCACTGGATATTCTCGTAAAAATGAAGGGATTATTCTACAGTGATATCAGCTTCAAGGAGATGCGCCTGTATGAAGCACTGCTGCACTTTTTCATAGTGATTGGGGAACATAATTATCAGATAGAGAATTCACTCTCTGCCCAGAAAACGCCTCAGCAAAAGGCTTATGACAGAAAATTTGACGGAATTACAGAATACATAAATGAACATTATACAGAACAGATCAGTCTGGAAGATCTTGCCGCCTTTGCGGGGTTCAGCAAATACCATTTCTCCAGGATTTTTAAAGAGTATTATCAGATGTCCCTGCCGGAATATATTACATCCCTGCGGGTATCACGGGCAACGGAGCTGCTGGAAAATCCGGAGCTTTCCATTATGGATGTAGCGCTGCAGTCCGGCTTTTCCAGCCTGCCTTCCTTTAACAGGACGTTTAAGCAGATCAATAACTGTACGCCGTCGCAGTTCAGGAAGATGTTTGACCATTTTCCCGGGTGAGAAGTTTTTTTGCAAAGTGGTTCTTTACAAACGTGTAAATAGATGGTATATTAAAACTATAAAAGGGCAGCCGCCCACAAGGTGAGTTGACCGTTAGAAGTAGAAAGACCACCCGTTCACCGGTCAAAGTTTCAGGGTGGTTTTTCTATGTAGATCACTTACAAAACATAAATATGAATGTAAGCAATGCCAGAAGGAACAGACCAAAGGTCATTATATCCTGAAAATGGAAATCATTTTTCATAGACATCACCCCCATTCTAAAGAATAGAGGTCAACCCACCCTGCAACACGGCTGTCCGTTTTTATATTATATCATTCATACATCGCGTTAGCAATCTGTAATATTGCATAAAAAATCGAAAGAAGGACTGCAAAGCCTTCTTCCGATTTTTCATATCCTCCGTATCAACTTACTCAATTCCCATCAGATCACACAGTGACAGAATATAAATCCTGCCCGCATTCACCGCATCCTCAATATCCACATTCTCATTATAAGAGTGAATACCCTCCGTATTGGAAGGACCGTACTGAATAGTAGGAATGCCCTGTGCACGGTACTCTCTTGCATCGCTGGATGCCCACTGATAAGCCGGGATCACATCAATGCCCCACAGTGCCTCTGCATTTTTCTTCACAGTCTGTACAATAGCTGCATCCTCGTCTGTGTAGTTTCCTTCGCTCTTCCACTGCGCTTCGTACTCAATACCCGTCTCTCCGCTTTCACGGATGATCCTGCGCACCATCTCCTCGATCTCTTCATGGTCCACACCGATCGGCAGACGTACATCCACAATAGCCTCACAGTAATCCGGAACCATATTCGGACGTGTTCCGCCCTGGATCACACCTACATTGGCTGATACATGGCTGATAACTTCACCGATCCCCGGCTCGCCGATCTCCTGCTGTGCGATCATCTTAGAATTCTCCAATGCGTGAGCCTGACTGTCCTTAAAGTGGCCTTCGATCTTTGTGAGATCCTGCAGTTTATCCAGCACTTTTGAGAGCTTGATAATGGCATTTTCCCCTTTAAATCCGCCCAGACTTCCATGTGCGGATTTGCCGTTGGCCTTCATGATCAGGGTCAGGCCGCCTTTCTGACCGATCTCAATGGTATTGTTGGATGTTGGTTCCGCAATAAGGCAGGCATTGGCATCCTTGGCATACCCATTGTCACACAGCCATCTGGAACCGTATTCCCCGCCGCTCTCCTCATCAGAAACTATATGGAGGCGGATATTGCCGTTGAGTTCCGCTTTGGACTCTGTGAGTATCTTCATGGCAAACAAAAGGCCAGCCACGCCGGCTTTCATGTCGGAAGTTCCTCTTCCCAGGATCAGCTTGTCTGTCACTTCACCGGAGAACGGATCAAAATCCCACTGTTCCCTGTCACCGGCGGGAACCACGTCCACATGACCGTTTAAGATCACGCTGAATCCGTCATCTTTTCCGATTTTTGCCAGTACACACGGGAAGTCAGGATGTGCTGCAACTTCCTCGCTGGCAATGCCTGCTTCCTTCAGATAATGCTTAACAAAATCCACTACCTCTCTCTGGGTTCCGGTAGGGTTTTCACTGGGAATCCTGATCAGGTCAGAAACCAGTTTAATAAAGTCCTCTGTCTGGCTCTCAGCCAGTTTCAGAATTTCTGCTCTTGTCACATTACTCATTTTCGCTCACACTTTCTTAAATAGAATAAATACACAGCCGCCGGATATGCATTTTGCTGCACCCGGCGGCAATGGTTACCTTTTATTTTCCATCATACAGGAAACAAGCTACCTGGTGGCCTTCCTCCTGTTTCATAAGCTTAGGCATTTCCTTACGGCAGCGTTCCATACACTGGGGGCACCTTCCTGCCAGCGGACATCCTGTCTGGTCACCAATTGGACTGGGGATATCCCCCTTCAGCACAATTCTCTCTTTCTTTACAAAAGGAGATTCCGTGGGGATCGCAGACAACAATGCCTTTGTATACGGATGCAGCGGGTTGTCATACAGCTTATCAGCATCACACAGCTCCACGATACGTCCCAGATACATAATGGCGATCCTGTCACTTACATGCTTGATAACACCCAGGTCATGGGAGATAAACACATATGTCAGGTTATACTCCTTCTGCAGCCGGTTAAACAGGTTCAGAACCTGAGCCTGAATGGATACGTCCAGTGCGGAAACCGGCTCGTCACAGATGATCAGCTTAGGATTCAGCGCAAGCGCGCGGGCAACATTGATCCTCTGTCTCTGCCCTCCTGAAAACTCATGAGGGAAACGGTTTACATGCTGTACATCAAGTCCAACCTCACGCATGAGGCCCAGCACCTTGTCATCCCTTTTTTTCTTATCAGGCTCCAGCTTATGCACTACCAGCGGCTCTGCGATGATCTTTGCCGCTGTTTTTCTGGGGTCCAGAGAGGAATAAGGGTCCTGGAATACCATCTGGATATCCCTTTTTAAATCCTTCAGCTCTTTTCCCTGTAAGGAGAAAATGTCTCTGCCATTGTACTCCACACATCCGGAAGTGGCTTTGTGAAGCTGGATGAGAGTCTTTCCAAATGTGGATTTACCGCATCCTGATTCTCCGATAATACCCAGTGTCTCGCCTTCATAGATATCCACGGAAACGTCATTGACTGCGTGGAGGACCTGGGGCTGCTCACCGAATTTGCTGGCTTTGATCTTAAATTCCTTGGTCAGGTTTCTGACCTTCATAAGAACCTTCTTCTCATCCTTCATTTTCTTCGTTCACTTCCCCTCTGACTAATTTGTTCTCCAGATCCTGCCTGTGACATGCCACAAAATGTCCCGGCTCCACTTCAACAAGAGGCGGAACCTCAGCACGGCATTTTTCCGTCACGTACGGGCAGCGGTTGTAGAAGTTACAGCATTTGCCTGTCAGACGCAGGTCAGGCGGTGTACCGGGAATGGTGTTCAGCATCCCTTTATTTTCATCAGAGAGCTTTGGCATAGAATCCAGAAGTCCCCATGTATACGGATGCAGCGGTTTGGAATACAGGTCTTTGGTAGTCGCATATTCGACGGTATTTCCCGCGTACAGCACCATAACTGTATCACACATCTCCCACACAACACCCAGGTTATGGGTGATCAGCAGAATGGAGGTATTGTACTCATCCTGCAGCTCTTTCAAAAGAGCCAGAACCTGTGCCTGAACGGTAACGTCAAGGGCTGTGGTAGGCTCATCGGCAATGACCAGCTTAGGCTTGCAGCACACAGCCATGGCTATGATGACACGCTGACACATACCGCCGGACAGCTCGTAAGGATAAGCCTCCATACGTTTTTCCGGCTGGGGGATCCCCACTTTATTCAGGGCTTCCACTGCCATATTCCACGCTGTTTTCTTGTCCACGTCCTGGTGGGCACAGATCATCTCTACCATCTGGTTTCCAATCTTAAATACAGGGTCCAGACTCGTCATTGGGTCCTGGAAAATAACCGCTATATCCTTGCCGCGGAAGTCCAGAAGCTCTTTCTTGGTAAGCTTCAGCACATCCTTGCCGTCAAAGTTGATCTCACCGCCCACGATTTTTCCCGTACGCGGCGGAAGCAGACGTATGATGGATGAGGAGCTTACACTCTTTCCTGAGCCGGATTCCCCCACGATTCCCATGGTCTCACCTTTTTTCAACTCAAAACTGACACCATCCACTGCTTTTGACACTCCGCTTGCAAGGAAAAAATAGGTCTTTAAATCTTTTACTGTCAGTAAGGTATCACTCATAATAACTCCTCATCTATTCGTATTTTTCCTTCATTTCCTTAAAATCTTTCCTGATTGCTTCCAGCAGTTCCGGGTTAGTCAGCACATCCACTGCAGTCATTGCCATAGCTTTGGAGCCCACAGCGATAGTCTTGTGTCCCGCCTCACTGTAGCAGGCATCTTCAAACTCTTTTGTATGGCCTCTGGTCTCCGGCACCACCAGAACGTATGACTGAAGTCCCGGTATCTCATGGGTCACATTTCCCATGTCCGTACAGCCAATACCCAGGGCCTTTTCCCTTGGTTTTACGATCTCACCCAGTGCTGTAAAATTCTTCTCCAGGGCACTTTCCAGAGACTGGTTGTTGCGGATATCCTCATAGGCAAGCCCATCGTCAGATATCTCCAGTCTTGTGTTTGTGATTTCTGCCACATGCTGGCATATCTTTTTAAAGCGCTCCAAAAGCTCCAGCTTATACTTCATGCTAAAGGAACGGATGGTAAACCTAGCCTGGCAGTGATCCGGGATATAGATGGGTTCCTCTCCGCCTTTTGAGATAATCCCCAGGATCTTCCCTTTGTCAGCCAGCTCCAGCCGCATGGAGTTCACGATCTGAAACAGATCAAGAATGGGATTTAAGGCGCTGATGCCTTCTTCCGGCCATGTAGCCGCATGGGATGTCTTCCCATAGTAATCCACGATCAGGTCTGTTCTGGAGTAGGAAATATCATTTACCACTGTATCACTGGCCGAATGAAGGATCATGGCAATATCCAGTCCCTGAAAGGCACCGTTATTGAGCATAATGATCTTCCCGCCGCCGCCTTCCTCTGCAGGGGTACCGAATACCGTGACTTTTCCGCCGATATCATCAATGACGGAATGAACCGCTTCTCCTGCTCCCACAGCCATGGCACACATCAGATTATGTCCGCAGGAATGTCCCATCCCCGGAACAGCGTCGAACTCGCCGAAGATACCAATATTTGGGCCTTCTTTTCCTGTGTCATACACAGCCTTCACAGAAGTCTCGATCCCACCTACACCTGTCGTCACCTCAAAGCCGAATTTCTTTAAAAGTTCAGACATGGATCTGCAGGCATGAAACTCCTCAAAATTATATTCCGGATGCTCCCAAACTGTGTTGGAAAGTCCGATCAATTCAGGCAGTATCTCCTCTACCCTCTTTTGTACTCTCTCTTTAAAATCGCTCATCTGGCACCTCCTGCTTATTTCTTCATCTTCGGGTCAAGGACATCACGGATACCATCGCCGAGAAGGTTAAATCCGAGAACTGTGACAAGGATAAACAGACCGGAGATCATAGCTACATGAGGAGCCGTGTTCAGACAGTCTTTACCCTGGCGCAGGATACTTCCCCAGGATGAGGTAGGTGTAGAGATACCAAGTCCCAAAAAGCTCAGAGCCGCTTCAGAAATGATGGCACCGGCAACACCCAGTGTAGCGTAAACAATAACCGGGGAGAGAATGTTGGGCAGAATGTGTGAAAACAGCATTCTTATATTGGATACACCGATAACTCTTCCCGCATTACAGTATTCCTCGTTCTTTACAATATGTACCTCACCCCGCACAACCCTGGCGAAGCTGGGTACATTGCCCACGCCGATAGCTATGATAACATTCACCACACCCGGACCCAGGACTGTCATCAGGATAATAGACAGAAGTACGAACGGGAAAGCCAGAAGGCCGTCCATAATACGCATGATGACCGCGTCCACGAATCCGCCCATGTAACCCGCGATCAGTCCCAGCAGGATTCCGATAATACCTGCAACGATGGTACCGCCCACAGCCACAATGATGGAGACACGGGAACCGTAAAGAATTCTGGCAAACAGGTCACGCCCGAACTCATCCGTTCCGAAAATATGACCATCCTGCCCGGGTGTCAGGAAGGTATCCAGCGGATGGATCTCATCCGGGTCCACACTTGTGATGACGGGAGCGAAAATGGCAATGACCACCATAAACAGCACAATGACAAGACCGATCATAGCCGTCTTGTTTCTTTTCAGTTTATTCCAGACATTATTGGCCCGACGCTCTTTTTTCAGCATTTCCTCATGAGCTTTTGCGCCTAAGGCTTCTGTATTCTGTGCGCCCATTTAGTTTCCTCCTTTTCCGCTTTCGTAGCTTACTCTCGGGTTGATCAGCATGTAGACCACGTCCACCAGCAGGTTGACCACAACGAACACCACTGCGATAAACAAAACGGTTCCCTGGATCAGCTGATAGTCACGGTTGTCAATGGCACTTACGATCATAGTTCCCATTCCCGGCCAGGAGAAGATACTCTCAGTCAGGATAGCACCGGTAAATGCCTGGGCAAGCTGAAGGCCCAGCACAGTAACGATTGGCGGAAGCGCGTTTTTAAGCGCATGCTTCCAGATGACCACGCTCTCTTTGATACCTCTTGCGCGGAGGGATTTGATAGAGTCATTGTTGACAACTTCCAGCATGCTGGAACGTGTGATCCTGGCAAATGTAGCTGTAGGTATAGTTGCCAGACAGAAACAGGGCAGGATCATATGGCTGATAAAATCACCCAGGCCATTGCTCAGATCACCCATACCCAGAGCCGGCAGCCATCCCAGATTAACACTGAAGGTCATAACCAGCATCATACCTAACCAGAAGATCGGCATGGACACACCCACCAGGGCCAGAATCATAAATACATAATCCAGAACAGAATACTGGTGCAGCGCAGAACACACACCTATGCCAAGTCCGATGATCAGTGCGATCACGAGACTTGTGAGAGTGATGACAAGTGTGTTTGGAATTCTCTCCGCGATCAGGCTTGTCACCGGTTTATTGTACACATAGGATTTTCCAAAATCCCCTTTCAGGGCATTGAACATGTAATCCACATACTGTTCTGCCTTACTTTTATTCAGTCCCATTTCCTCTTCCAGCTCCGCAATGGCATCCGGGGACGCCTGGGGTCCGAGTATGCTTCGGGCCGGATTGCCAGGAATCATTCTGGTCAGAACAAAAGTTACCGTAACTACGATCAAGAGGGTTGGAATACTTTGTAAAATTCTCTTCAAAATGGTTTTTAACACGAATTTCTACCGCCCTTTTCATTTTAATCTGACAAGCAGGGGGCATCGCGAACAGCAATACCCCCTGCAACCTCATTTACTCTTAACTTAATTGATTACTGCACTTTCCAGACATTTGTCCACGGTGTCACAAAGAACATCTGGTTGTCTGCCTTCTGTACAAAATCCTGTACTTCCGGATTCAGTCCATGGATAACATTTTCGTTTGAGTAGAAAATACCCGGCAGTTCTTCTGTCACGATTCTCAGTGCTTTTTTATACATATCTGCACGTTCATTCTGGTCGGTCGCTTTCAATGCGTCGTCAAGCAGCTGGTCAACTTCTGGGTTAGAGAATCCCTGTCCGTTTCCAAGAGCACCGATCTCTTTGCTGGAGAACAGTTTGTTCAGGAAGAAGTATGGGTCTGGATACCAAGTCCAGGACATACCGTACATGTCAGCGTTTCCTGAAGATGCGGATTCACTGAAGGTACCCCACTCGCTCTTGTTGATATTTACTGTAACATTCAGGTTTGTCTTTAAGTAAGCCTGTACCAGAGTTGCCATTTTTTCACGTAATGCTGTATTTGAAATATAAAGGTCGCATTCAAATCCATCCGGATATCCTGCTTCTGCGAGGAGCTTCTTAGCGCCTTCCGGATCATAATCCGGTACCAGTTCTTCATAGGATGCATCGTATCCCCAGGATCCCGGCGGCAGAGATAATTTAGCCGGAACAGCTTCACCATACTGATAAATGCTGGCTGTCATCTCCTCTACATTGATGGCTTTGATCAATGCTTCTCTGACTTTTTTGTCAGCTGTCGGTCCGTTTACCTGGTTGAAGTAAATATAAGCTACGTGCAGACCCGGCATCTCCATTAACTGCAGCTTGGAGTCGTCACGTACAGACTGTACAGCTTCACCTGTGATGCTGGAAGCAATATCGATCTCACCTGTTTTCAGGGCATTGGCTGCCTGGTTAGAATCTGTGATCACTTTGAATACCAGTTTGTCCAGATTCGGCTCAGCTACCCAGTAATCCGGGTTTTTCACCAGTACAGACTGCTGGTCAAGCTCAAAGGATTCCATTGCAAACGGGCCGGTACCTACAAGATGTGCACCAAAGTCATCGCCCCATCCTTCAACTTCCTCTTTCGGAACAACAGAGTTACCTGCGTCAGTCAGAGCTGTCAGGAATGCTGCGTTCGGCTCTGCAAGTGTACATGTCACTTCCCAGTCACCTGTCACTTCCGCGTTCTCAAGCATATCCAGACGATTCAGGGAAGAATCTTTTGCGGAACGGTTTAAGGAATAAGCAATATCCTCTGCTGTCATCTCACGTCCGTCCTGGTACTCACCCTTCTGGAACTTAACACCCTGGCGGATCTTGAACACATATGTAAGTCCGTCGTCGCTGACTGTCCAGCTCTCTGCCAGTGAAGGTACGATCTCTGATAAATCCTTGTTGTACTCAACAACTCTGTCACAAACGTTGTTGATCACCTGGCCCTCATAAGAGCCTGTGTATTTTGCCGGGTCCAGATTCCTCGGTGATGAGGATAAGGATACGGTCAGGGTACCACCCTTTGTAGGTTCATCAGGCACATCAATCTTTTCTTTTTCCACCTGTTTTGTTTCGCCGCCGGATTCTGTTCCTGCTTCGGTTCCCTTGTCAGCCGTGTCTTTTTTGCTATCGTTTCCTGAGCTTCCACACGCTGTCAGGGAGGATACGCAGAGTACAGCAGCAAGAGCTAATGCTAAACTCTTTCTTTTCATAATTTTCCTCCTTTTACTGCTTTGTTGTAACACTTTACCAAGATAAAGTTTATTATCTGTCCCAACTATATCTAATTTTCCTCAACAAAATGCAGCTTGGGACAAATTTTATAGGTATTATACCTTTTAGTGCTTTAAATTGCAACTCCTTTTTCGACATAATATGCAAAAAACCTATTGATTTTCAGCGGTCGATGTTATAGACTGGATAAAAACGCACATTTATGGGAGGAATTTGTAATGATATTAAGACAGGTTCTGGAATTATTTGACTTGCTGGATACACCGGCAGCAAACGGAAAACAGATCACAGAATTATTAAAAGAGCGCGGCGCACACGAAGTAACAGTGGAAACCGTCACAAGTGAAAAAGGCAGCACAGACTGCATCACCGTACTGATCAAAGGCAGCGACGGCAAATCAAGCGGCGGCAGCACCCCGACTCTGGGCATCATCGGACGCCTGGGCGGCCTGGGAGCGCGTCCTGAACTGACAGGCTTTGTATCCGACGGTGACGGTGCTCTTGCAGCACTCTCCGCAGGCCTCAAACTGGCAGAGATGAACAAAAACGGCGATGTACTCAAAGGCGACATCCTGGTTGCCACCCACATCTGCCCGGATGCTCCTACTCAGGAACACTATCCTGTTCCGTTCATGGATTCACCGATCGACATGCAGACCAACAACGAAAAAGAAGTAGACCCGCGCATGGATGCCATTATCTCCATCGACACCACAAAGGGCAACAAAGTCATCAACACCAACGGCTTTGCCATCTCCCCTACCATCAAGAGCGGCTACATTCTGGAAGTCAGCGATGACCTTTTAGACGTGATGACACGTGTAACCGGAAAACTGCCGCACGTATTCCCGGTTTCCCAGCAGGACATCACACCTTACGGCAATGATCTGCACCACCTGAACAGCATCCTGCAGCCTGCAACAGCTACAGATGCCCCGGTAGTTGGTGTAGCCATCACAACAGAGCAGCCGGTAGCCGGCTGTGCAACAGGTGCCAGCCATCCTCTGGATGTTGAATCCGCAGCAAGGTTTGCAGTTGAGGTAGCCAAAGGATACGGAGAAGGCAAGATTTTCTTCTACAGCGAACAGGAATACGCTCATCTGCTGGAACTCTACGGTGAAATGAAAGTCTTCCAGACCTTCGGCAGATAAGCAAAAGACAAGGTGCTCACTATGAAAAAATCTGATAAGAACAATGATCCGGCTATCCGGACACAGACAAAAATAGGAGCCGTCACTATAGGACAGAGTCCCCGGACCGACATAACCGGGGACATCTGTCCTTTATTGGCTCCCAACATAATTTTGCAGGAATACGGTGCCCTGGACCCATTTGACGCTGATTACATCAACCAGAACTTCGCCCCCGGTCCGGACAGCTCCGTCCTGGTCACCCGTATGCGGGACGCCTCCCAGGTCATCATCGGTGAGGAGTACATCCTCCCCCTGGTCCAGTCCTGTATCACCCGCGCAGAAGACGACGGATGTCAGGCCACTGTCCTTCTGTGCACCGGCAAATTCCCCAAACTCCGCCACTCCAGGATGCTGATCATCCCCCAGCCCCTTATACACAGCCTTCTGCAAAAACTGGCGGATGACCGTCCCATAGGCCTCCTGGTCCCGGACAGCTCACAAATCTCCCAGGCCCAGAGCTGGTTTTCGGAGAGCGATATACAAATCAGGGTCCGTGCTCTCTCCCCATACCTGGAAAGCAGCCTGCTCCGTGAAAAAGCCCAGTCCCTGCAAAATGAAAATCTTGCGCTTATCCTTCCGGACTGCATGGGCTACAGCATTTCCGTAAAAAAAGAACTGGAACAACAGCTCGCCGTCCCAGTTCTTCTACCCCGTACTTTCATAGCATCTCTTTTAAATGAACTCTTCGGCTCCTGATATCAGGAGCCTGCTTTTCTCACACTCCTAATTCTGATGTACCATCACCCCGTCTACAAACACATACTTCACCAGAGACTCTACCTTGAGAGGGCTTCCTGTCATCACTACAATATCCGCATCCTTGCCCGCTTCCAGTGACCCGACTCTGTCCTCAATGCCTAAATGTTTTGCAGGATTTATAGTAATGGCCTTCAAAGCGTCGAATTCATCCATCCCCGCTTTCACCGCAAGTCCTGCACACAGAGGCAGAAATTCCTGAGGGATCACAGGCGCATCTGTAATAATAGAAACCTGGCATCCCATAGAGGCAAGAACCCCCGGTGTTGTCCAGCTCTTATTCTGCAGCTCAAATTTAGTCGCATGGGTCAGTGTTGGGCCTACTGCCATGGGCACATGCTCTCCCGCCAGTTCATCCGCGATCAGATGTCCCTCTGTCACATGTTCCAGCGTGATGTCAAGTCCGAACTCTTTTGCAATACGCAGGGCTGTAAATATATCATTAGCCTGATGTGCATGAGCCTTCAGCGGTATCTCTTTCTTCAGAACCGGGATCAAAGATTCCAGCTTCAGGTTAAACTCCGGCTGCTTCTGAACGTCATCCCCTGCGGCCTCCTTTTTCTCCATATAGGCCTTTGCCTTAAACAGCTCATTTCTGAGAAGAGCCGCCGTTGTCATCCTGGAGGTATCCCCCTTATCCTGATAACAATTTTTAGGATTTTCTCCAAATGCGCACTTCATTGCAACAGGGTATTTCACCACCATTTTGTCAATCCTGCTGCCCACAGTCTTCACTGCCGCAAAGGTTCCCCCCAGTACATCCGCACTGCCCGGGCCGGTTCCGATGCAAGTTACCCCTGCTTCTCTTGCATGTTTGAAGCATGGATCAAAGGGGTTGATCCCGTCGATGGCACGAAGCTGAGGTGTGACCAGATCGTTAAGCTCACAGTAATCCCTGCCCTCATAACCGATCCCGTAACCGTCCAGACCTGTGTGGCAGTGTGCCTCCACAAACCCCGGATAGACCTCCATTCCTTCGGCGTCGATCACCTCTGTTCCCTCCGGGATTTCCAAATCCGCACCAATCCTACGGATCTTTCCGTCCTCGATCAGAACATCCCCCTTAAAAGGCCCTTTTTCTGCCATTGTGTAAATCAGACCATTTTTAATGCATAACATAATCTTATCCTCCGTAAAATATTTCTCTTATGATATCATACTGCAAATCCTGCGTTCAGGCAAGCCGGTGAGCACAGATACAGAATGTTCTGCCCCATGTGGCGCCGGCTGCCTCAGGAAGTTCATGCGCAAGGGCATAAAACCATCACGCCGGATAACGGCTGTAAATAGTAATTCTACGGTATCTCTTTATATACATCAGTATGTACGCCGCCGATCTTGCCGTCAGAGGTAAAAGAAATCATCATATTCCAGGACTGACCGGAAAATTCACAGGGTACCTGTACACTGGAATAATCTCCTGCCTGATCCCCCAGCCATGCGGTTTTCGTACCTTTAAATTCACCGGACGCCTCCACGGCTGCCGTGATAGACTGTTCCAGCTCTTTACTTTCCACAACGGCCTTCATCTCATCTTCATACTCATAATCATTTACCAGATTATCGTGGTTTGCAGCGATCAGATCCTCTGTAAAAGCAACCGCAGTCTCCATGAGCTTCCTTCCATCGCTCTCAGAGATCTGTTCAGCTTCCGCCGCGGGGCCTACATTATCAACCTCCGGTTCAGCCTCACCCGGTGTCTCCGCTTCCGCAGAAGTCTCCTGCTTCTTATCGTCTTTACCGGTATCCTTGTCAGTCTTGTCTCCACAGCCAGCAAGTGCAAATACTGCTGCTGCCATTAAAATCACCAATGCCTTTTTTCTCATTATACTCCTCCTGTCCGCGGCACCGCCGCTGTTGATTAGTTTCCAAAGTGCGAACTTCTTGTTACACTATACCATGACTTTTAAAAATCGCAAAGTACCATTACATAAAATATGGCTTTTTATATTTAAAAGTGTTTCTGTTTCTTCATATATTAATAGCCCCCTTATGATACACCGATACAGCATTCTGCGCCATACAGCACCTGCCTTCTCAGGACAACTATTCTTTACCAATCTTCAGAAATTGTCGACGATAAATCGTTGCCATTTCCGGAAAGATGCGTTACTATAGGACTGACTGTTGACAATATACGATAGAAAGGATTTCCCATGCAGTTACAAATAAAAAATATACTTTCTGACCGTTCCCGCATTTATTTTATCTTTGAGCTTGCGTTCCTGGCAGGAATCTTCTTCTTCTGTGTGCACTGGGCACACCTGCTGCCTCTGGACGCCGGCCCCGATGAAAGAATGCGTTATGATATTCCCCTGTATATCTATGAACACGGCAAGCTTCCTCACGGCGGTGATCCATCTATAAGAAATCCCATATGGGGTACCTCTTATGCATTCCTTCCTATATTATCTTACATGATATCAGCCCTGTTCATGAATGTAATGAGTATCTTCTCCACAGATCCTCAGCATCTCCTGTTTGCCGCAAGACTTGTCTCTGCCTGTTTTACAACGGGAGCCATTTTCTTTGTCTTTCGCTCCGGCAAAAAGTTATTTGACGGATACAGCAAATGGTTCTTCGTATGTCTGGTTGCCGTCCTGCCTGAAGCTTTGTTCATGGGCATCTATGTAAATAATGATGCCATGGCCATCTGCTGCGGCGCGGCTATTATATATTACTGGCTCATAGGCATGGAGCGGAATTGGGATGTGCCCAGTTGTATCGGCCTTGGCATCTGGCTGGGTCTGTGTGCCATGTCCTATCTGAATGCCTATGGTTTTCTGCTCTGCAGCATCTTTGTCTTTACTCTGAGCTGCCTGACAGACACCAGGAAACAGATTGACTGGAAATACTGGCTGAAACGCGGTATCCTGGTGGCGGTCATAGGACTTCTGGTCTGCGGATGGTGGTTTGTCCGGAATTATATGATTTATGACGGAGACTGGCTGGGTCTTGCCACCAGTAACGACTTTGCTGACCGGTATGCCCAGGAGCAGTTCAGACCTTCCACAGCCCTATCCTCCGGAAGGGCACAGGGCTACACAATCCTGTCCATGCTCACCGGGCACTGGATGTTCGACGTCCTCCGCAGTTTTGTAGGTGTGTTTGGCCAGTTCCAGTTTTGGGTGGAATCCTGGATCATTGTCCTCTATTACATTCTGTTCATAGCCGGGCTGATCGGGTGTCTGATGCAGATCAAAAAAATGTTTCAGCTTCGTCAAAATGGGGAAATACGGCAGAAAGCTGTTTTTAACTGGGGTATGCTGTTTGCCGCCATTATTCCCGTTGTACTGAACTTTTACCACTCCTACTGTGTGGATTACCAGCCCCAGGGGCGGTATATCCTGCCGGGCCTTGTGCCCATGATGTACTTTACAGTATGCGGAGTCACTCATCTGACCGAACGTTTTATTTCCAAGATGAGATACCGGAATATTCTGTCAGGTATTCTCTGCAGTGCTTTGGTGCTGATCACTATAAAAGAATTTTTCCGAATTTATTGAATGCATTGATCCATAAGCTTCTTAAGATTAACACACCCCCTTTAAGCCAGGCACTTTATCTGACTTAAAGGGGGCTTTTTCCGTCTCTATGCTCTCATACACAAAGCAGATCCGGGCTTTTATCTCTTCCTCACATCACTGGGCTTACACCCATATATCTCCTGAAACATTCTGTTAAAAAGCTTATAATTGGCGAACCCATGCTTCTCCGCCAATTCCATGACACCTTCCCCTGTGCTGCACAGATCATGGTAAATATGCATCAGCCTCACTTGGTTTACATAACGTGAAAATGTCACTCCCATATTCTGCCTGAAAAAACGGCTGAAATACTCCCTGCTCAGATAAAAGTTGGATGCGATATCCTCCAGCGTTATCTTTTCCCTGTGATGTTCCTCAATGTAAGCCGTTATCTCTGCCAGACGTTCCAAAACCGTGTCATCATTCACCAATCCCGTGGAATCCGCCGCAGCGGAAAAGTGATTGACAAGCTCAAACAGCACTTCCATAGCCACAGCCTGGCTCTGCAGGCGGTACCCCAGGGGACGTGTCACATAGAGCGGAGGAAGACGCTTTAAAAGACCGCAGATTTCCAGGTATTCATCCAGTTTTTCTTTTTTCAGTGCCTGTCTGGAGCAGTGAATCCGGTACTCATCAATCTTTGTCATATAATTTTTCATAATGGCTCTGGAATAGTGGATCACCACCATCATGGAAACTCTGGCGCACTGCGCCTCATGGATCCGGTTGGAATCCACCACAATAAATTCTCCTGCCACAAGTCTGTAGTCTTTTCCTTCTATAGAAATAGTAGCTGTCCCGTTCAGCACATAGATCAATTCGATAGCCGAATGCCAATGGGGCGGGCTGTATCTTCCCTTTTCCGTATGGTAAGCTATATTGATCCCTGTCTTTTCAAGCTCAAACAGCGGCTCATATATCATTTTCTGCAAAATAACACCTCCGTATATGTCAATATATTCCTGTTATATGCGGCATTTCCAGCGTAACAGTTCAGCCTTATACTGTGCCACAAGGTGCTGCGTTGCATTTACAGGGCAATCCCAAGGCAGCCACGCACCGGACTGCAGTTTTTGCAGTCTGTGTACATGTTTTTGTTGCCGTAAAGTCGAAAAGCTGAATGGCAGCCCTTCTCACGGCCTCATGTATATCGATGTCAATATTGACCTAATAAAAAGCTAAAGAAATATCTAAAATCTATCACAGACTCATGATAACATAATACATGTAATAAGGAAAAGCAAAAATGAAAGGAGAAATCATTATGAACAAATATACAATGTACGCGGGTACTACAGCTTCTATGCAGACAGCCGAAGCAAAGGATCAGAAGAAAACTACATTACGGGAGCGTTTCAAAAACTATCTGCTTGAAAATGTTGACATCATCGCACCGGGTATCATCATGATGAACGGCGGATATTACGTGCCGACAAAGAAAAAATAAGACCGCTATGAGAGATGAACAGATAAAAACACACCGGAACGAATAAACAGCAGGATAAGCTATTAAAAGCCGCCTGCTGTTTTTCTTATTTCTATTTTTATACTTTTACACACTTCTCTACTCAACTTCTCTAAGCTGTTCCACCACACTGCCCTTGTTCCAGATCTTATCCACAATCCCTGAGATGAGGATCGACAGAAGAAGACAGATTAGCATACCGATCACAGCTGGGAGGATGATAAACTGATATTTTGCAAACCAAAGTCCTGCTGTCAGGCCTTTGACCAGAGTCATAGATACAGCGGCACTGATGACAATTGCAGAGGCTCCCGCCAGGACTGCGTACATGATCCCCTCATATACAAACAATTTCCTGAGCTGCTTCTGCGTCATACCGATACTTCTCATGGACGCAAATTCTCTCTGTCTTGCAATAGCTCCCGTAAAAATAACATTTATCAGATTCAGAACCCCTATAATGCCCAGGATCACTGCCACAATGATACCTACTGCACTGTATGTTCCCTGAAGTTCATCGAACGCCTCCTCTGCAGTGAGCCTTGACTGCAAGGACAGCCCGTTCTCCTGTGTAAAATCCTGCAGATAAGAGTTTATACTGTCAAAGGAATCCTCCTCTGTGTCAAACAGGCAGTGTATCGGGTCCTGGTTTTCCGGAAACATCTCCCGGAAAACCGGTTCCGAAAAGGTGATCGCCTCGTAGCCGCCTGCACTGTAAGACATGTTCAAGGAGTTGAGGGTACCAATGACAGCCATCACCGTATACTCTTTCACGGTTCCCTCTATCTCTACTTCTATGACGTCCCCCGCGTGAAGCTCCTGTGATTCATAGTAATATTCCCCTCTGTCACTTAGAAACCCACTTGCCACAACGTAATTTCCCGTTCCGAGCTTTTCATAGTCTATAGTTCCCTCTATGATCTTTGCTCTGCGAAAGGCATTTTCATCGTATCCATATAACATTCTGTTTCTGTCAAATTCTATCTGGTCGTCAGGTGTGGTTTTTCCGTTTATCTTTATTAACTTGCCGCAGTCCTCTCTGGTGTCCGTTATCTGCTGTTCCGGAATCATGCGCACATATACCTGAGTAAAGTCTTTTATCCCCTTCAGCCCACTTAATTCCTGCGCTGCGCTCTGAGGGATCACCTTGAGATAATCCTCTGTCATGGATTTCAAAAACTCCCCGCTGCGCACATCAAAATCCGCTGCTGTCTCATGCTCTACATATGTCTCTTTATCCATACTTCCGGTAAAGTTTAAGACACTGTTCAGCAGGATCAGGCTCAGGCATATAGATAAAATGACCAGCACCGTTTTTCCTTTATTTCTTCCCAAATTAGCGCCTGCCATCTGCAGGATGCGGTTTTGGGAATCCATGCCTTTTTTCTGTTTTTTCTTTGCGTTTTTTCCGCCATGATATTTCAAAGCCTCTACCGGAGATATCCTGCCCGCTATTTTTCCGGGTCTGCTGCAGCTTATCCTCACCGTGAGGAGTGTAAATGCCGCCGCGAATAACCATACCCATACATTCGGTTTAATAAATACAGATTCACTGTAGGATGTACTGGCCATGACCAGGGGAAGAAGCCCATTCCCCAACAGCCATCCCAGGATCAAGCCTATGGGGATTCCCACGATTGAAAGCATCAGTCCCTGACGGTTTACCATATAACGGATCTGTTTCGGTGAGGTTCCGATGGTCTTAAGCTGTCCGTATAAGCGGATATCCTTTTCAATGGATATTTTGAAAATATTATAGATGATAAGGTAGCCCGCCAGCAAAATAAATATAATACCCACAGCTATCATCATGATTGTCTGGCTTGAATCCGTGGTCTTTGTCTCATAGACCGGATTGATATGGTGTATGAGAAATCCCTCTTCTCCCCGCTCAGCCTCAGGGTCATATCCCATTTTCTCTACTACTCTATCCAGTTGTTCTTCTATATTTTTTTCTGATGGGAAGGTTCCCCTGACTGTATATCCTTTTCTCTCTATTTCTGCCTGTTCCGGGCTAAGCCCCTCCGCTGTCTTTTTAACAAAATTTTCTGTGACCATGATGGTGGAACGCTGCTCGTGTTTCATGCCTTTCCAGATTCCGCACACCGTCATCTCTGCCTCTTTTTTTCCTTCTGCGGTCTCATATTCCAGCGTAAAGGTGGTACCAGTTTCCACGGGAAGCCCCAACAATTCCATCACCACAGAATCACAGGCCACCTCATGATTTTTTTGGGGATAATGTCCCTTTTCCAGATCCATAAAACTGTTTTCCGCGTTCGCCTTGTCAAACCATCCCACGGCAACCATTAAATTCTTAAACTCTTCATTTACCGCAGTCGCAATGCTTCTCTCCATTCCTGTCTCTGTAAATACGGAATCTTGTGTGAGGCTTTCTGCCTCCTCCTTGGACAGGCCTTTGACTGATACCATAAAGCGTGTTCCCACCTGGCGCAGCATCTGTTCCTTTGTTGACACCTCTGTCCCCTGCGCTACGGTTGCCAGCGCTGTGAATAATACTGCCGTGAGGACTATAGCCAGCACAGCTATCAAATTCCTATTTCTGTTGGCTTTTAAACAGTTATTGGACAGGGTTTTGACAAATTTTTTGTTATTGTTGTTCAGCATCATATCCCTATCCTCCTAAAAGCTTTCTTTTCTTTCTACAATTTTTCCGTCTTCGATATGGATCATTCTGTCCGCGATCTGTGCCAGTTCCGGGTTGTGAGTGATCATGACCAACGTCTGGCCAAATTCCGTACTTGTCATTTTCAATAGCTGCATAACTTCCAGGGATGTTTTGGAGTCCAGGTTGCCGGTAGGTTCATCTGCCAGGATGATGGCTGGCTTGCTGGCCAGCGCCCTTGCGATCGCCACTCTCTGCTGCTGACCGCCTGAGAGGTTATTGGGAAGGTTATCCAGCTTTTCCTCCAGGTGGAGCAAATGTATGATCTTATCCACATAAGTCCTGTCAATGGTATTTCCGTCCAATTCTATGGGGAGTACAATATTCTGGTATACGTTCAGAATAGGCACCAGATTATAATTCTGAAATACAAAGCCGATATTTCTTCTGCGGAATACTGTGAGCTGTTCGTCATTCATTTTACCGATTTCTTTGCCTCGGATCTTTACACTCCCCGAACTGGGAATGTCCAGTCCGCCCAGCATATTCAAAAGAGTTGATTTGCCGCTTCCGCTTGTTCCTATTATAGATACGAACTCACCTGGTTCCACCTTCACGTCTATACCGTCCAGTGCCTTTGTGATATTCGGTTCCTGTCCGTAGTATTTCTTCAGATTCTTTGTCTCTAAAATATAATCCATTCTTTTTTCCTGCCTTTCCTTTGATGAATATAGCATACAAAAAGATTATCTCAAACTCTTCTCAAAAAAGTAACAAGTTTGAGATAATCTCTCTACTGTACCGCAGGCAGGTTGACATAAAACGTAGAACCTTTTCCTGTTATTGAACGCACCTCTATAAATCCTCTTTCCTTCATGATGATCTCTCTGGCCAGATACAGGCCAATCCCTACACCGTCCTGGTCAGCTACTTCCGGTTCGCGGTAAAAACGCTTAAATATGTCCGTCTGCCGTGACTCCTCTATTCCTTTTCCGCTGTCCCTTATGCCCACACGGGCATAAAAATCTGTTATCTGTGCCTCAATCTGGATTCTCCCGCCTTGTCCGGTGTATTTTACTGCATTATCCAAAATATTGAAGACTGCTTCCAGGGTCCATTTTTTATCAAATACCGCCTTCAGATTCTCCTCACAGTGCACCTCTATTTCAATCTGTTTTTTCTCTGCTTTCAGGGCAATATCACACACCGCCTGCTCCAGCAGTGTCCGGATGGAGTTTTCTTTTGGCTGAACCTCCACGATCCCCGTCTCCAGCCTGGACATCTTGATCATGCTTTTCATGAGAAATTCCAGCTTGTCTGTCTGGCGCTGGGCAGCATCCAGGAACTGCTCCCTTTTTTCTTCATCCAGATTTTTTTTCTGTAGAAGACTGTGATACATCCTTATATTCGCAATGGGTGTTTTTACCTGGTGGGAAATGTCTGCAACTATGGTTTCAAGCTGTTGGCGCTGTATTTTATTTTCCTGGGATTTCCGGTTCAGGATCTCATAGAGACGATGCAGTTTGGACTGGAGCTTCCCCATCAGAGTATCCTTCTCCTCCTGAAATACTAAATCCGGGCTGCCTGCCAGCATGGCATCCAGACATTCACCCATTTGACGCGTGTATTCAACAAGCCTTTTTCTCGCGCTGACCACAAAAAGAACAGACAGGAGAAGACAGATAAGAGAAAAAGCCAGGATTAATTTTTCCATTCTGTTTTCTTCCCCTTCCACTGATATCCCATTCCGTACAGAGTCTTTATGTACACCCATTCCTCTGATTCGATCTTCCTGCGGAGCCTGTTGATATTCACTGCCACAGCGTGTTCATCCACAAAATTCCCGGTGCTGTCCCATACCTTTTCCAAAAGTAGGTTCTTTGTCATTACTCTCTCCGCATTGGCTATGAGAAGACGCAGGATCTTAAACTCTGTTGGAGTCATGGTCAGAGGTTCCCCACCCAAAGATGCTGTCATGGTATCAAAATCAATTTTTAAATGTCCGTCGTCATATTGGACCCGTTCTCCGCCGTCTGCAGCAGCCTTTCGCAGGGCTGCCTTGATCCTTCTGTGGAGTATGGACATTTTAAACGGTTTCGTGATATAGTCGTCCGCACCGCAGTCAAATCCCCTCAACTCATCCCGTTCCATATCCCTGGCGGTGAGGAAGATAACCGGAATATCACTCTCTGACTTCACTGCCCTGCAGAAATCAAAACCGTCCCCATCCGGCAGATTGCCGTCAAGAAGGATAAGATCCACCTCTTTTTCGCTGAGGACAGACATACCCTCACCTAACGTCAATGTGGAATATACTTTATAGTTTTCCGCTTCCAGATCATAGGTCAGGCCCACATTTAAATCTTTGTCATCTTCTATCAGTAGTATTGTATTCATTAAAAGCCGCTCTTTCTTTTTTAGGATTTTATAAAATATAGTATATCATTATCCTTTCATAAATCCTATCCCTGAATCATGGAAACGGCATTCTCATTTAGACTTCTTACGAAAACTTAAATGCCATATTTATCAAACAGCTTTTTCTGATAGCATTTATCATAGACAGCCTTGGCTATTTCATCCTGTCTGGACTCTTCCAGTAAAATCCTGATCAATCGGTTCACCTTCTGTTCACCCTGTTCCACTCCATACACAATGCCTTCCTCTCTGCTATCTTGAATCATTTCTTCAATCGCAGTACACATATCTATCACCTCTCCTTCCCGGACTTCCTTTTTTAATTCAGAAATGTTTAAAAACTTTGACAGAATCCATCCGCTTTTTTTATCCATACAACTGTAATGTCCTCTGTTCTTTGCAAGCGTAGCTTTCATTCCCTCCTTGTCTTTCATTAGAGGAAGAAGTTCCTCCGGTATCTCCAGCATGTCATGCAGGCTTAAAGGACCATCCCACTCCTGATCCTCACCATAATAAAAAACAATTGTAATGACCGGCAGAAGCCTGTCCTCCTTTTTCAGACCAGAGAGATACTCCGGCCGTTTCTTTAAATCCTTCTGCTTCATATGAGCTTTCGTGATCTGTTCTACTTGACTGGTATAATCAACAGCATCATACAACATACTTCGGACCGGCATTGCAAAGTGTATCTCTCTCTGACCCTCTGCCGCCAAAATAACTGCCAGGCAGCCTTCCCTTAATTCTGCAGACTTCTGAACATCTCTCAGGCGCTTCAAAATCACTTTTTTCTGTCCTTGGACTGTGCCTGTAATGTTCACATACTTTTTTTCGTTCATCTGTGCCAACATCTCCGGTCTGATCAGTTGGCTCCCTCCAAACAGCGCTCCGTTAAATAGATCAGCAAACACCTCCTCATCTGACAACACCTGGTAAATATCATGATCCTTTGCCCCCAGGCTTACATTCTCTCGATTCATTTGACCCCTTTCCGAAATGTAAAGGCGGTAATCTTATATCTTAAATATAAATTATTTAGCATTTTTTATCAATTATAAATTTGCACAAAACAAAAAAACGCCTGATAAAAGACAGCCTTTCATTTCCCTTTATTTAATTATACATATTCTGGAATTTCCGGCTGAACCGCCGCAGATAAAATGAAATGTTATCCAGATGGTAAGAGTATACCTTCTTCTGCTTCTGATGTCAATTAAATTTTTTCCTGCACTAGAGTGTGTTTGAAAATTGCTTTCGGCAAGCTGTGCGTCACACTTTGTGGGAGATTTTGTTCCGATGAGGGAAGCGTAGCGGGCTACGTTGACCGAATTGAAGCCAAATATGCCGCAAAGTGGGGAGTGCAGATTGTCGGAATGAATTTTCAAACACACTCTAGCACTGAACTGTCACTGAATTTCTTCGCTTCCACTGTTCACTTTTCTAAGCACCACTCTTCACGATGCACCGATATGGAGCATCTGCCCCATATCGTGCTGGCAGCACACGCTGCTACTCTTCAAAAGATAAATTTTGGGGATGATCTGAAAATACCTCGTCCACCTTAAAATCCGTAGTGGGTATCCTGTGGTCCACCTCCTGAAATCCGGCGTTATCCAGCCACACCTGTCCTTTGCCAGACAATAATATTCCGATATTGAGAATGGCAGCATTCTCAGGCACATCCAGCACACAGGAATAGTGATTCCATTGGGTTGTTCCGGTAATGGGGCGGTTCTGCATATTATCCAGTTTTAATGTCTCACTAAAAGCACTGTCGATCCGCATCCATAATCCGCACCAGCCTGCAACATCCTGTGTTTTTACAAATCCCGAAAAACGGACTCTTTTCCCCAGGAATTTAGAGGCGCTGAACTGCTGCATGATCGTGCCGAATTCATCGCCTTCCCATTCCTCGGCTATGGACTTTATGGTGGCTGATCTGGTTCCTGTATTATAAACCTTATTATCCACACCCATCCGGTATTTTCCGGGGGCCGTGCCTGTTATGATCCAATTTTTGATTTCTGTCTTATTCTCCATATTGCCGCCTCCAATGACTAAATTTTTGATTGCTGACCGATATCTGCCAGGTGGAAGGTGATAAACACTTTTAAAGGCTCTGGTAAAAGCTTCCTGAGACTCAAAGCAGAAGATCACCGCAATGTCAAGAATAGGCATATCTGTGGTGCGAAGAAGAAGAGCACCGCCTGCCAGTCTGCGCTTTCTGATATAATCAAAGACGGACATCCCTGTTTCCTTTTGAAATATCCTGTGAAAGTAAAATTTGGAAAAACCCACCGCAGACGCAATATCATCTAAAGACAGCTCCCGGCACAGGTTCCGCTCTATATAATTTAATGCCTCCTGGATCTCCTTCCTGTGTGTCAACTGCTTCACCTCCTGACAAAGACAATTATAGCATAACGGTTCTCCACTCTTTTGATCATTCTTGCCCTTTTGCTGCAGAATACTGCTCATATGCCCAATTACATAAAAATCGGTATCGGCCAATCAGACACGCAGCGGCTGTTATAGACTCTGATTTCCGTCTCATAAAAAGACAGTGCTCAGACTGTCTTAACAACCAAAGAAAATGTGAGCACGATTTCCAGGCAGTTTCCATGGATCTCCGCTTTCGCAGTCCCTCCCATCCTGTGCATCAGCTCACTGACTATGGCAAGTCCCAGACCGGAAGACCCCTTTTTTCTGGAACTGTCTGCCTTGTAGAAGCGTTCAAACAACTGTTCCGGGTCAAGGGCAGAGGGATCTTCCACAGGATTGGAAAAAATGATCTTGTCCCCTTTCTGGACAACACAAAGTCCCCCTGCACCATGCAGGAGGGCATTATTGATCAGGTTGCGGAAGATACGCCCGAGACTTTCAGGGGAGGCCGACACAAGAAGGGACTCGTCAGAAAACCGGATCTCCGGCTCCACACCCTTCTCGTCAAACACGTGGTACAGACCTACCATACAGTCACACAGCACCGGAAATGCCGGAGTAGGGCTGCACTCTATGACAAACTCCTCATTTGTGAGCTTTGTATATAAAAACAATTCTTCCAGCATCTCTTTTAACTCATCAAGTCTGCTCCGGACAATGGAAATGTACCGCCTCTGCGTATCCCTGTCCCCACAGTCCTCCAGCATCTGCAGATATCCGGCGGCGCTGGTGAGCGGGGTACGGATATCATGCGCAATGTTGGAGATTGTTTTCTTCAATTGCTTCTGGGATCTCTCATATTGGAAACGGCTGGTCCGGAAGGACTGAAGAAGGGATTCCAGTCTCTGATAAAGAGCAGTAAACTCCTTGGAGCGGGCTGATGCAGACAGCTCAATCTGGCTCCCCTCCTCAATGACATCAAGCTGTCTGGTCAACCGTACGATCTCCCGGCGGTAATGGAGCAGAATCAGAAGCAGAACAATAATGAACAGTATCAGCACCACAATAAACAGAAACATAAAACCCTCCTAACATAAACCGAATCCTTATGATCCCTATGATCAGATATCTCTTTTTGCCAAAATGATCTTTCCTGCAGTCGCATAGATCATGCAGAAGACAGCTCCCACAATAACCGGACGAAGGGTTGATAACCCGCCGTACCCCAGTGGACACGCTGCAAGATTCATATACAATGAATAATTCAGGATCTCCCCTGCACCGAAGAGGTTCAGAAGAGAACTCAGCAGCAGCACTATAAGCCCGCTGCACAGAACAAATGCCCCGCCGATCCCGGCCGCCTTGCTCCTGGTGATCATGCAGACCATCAAAATAAGCGCTGTGAATCCGTTGGTGACCATCCAGATACTGAAAATATAAAACAGCATATCTCCGGCCGCATTGTAGGAGAAGAAACCTCTGCACGCTGCATTGAGTCCCAGAGAAACCAGGAATGTGGCTGAGATATAAAACAGATTGGCAGTAAATAGGCAGAAGCTCTTGCTCAGAATGTAGTCCCATTTATTTTCATGTACAGACAGGATATTTTTAATAAATCCGCTGTCAAAATCCGTACAGATGAACATTGCCGCCAAAGTCCCTGAGATGACCGGCAGTAATCCTCCGCTGACATTTGTCTGGTGGAACAGTTCTACAAGAGTTGTGGAGTTCAAAGACTTCTTGATATTACCTGAGGTTGCCGTGATAGTCATGCCGTGGTTTATTAAAAATTGGCGCATCTCCGGGTCCTGGATCACGTACATGAGCATAAACGTAAAAACAGTTGTAAACATCAGGACTCCAAGACATATATATAGACCTTTTCCCCGGAACATCCTTCTTAAATCCATTCTAAGTAAATTCAGCATTATTTTGCACCCCCATCCATCAATTCAAGGAAATATTGTTCCAGGTCTATCTGATGAAGCCCGCAGGAATATACAGTGACTCCATTCTGTACAAGTAAAGTGGTGACCTGACCGCTGTCCAGATAATCATATATGTGGATCCTTCCCTGTGCAAACACTTCAAATGAAACATCGGGAATATTTTCAGCCAATACAGCGGCAGCGCGCTCTGTGTGCTCCACCTCCACAAGCAGGTAGTCACGGCACTGCTCTTCCAAATCCTCTTTTGTCATCTGCCGGATCAGCCGTCCGTCCTTGATAATTCCGTATTGGGTGGCTATTTTACTTAATTCCCCCAGAATATGGGAGCTGATGAGGATGGTCTTTCCCTCTTCCCTATTTAGCTTCAGCAGGCACTCACGTATTTCACGGATTCCTTCGGGGTCCAGTCCATTGATCGGTTCATCCAGGATCAGAAGATCCGGACTGCCAAGAAGCGCCATTGCAATTCCCAGTCTCTGCTTCATTCCCATGGAAAACTGTTTTACCTTCTTGTTCCCTGTATCCGCCATATTTAAAAGCTTCAGGTAACGGTCCACGCTGTCCATATTCAGAAGTCCCAGGCATTGAGCCTTCAGTATCATATTCTCCCTGGCACTCCAATTCGGATAGAGACCGGCACATTCTATGAGCATTCCCACACGGCGTCTGGCCGTTTCGTCGGACACGGGAGAGCCAAACAGCGAGATTTCTCCCTCTGTGGGATGGGCCAGGCCGCAGAGCATTTTCAGCGTTGTAGATTTGCCCGCGCCGTTCCTCCCTATAAATCCATAGATTTCACCCTTCTTTACATTCATATCAATATGGTCCACAGCAGGATTCTGTCCGTAAATCTTGGTCAAGCCGTGGGTTCGCACTGCATAATCTGTATTCATGATTTCTCCTCTCTTCCCTTCACTGCTGGTTACTATTCAGCTTTCCACTGCCGTCTCATAACAAGCAGTTTCTCTTTACAATTTAAAGTATAGAGGCATAGTTTGTAAAAAGCGAAAAGAAAAGGTTAAGAAAGTTTAAAGCCCATCCCCCAGACAGTCTGTATGTATGAATCGGTCTGACTGGGTTTTAGCTTTGAGCGGATATTACTGATATGGACATTGATGGTCTTGTCCTCCACAAAATAGTCCTCCTCCCAGGCATACTCGTATATGAGCTGTTTTGTAAATACTTTCTTGGGATGCTTCATCAGAAGCTCCAGTATACGGAATTCATGCAGCGTCAGCTCCACCGGCAGACCGGCTGCTGTCATTTCCTGGGTCTCCGGATCAAGTATCCAGTCCTTATAGTGCAGTTCCATCTGGGCATCCGGCAGCTTCGAGGCGGGAAGTGAGCGGAGCTGCACCTGGACCCGCACAAGCAGCTCCTTCAAGTCAAAGGGTTTACAGATGTAATCATTGGCCCCTGCGGTGAGAAGCTCCACCTTACTGTCCAGCTCATTTTTTGCAGAGAGGACAATGACCGGGACTTTTCCCGCGAATGTCCTGATCAGTTCCTCTCCCGTCATGCCCGGAAGCATCAGATCCAAAAGGATCAGGTCAAACTCCTCCATGGAAAATCTGAGCGCCCCTTCACTTCCTGAAAATGCCTGTGTACACAGATATCCGCTGCCGGTCAGATATTCTGACACCATATTATTTATATTCGTATCATCTTCTATGATCAGTATCTTAGCCATGAAATGATATCCTCCTATCGTCTTCTGATTTTTCTATTTCCTGCGGTATTTGCCCGGGGAGATCCCGTATTTCTGCCTGAAACAGTATCCCATATAATCTGCGGAAGAAAATCCGGTTCGTTCCGCTATGTCTTCCAGAGAATATTCTTTCTCCTCCAGCAGCCTGCACACAAGTTCAAGCTTATTTTCCATCTGCATCTGCCGGAATGTTATGCCGTAATGGCTCTTCATCAGGCGCTGTACCTGGCGTACACTAAGCCCCAGTTCCCCGGCCAGCTTTCCGATCGTAATATGTACCGGATCATCCAGAAATATTCTCTCTATCTGCAGGTACTTTACCTCTTCGGAACAAGGGACATAGGTCTCACCGGTCTCCGTTCCCCCTGTCTGATACAGCCTCCCCAGAGAGATAAACAGTTCACCTGCCAGAAGGGGCACCAGCGTCCGGTAACCCGCCGGTTTATCCTGCACCTCACTGACAATACGCCTAAATGGTTCCCAAACCTCCCGCGGCCCCTCTCCGATCCAGAACCGCTGGCTGAGCAGATGTTCCAGCCATGGCTCCCTCTTTTTTTCACGCTTCCTGTTCTCCCCATCCCCACAGACCAAGGGAACGGTATAGTACATCACGATCTCTTCCATAGGTTCCTCAGACATGGTGATCTGTTCATGGGCAATACCCGGTCCCGTCAGAAAAAATGTGCCCTGCTCCAGCATATATTCATCACTGCGCAGCCGCAGTATTCCCTGTCCTGATTCTATGTAGTGGATTTCATAACTGGCTATGCTGTGGGAATGCATCTTCACATGTCCGGTGTTTCCCCGTCCCACGGATACCACGTGGAACCGGATACCCTCAAGACTGATTTTATAATTTACATCCGCCATTATCTTTCTCCTCTTTACGGTCAGCGCGTTAAACACGCTGACTTGCGAAATAATTATACCATGTTTTTTATTATACCCAATTTACAGCCGTATGGAAACCATTTCTCTGATTTGGTATCCATATTCCGGAAAACGGAAATAACGACATTTTATCATGAAACTTGGCGCTGCCCTGTCTTCTTATTTGCCTGTGACTGTTCTACAATAAAGACAATCAAGATTACAAGGAGAACTGCCTATGTACAGTAAAAAAACTTATCTGCAGCAAATTGAAGACGTCATAGCCCGAGGACCCTACAGGGATAATTGGGATTCTCTGTCCCGCCACCAGACCCCGCAATGGTTCAGAGACGCCAAATTCGGCATTTTCATCCATTGGGGTGTGTACAGTGTCCCGGCTTTTGGCAATGAATGGTATCCCAGAAATATGTATATTCAGGGAAGTCCCGAATTCCAGCACCACCGTCAGGTGTACGGCGACCAGAAGGATTTCGGTTATAAAGATTTTATTCCTATGTTCAAAGCTGAAAATTTTGACGCCGCTGCATGGGTGGAATTGTTTCAAAAGTCAGGAGCCAGATATGTAGTCCCTGTAGCTGAACATCACGACGGGTTTCAGATGTACCGCAGTGACATTTCTCATTGGAACGCCTATGAAATGGGACCCAAGCGTGATGTACTGGGGGAACTGACCGAGGAGATGGGTAAAAAGGGCCTTGTAAACGGCGCTTCAACTCACCGCATTGAACACTGGTTCTTTATGGGGCATGGAAAAGATTTTGAGAGCGATATCACAGATTCAGAAAAAGAGGGAGACTTCTACTGGCCGGCCATGCCGGAAGGTGACCATCAGGATCTGTTCAGTGAACCATTTCCCTCAAAAGAATTTCTGGAGGACTGGATGGTCAGAACCTGTGAACTGATCGACCGCTATAAAATAAAGGAGCTGTACTTTGACTGGTGGATCCAGCACAGCAGCGCCAAACCCTATCTGCAGAAAATAGCGGCTTATTACTACAACCGTGCAGTTGAATGGAATGAGGAAGTCCTGATCGCCTATAAGCACGATGCCTTTATGTTCGGTACTGCACTTGTAGATATTGAGCGGGGACAGTTTGCAAATGTTCAGCCGTTTTATTGGCAGACGGACACTGCTGTTGCTAAAAATTCCTGGTGCTACACGGAAAACAATGATTTCAAGAAAGCCAAGGATATCATCTGTGATCTGGCAGACGTAGTCAGCAAGAACGGAAACCTCCTTTTAAATATTGGACCCAAAGCAGACGGGACCATATCAGCCAAGGACACAGCCGTCCTTTTGGAAATCGGTGAATGGCTGAAGACCAACGGGGAAGCAATTTATGGCACCGGGGTATGGCGCACTGCGGCTGAAGGCCCTACTTTGGTAGAAGAAGGACAGTTTACAGATGGAAGGGACAAGACGTTTACAAAGGAGGACTTCCGCTTTACCGTTAAAGGCTCCCACCTCTACGCCACCTGCCTGTCCTACCCGGATGACGGATGTATAACTATAAAGTCACTGGCAGAACAGGATGCCTCCTGTCTTCCGAAATTCCACGGCATTATTGACTGTGTAGATGTATTGGGATTTGAGGAAACGCCGAAATGGCGGCGTACGGAAAATGGCCTGGAGATTAAAACCGGAAAAGTCAGATCAGACAAACCGGTGGTATTTAAGATCACAATGAGGTAATCTTTTATTTCAACAGCCTCTCTATCCCCCGGCACATGGCGTCCACATTTTTCTCCATGATCTCCATGCCGTACTCCCTGGAGGCCTCTGTTCTGGGGTCTGACCCGGCTATTGCTACGGGCTGCTCTTTTCCAGACTGGATTCTTTCAAGCTGCACCAGTTCCGGCCGAACAGCCATAGTGATGGAGGTCTCATTAGCCGCTGCGTGGTCATTTTGAAATCTCAGCCTTTCATCCTCCACAAAATCAAAAGCAGTTACCCCTGCCAAACCACAGGTAAGGCGCAGTTCCTCTTTAAGTGCAGCAAACTGCCGGATAGACGGTCCGTGTCCGTGAGCTGCCAGAATGGTAAACCCTGCTCTGGATAAGTTAGCTCCGATACGCAGGATCATCCGGCAGTATTCTTCGTCCGACATCCAGTAAGCACTTCCCGGAAGCTGCTGCATCTCGTAAGGAACTATAGTTCCGCCTGTACAGATATCCATTCCGTAAAGCTCCTTTTCCGGATCCCTGTAAAACCGGTCCGGACCCAGAAAGAGCTTTGGCAGTACAATTCCTCCGATCCTGCGTGCCACCTGTATAAATAGTTCCTGTGACTGGATCCCATCTGCACCCAGAGGCAGATGCGGACCATGCCACTCCAGAGTCCCCAGCGGCAGATATGCAACAGGACATGCCTGCAGCCGCTCCTGAAACTCCGCCGGACATAATTCTTCGTATAGTACCTTTTCTGTCATACAGCAATTCCCCCTTGATATTATTATAGGTTTTCGGGAAACAAAAGATTTTCTGATTTCTTCCGTGATTACATGTCTTATTATGGATACTGTTAAAATCACGAAATCACACTTTGTCTTGATTCATTCCATTATAAACCATAACGGACACAAGTTCCAGATATCTGTGTCCTTCCGCCACTGACATGTTTCAATAAAACAAAAAGGGCACTCTTTGAAAGTTTTCTCTTCAAAGAATGCCCGAAACAATTTATTTTACCTGAAGTGAACGTATAATCACTATAACTCTTTTAGTACAGCTTCGCACCTGCCGGAATCCGGTCATCTACCATCAACAGATTCAGTCCTTCGTGACCATCCACTTCGTGAACTGCTGAGATCAGCATTCCGCAGGAATCAATTCCCATCATTGGTCTTGGAGGCAGGTTTGTGATCGCGATACAAGTTTTACCAACCAGCTCTTCTGGTTCGTAATAATCGTGAATACCGCTTAAGATCACGCGTTCAGCGTCTGTTCCGTCATCAAGAACAAATTTCAGAAGCTTCTTGCTCTTCGGTACCGCTTCGCAGGCTTTTACCTTAACAGCTCTGAAATCAGACTTACTGAATGTCTCAAAATCTACCATCTCTTCAAAAAGCGGCTCGATCTTCACATTAGAAAAATCAATCTTTTCCTGTGCTGCTTCAACTGCCTTTTCAGCCGGCTTTTCTGTCTTTTTAGAAGCGTCGGAACCGCCCAGGCTCTTCATGGTCGGGAAAAGTTTCCCAACTAATTCACATACCATCGTATCGGTTCAAATCCTTTCATTTCCTTGCTTTCCCATTCTTCACAATGCTTCATATCACATCAGGGAAAAAAGAAAATTGTTGTCAAACTGTTGTCTTCGCAGAATGTTTGTTGTCAGCGGCTCACGCCGAGAACCCTTCCTAAAAGATGTCCAATTTGGATAGGTTTTCAAAAGATTCCTGTTTCTTTTAATCTGTAGCTTCGGCATAGATATCCATCGTAGTTTCGATATTCCGATGGCCCATA
>ERZ791934.328-NODE-328-length-68097-cov-9.620088_pt1 | contig 68097 bp, 70 predicted proteins | sample MGYA00510125_ERZ791934 | MGnify/ENA primary metagenome ERZ791934 (study PRJEB30046, sample SAMN00993240) | human gut metagenome | study: EMG produced TPA metagenomics assembly of the A metagenome-wide association study of gut microbiota in type 2... | reverse complement strand
GACGGCAGATGGCAGGAATTCACGAAGCTGGAAAATAAGTTCAGTGTAGGTTGAGATAGAAAGTCTATAAAAGTAAGTATATGAAAAAGATATGGGTTATATATAAATATAATAATTTTCATATATTTGATTTTATGATACGATAGATGAGGAATTTTGGCAAGGATATTGTTGAGTGGCAGTTGATGCGGGCGGACGGGCTGGTTAGTTGGGATGGCTTGTGTGTTTAGGGACAGGGTCTGCATGGATGGCTGGGAATTGAAGGAGTGAGGGTGTGAAGAAATTACTTGTTTATTTGAAGGATTATAAGAAGGAGACGGTTCTGGCGCCGCTTTTTAAGTTGTTGGAGGCTTCTTTTGAGTTGTTGGTGCCTTTGGTTATGGCGGCTATTATTGATACGGGTATCGGTAATGGGGACAGGGGGTATATCGGGAAGATGTGCCTGGTTATGATAATGCTGGGGGTGGTCGGGCTGGTGTGTTCGATTACGGCTCAGTATTTTGCTGCGAAGGCAGCGGTTGGGTTTGCGGCTAAGATGAAGCATGCTTTGTTTGCTCATATTCAGGGGCTGTCTTTTACGGAGATGGATACTATCGGGACTTCTACGTTGATTACGAGGATGACGAGTGATTCGAATCAGGTGCAGAATGGGGTGAATATGGTGCTGCGTCTGTTTCTGCGTTCGCCTTTTATTGTGTTCGGGGCTATGGTTATGGCTTTTACGATTGATGTGAAGGCGGCTCTGATTTTTGTGGTGACAATTCCGGTGCTTTCTGTGGTGGTTTTCGGTATTATGATGGTTACGATGCCTCTTTATAAGAAGGTGCAGGGAGGGCTTGACAGGGTTCTGGGAATTACGAGGGAGAATCTGACGGGGGTGCGTGTGCTGAGGGCCTTTAATAAGGAGGAGAGTGAGATCGCCCGGTTTGAGGAGAGTAATGATGGGCTGACTTCGATGCAGAAGTATGTGGGAAAGATTTCTGCGCTGATGAATCCTGTTACTTATATTATTATTAATGGCGCGGTTATTGTGCTGATTTGGACCGGAGCATGGCGGGTGGAAGGCGGGATAATTACGCAGGGGGCTGTGGTGGCTCTTGTGAATTATATGTCTCAGATATTGGTGGAGTTGATTAAGCTGGCTAATCTGATTATCACGATTACTAAGGCGATAGCCTGCGGGAACCGGATTCAGGGTATTTTTGAGATTCAGACGAGTATGAGGGATCCGGGGGATTCTGATGGGAAGGATGGAAGCGGGGAGTTCCAGGGGGATGAGCTGTCTCGTGAAAGGGCGGCGCAGCAGGATGGAGTTCCGGCGGTACGGTTTGAAAATGTGGGGCTGACCTATAAGAATGCTGGGGCGGAGTCTTTGACGGATATTAATTTTACGGCATATAAGGGGCAGACAATCGGGGTTATCGGGGGGACCGGTTCGGGAAAATCTTCTCTGGTAAATCTGATTCCCCGTTTTTATGATGCTACCAGGGGACGGGTGCTGGTGTGCGGGAAGGATGTAAGGGAGTATAGTCTGGAGGAATTGCGCAGGAAGGTGGGCGTTGTCCTGCAGAAGGCGGTTTTATTTAAGGGGACAATACGGGAAAACCTGCTTTGGGGGAAGGAGGACGCTACGGATGAGGAGATTTACCGTGCGTTGGATATTTCCCAGGCCAGGGAATTTATAGATACCAGGGAAGGGGGGCTGGATGCGCCGATTGCCCAGGGCGGAAAAAATCTTTCCGGGGGGCAGAAGCAGCGTCTTACTATCGCCAGGGCTTTGGTGAGGTCGCCGGAAATCCTGATTCTGGATGACAGCGCCTCCGCACTGGATTTTGCCACGGATGCCAGGCTTCGTAAGGCTGTCAGGGAAATGAAGGACAGTCCTACGGTGTTTCTTGTTTCCCAGAGGGCTTCCTCCATCCGTTATGCGGATCAGATCATTGTAATGGATGATGGGGAAATGGCGGGAATCGGTACTCATGAGGAGCTTCTTGAAAGCTGTCCGGCTTATCAGGAAATTTATTATTCCCAGTTTGAGAAGGCAAAGGAGGCTTAAGATGGCAAAGGGAAAACAGAAAATAACTGCACAAAAAGATACGTTTGTCAAGGTCCTGCGCTATTTGAAGCCTTATTGGTTCTATCTGGGGCTTTCCCTGGTTTTTGCTGCGGTGAGCGTGGCGCTGACTTTGTATGTGCCAAAGCTTACAGGGCGGGCTATTGATCATATTATTGCGCCGGGGAAGGTGGATTTTCCTGCTGTACTTGCTATTTTAAAGCAGATCGCCTTCGCCATTGTTTTTACCGGGCTGGCCCAGTGGATTATGAATATCTGCAATAATAAAATGACTTATCATATTGTGAGGGATATCAGGAATGAAGCCTTCCGGAAAATTGAAATCCTTCCTTTGAAATATATTGACAGTCATTCTTATGGTGAGATTGTCAGCCGGGTAATCGCGGATGTGGATCAGTTTGCGGACGGTCTGCTCATGGGTTTTACCCAGCTGTTTACAGGGGTGATGACCATTGTGGGAACCATTCTCTTCATGTTGGCTACTAATGTGGGGATTACTTTTGTGGTGGTATTGATTACGCCTCTGTCCTTTTTTGTGGCGGCTTTTATTGCGAAGCGGACGTTTACCATGTTCCGGCTGCAGTCGGAAACGAGGGGAGAGCAGACATCCCTGATTGATGAGATGATAGGAAATCAAAGGGTGGTGCAGGCTTTCAGCCATGAAGAGAAGGCAATGGAGCAGTTTGATGAAATCAATGACCGGCTGGAAAAATGCTCCCTGAAAGCTATTTTTTATTCTTCGATTACAAATCCGGCGACTCGGTTCGTTAACAATGTGGTATATACAGGCGTTGGCCTGGTGGGCGCTCTGACTGCGGTTGCGGGGCGGATCAGCGTAGGTGATTTGTCCTGTCTGTTAAGCTATGCCAACCAGTATACGAAGCCCTTTAATGAGATTTCAGGGGTGGTGACCGAGCTGCAGAATGCCCTGGCCTGTGCGGGACGGATTTTTGATTTGATTGAGGAAGAGCCGCAGGTGCCGGAAAAAGAGAACGCAGTGGATCTGGCTAATGCGTTCCGGGGGAAGATAAATCTGTCCCATGTGTATTTTTCTTATGCGCCGGAACAGAGGCTGATTGAGGATTTTAACCTGGCGGTAAAGCCCGGGCAGAGAGTGGCGATCGTGGGGCCTACCGGCTGCGGGAAAACGACCATGATCAATCTGTTGATGCGTTTTTATGATGTGGACAGCGGTGAAATACGGATAGACGGTACGGATATCAGGGATATGACAAGAAAGAGCCTGCGCACCGGATTCGGAATGGTGCTTCAGGATACCTGGCTGAAGGCGGGGACCATCCGGGAAAATATTGTGATGGGAAAACCGGATGCCACGGAGGAAGAAATTGTGGCCGCCGCGAAGGCGTCCCACGCCCACAGCTTTATTAAGCGTCTGTCTGATGGATATGATACAGTGATCTCGGAGGATGGGGGAAGCCTGTCCCAGGGGCAGAAGCAGCTGCTTTGTATCACAAGGGTTATGCTTTGCCTGCCTCCCATGCTGATCCTGGACGAGGCTACATCCTCTATCGATACGAGAACGGAAATGAAAATCCAGGAGGCCTTTGCCCGCCTGATGGAGGGCAGGACCAGCTTCATCGTCGCTCACCGTCTTTCCACTATCCGGGAGGCGGATGTGATTCTGGTGATGAAGGACGGGAAGGTGATTGAACAGGGGCGGCATGAGGAACTGCTGAAGGCGGAAGGTTTTTATGCACAGCTTTATAACAGCCAGTTTGCAGTGTGACAGGAAATAGCAGAGCGTTAAACTATGAAGGGATAACTGGTTTCACAGGATTTCGGGTACAGGCTTTTCCGGCGGAAAAAGGAAAAGCCTGTTTTGGTTTCATTGACAAGGAATTTAGGATCGCGTATGATGAAAATAGTTTTTCCCGGCCGGTTACGGCTTCTCCATAGACGGAAGCTTAAAGTTATAACAGGAAATGAGCAGTCTGCCTTTGGCGGATAGCGGGTAACGATGAAGTATCATTTATGAGAGGATTAAATAAGTAATGAATTCAATGGAAAACACAAATAATGACTATTTTGAACGCTTTGCCTTTGGCGACAGCCCGGAAATGGCAGACGAACTTTTGGCGCTGGTACTGTCCGGAAAGAAAACGGCAACAGTCTCGGTGATATTGGAGAGCGATCAGAAACCAAATGTGGGTGATTTATCACTGGTACTTGACGGGCGCGGCAATCCGGCCTGTGTGATAAAGACGGTGCACCTTGAAACGGTGAAGTTCTGCGACCTGACTTGGGATATGGTAAAGCTTGAGGGTGAGGACGAAACCTTTGAACAATGGAAGGCGGGCAATATACGCTATTGGACACGGGACGCCGCCAGGCGAGGCTATACTTTTAACGATCAGACGCCCATTACGTTTGAACGCTTCGAGGTTGTCGAGGTGATGTAAACAGATGAAGTTCAAAGTATTTCCGGCATCAGCGGCATATGACAGTATTAAGCAAAGCAATGCAGATCAGCGTGCGCATGAATACAATGACAGACTGGAAGGCGGTGTAAGGAATGGGATTCTGGATTTATATGTTTCTGATGGATTTACTGATACCGATATGTATGTTTGGCTTTGGAAAGAGATTTCAGAGCAGGCCTCCGCGGGAGATCAATTCGGCGGTGGGTTATAGGACCTCCATGTCCATGAAAAATGAGGATACCTGGCAGTTCGCCCATCATTATATGGGAAGGATATGGAAAATTTCCGGTATTGTCACGGGTGCCATCACCATGGTTGTTTTCCTGTTTTTATATGGAAAAGGCGAGGATACGGTGGGAACCGTGGGAGGGGTGCTTTGTTTTATCCAGATGATCCCTTTAATCGGTGTTGTTGCACCCACGGAAAAAGCGCTGCATAAAGCTTTTGATAAAGACGGGAAAAAGTGTCTGAGCCAGAAAAGGAAGGAAACATGAATATAGACAGAGGGAAAGCGGAAGCAGCTTTTCGTGATTACGTGAGTCATTATAATGCGGAGGAAGAAAAAGTCCGTTTGAAAATTGAGCATACCTTCCGGGTGGCCGGACTGTGCGAACAGATAGCCAGGTCGCTGGAACTGGAAAAAGAGGAACAGGATCTGGCCTGGTTTACCGGGCTTCTTCATGATGCGGGCCGTTTCGAACAGCTGAAAAATTTCGGTACCTTTATAGACGCCGATTCCATTGATCACGCGGAATACGGAGCGCAGATCCTTTTTGAACAGGGAAAAATCAGGGATTATACAGAGGATGCATCGGAAGATACGCTGCTTTGGAATGCGGTACGGTATCACAGCGCGTACCGCATTCCCGATATGCCGGATGAGAGGACGGAAAGGTTCTGTCATATCCTGCGGGATGCGGATAAAATAGACATTCTGAAGGTGAATGTGGATTTTCCTCCGGAGGAAATTTATAATGTATCTTCACAGGAACTCAGGAGCTGTCCGGTTTCGGAAGCCGTAATGGAGGCTTTTTACGAGGAGCATGCCATTCTGCGCAGCCTGAAGAGGACGGCTGCGGATCATCTGGTGGGACATATTTCCCTGGTTTTTGAACTGCAGTTTCCGGAAAGCAGGCAGATTGTGAAAAGGCAGGGATATCTGCTGAAGCTGATGGATTTTGAGTCGCAGAACCCGGTCACAAGGGAGCAGTTCCGTAAAATCAGGGCGTATATGACAGAATATATGGAACGCGGAAACCGGTAAAATACTGTATAAAGCAAAAGGACGGCAAAGTAAGCGGAAGGGCAATAAGAGAAAAGAGGTTTGGTTATGTGGATAGCATTTGCGTTCGGCTCGGCTGTTTTTGCAGGTTTAACAGCTATTTTGGCAAAGTGCGGGATTAAGAACATAGATTCCAACGTCGCGACAGCAATAAGAACCATTGTCGTTCTTGCCTTTTCATGGCTTATGGTATTTATTACGGGATCCCAGATAGGGCTTTCCGAGGTCAGCACACGGACCCTTGTATTTCTGATACTTTCCGGAATTGCGACAGGGGCTTCCTGGCTATGCTATTTTAAGGCGCTGCAGCTGGGCGATGTGAATAAGGTTACGCCGATAGATAAGTCTAGTACAATTCTCACCATGATATTAGCGATTATTTTTCTGAAGGAAGGGATTACATGGATTAAGGCTGCAGCCATCGTTCTGATCGCCGTAGGAACATTTCTGATGATTGAAAAGAAGAAAACGGAAGGGACAGGGGAGCAGAATGGCAAGTGGCTTATTTACGCTTTTGGATCGGCTGTTTTTGCGAGTCTGACTTCCATACTCGGCAAGGTTGGCATTGAAGGGATTAATTCCAATTTGGGAACGGCCATCCGTACAATCGTTGTATTGATCATGGCATGGATTGTTGTGTTTGTTACTAAAAAACAGAATACGATACGAGGCATAGATAAAAAGAGCTGGATCTTTCTGATTCTCTCCGGATTTGCGACAGGGGGTTCCTGGCTGTGCTATTACAGGGCGCTGCAGACAGGGCCCGCGAGCGTGGTGGTTCCGATAGATAAACTCAGTATTCTGATTACGATAGGGTTTGCATACCTGGTATTCCATGAAAAGCTGAACAGGAAATCAGCGTCGGGATTAGTTCTGATAGTGGCAGGCACATTGTTTATGCTGCTATGATCGCGCCTGTCAGGCAGCGGCTTCTATTTTGTATATAGTTATTTTAAAGAGATCGGGTGCATTTGCATCGGATCTTTTTTAGTGATTCAATTTCTGCCGTAAAAAGAATACATGCGAGTCGATTACAGGGAAGATAAAATTCGTAAAATTTGGGAATCCTATTAGGAATCAATGGCAGAAAGGAAAAAACAATGATACAGGAAGGAATTAACGGCGTCTGCATGGCGCTTGCTGACAGCGTGCCGGGAGTATCCGGCGGTACGATAGCTTTTATAATGGGATTTTATGACCATTTTATAGCATCCATCAATAATGTGGTATTCGGAAAAAAAGAAGAAAAGACAGAAGGCCTCAAATATTTGTTAAAGCTTGGCGTGGGATGGGCGGCGGGTATGATTGCCGCTGTGCTTGTGCTTTCCGCATTATTTGAAAGCAAGATTTATCTTGTCAGTTCTTTATTCATAGGCTTTATTCTCGGCGCTATCCCTCTTATTATATCGGAAGAAAAAAAGAATATTAAAATTGGGATAAAGAATGTGATCTGCCTGTTGGCAGGAATTGCGGTTGTTGCTCTGATTACCTATTATAACAGCCGATCAGAATCGGCAGGCATGGATTTATCCGTGTTTTCTTTGACGGAAGGGATAAAGCTGTTTCTCATCGGAATGGTGTCCATATCGGCAATGTTTTTGCCGGGAATATCAGGATCGACGCTGCTGCTGGTATTCGGCGCCTATATGCCTGTTGTTACGGCGGTAAAAGAGATTCTGCATTTCCATTTTTCCTATATCCCTTCCATGCTGTTTTTCGGCTGCGGCGTAATATCCGGCGCGGTATCGGTAGTGAGGATAATCAAAATATGCCTGGAGAAATTCCGGCCCCAAACGATATTTGTTATTCTGGGTATGATGATCGGTTCGCTGTACGCCATTGTCATGGGGCCAACGACCTTATCGATACCTAAAGAAGCCCTGAGCTTTTCCAACTTCAATATAATAGCCTGTCTGGCGGGACTGGCAATAGTATTGGGCCTGCAGAAAATTAAGGAAAGACGAATCAGCAAGGGGATATGACTGCTATTTCTTTGGGAAAATAGCTTCATTTACGCGAACTTTATAGTTTTTTTATAATTAATTTAGCACTCACCTCTTGACTCTGCTAATAATGCGTGTTATATTACATGTAGAACAAAGGGAAAGACATAAAGACAAAGATACAAAAAGCATGATACACCGAAAGAGGTCGGTTACTTTTTATACCAAAGTCAGTACCCGCGTTCCAAACTTGTAAACAAAACTATATTATTTACGAAAAGGAGCGATTGATTATGTTGATGCCTAGTATTTTTGGAGAAGATTTATTTGATGACTGGATGAGATTCCCGTTCGGAAGCTACAATGAAAGCAGCCTGATGAAGACCGATATCAGGGACAATGATGGACACTATGAGCTGGATGTTGATATGCCCGGTTTCAGCAAAGAAGATATTAAGGTGGAATTGAAGGATGGCTATCTTACCATCAGCGCTTCCACGAAGAAAGATAACGATGAAAAGGACGAAAATGGCAAATACATCAGAAGAGAGCGGTACATGGGATCCTGCAGCAGAAGCTTCCAGGTTGGAGATTCGGTAAAACAGGAGGATATCAAAGCAAAATTTGAAAATGGCATCCTGAAGCTGTCTGTACCGAAGGAAGAAGCACAGCCCAAGGTAGAAGAGAATAAGTATATAGCCATCGAAGGATAAAGCCGTACTGTATCTGACAGGATTGATACAAAGAATGGAGGAATGACATATGTTGATGCCCAGCATTTTTGGAGAAAATTTATTTGATGATTTTATGGATTTCCCGTTTGATGATAAATGGGAAAAAAGAATGAATAAGGAGTTTTTTGGAAGGAAGAATCCGCTGTACGGAAAAAATGCGGCACGCCTGATGAAAACGGATGTCCGTGAAACAGATTCTGCCTACGAACTGGATGTGGATCTGCCCGGTTTCAAGAAGGACGAAATCCAGGTGGAGCTGGAGGATGGCTATCTCACCATCAGTGCAGAGAAAGGCCTGGATAAGGAAGAAGAAAAGAAAGGCAAATATATCCGCAGAGAACGTTATGCAGGTGCATGCAGCCGTACCTTCTATGTGGGAGAAAATGTAGAGCGCTCGGATATCAGGGCGAACTTCAAACATGGTATCCTGAAGCTTTCGGTTCCCAAGACAGAAGAGAAAAAGGCTGTGGAAGACCACAACTATATTTCCATTGATGGCTGACGGAATACGCCGGCCGGCTGGAAAATAAATCAGTTTCCATATTTTCTGATATAGTCCTCCAAAGCAGGGCGCCCCGATAAAAGAATTATTTTATCGGGGCGCTTTTTTGGCGCTTTTTGTGGGTGTGGTCTTTCCCTTTCAGGCAGACTGTGATAGACTTAACAGTTAGAAATACAAAGCCTGAATAAGAGAAACATACGAGGAATCAGATATGGAAAAAAAGAGTTTGAAAACAGCGCCGCCGGTATTATCGGCTTCGCTGCGGGAAATTGAGGATGGCCTTGCATTTCTGCAGGATGCGCGCCGGGAAGACATACTTGTGGAGCAATGCCGCATCAGGGGACTGACGGCCGAAAATGAGGATTTTTATAAGCTTAACCTGGAAGGCGTGGTTTTTGAAAACTGTTCCTTTTTTCATTGTAATTTTGAAAAGGCAAGCTTTATTGACGTGCAGTTCAGAAACTGTGATTTTTCCAACAGCGTTCTGGATGACTGCTATTTTAACCGATGTGAATTCCTGTTTGTAAAAGGCGTGGGCGCCGATTTCCATGAAAGCCTTCTGAAAGAAACAAGGTGGGAGGAATGCAGCCTGTCTTTTGCCAATTTCAGCGGATCCAGATGGGAATCTGCCAGCCTGGCCGGATGTGATATGCAGGAAAGCTATCTTGCGGACTGCCGTTTTAAAAAGGTGGAGTGGAAGGATTTGAACTTGAAGAGGGCCAGTTTTTTCCATACATCGCTCAAAGGGATGGACCTGAGGGGTAACGATGTGGAAGGTATTATCGTGTCGGAAGAAAAAAATGAACTCAGAGGGGCTGTGGCGGATATTTATCAGGCCGCAGATCTTGCAAAGCTGATGGGCATTGTAATAAAATAAACTTTGAAATGCAGAAAGGAAGGCATATTATGGCGATTGATAAAGTAAGAGAATATTTAAAACAGTGGAATGCGGACGGAAGAATCAGAGAATTCCAGGTATCCAGCGCCACGGTGGAACTGGCGGCGCAGGCGCTTAACTGCGAAGGCAGCAGGATTGCAAAGACGCTGTCCTTTGAGACTGCAGACGGGTGCATCCTCGTTGTAGCAGCCGGAGACGCAAAAATAGATAATGCCAAATATAAGGCCAGGTTCGGGACAAAGGCGAAAATGATTCCGGCTGCGGAAGTGGAAGAAAAAATCGGACATGCGGTAGGGGGTGTCTGTCCTTTTGCGGTAAACGAAGGCGTGAAGATTTATCTGGACGAATCCCTGAAACGGTTTCATACCGTGTTTCCTGCCTGCGGCAGCAGCAACAGCGCTATTGAACTGACCATGGAGGAATTGGAAACGTATTCCGGAACCGGGGAATGGGTGGATGTATGCAAAGGCTGGGGAATGGACGAGAAATCTGCTTTGGGGCAGGCGATGTGAAAAGACGGGTAGACGGATGATGGTGGAGGAAGAACAGTTTTTGTCTTTCCGGCTGTGGAAGGAGCATAAAGGAGTCGTTTTTCTTTTCGGCCTTTTTACGTTGCTTTTCAGCGCTTTTTACTTAATACTGATAGGCGGCTGGCAGGCGGAAGGTGCGGCCGTGATATTATCCTGCGGATTGATGGCTTCTCTGGGAAATCTTATGCTGAGCAGCAGCTTAGGGGAAGGAAAGCTTCCCGGAAAGGCTTTTGACAGGGGGCTTGAGATTTATGTACGTCTTAAAAGTTATTTTGACAGACTGGTAAAATCCGGTACTGCAGTGATACTCAGCTGTTCTGTGACAGCGATGTCTGCATTCGTATATGATGCAAATAATGTAGTCAGGTTGGGCATGCTGGGAACCGGCAGAAAACATGACCGCTCCATAGCTGTTTCTGCTCTGGCAGAGTGGGCCAGGGCTGTAGGAATCGATAATAAGACTATCCCGTCCGGTTTGCTGGCTTTTGTGCTCTGGCTGCTGATTGCGGCGACAGTCTGCCTGTATGGATATCATTTTTACAGATGTTTCCGGCTTTACTTCTGGAATGAGACATGGGAAGCGACATATCGGGAAAAACTGGAGCACAGCGGTGTGGCACCTAATATCAGCACGGTGCCGTTTCCCAAATGGTAGGGAGTATCGGAAGAATGGCGGGTGAAAAGGAGTTTTTTTATTGCACAAGCGTGTATATCTATGGTAGGATGAAGGTAACAAAATTCTATTGAGGCCGTTAGCGCCTTGTCATGTGTGGGTTATGTGAGTCTTGAAGAAAAATCTCCCTGGAATTCCGAAGATGACGGAGAAAAGAATAGGCGGAAAAAGGAAGGGGCGGCCGGATGCGGCGGGCTTTTCATTTGGAGGAACGAATGGATAAAAATCAGATATTAAAGCAGTATTTTGGTTATGATAGCTTCAGAGACGGACAGGAGCTGCTGATCGACAGTATTTTGCGGGGACAGGATGTTCTGGGAATCATGCCTACCGGAGCGGGGAAATCCATCTGCTATCAGGTGCCTGCCCTGATGATGAAAGGGATTACGCTGGTTATTTCACCACTGATATCCCTGATGAAGGATCAGGTGGGAGCCTTGAACAGCGTGGGAGTGCATGCCGCATATCTGAACAGTTCACTCACACAGGGACAGTACCGGAAGGCGCTGGAATATGCGAGAGCCGGGCGATATCCGATTATATATGTGGCCCCGGAACGACTGGTTACGGAGGAGTTCCTGGATTTTGCCCAGAATGCGGATATTTCCATGGTGGCGGTAGATGAGGCGCATTGTGTATCCCAGTGGGGACAGGATTTCCGTCCCAGTTATCTGAAAATCGTGGAATTTATTGCCCGTCTTCCCAAAAGGCCTGTTGTGGGGGCGTTTACCGCTACGGCTACTAAGGAAGTAAGGGATGATATTATTGATATTCTGATGCTGCAGTCTCCGGAGGTACTGACAACAGGTTTTGACAGGCCGAATCTTTATTTTGGAGTGCAGACCCCTAAGGATAAGTACGCCACTATGAAAAATTATCTGGAAATGCACAGGGAAGAAAGCGGAATCATTTACTGCCTGACCAGAAAAGTGGTGGAAGAGGTATGCGACAAGCTACGGAGTGACGGCTTTCCTGCTACCCGTTATCATGCGGGGTTAAGTGATACGGAAAGAAGGCAGAACCAGGATGATTTTATTTATGACAGATATCCTGTGATGGTGGCGACCAATGCTTTCGGAATGGGGATAGATAAATCAAATGTACGGTATGTGATACATTATAGTATGCCTAAAAATATGGAGAGCTACTATCAGGAAGCCGGCAGGGCCGGAAGAGATGGGGAACCGGCGGAATGTATTCTGCTGTACGGCGGACAGGATGTGGTTACGAACCAGTTCTTTATTGACAATAACCAGGATAATCAGGAAATGGATCCGCTTACCAGGGATCTGGTGACGGAGAGGGATCGGGACAGGCTGCGGAAGATGACTTTCTACTGCTTTACCAATGAATGCCTGCGGGATTATATCCTCCGGTATTTTGGGGAGTATGGATCGAATTACTGCGGTAATTGTGCCAATTGCCTGAGTCAGTTTGAGGAAGTGGATGTGACGGAGATTGCACGGGCCCTGATTGGATGTGTGCTGGCGTGCAGGCAGAGGTATGGGACGAATGTGATAATAGATACCGTACATGGGGCGAATACGGCGAAAATCAGACAGTACCGGATGGATGAGAATCCGCATTATGCGGAACTGGCAAAGGTGCCGACGTATAAGCTGCGGCAGGTGATGAATTACCTGATGCTGAATGAATACCTGGCGGTGACGAACGATGAGTATGCGGTGGTGAAGCTCACCGGGAAATCGAAGCTCATTCTGGAAGAGGATGAGACGGTGACCATGAAGATGGCGAAGGAGCAGGAGCATCCGGCTAAGACGGCGGGAGAAAAGAAAGGGAAGAAGAGCAGGGGAGCGGCGGCCTTTGAACTGGATGAAGAGGATGAGAAGCTGTTTGAAATCCTGCGGGGCCTGCGGGCGGAACTGGCGAAAAAAGAAGGGGTTCCTCCTTATATTGTGTTCTCGGATAAATCGCTGGTACATATGTGTGTGATCCGTCCTGTGAATAGGAATGAGATGCTTTCGGTGTCCGGGGTAGGCGAATTTAAGTATGAGAAGTATGGGGAAGTATTCCTGGAGAAGGTGATCGATTTTAATAAAGAGCATGGGAAAACGGATGACCCGGACAGTTTGGGGGCGGTGGAGTTTTCCAGTCTGGAATATGATGTGGTGCAGGATTATGAAGGGGATGTTGCTGAAGCTGGAGATGAGGCTGCTGTGAGGACTTCGGCAGGGAAGAAGAATAAGACGGAATTCGTGATGACGGAGGAGATTGCTTCCCAGCTGCATTACTCTGCGAGGATGTCCTTAAGTGATCTGGTGGGACAGATGAATGATTTGCGGGATGAGGGCACGATGAAGCGTCTGACGATAAAGGCGGTGGAGCAGATGCTGCTGGATGAAGGGCTGTTTGAATTGAAGTTCGTCAACCGGATGCCGCTGCGGAAGATAACGGAGTATGGGACGGACTTCGGGATAGAGGCGGAAACGCGGATTAGTTCGAAGGGGAATGAGTATGAGGTGTTTTATTATACGGAGGAGGCGCAGAGAGGGATTGTGGAGCTGCTGCTGACGGCGGAGAATGGTGGTAAATAAGGAGGACGTGCGGGCCCTTTCGACTGGTTTGGTGACAGTCGGGAGGGCTCTTGTTTGTATTAGGTTAGACATCATCAGCTTTAAAATAATAGTTTTGTTTTGTTCATTTCTATATGCTATACTAATAAAAAACAGGGCGATAAATCGGGATTTGAGGAGGTGATAAAGTATGCCTGAAAAAGTTAAAAACGAGCATTATGTTCCTCAAAGATATCTAAGAGCTTTTGCAAATGGAGAAAAGTTTTTCGTATATGATAAAGAGAAGGCTCAAAAAAGATCTGGAAATATTGGTGATTATGCTAGTGAACGATATTTCTATGATGTGGATTTTTAAGAATTAAAAAAGGAAGTATTGGAGCATAATCCAGATTTTCGAATGGAACCTGAAATCGAGAATCTGATAGCCGAAGTAGATGAACAACACATTGAGCATTGGTTTGGACAAAATGTTGAAACATGGTTATTCGAACCGATTAGTAAAGTAATTACAACTTATACTATGGCAAACCCAGAAAGTATAGGTGAAATTCAAATTCTAACTGATGATAATATGAATTATCTTTCTTTATATTTGGCCATTCAGCTGGTTAGATCAAAAGAATTCAGGGAACAGATTACAGAATTATATGAGAGAGGTCCGTTATTATTAGCAGATAAATTTATGAAAAATGATGATGTTACTAAGCCTAGTGAATTGTTTAATATTCAGTTAAATAAGAATCATCTGAAGTTATTTCATGCACAATTTTTGATGGATCAAGATTTTATCACTGAGATAGCTATCTCAATGCGTAATAAAATCTGGCTTATTGGATATAACCAGACAGAGGAACCTTTTATTACATCTGATAATCCTGTCGTAAGATATGGTCCATCAGGCCGTATTGGATTAAATACTGATGGTGCAGAAATTATTTTTCCGATATCCTCCAATTTGATATTAATTTTAGGAGATATGATCCAATATGAAAGTCTTCTACCAGTACACAATCATTTTATTAAAATGTCAAAAGACGAAGTGGAGTTTTATAATTCTATACAGCTGACACAATCCTACCGATATGTTTTCTGCAAAGAGGATAAATTTGAAAATATTGATAAATTGCTAAAAGAAAATAAACAGTTGATGAATATAAAACATCAAAGATTTTTAATGGGATAAATGCTCTGGTTTCATCTGTAGAGCATATTCGTGGATGTTTTATTGCTGGTTTGCCGGTATATTTGCACATATTAGCAGGAAGTCTCTTTTTAGTAGAGACTACTTTACAAATTCCGGTTTGTAGGGGGTGAATAGCGCGCAAAATGAACGTCGTAGGGAGGATATAATATGAAGCAAGATATTGTAGTAAAATTTGTTGAAGCAATCAATAATCAAAACCTGTCACTTATTATTGATATGATGTCAGAAGATTTTTATTTCATTGATACATACGGTAATAAAGAAAATAAGGAACAAATGAAAATAGGTTGGCAAGGGTATTTTAACTGGTTTCCCGATTATCTAATTGAGATTTATGATTACATTGAAAGTGATAAATTTTCCATAATTATAGGAAAAGCAAGTGCTTCATATTTGGGAAACAAAGAAAAATATTGGGAGTTTCCCGCTTGCTGGAAAGTAATAATTAAAGGAAATCAGATTCAAACATGGCAAGTATTTTGTGACTCAAAAAAACAGTTGGATTCTATGAAATAACTTCATATTTATTGGGGGAATTTACATATTGGTTTTAAATTTCAGCAATGAGTATTTCACTAAATAAAAAAGATGTAGACAATCCTTCCTATGCTTATTTGTTCTATTACCAGTGGTGGTTACTTCCTTTTTGCTTTTTTGCTATTTTTCTGTAGAGCACAGATTAGGGAATCAATATATATTTTAGATTGTGCAAATATATCTTGTCTCGAACAGTCAAAAAGGTGTCTGGATTTACAAATAATGTAGGAATAGAAGAAAAATAGAGATATGTGAAAGAATTTTGATTTAAGTCACTTTCTGTAAAGGTATATATGAGCATATAAAATTTCAAAAAAAGATTGAGGTGGTTTTTATGGAGCTAATTAATTTTGATGAATATAGTCAGAATGATAGAATGTATGGGGGTACAGCTGGAAGAAAAATCGGAATATTCTATCAGGGCAGTAATTATATAGTAAAATATCCTGGAAACTTGAAAGAACAGAAAATGAAAAATATAGTTTTGAGTTATTCTAACAGTCCTGTATGTGAATATATTGGATCACAAATATAAACATGTTGGGAATACCATCTCATAATACAATTTTGGGCATAAGGAATAACAAAGTAGTAGTTGCATGTAAAGATTTTTTGGCAGAAGGGGAAAAGCCTTATGAATTTGATAAAATAAAGGTTACGTTTGAACCCCGTTTTTTTGATTCCAATGGTAACGAGACAAATGGGAACGGAGTTGATTTGTATGAGATAATTATGACTATCAGAGAACATCCTTTCTTTAAAGACATGGTTAATATAGAACGACATTTTTGGGATATGTTTATTATTGACGCATTCATCGGGAATACTGACAGAAATAACAGTAACTGGGGTATTATAATATCAGAAAATGGTATGAAGAGAATTGCACCTGTTTATGATAATGGAAATTGTTTGAATTGTAAATGGGATGATGAAAAAATGCAGTCAATATTGGAAAATGAGAAATTGCTTGAAACAGAGGCATATAAAGGGAGAAGATGTATTTTTGAAATGGAAGGGAAAAGAATTAATCCCTATTAATTTTATCGGAGAACGGCAGTATTCAGAAAGTATGGAGTCGGTAAAAAGAATGATCCCAGTTATTGCACTTAACTTAAATAAAATACAGGTTATGATTTGCGATATACCAGTAATATCAGATATCCAGAAACGGTATTATCAGACGATTATAAGAACAAGATATGAAAAGATTCTTTATCCCATCTTTGAAAAGTTACGTGACAGGGGATCGGATTATCATGAAGATAGTTATTTGGATGAGGAACGGTGATATTATGTATATTGATGAAACAATTGTATTAGATAAGAATTTACCAACAGAATTATTGGGGGATTTTGAAGAACTGGGTAAATATTATGAAGCGGGAGACTGGTTGAATTTTGATCTCTTTTTCGAAGTTGTTGAGGCAAGTATTAAATCGTATTACCTAAATGGCAGAATTAGCAGGCAGGAACTGGATAAGATTTTTAAGAAGTATGGAATTGCCTAAATTTTCTATTATTTGATAGGTTATTATTATAAAGAACTTGAATTATAGCTTAGAATTTATCGAACAAGAACAAACGATGTAAGGTGGCACTAATTATGGCACCAATGTTGGAACTAATGTCACCGATAATCAAAAAAGTGACCCTGATAGATTAGAAAAAAATATTTTAAGAATTACAGATGAACGATTTGCGGGATGAGGGCACGATGAAGCGTCTTACGATAAAGGCGGTGGAGCAGATGCTGCTGGATGAAGGGCTGTTTGAATTGAAATTCGTCAACCGGATGCTGCTGCGGAAGATAACGGAGTATGGGACGGACTTTGGGATTGAAGCGGAAACGCGGATTAGCTCGAAGGGGAATGAGTATGAGGTGTTTTACTATACGGAGGAGGCGCAGAGAGGGATTGTGGAGCTGCTGCTAACGGCGGAGAATGGTGATAAATAGGAGGACGTGCGGGCCCTTTCGACTGTTTTGGTGACAGTGGAGAGGGCCCTATTTATTTAGTAGGAGTGTCCGAATTTCGTCGGGTTTTAAATAAAGAATTTCGAACAAAAGTGGAGACAAAAACAGGCAATGGTAAAAACAGATTAGTATATCCCCTTTTTCCTATACATCATTGTCAAGGTCACAATCTTTAATAAGGAAGTTATGATAACAGTCAAATCAGAATCAGCTCTTTGTCTGTTATTTATTAAGTAAGGTACGGGCAGGACCCCCATCCTTTTTCTGATGCCAGTTATGGTCTGCATCCAGCCTGCCACAGATTATAACACATGAATATACGGATGATACGAAAGATTAGAGCCCCACGTATGCATGATGCAGCTAAATCCTGGCATACAGAGTAAATTCTGTACATATGAGAATAAATCAAATTTATCTAAGAATAAATCATTGATTCCTTCCTGGGCTTGTGGAAAAATGAAATAAGAGTATCAAATGGGAGAACGAAATGTCAGGCAGAATCCCTGTCTGATTCACAAAATAGAACAGCCAATTAAAAGTGGGGAGATAAGGAGTAACTATGAAATTATGGTATGACAAACCGGCGCGTTTCTGGCATGAGGCCCTGCCAATCGGCAACGGCAGAATGGGCGGCATGGTGCACGGCGGTATCACAAGAGAGTTGATTCAGTTAAATGAGGACAGCGTCTGGAGCGGGAAGCATCTGAACCGCATCAACCCGGATGCAAAGGAGAATCTTCCTGTGATTCGAAAGCTGATTCGGGAAGGCCGGGTGGAAGAGGCGCAGCGGCTCGCTATGTATGCGCTCTCAGGTATGCCCAATTCCCAGCGTTCCTATCAGACGGCGGGCGAATGCTGTCTGCAGATGCACCATGGGGATGAGGTACAGGATTATAGAAGAGAGCTGGAGCTTGCAGAGGGCATTTCCCGCGTAGCTTATACGGTGCAGGGCGTGCGTTATATACGGGAAAGCTATGTATCCTATCCGGAGAACTGTATGGTGATGGTGCTGAGGACGGAAGACGGAACCGCTTTTTCCTTTGATTGTCTCCTGGGACGCTGTCACAATGCCACAGATGAAGTGGAAAAGGTGGATGAGCATACGATTTGCTTTACCGTGGACGGCGGGCAGGAGGGGATATCCTTTGCTGCGGCGCTTTGCGCGAAGGCAGTGGGCGGTTTCGTGCGTGTCATCGGCGAACACCTGCTTGTGAGGGATGTGCGGGAGGCATATCTCTATCTGGATATTGAGACGAGCTTCCGGGAAGCAGATTACCGAAAAGTCTGTCTGGACAGAATCAGAACGGCGGCTGTGAAGGAAGAAGCGGATATCCGGGCCTTACACAAGGAAGATTTCGGCTCTGTTTTCAACAGGCTTGCCCTTTCCTTTGAGCTGACGGATGCAGATCTTGAGCAGATTCCGACAGACGAGCGTCTGCGCAGAGTGCAGGCAGGCGAGAGGGATATGGGGCTGATGGAGCTGTATTTCCAGTATGGCCGATACCTTCTGATGTCTTCAAGCAGGAAGGGAAGCCTTCCCGCTAATCTGCAGGGTATCTGGAATGACAAGCTCTATCCTGTGTGGGAGAGTAAGTTCACTATCAATATCAATACAGAGATGAATTACTGGATTGCAGGAAGCGGGAACTTAAGCGAATGCCAGCTCCCTCTCTTTGATTTGCTTGAGCGGGTGAAAGAGAGCGGCAAGGAGACGGCGCAGAAGATGTATGGCTGCAGAGGAAGCGTTGCCCATCACAATACGGATTTGTACGGGGATACGGCACCCCAGGATCACTGCATCACTTCCACTTTCTGGGTGATGGGAGAGGCCTGGCTTGCCACCCATATCTGGGAGCATTATCTGTATACGGGTGATGAGGCGTTCCTGCGTGAACATTTTGATGTGTTGGAGCAGTGTGTGACTTTCTTTTATGATTTCCTGATAGAGGACGAAGAGGGGAATCTGGTGACTTCCCCGTCCATGTCGCCGGAGAATACCTATGAAAGGGCGGATGGAACGTACGGCGTGCTCTGTGAGAGCGCAGTGATGGATACGGAGATTTTAATGGAGCTCTTTTCCTGCTATATCAATGCCTGCAGGGTGCTTGCGCTTGACGAAGAGAAAGCCAGGAAAGCGGCCTGCGTGATGGAGCGCTTCCCAAAGCTGAAAATCGGCAGACACGGACAGCTTATGGAGTGGATGGAGGATTATGCAGAACCGGAACCGGGACATCGGCATATTTCCCATGTATATGGCGTGTATCCGGGAAGTTCTATTTCCTATGAGAGGACAGGCGGACTGATGGATGCGGCGAAAGTGACGCTTGAGAGGCGTCTGGCAAACGGCGGCGGTCATACTGGCTGGTCGCGGGCATGGATCATTGGCTTATGGGCGCATTTCAGAGAAGGAAGGAAAGCGTACGAGAACCTGCAGGCGATCCTTACCATGGGCACCTATCCCAATCTGATGGATAATCATCCGCTTGGCGAGCATGATTATGTATTCCAGATAGACGGTAATCTCGGCGCATCGGCGGCTGTCCTTGAGATGCTTGCCTACAGCAGGCCGGACAGACTGGAACTTCTGCCGGCGGTGACGGCTGAGACGGCGGGCGGACGATTGAGAGGCATGGGACTTCGAAGCGGCGGAACTCTGGATATGGAGTGGAAAGACGGAAAGGTGCTGTGGTACCGCATCGTGCCCGGACGGGATACGGAACTGGTAATTTGTGTAAATGGAAAAACGGAAGAAGTGAAGCTGCAGGACGGGGTGGAATATTGCGGAAAATAAAACAGGATAAAATATTTTGGTATTACCTGCTGACTTATCTTGCGGTACTGTTTATCCCTATGGTGATCTGCTGTTTCTATTATATTTATATGCTGTCCCTGATTGCAGAGGATGATATCAGGGCAAAAGAGAGTGAACTTTCCCATGCCGTTGTGCTGGTGGACAATGTGCTGGACGAGTTCGAGTATCTGGGAGACTCTATCGCTGCTAATTCTTACGTTAATGGATTCAGCAGGAGAACGAATGTATTCGACTATCCCAATACCTATCGGGTGTATGAACTGCGGGCTTCCCTGCCGGATTTGTACCAGATGAATCAGTCGATTTTTTCATATTTCATCTTTTTTGACCAGAGTGAAATGGTTATTGGTAAAAATGCGGCGTATACTTATGAAGAATTTTATAACCTGTATATGCATGCGGACAAATATGCAGGCTTTGAAGATTGGTATACGCATATGAAAGAGGAGAAAGTTCTCTATGGGCTTTCTCCTATAGAAAAGTATTACTATACAAAAGATGAAAAGGATATATATTTGAAGCTTTGCTATTATGAGAGACCGCTTATGTCGACGAGTGCAGAATCCAGCAGCAGGATTCAGATATATATGGAAGAGTCCGCGCTGGAAGAGATGCTGCCTGTGCCTGTGGAAGGCGGGATTCGCTTTATGGAGGATATGAGCGGGCAGCTGCTTTATTTCCGGCAGGATATCTCAGAGGAGCCATGGCAGCAGGAGAGAATCCTGGAACTGAGGCAGCAGATACAGGAAGAAAAGAAGGGAGACCGTCTGAAAATCCGATTTGGCGGAGAAGAATATGAGGTTGTAAAGTATGTTTCCAGCCGTTCAGGGCTTACATATTACGAATTGCTGCCGCAGGACGTGGTAATGAAAAGAGTATTTTCCACCTTGTTGGTATCCGGTGTATTTATTCTGGCGGGAGCAGTGACAGGCATACTGCTCAGCTATTATATGTCAATGCGAAGCGTCACTCCGATCAATGATATACTGCGCCAGGTATCCAGGAGTACGGAACATTTTGAAGGACATCAGTCGGTATTTTCCAGTTTAAAGACGACGTTTAATTACCTTGCGGCTACTAATACCAAGCTCGCGGATGCGATTGAGAGCCAGCGCCCTTATCTGCGGAATGCATTTATGAACCGTCTCATTTATGGAGATTTCAAGGCGGATGGAGAAGCAGAGAAAATTGCGGAGCACGTGGGTTTTGAATGGAGAGACAGGGTGTTCGGTGTTGTATTGTTCCGATTTCATTTGTTTCCCGGGGATGTAAGGGAAGAAGATATGAAATTAATGTGCTCCTGCATCCTGTCCCTGATGGAAGTGATCGAAAAGGAGGTCCCGGACAGCCTGTATACCAGTTTGGGCGAAGAACAAGTGGTACTGCTTCTGGGTATTGCAAAAGAACGGGAAAGTTTGTTCCAGGAGGAAGTGGAAGAGATTATCCTGCGTATCAGGGAGAATATCTCATTCAGTATTGCAGAGAAACTTTTTGCCTATGGCGGCAATCGGGTAGAGACGCTGGAGCAGGTTTATGAATCCTATCAGAACGCGTCCTATATGATTTTTGATGAAAATGACCAGATCGAGAATCCGATTATCTGGTATCGTGAGTCTGCCGGGGATGTACTGAAGTATCCGCCGCAGGATTTGCAGGTGAGGCTGGGACATTTTGTGATGGCGGGAGACGGCAGGGGACTGCATGACGCGCTGGAAGAGATTATGAAGAAATATATCATAGAAAACAATCTTCCTGTGTATCTGCAGCAGATGCTGCTGAGTGAACTGCAGTCTGTGATTTTCCGTATCATAGGGCGTATAGGGATGGGGGAAGAGGATTACAGGAACTATTATGCGAAGCTGGAGGAGAACCACAATGCGCCTCTGATTACACAGTTTATAAGTACCCTGAATCTTTACAGGCAGGTATGCGAATATGTGGACAGACAGATGCATCGGGGCATGTTTGATATGAATTCCTCTGCGGTGACGGCATATATTGATACTCATTTCGGAGATCCGGAATTATGTCTGGCTTCCGTGGCGGCGCATTTCAAATTAAGTGAAGGGTATTTGTCCCAAATGTTCAAGAAAACTTACGGAACGAATTTCTCCACATATGTGGAAACGGTTCGGGTGGACAAGGCGAAAGATTTTCTGATGAATACGAATTTGCCTGTCAGTGAGATTTCGGAACTGGTGGGTTACCTTGCACAAAATACTTTTGGCAGAGCCTTCAAGAGAGTGACGGGGCTCAGCCCTTCGGAATATCGAAAAAAGAAGCGTGTATCTACTTAAGAAAGCCCGTATTTACGGGCTTTCTTAATTTTTGCATGGTAGTACTGGGAGAATTGTAGAATGATTTTTTGAAGAAAAAATGATAATGTGGTTTCAGCAAAACAAGAGAAGGAGGTACGAAGTGAAAACGAAAGTAAAGACTCGGCAGCCTGGAAAGCGCGGAACCTTTGGCCATTACTTTAAAGCTCATTGGCAGTTGTATATGATGGTTGCTTTCCCGGTGATTATGTTGGCAGTGTTCTCCTATGCACCCATGTACGGTATTCTGCTGGCATTCAAAAATTATCGGATTGTGGACGGTATCTGGGGAAGTCCCTGGGCGGCACATTTCGGAATGGACAATTTTGTACGGTTTTTTAATAACTATAATTTTATGGAGAGTTTGAGAAATACGTTGGTGATTTCTCTCTACACTCTGGTCGTGAATACTCCCTGCGCCATCATTCTGGCCTTATCGTTGAATTATGTCAGAAAGGTGAAGTTTAAGAAGTTTGTACAGATGGTAACATATTTACCATATTTCATATCCACCATTGTATTTGTGGGGATTTTGAATGCGATATTTGATACCCGTGTAGGGGCTGTCGGAAGTTTCTTTTATGACAAAATGGGGATGAATATTCTCGGTACACCGCAGCTTTTTTCTTCTGTATATGTATGGAGCGGTGTGTGGCAGACGGTCGGTTACGGTTCAATCATTTATATTGCGGCGCTTGCAGGTGTGGATATGGAGCAGCATGAAGCGGCGATTATTGACGGCGCGACTCTGCTTCAGAGAATCCGCTATGTGGATTTGCCCGCGATTATGCCCACGGCAGTGATTATGCTGATTCTGGAGATCGGACGAATCCTGAACATGGGTTATGAGAAGATTCTTGCGATGCAGAATCAGAACAATCTCTCTGTGTCGGAAGTTATCCCGACCTATGCGTTTAAGGTATCTTTGGTATCCTCCTTCCCGGATTATTCCTATGCCACGGCTATCGGTTTGTTCCAGTCAATGGTCGGACTGATACTCATCCTTCTGTCCAATAAGATTGCGAAGAAGCTGACCGGCGACGGATTCATTTAAGGAGGCAGGGAAAATGAAAAACAAGAAGATTACACAGGATAAGGTAGTTTATTTTGTTAATTACATATTACTGGCCTTATTTTCGATTGCTGTACTGTATCCGTTGATTTACGTAGTCAGCTGTTCCTTCAGTTCCGGAGAAGCATTGATGTCAGGACGAGTGAAATTTTTGCCGGTAGAACCGACTTTGCTCAGCTATAAGACGGTATTCAAATATGATGCTATTTGGACAGGTTATTTGAATTCCATTGTATATACCTTTGTGGGAACTATTATCAGTATCGTACTTACGCTTTTTGCGGCATATCCGCTTTCCAGAAGTGATTTCCGCGGCGGCAGTATACTGATGAAGCTGTTTCTGTTTACCATGATGTTTAATGGCGGTCTGGTCCCTACTTATTTGCTGGTCCGCAATCTTGGCATGGTTGATACGATCTGGGCGGTAGTGCTGCCTACGGCGGTGAATGCTTACAATATCATAGTGGCGAGAACCTTCTTCCATCAGACGATTTCCAAAGAACTGCAGGAGGCGGCGGAGCTGGACGGATGTTCTGATTTCAAGTTTTTCACAAAGATTGCTATTCCGCTGTCCATGCCCATTATTGCAGTGCTTTGTCTGTGGGTGGCGGTTGCGCTTTGGAACGGATACTTCAATCCTTTGATTTATATCAACTCCCAGGAGAAATATCCGCTGCAGCTGGTTCTTCGAAGAATCCTGCTGATGTCCCAGGTGGATTTCGGTAATTCCGCAGTGGATCCGAAGGTGGTAATGGAGAATCAGTTCTTAAGCCAGATGTTAAGATACGGAACGATTATCATCAGCAGTCTGCCTTTGATGATTATCTATCCTTTTGTACAGAAGTATTTTGTAAAGGGTGTCATGATTGGTTCTGTAAAGGGTTAAGAGGAATTGTAAATTTATATATCAATCGGGGAGACCCGTTGTTTATAAAAATTTTAAGGAGGAAAAAACATGAAAAAGAAAACATTATGGGGAAAGAAACTGCTTTCAACGGCAGCCGTACTGGCGCTCGGCGTTTCTCTCCTGGCAGGCTGCGGCAGCACGGATACTCCTGCAGCAACGGGAGGGACAACGGATAGCGGAAAAGCTGCAAGCGGCGATCCCTTCGCATTCGAACGCGTAAGCGATGTTATCTTCCCTCTGGAAGAGAAGCTGACAATTGACGTATTCGTTTATGCATCCCTGACAGGCGGCGGAACTTATCAGAACAATTACGTAACCGACTGGATTGAGGAAAAGACCAATATTCATTTGAATTTCGTATATGATGTAGACGGCGATGATGCAAAGACGAAGCTGAATCTTGTAATGACTGACCCCAAAAATCTGCCGGATCTGTTCCTGGCAACCGGTTGGACTAAGACCGAGCTTCAGGACTACGGCCGGCAGGGCTTAATCATTCCTATGAATGACCTGCTGGAAGACGCTCCCAACTGGAACGCAATGAATGAAGAGAGCCCCATGAGAAGGGCAGACCTCGTTATGTCAGATGGCAATATCTATACTTACGGCGATAACAATGAGTGTTTCCATTGCCGTTATCAGAACAGAATGTACATCTATATGCCTTGGGTAGAAGCATTGAACGACGGCCATATTCCTGAGACTACGGATGAACTGTATGAGTACCTGAAGAAGGTGAAAAACGAAGATCCCAACGGCAACGGCCTTGCGGATGAAGTTCCCATGAGCGGTTTCATTGGCGGCTGGGCTTCTGATCCTACGGTATGGATGATTAACTCTTTCATACAGTGTAATAACCCTCTGAGCAATACCAACCCTACTGTCGCTGCAGGTCTTGTGGTAAACGATGGTAAGATTGAGTATTCTGTAATGAAGGATGAGTACAGAGAAGCACTTCGTTACATCAATAAGCTGTATTCCGAAGGACTTCTGGATCCTCAGACCTTTACACAGGACAATACACAGTTCGCTGCAACACTGAAGAACGAGACGCCTCTGGTAGCTGTTTACCCTGCAGGCGGCCCTCAGACCGATGATGAGTTCTGGGCAAATAAGGATGGTGAGTGGCAGAACTGGGAAGTATTCGCACCTGTAGAAGGCCCTGACGGTGTAAGGCTTTGTACAAAAGGTCTTGACAACTACTTCGGCATGGGTATCGGAAGTATTTCCTCTACCTGTGAATATCCTGTAATCGTAACCGCACTTCTGGACTTCCTTGCAAGTGCAGAAGCCAACAATGTACAGTCTTATGGTCCGGAAGGCCTCGGCTGGAACTTTACCAATGAAGGAACCTCCCTTGCAGGCGGAACTCCTACTGTTGAAAAGCTGATTATTCCTGAAGACTATGACTGGCTTGGAAATGGCTATGCAAAGGATTACTCCGGCGAAAACGGCAAGCATTATCGTTGGGCATCTGACGCATCCGTAAGATGGTCCTCTGCAAGAGCACGCGGCGAAGTGAAGGTTCCGGATCCGGATCATGATACCGAGTTCTATCTGCAGAAGGCAGGCGAGCTGTATCAGCCTTACGAGCCTGCACTTGAGACCCTGGTTCCCAACCTGGTATTCGAAGGCTCTGACGCGCAGATTATCAGCGAAGCAACCCTGCAGATCGGCGGTTATGTAAATCAGGCTCTGGTACAGTTTATCACTGGCGATCTTAATATTGATACCCAGTGGGATGAGTATCTGACAACTCTGGAGAAGATGAATGTGCAGCAGTACATCGATACCTATCAGAAGTATTATGATGCTTATATGGCAAATGCAGCAAAATAAAATCAAATAAGCGAGTTCATTTTGGAAATGAGGGTGTCCCCCGGACGCCCTCATTTTTTAAAAAAGAAAGGCAGGGTGTTTTCTATGAATGTACAGAAACATTTTATCAGAAAAGAGGCCGGCTCACGCTGGCTGGACGCAACGCCCATGGGGAACGGATTCCTGGGAGCCATGGTGTACGGACATACTGCCAAGGACAGAATCCAGTTGAATGAGGATTCTCTGTGGCATGGCAAATTCAGGGACAGAATCAATCCCAACGCGAAAGAGCATCTGAAAGAGGTTCAGGAACTGATTCTTGACAGGAAGTTCGAAGAAGCGGAGGAGCTGATGTTCTCTCATATGGTATCCGCTCCTGGCAATATGAGGAATTTCTCACCCCTGGGTGAACTCAACCTTGCGTTAAATACCGCGCTTCCGTTCCAGATGGGATGGCTGCCGGAGTCCGACGGTGAGAATTATGTATCTGATTTGAACATGGAAGAGGGGATTCTTTGCATTTCCCATGAAGACAAGGGAGTACAGTATACAAGGGAAATGTTCGTCAGTAATCCGGACAGAGTACTCTGTATCCGTTTAAAGAGCGATAAGGAGAAAGCAATCCGGCTGGATATGCTGCTCAATCGTGTCCCTTTCACGGATCAGAGGCTGCCTGATGACAGGAGACCGGGAAAATTCGTCAGCGCCGGTGTATGGCCTGTGACCAGATGTGAAAGAATCTATACCGAAAATGGCCATACCCTGATGATGGAGGGGGATGAAAATGGTACAAGATTTGCCTGCGGCCTGACTGTGGTGACGGATGGACGAATTGAGGACTGTTATGCGAAGCTGGTTGCCCATGAAGCGGGCGAGGTCGTAATTTATCTGGCGGCTTCTACGGATAACAGGGAAGAAGATTTCGTCGGCAATGTGAAGTCTTCTCTTGCAGCAGCGCGTGCAAAAGGGCATGCTGATATCAGGGCTGACCATATTGCGGATTTCACCTCTTATATGAAAAGATGTACGCTTGCGCTTCCTGAGGACGAGAAAGCAGGAATGTATTTCCAGTATGCTAGATATATGATGGTATCTGCCGGAAGAGAGGGCGCGACGGCCATGAACCTGCAGGGTATTTGGAATCATGAGTTTTGTCCCAGCTGGGAGAGCAAATATACGACGAATATTAATCTGCAGATGAATTACTGGCCTGCGGAAATCTGTAATCTGTCCACACTCCATGAGCCTCTCTTTGACCTGATTCATACGGTACAGGAAAGAGGACGGGATGTGGCGAAGAGAATGTATGGCTGCAGGGGAACCATGTGCCATCATAATACCGACATCTATGGAGACTGCGGTACGCAGGATATGTATGCGGCGGCGGCATTCTGGCAGATGGGCGGCGCATGGATGGCAATGCATCTGTGGGAGCATTATCTTTTTACCTTAGATGAGGATTTCCTGAGAAAAGAATATCCCGTGATGGAAGAGTTTGCACTCTTCTTCGTGGATTTCCTGATTAAGGATAAGGAAGGGTATCTGGTGACCTGCCCTTCGGTATCTCCGGAGAACAGATTCGTTTTGGAAGACGGTTCCGATACGCCGATCTGCGCAGGACCTACCATGGATAATCAGATCATCAGAGGATTGATGAGTGCTTGTCTGGAGGCAGCGAAGATACTGGGCATTGAAAGTCCTTATAAAGCGGATTTTGAGAGAATCATCAGAGAGCTTCGCCCCAATCAGATTGATTCCATAGGCAGATTGAAGGAATGGGCGTGGGAAGAGAAAGAACTCACTCCGAATATGGTACATACTTCTCATCTGTGGGCAGTATTTCCGGGGGATGAGATTTCCTGGAATAAGGATAAGGAGATCTATGAAGCGGCCAGAAAATCCCTGGACTCCAGAATTGAACACGGCGCGAAAGCGACAGGCTGGGGCGGTGCATGGCATATTGCTTTCTTTGCCAGATTCTTAAACGGAGAAGGTGCACAGACTGCTATTGACAGAATGTTTCATAAGAGCTTGACGGAAAGCTTGCTGAATGCCGGAAACGTATTTCAGATTGACGGTAACCTGGGACTTCTGTCCGGTATGGCGGAATGCCTGCTGCAGAGCCACGCAGGGGTGCATTTCCTGCCTGCGCTTCCTCCTAAGTGGAAGAACGGCGAGGTGAAGGGCCTGCGCGCAAGAGGCGGCCTGGAAGTGGATATGGAATGGAAGAACGGAACGTTGCAGAAAGCAGAAATCCGTGCGGATAAGAGCCGCAGAACGCTGTTTGTCGGTGAGGTACCCGAGCGGATTTCCTGCCAGGATGAAACGCTTTCCTGGGAAAAGGAAGAATTCGGGTATTCTGTGGAGCTGGAAGCAGGGAAAGCATATGAATTTGTGTTTTAGCCGGCGGCAGCTGTAAAATAAAAAGCTTTGGGAGACGGAGTGTATCCTCTTTCGCTGCTGCATATCAGGAATGGATTTACGGCAGGAAAGAGGATATCCGTTTCCTTTATTTCCGGAGGTTCAGAAGGAAAACAGGAGAGAATTGCAATGGAACAGGAACAGAAAATTTTAATTAACAGAAACTGGAAATTCATGCATGGTGATTTTCCGGAGGCGAAAACGCCGGAATATGATGATAGGGAATGGTATGATATCGGGATTCCGCATTCCTTTGGGATTCCGTATTTCATGGAAAAGCAATTTTATATAGGATATGGATGCTACCGCAAATGGCTGCAGATAGAGACTGGTTTTGATACGAAGAAGATGTATCTGGAGTTCCAGGCAAGCTTTCAGGACACGGAAGTCTATGTGAACGGAGAACTTGCGGGCACGCACAGGGGCGGTTATACGGCATTTTTGATAGATATTACTTCATTTGTACGGCCTGGAGCAAATTTGATTTTCGTGCGCGTGAACAACCTGTGGAATCCGAGAATCGCGCCCAGAGGCGGCGAACATGTTTTTAATGGGGGTATTTACAGGGATGTGAGCCTCATCGTGAAGGAGAAAGTGCACGTGGCATGGTACGGTACGCGGGTGACGACGCCGGAGGTGTCAGCAGGAAGGGCGCGTATCGTGGCGGAGACGGAGTTGGAGAATACTTCTTCCGTGCAGGCAGACGGCAGGCTGGAATCCATCCTTCTGTATAAAGGGGAAGAGGCGGGCAGAATGGAAAGCGCGTTTTCCATCGCGCCGGAGAATATAACGACGGTGGTACAGGAACAGTTCCTTGCTGATCCGCAGTTGTGGCATCCGGATACGCCGAATCTGTATACCATGGTCAGCAGGGTATATGTGGACGATGTGCCCGTGGATACTTACGAGACGGAATTTGGTATTCGATATTTTGAATTTACGGCGGATAAGGGCTTTTTCTTAAATGGAAAGCATTATGATATTCACGGCGCGAATGTACATCAAGATCAGGCGGGGTGGTCGGATGCCGTAACGCATACGGCCATTGCGAGAGATATCGCTATGGTGAAGGAATGCGGAATGAACTTCATTCGCGGTTCCCATTATCCCCATCATCCGTATTTTGCGGAAGAATGTGACAGACAGGGAATCCTCTTCTGGTCGGAGAACTGTTTCTGGGGAACCGGAGGTGTGAAAGAAGAGGGGTACTGGACGGCAAGCGGTTATCCTGTGAATGAAGAAGATGAAGAAGAATTTGAGGCAGGCTGTATGCAGACACTCAGTGAGATGATTCGGGTGAACCGCAATCATCCCAGTATCATCGTGTGGAGTATGTGCAATGAACCGTTTTTCTCCGCACTGGAAGTGCTTGATAAGGCACGTGCGCTTGTGAGGAAATTAGTGGAGTACAGTCACGTACTGGATGACTCCCGTCCGGCGGCAGTGGGCGGTGCGCAGAGAGGAGGCTTCGATACTCTGGGTGATATTGCGGGGTATAATGGTGATGGTGCATCCATCTTCCTGAATCCGGGATTCCCGAATTTTGTATCCGAGTATGGAAGCAGTGTGCTTGATCGTCCGGGAGAGTTTATTCACAGATACAGAGACGGTGTGGAAGAGGACTATCCCTGGAGAAGCGGCAAGTGTTTGTGGTGTGCATTCCATCATGGCAGTATTCTGGGAAATATGGGACATATGGGGATGATTGATTATTACAGACTGCCTCTGGATACATGGTATTGGTATCGTGAGAATCTGGCAGGCGTCCCTCGTCCGGAAATACCGAAGAAAGGTGTGCCCCACAGAATTCGTCTGACACCGAGCAGCTTTACTATGAAATGTGACGGTACGGAAGATGTGAAGATAGTGGCGGAGGTGCTGAATGAAGCGGGTGAGAGAATCGACTGTAATCCGCAGATAGAGCTTACAGTAGTTTCCGGACCGGGCAGATTCCCGACTGGTAAAAACTTCATCCTGTCTTCCGGGAAGGAGAATCTGATTCAGGGGCTTGGAGCCATCACGCTTCGCGCTTATGACGGTGGAGAGACGGTGGTGCATGCAGTCTGTGAGGGACTGCTCTGTGACGAAATCAGGATTCAGGTGCTTGGTGAAGAAGCGCCGGAGGGCTGCGCGCGTGTGGAGCTTCAGCCTCCGCCTTATGTGTGTGATGAACCGAAGCGCAGAAGCCTTGACAATATTGCCATCAACCGTCCGGTATTCTGTACAAGCGCAGAGGAAGAGCATCCGGCCCGGAACGTGACAAATGGGGATATGAAGACCTACTGGAGACCGGCAGAGGATGATACGGAACGTATGGTATTGGTGGATCTGGAAGGCACGAAGGAGATTCAGAGCGTGGTGGTTGTCTTCGCGGAAGTGACAAATGCGGATTATGAGATACTGCTGACGGACGACCGGAAAACATACCGCAGCGTCTATGCTTCGGAGAAGGCCAATATTGATAATTTCCTGACGGTTAGTCTGCCGGGAGAGAAGACGAGATATGTCTGCGTGCGATTCTTGGAGCGGGCTGTGGGGGTGTATAAGGTGGAAGTCTTTGCGTAAAAGGTCCTGTTTGGAAATAAGAATTAAGATTTATGAGAGAAAACACCATAATAAGAATTGAATAGGTGGAATAACAGTGTTTTTAATATTGGGGGCAGGAATTATGCAGGGAACGTATGCAGGGTTTCTGCCCGTTTGTATTCGCTGTCTCGGCAATGCTGTATTCTTTTGATTTCAGGTACGCAAAAAAGGCATCTGCCAATGGGAGTACATGGTGGATATGTGCTTCCAGAGATGCTCGGCTGTTTCCCGTTTGATAAACTCCTCTTCATACCGGCTCATGGTCTGTATGAGCTGAAGGCTTTTAGGAATTCACGGGTATGTTTTTTCCCCGAGTCTTCTGTGAGAGTGTAAAAAATCTGTAGCCATGGAAATCAAATTTCTCTGAAAAAAATCAAGGGGAGGTAGTGTGTAATAATATAGTGATACATAATAGGTAGAGGACTTCTCATTTTGAGGGGTCCTTCTGCTATTTTGTGTTATGGTTACGATATTTTAAGGCGAAATGGATGGAAATTAAGAAACCAGCAGTATTCATAAATATTTTTATGAGGTCTGTCGGAGTTATGGTATATAAATAACGTGGAAAAAATAAGTGGAACATATGCTCAAGATTCATTGGAAAATAGTCACCTGCCCAGAAAGGCTCTGTTATGTATACATATAAAAAAGTAAAAATAGGAGTTAATGCTCTAGTCCTAAAACGGACACGAAAAAACAAATTAAATATTATTCTCCAAATACCAATCCCCCAGTGAAAAGGGAAAAGGAAAATCAATTTATTTGTCAGGCGAATGGCATAATATAGTAAAGAAAATTGTAAATAGTAAAATGCTAAAAAAGCAATATATCTAATTAGTACATACTTTTTTGGAAGAAAATAAATATAGATAACGGTTAATATATTAAATAGGATAATTATTATTGCGGTAATGATAAATTTTGTTTTTATTTTCATATTCCCTCCGTATGGAATGCTAATTAATTGTTATAGACAGCAAATCCAACTATAAAAGAATGGGTGAGAATTGGGTTATGAAATCTATATACAACTAAGACTCTTCTCATTATTTGACTGATGATATAATTAGTATTTATCTTTTATTCTTGCATATTAACAATCCCTCAAAAAAAAAATAAAGTAAATATATCTATATTAATTATATTGCTTAGCAAAAGATTATGAAATAAAAATTTACTTTCGCCGTTTTTTATTATCTATATATATAAAAGCGAAGGAGGTCCTATTATGGAAAATGCACTTATTGAAGCAGCTATGTCACAAGGAATCTGGGGCGTTCTTTTTGTCGCCTTATTTCTTTACACAATTAAAAATAATGAAAAAACGGTTAAGAGACAGGAAGAGCGAGAGGAGAAATATCAGTGTATGATTACAAACTTAACTGATAAATTTTCTGTTATTACGAAGATAGAAGAGGATACAGAGATTATTATTGAAAAACTGAAGGATATGAAATCGGGTAAAATGTAACACAACCGTAGTTTGATATAATGTGCATTTAGTAATATAATTAAGAATATCTATTTACATTATTCGACTATTTATCTCCTTGCCTATAAGGGGGGGAGACTCTTGATGAGTGCCATAAACCCATGATTTTACTGAGTTTTATTACTTGATTTATATAAATTTTCTCTCCACAAGTGGTAAAATATAGGTAACCACACCAACATATCCCAAAGCCTGCGGAGGAGAAAATTTATGGCTGCTAAATACCATCAGATTGCTTTATGTGACATTTTTTCAGACTGCCAAAACAAGCTCATTGACGATTCCCCCTCATTCTTTACCCTTCTTTCAGACCACTTTGATCTCACTGAATTTATTCCCCATGAGTTCTATTCGGCTTTTTATTGTTCTCTTGGACGAAATCGGATGTATCCTCTTCATGGTTTCCTTACTGCCTTTATCCTTCAGAAAATCTTTTCCATCCCTTCTGGTTCCCTGCTTCTGCTGTTGTTACATTTTTGCAGGGAACTGCGGGATTTCTGTGGCTTCTCGAAAGTTCCTGATGCCTCCCTTGCTCAGATGCTTACCTTTGATACCTCTGGAATTGAACTCTATGTTACCGAGAATAATCCAAAAACTTTACATTCTCTAATTAAAAAACGGAAAGCTTATTACAAAGACATGCCTGATGTTAATCCTTATAAAATGGCCTACGGGCTAATGCCTTCACAAGCTGCCTCCTGCCCGGACGCTAAGCAAATCTATATCAATGGACATTTCTGTTACGCTGATAAATTCGCCATCCTCACCAATGGATCGGGCATTGTCAGACACATCGCCTTTATTGATGACGAAGTCTTTAAGTCCTCCCATCCTGACCTTCCCGTTGGGAAAAAAACAGATTCCCCTGAGGAAGACAAGTCTGTCGGCGATGCTTCCTCCCTCACTCCTGTCTTAAAGGACTTCTTTGCCCTGCATCCTGATTTCCATCCGGATACCTTCCTTGGTGACTCTGCTTTTGACTCTGCTGATCTCTATGGAACCTTGATGAATGATTTCCATTTTTCAAAAGCCCTGATCCCATACAATCCAAGGAATGAAAGTACGCTAAAAGAAGTTGGCTATAACGCTTACGGGTATCCCACTTGTCCCAATGATTTCTCCCTGGACATGAAATACTGCGGTGTCACCAAAGAAAAAGGACGTACAGACCGTATCAAGTGGCTCTGTCCTAAAATGCACTTCCACAAAGGATGGATTTGCGATTGTGAAGTCCCTTGCAGTACCGCTAAAAACGGAAGAGCCACTTATACTTATGAAAATATGGATTTACGTATGTTTCCCGGTATCCAGCGTGACTCCAATGAATGGAATGACACATATAAGATAAGAACTATTGTGGAACGGGCCATCAGCCATTTCAAAATCAATATGTGCACCACCGGAAGGAAGACCAGAAATCACACCACCACCAAAGCGGATGTATTCTTCGCAGGCATTGCCAGCCAGTTGACTGTTATTGTTACATACGCAATGGATTGTCCACAATATATTCGAAGCCTAAAACCTTTAATTGTCTGAAAAAATATTTCATTGTCATATTTCGTATTGGGGCATAGGAAAGTACGCCCAAAATCTGATGATCTATGTCAATTCAGAAACAATTCTGAATATTGACCTGTTTTTTCTCCTTATATAGCGGAGAGTTATCCACACTCAACGCTAAAATCATTTATCAAGTACTTATATAAGAGGGTAAGAAGAATGTATTATGAGATGATTTCAGAATACCAATCAGGAAATGACAGGACACTCATGGAATTAATTGAATATTTTCAGCCTTTACTTAAAAAATATGCATTTATGTTGGGATACCAGGATGCCTATAACAATTTGCTGATGGAATTTATAGAATTTCTGCAAAAAATGCCATTAACCGCACTCAATAGTGCTAATGATGGAACCATAGTAGAATATATAAGGGTTACTGTGGCTAATTTTTATAGAGCGGAAGTAAAAAAAATAATCAAGAAAAAGAATGAAATACTGATGTCTGAATTGAGTGAGAGCCAACAAAGTGTCGTATATAATCAGAATTCCGGATGTGATGATACCTTTCTTTTCGAATATGAATTAGATAAGATTTTGAATGCGGAGGAGAAGGAAATTATATACCTAATTTATGTATTGGAATTTACATCATCTGATATTGCCAAAATGAAAAACAAAACGAGACAAGCTATTAATCAGAAAAAAAAGCGGGCATTAAATAAACTACGTGAATATATTGACAATATTTAGTTATTTTGGCCATGCCTATACATTTTTGACACAGTTCTTATTTTGGACATTTTTCGACTATAATGCATATTAGGTAATGGAAAAAATATAGATGAAAACGCCACTTATAAAGAAAGAACCAATAAAGGTTGAAGATTTGAGGGGATATTCTTTTCGCTAATCAAGAAACATTCTTGTAGTAACTTAAAATATGTAATTGATATTAGTTTTTAATTGTCTACCCTCAGTAATGAGCTTATCCCGTGAAATTCAGGCTTTTAAGCTTTGGATTATCACGGGATAATTTTTTCTTTTTATTCTAACTTATTTCAAGGCAAAAATTTCCTTGTTCCTGTTCAGTAAAGCCTGCTGTTTTCTTCTATAGTGCTCCTGTTTGAGGCAGCCTGTTTCCCAGCAGCCTCGTAGAATGATAAGAGAGACTGGTTTCCTGATTGTATTTTGAGACTGGATCAAAACAGTTGAAGGCTTATCCGCATGACAGTTAAAAGAATCTGTGATAAGATAAAGCATGATTTTGGGACTGCGGCAGCTGCGCAGCTTCTCCTGGGCGCTGCTACCACCTCTTTATCGATAATTATTATGCGGCGGGACGCCAGCTACACCGTAAAAGGTCAGTGAACCGCAACACCACGTTCAGGGCGGGCGAGGATTTCGATTGTTATCGGGAAAAGCTGACCGGTATTTCACCTGCTACCATCAGCATGCTGATGGATCTGCAGATCGAAACAAAGAAGGACATAGCCGCATTACTCTTAAAATATACCAAATGGGCGCGGCTTCTATGGAGGATGGGACGGTTCATGTGGAATCAGGAGCTTCCCGGCCTGCGTCCTGTCTTGATTTTCCTGGAGATGGGGATTACGGCGGTTATGCTCAATAACAGCGAATGGTTGAATAGGTAGATTCAGACAGGGGGTATTTGTCCAAAAAATAGCTGTAAAAAGAATTTTTGGGATTGCTCAACGGTATTGCGGCACTGGGAATAACTATGAGCGGTATCGTTGCCCTTATCGGGATTTTAAATCTTATCAATTCCACCATAACAGGGATATTTTCCAGGAAACAGGAATTTGCTGTCCTATGCAGCATTGGAATGCCCCGGAACAGTTGATAAAAATGCGCTTAGAGGAAGTAATATATTATCTCCTGATAGCTTCAGACATCAATATAGTTATAGAAAGTGCAATATCATGGGCCTTCGTGTTCATGCTTCCGGTATTTGCAGTTATTGGCTGCGTGGTACCTATTGCGGCATTAACCTATGCCGGCAGAGAAAGTATTGTGGAACGTTTGAGGGAGATTCAGACTTAAATGGGTCATAAAAGCTTCAGAATTAAACTAATGCCATGGAGGAATGAGACTTTCGAGCCTCCCTAAAAGATGTTATTATTAAGCCAGCGTGATGCAGCTTCCAGTTTATTAGGAAGTTGGACTGGAAAATAAATCGGAAGGGGCAGAGGAGAAAATGGCAAAGATAGTGATAACAAATATGATAATGTTGGAAGTTGGAGAAAAGCTATTAGTGATAGACAGAGTAAAACGATTTAAAGGAATTGCTTTCCCGGGAGGAAAGACGGAATCTGGTGAGAGTATATACGATTCTGCAATTCGTGAATTTAGAGAAGAAACAGGTCTTTTACTTTCGGATCTACTATGCAAGGGATTTTATTATTGGGAAGGTGAAGATGATTATAAATATTTTGTGTACTTATACAAAGCAAAAGAATATGATGGCATTTTGAAAACAGCTACCGACGAAGGAAAGGTTTTTTGGCTTGAAAAAGATATGTTAAAAAATTATACCCTGGCACCACACATGGAGGAATATTTACAAGTGTTTGAAAATGATTACTCAGAATGTTTTTGTACATATAAAGATGGCTATATTCCTCATTATAGATGATTCGTTTAGTAAGGAATCTAAGAAAACGGATGTATCGGTTTGTCAGAGAGATGTGGTAAATAAGAAGGATACGTGGGCCCTTTCGACTGTTTTGGTGACAGTGGAAAGGGCTCTTTCTGTATTTGGTTGGGTATCAGCAGCTTTAAAATAATGGTTTTGTTCATTTCTATATGCTATACTATTAAAAAAACAGAGCGAAAAAATATAATTTGAAAAGGAGAATAGGTATGTATGGCTTACGTTCTATTTTTATTGCCATATCAATAGGGATAATAATTGGTGTCATATTCGGTGGTCTGAAATCTATATTTCGCAGGAAAGCGCCATCTCAAAAGCAGATAGAGTTTGTACGGAAATTAGTAAATAAATTTGCAGCTATATTAAAATACAGTACTATCAGCCTGCTTGTGATAGGATTATTTTGGTGTATTTACTTTCTTCTTTTAGGTATAATAGTTCCTGCGCAAACAGAATATGCAGCAAATATGTCAGAACTAATAGTTTCCGTTTTAACCGTAATATCTATTATATTTGCCTTTGTTGAGTTTGTAAGACGAAAAGATGAAAAGTAAATTCCGGTTCTTAAGCCCGGATAAATTAAAATGGAGGAAGAAAAGATGAATAAAGATGCTGTTACACTGTCAATGGCTGAACGAAGGACAGAAGGCTTATTATGGGTTGATACTGGTGAAAATATGAATCAACAGATATATGCCCGGGGGCTTTGTCAGGATTTTAACAGGACAAGAGCGGACGAAACAGAAAAAAGAGAAAGAATTTTAAAAGATTTGTTCGCTTTTTGTGGGGAAAGTGTGTGGATTGAGCCTCCACTTACACTTGCGATGGGTAAAACGGTTTCGATCGGGAACGGGACTTATATTAATTCCAATCTTACTTTAGTTGATGATTACGAGATTGTCATAGGGGAAAGGGTTCTTATTGCGCCTAATGTTACAATGAGCACCACAAATCATCCAATGCACTATAAGGCACGCAGCCGCGGGGAAATGTACTGCAAAAAGGTGGTAATTGAGGATGACGTTTGGATTGGAAGCAATGTTGTTATCTGTGCCGGTGTGACTGTCGGTAAAGGTTCAGTAATTGGCGCCGGAAGTGTTGTAACAAGAGACATTCCCTCAATGTGCTTTGCCGCAGGCAGCCCCTGCAAAGTAATTCGGGAAATTACCGATGATGATTTGAAAGAATTTGAGCCGATTCCTGAATAAATAAAAAAGGGATGCTGCTTGCCGGAGGATGCGGAGGTACGAATGAGAAACCGCAGATCGCCAAAACAGACCACCTTAGAGAAGCCTATGTTTTCGGGAAAAATATTTACAGATAATGTAAATAAGTAGCTGTTCCCTTGTATTATGGCGGCGAAGATGAAGTGGATAAAATAGAGCACGCAGAGCATTTGTAAGGGAGATAAGCAAAATGTATAAAGGTATTGTTCAGCTGGTAATCGGTTTAATGATGATTGTAACACTCCTTGTTGGGTATCTGCCAATACCGGAGTATTTGGTAGAACTCACTTGTGTATCCAATATGCTCGGCGGAGTACTTTTGACGATAGACGGAATCTTAAGTATATGCAGGAAAAAGAATTTATCTTCCAATTTGTATCGGGCAGTCTGCGTGTGTATTTTAACCGTATTTTTAATATGCCTTGGAAGCCTGACCGGATTCTTTCATTTTAATTTTAAGGGAGCATTTTTCTTTTTGCATGTTATTAATCCCATTGCTTTCGTTGGGTGCTATCTGCTGTTTTGCAATGATGCTGAAAGGTGCATCGTATCAGCGGCTAATTTTATAACACCGGTACTTATGCTTGTTTATCTGCTGTTTGATTATATTCGCTGCCAGTTTACGGGTAAATTTGTATATGGTTTTGCAGAGCCTGATGTATTGACATTTCCTTATGCAGTTCTTATAGGGATTGCAGTATATATTATAATGATGCTGTTTTCTGTTTGTCTTTTAAAAGTTAATAAAGTAATACATAGATGATGGAAATTGGTGTTTGATAACTTTGATATCCGGTGATGTTTAAGCAATAAAGGCGGGATGTTTCGACCTGTCAGAGCGGTGGAGTTTTGCCGGGAGATCAGCTGGATATATGAATAACGTGAGGAAAGAAAATACAATGACAGTGAAATTTTCAGAAAACAGGAATAAGCTGATAGAAACGGAACGCCTTATCATTAGAGAAATGGTGCAGTCCGATTTTGATGCTTTGTGCAAAATATTATGTGATGAGGAAGTCATGTGCACCGCTTATGGAAGTGCATTCAGCCCGGAAGAAGCACAGAATTGGCTTAACAGACAACTTAAAAGATATGCAGAGTATGGTTTTGGACTTTGGGCTGTTGTCTTAAAAGAAACAAATGAAATGATTGGTCAGTGTGGGCTGACATTACAAGGCTGGAGAGATAAAGAAATGTTGGAAATAGGATATTTGTTTCAAAAAGCGTATTGGCACAAAGGCTATGCAGCAGAAGCGGCAATTGCCTGTAAAGAATACGCTTTCAATGTTCTTAATGCAAGTACCGTTTATTCTATTGTCAGGGATACAAATACAGCGTCTCAAAAGGTTGCTGTTCGAAACGGTATGAAGATTATTGATAAGGATACTAAGAATTTCAGGTATATAGATATGGATTTTTTCCTGTATTCTGCAGAGCGGACAAATGAGGCTCAGATATAGTGAAAGACAATGACAACACTTAATTGGATGGGGGAGAGGATGATAACAGGATTTTATTGTACAAATGTTTTTTCGGAACACGCGAAAGAGCTTATAGATTTTTATAGAGAGGTATTAGAAATACCCGTTATTAAGACCGATGCAGACGATTCAAACGGGGTTTATTTTGGCTTTATAGAAAATGCCCCCACTCTTTGTATATGGGATTGTAAAGTATTTGATGCGCAGCCGACGGGATATCAATCCTTTGTTTTTCAAACAGATAATCTTGAATTAACGATGGAATCTCTGAAGAAAAAAGGGGTGGCTCTGTCTGAAGCCGTTAGATATGATTGGGGAACTTATGAAGTTCGATTAAACGATATGGATGGAAACGAGATAGTAATAATGGAAATTGTACAAGATTTCAATGGTATTAAGAATTGAAAAGCAGTCATTCGGAAAGGTGATAATTTGAAAAAAATAGTAGTTATCCTTTTGTCAGCTCTGGCCTGCTGCACTATGTTTATAGGCTGCAGTAACTCATCAGCTAATCAGGAGCAGCACTTATCTGTCTATTCTTTCAGCGGAGAAGATGAACAGTTCGCAATCTCGAATGGAGTCATTGTTTTGAATTCCACGGAGGAAACATTTTATGGCGGCGATTTGAAAGAAAAGCAGGATAAATTATCAGATATTGCTGCGTATACCAAAACCTTCTATGTCATGTCCGGCAATGAAAAAAAGATTTTGATGTCTTTTGTTGTAGAGGATATGACAGGTGGAACTGTAAATATTTCCGGTGATACAGGAAAGATATCCGGGGATATTATGACAAAGATAGGAACCGATGAATTGCAGAATAATCTTTTCTTTGAGTTAAAAACTACTGATTTGAATGGCGAAGAAAATGAGTTTCAGCTGCAGTTAACCGTGACGGAAGTTACAGAAAAGGCAGATAACTAGCTTACAGTTTATCGGTAAGAAGAATTAGAAGCTGAAAGGGTATTGAGATGAAAAAGAAAACTATAATAATATGGATTATCATTATAGCAGCTGCAGTAATAGGTATTTACCTGCTAACCCGTCCAACTGTTTTAGGTAATATGAAGAACAGCTATACAGAACAAATTACTACAGCTTCTGATATTTCATTTTCAGGAGAAGAAGGAGAAAGAATAAAGTTTTCATTTAGATCCAATATTGTAAATGGAGAATTAAATATGGTCTTGTATGATTCGGCTGGAAATGCAGTATATACGCTGGATGAGGCAAAGGCACTGGAAACTTTTTATACCCTGGATAGTTCGGGAATATATACTTTAGCAGCGGAGTGTAAGGATTTTATCGGAGAATACAAAATTAAGGTTTATAAGGCAGATTGAGTTGTCTTTGGGGATGAAAACTGCCGTCTGCTTTGTTACAAAAAATAGAATTTGGAAGGAACTTCAGGCATGGAATATACTTTTTATGATGATCCTGATACAGCAGTGATTATCTGTTGTCACATAACGGAAAATAAAGCTCCCATTCTGTATGTATCACATGATGAAGATGACGGAATGTGGCAATTCCTATGCGGAAAAGAGCATGAAATAGATGAAGCAAGGTTAGTATCTTTAAAATGGGTTTTTGACTTGGATCAATCTGTCAGTACTTTAAAAGATATGCCTTGTGGCTGTTACGCAGAAAGAAAAACTCAAAATGATGATTGGGTTATTAGAAAACGGTAAAACCAACTTTATTAAGAATGAGAATGAACGACATATAAGTGTCTGTTGGTGCTTTAAGAATTATGGAAATGGAGGAAATACATGGAGTGGAATCATATTCAAATTCCTAACGGTGATACCAACCTGTTTTGTAATTGCTATGTTACCGGAAAATCGGCGATGAATATTATTGTAACACATACTCCTATCTGTACGACATTGGATGTACAGTCCGCGTATGCTCCGCTCACGAAGTATGAGGTCAATATATTCGCGTTTGACTTTTCAGGAACGGGAAAAAGCGGCGGAGACGAAAAGAAGTTTTCCGTTCATTCAATTGTGAGTGATTTAGATAAGCTCGTTGATTATATAGAAGAACATTATTCTTCGAATATCCATTTATTTGGGGATACGGGTATCGGCGGTATGTTCGCACAATGTTACATCTGTTCCACTGACAGAATAAAAAGTTTCGCCCAATTTGCCTGCGTGGATTATAAAAATACTGCTGGTATGGGATATCCATATTTTGCTGTGAAAATGATGAGTTGGCTCTTTAGCCGACTGCCTAATTTTCATCTAACCATAAAACCGCCCAAATATAATGGATATAACTGTGAGCAGGACAATGGATTTTATGAGATGCTGATAAAACGAAATCCGTACATATTTAAGAGCAGTACGAAAGTAATGAATGCTGTATTTGAATGTCTTATTTCTCCTGATAGTCCCATTCAAAATAGCATCACTATTCCAACACTGGTATTTAAGACGCTGCATGATCGGTATTTTTCCAAAGAGTATTTTGACAGTTACTTTTCATCTTTAAACTGTAAAAAAAAGTTGATAGAAATAAACGATGTACACAATAGCTATTATTTACGCTGTGATGAATTTTGCGAAGCCGCATATAACTGGTTCTCTGAAAACCAAGAAATTACGGTTTCAAAGCACAGTCTGTCGGACTGAAAATAGGAATTTCTAGAGGAAAATAAAGTGAGTAATATGGTTTATTTTAGGAAATTCACCGAATTTCCAAGAGGAACTATGTATGATATTTTAAACGATGCGTATTCTTATGATCCGAGAAATAAGATAATATGGGATGAGAACTGGCAGGAGTCAGATAATTTTTTCTATGACAATCCACATATAGCAGATAAATACGGATTAGTAACTTGTATAGAAGATTTTCCCATTGGTTTTGTTACATGGGATCCTCGACACAGGCCAGAATATGTTGAGATAGGTCATAATGGGATTAGAGAAAAGTTTAAAGGAAAAGGCTATGGACACATGCAGTTAACAGAGGCTGTTCGGAGAATTAAAGAATACGATGGTCTTCAAAGAATAATAGTGTGTACGAATAGCAATTTAGTTGCTCCTAAGAACTATGAAAGCGTTGGATTTAAATTATATAACAGAAAAGAGAATAATACAGAAAGTGCATATACAGGAGCTTATTTGTATTATAGTATGAATCTTTAGTTTGTTGTAAGAAATAAATTTCAATTTGTTGAGCCGATACTGTTTTCGGGGGAATATGGCTCCAAATGTTGTGGGAAATGCGTGAATTGCCTGGGCTGGTTTGAAAAAGTGGATGTGACGGAGATAGGCGGGGGTCATGAAATTCATTCCAATTACACCATTTTATGCGGAATGTGGGGGAATTTCATTTTTAAGTAAGACAATGATTTCAAAAAAGAATATTGTGAAAGATTTGAATCAATATGAAATTTTTCTTAGATATAGATACTGCAGGGGATATTATAAAAATCTTAGTTGAAGTATAGGAAACTATGTACAATTTACGAATTAATGAAGAAAGTTGCTTATCACTTTGAATTTTTTATGCTATACTTTAATTTATAGAAAAGATTGTTATTGTATAAGTATAACCAAATTCGAAGTAATATGTTAATTTGATGTTGGTATGAATAGAGTTTTCAAGGGTTAAGGGCACTGATTCAATTGGGAAAAAGGGAGCGATTTATGTTGGTGCGAATAGGAAGCGTACATGAAAGTCCCGGGAGATTCGCACCAGAAAAAGAGTTGTTATAATGGTGAATAGATTGAAAGTGTTTTAAATAAAGATTATATGAGAGAAAAAATAAAATAATTATACAAATTAAGTTTGTGTAATGAGATTACTTTTAGTTATATTTGCTGTCGAAGCCCTTGTGGCTTCGTGGATTGAAATTCTTGATAAGAAAATGTACTATCACTTCTATGATGTCGAAGCCCTTGTGGCTTCGTGGATTGAAATATCCAGGCTGGCGGCGGTGTTCCCCTCGGTTAAAAGGTCGAAGCCCACGTGGCTTCGTGGATTGAAATCAACATGGACTTGGGCGGCAATGTAGATTTTCTAGGTCGAAGCTTAAGCGGCTTTGTGGATTGAAATAAGTTCGCCCCTGGAGAAATCCAGGGATTTTTTTGTATAAGCCCTGCGGTATTGTGAGTAGAAAACAAAATTCAAAATATTGTGAAAAAGTCATTGTTTTGTGAAAGAATGCTTATCAAAGGATAATGAGCTATAATTTAAAAGAATATTTTAAGAATGTAAAAGAGTGAAAGTTCAAAATTAACAAAACTATCAGAAAATCAATAATAGAAGAATTATTGATTTTCTGATATATTGAAACAAATGAATGTATTTATATTTGTTTAATGCAGATGAAACAATAAAATATCATAAAAGTAAGCCAACTGAATGATAGAAAGGATTTGAAACACAGGTTAAATATTATGAAATGGGAGATTGTCTGTGTTTTGCCCTTTTTTGTAGTGGTTGAAACATATGCTAATTCGTAATATCAAAAGGACAGAATTAGTAATCAGGCTGCTTACAAGGGACTAAGTGATGGAGATTGTGAAAGCATATGAGTTATGGAGGTGCAGTAAATGTACTTAAAAGGAATTATAAAAGATGCTAAAGAGTTAGAATTCGTTATATTTTGCATCGAAAGTATCGCTTCTGAACTTGGCGCAGACGCTGAACAAGTCTATAAGGCTTTGACAGAAAAGAGTGATATTCTTAAGGGGTATATAGTGCCTGAATATGAAATACTGCATACGCAAAGCAAAGAATATATCGTAAATGATATTATAGAATTGATGAAAGAAAAGGGGGTGGAAGTTTGATTATTTATCATGGCTCTTATATGGAGATTGTCCGCCCGGATTTAAAGCACTCCAGGCCCAATGTGGACTTTGGACTTGGTTTTTATACAACTCCGATTTATGATCAGGCTGTAAAATGGTGTGGAAAGTTCATGCGCCGCGGTAAAAATGGCATTGTGTCACGTTATGAATTTAATGAGACAGCATATGATGATCTAAAAGTATTAAAATTTAATTCTTATTCCGAAGAATGGTTGGATTTTATCTTGACCTGCCGCAGCGGGAAAGATACATCTGATTATGATATTGTGATGGGCGGCGTGGCGAATGATAAGGTATTTAATACGGTTGAACTATATTTTGATGGACTGATTGATAAATCGGAAGCTATTAACCGACTCCGTTATGAAAAACCTAATATGCAGATTTGCCTTCGTACAGAAAATGCCATAGAGAATTACCTGCATTTTGAAGGGAGTGAACAGATATGACTGCGAATCCTATTTTGCTTCAGAAAAAATATGCCCGTGTGATAGAATGTTTTGCCTCGAATATGAGTATTTCCTTAGATGATGCTTTAGCTTTCTTTTATCACTCAGAGGTCTATCGGCTTATCAGTGAGGGTGTTTCCGATATGCATTGTATGAGTGATGAATATTTGGCGGAGGAATTAAAAGTGGAATATAATACAAATAAATTAAATGAATAAATTTAAGTATATATTTTCTTAAAATAGAATATCAAAACAAACAAATAAGAAGACATCCTATCCCCAATATATAGTCTAATTAAAATTGCAATTTATCAAGGGAGGTACAGCCATGGCATTAAAAGAAGTTTATGATTATTTTCACAGCTACGACAAACAGACCTATCAAGTCGTAGCCTGCATGGGAAATGAGCCGTCTGAAAAAGATGTGAAAGATTTTGAAAGCCAATATAAAATAAAGCTTCCCGCAGAATTCAGGGAATTTACCATGTCTCCATTAGGCGGTCTTTACATGGAGGTTCGGGAAGAAATATGGCCGCGGGCTAAACAGTATGACATAGGACCCTTCTGGTCCTTCTGCCGTGGAATCATTGTTTATGGAATCGCTGATGAAATACCGGATTTTCTGGACATACGTAAAAAAACGAAAGAGTTGCATGATGACGGCTTTACAGACTATATACCATTTTTATCCATAGTCGGAAATGGCGATGAGATATTTTGTTATGACAAAGATAATAACATTGTCCTTCTTGATTATTATACAACAGGTGAAGCAGTACCTGTTGAGGGAACATTTTCAGATTGTTTAATGAAGCAGATTGAAGAACTGGAAGAACGGAAAAACATGAAAATTCGGGGAGAAGATAAAAGTAATTAATTCCAGCTTATCAGGAAACGGAATGAAGTGAAAACCAGAACGGATGTGCCTTTGATGAAAAGTCACATTGACTGTAAGAGGTGAACAAATGTTAGCTCATGAAGATTCAAGAATCCAGGATCGCAAACTGATTCTTTGGGCACGATTCCACCCGGAATTTTCTCGTAACGTATTGATTCCTGAAATAGAAGAAAACAGTATGCAATATCATGTGGATCCTCAATTGGTGGATAATTTCCGCAAATGCCGGAATGCTGAAAATTGTCTGTATTTTCTCCATGGATACGCTTATGCAGATATTCCTGCCGGACAGGAATATCTGCATAAGCGTATCAACAAAGGGAAAATCGAAGAAGATTCTATAATGAGGTGTAAGACAGCAGTATTATGTTTCTTCTCAGAATTCAGAACCCAGCCAATCGCTTATGCATGGCATGGATATCATGCAGACTGTCTGATACAGTTCCGTGATGGAATTCCGGATATGATTCAGGAGTTATATGAAATCAACCAGAAGAAACCTATCGAGATTAGGCAGGAAATATGTTTATGCTCTGATGATACGCTTAAGGCAATAATTAATAGCTCTTCAACTGCCAATCAGTAAAAGAGAAAGGAAGATCGTGCAAATTCAAGAGACGTTAACCGCATTTTTTACAGCCGAAAATACCCGTGATTGGGAAACATATAAAACATTTCTTCATCCCGAAATCACCTGGAAGTTATACTCTGCTGAAGCAAAGACAATCCATGGCACAGAAGAGTACCTTGCATATATCACCAAAGCTTATGAAAACACAGATGTCCGTTTTACCTGTAATTTTATGGAGATATCAGCCGATAATACAAGAGTAATAGCCTATCTTATTAATGATAAAGGAGATCGTTCCCTGGACATCTTTGATTTTAAAGATAATTTGATATTTCGGGAGTTTGAGTTTTTGTTGGACTGATTTTAATATAATAGAAGGATGGCACTTCGGGTATCAGGAGTAAGGCAGCTTTGTATTTTACCGCATTCATTTAAAGGAGACGATACTTTGAAAAAATCCCTGACTACAGCACTCGTACTGACAGTTATAATGGCTTTTATGGAACTGACAGGGTTACCGGCAGCATTATTGCCTGATATAAACATAGCGGATATAAATCCCATATACTTTACATTAATGACAAATTTCCTGTTTGCATTTTTTCTCTGCTGGCTTTGGAGAAATTTTGTTAATTCATCCTGGCACTTTGGGCTTGAACTTAACGGGATTTGTGGCGGATTAAAGAAGTATGGACTGCCAGCTGCCGCAGCCACAGCAGCAGTAACGGTAACGCTCATTACAGGACTCTGGCCGTTGAATAATACTCCTTCTGCTCTGCGTGTAATTATAGAAGGGATTGTTTATTACATAGGGGTTGGCATAATAGAAGAGCTCTATTTAAGGGGCCTGTTACAGAATATCATTGAAAAGTTATTAAAATCAAATAGAAATGCGGCACTGTATGCTGTTCTGTGTACATCTGTATTATTTGGCGCAGGCCATGCTTTTGGTGCAATGCATCTGCCTGTCAGCATAATTATGTGTAAAATATTGTGGGCGGCAGCATTAGGTGTTTATTTCGGGGCGGTATATTGTAAAACCAGAAACCTGTGGGTACCAATTATTCTTCACACCTTTATAGATTTCTGCGGCATTCCCTTTTGCTTTACCTTGGAAAGCGAATATCCGCCGCTTGCATTTATTGCCAGTCTTATCGTATATCTTATGCTGGGGATATATGGTATTATAATCTTGAAAAAAATAGGGAAATAAAATAAATATTTCCGCTTCGGACGGACTGTATTACGGTCAGCAGCGGCTGAATATCTGCATATCCGGAAATTAACATCCCCTCTTAAAAGCAGCAGAATTATATGCTATAATGGCAAAAACATACTTTTATCGGGGGACAGCTTCTTATACTATGGGAGGATGGTACCGGGGGGCACAGAGATGGAAAAGGAATTAAAGTTTTATGAGAAAAAGATCCTGAATGACAAGGAGTTTCCCATTCAGCTGCATATCAATCGGGTTCATGAGAAGAGATGGTATTTTTCGCCTCACTGGCATGAGCACATCGAGCTGCATTATGTGGTTTCAGGCAGGACAAAATTCCTTTTGGATCAGCAGGAAATTCCGGGAGAAAAAGGAGATCTGGTCATAGCCAACAGCAATGTGATCCATGCCGGCTACTGTTACGGAAGTCCGGTGGAGGTTCTTGTAATGATCTTTGAAATGGAAGCGTTGTCGGAGGAACTGGCGGACAAGAATATCCTTTTTCAGCCCTGGATCAAGAAAGATGCGGAAATTGGGCGGATCATGCACCGGATCTATGAAGAAAATGAGAAAAAGGACATCGGCTATAAGCTGGCCTGCAAAGGCGGCCTGCTGCAGATAATCACCTATCTGTCGCGCAATTATGTACAGGAAATGCTTTCGAACAGCGACAGCTTAAAGCGCAGAAAGAAGCTGGAGCGGCTCAATACGGTAAATCAATATATTGAGCAGCATTATACGGAAGCCATCAGCAACAGGGAACTGGCGGATCTGCTCCATCTGAGTGAAGACAGATTCAACCATTTATTTAAGGAAAGCATGGGGATGCCCCCGCTTCAGTATATTAATGAAATACGTCTGAAAAAGGCCATGCATCTGTTAAAAAAGGGGGATTTTTATACCGCGGCGGAGGTTGCCGACGCGGTGGGATTTTCAGACTATAACAACTTCGGAAGGATGTTCCGGAGGTTCTATGGATGCACGCCTTTAGAAGTAATTAAAAATTAAAATCAGCAGAATCATATGTGCTTTCAGCAGAGGAATCCTATCATTCCCCTGCTGTTTTTTTTATAATGTCTTTGTCAGATCGCGGTTCCCGTGAGACTGACAGACAGGAAAGACAGTCTTTCCTATAAATAAAAGTGGAATACAAGGAGAATAAAAAAATGAAATTGGGGACTTTAACAGTAGCATTGGGGGATCTGTCATTTGATGACGCATGTAAATTTCTCTCCGAAAACGGGGTACAGATGGTGGAAATCGGATGCGGGGGCTTCCCGGGTAAGGCTCATTGTGATGCGGCAGAGCTGCTGGCAGATGAGGAAAAGCGGAAAGCGTTTATGGATACCCTGAACAAATACGGCCTGGAAATCAGCGCACTCAGCAGCCACGGAAACATGGTACATCCTGACAAGGCCATTGCCAAATCTTTTGACGACGATTTGACAAACGCTATCCTGCTGGCTGAAAAGCTGGGGGTACCGGTGGTAAATACTTTTTCAGGATGTCCCGGAGGAAGCCCGCAGGATGCAGTGCCCAACTGGGTGACCTGCCCATGGCCGGATGACTTTTCACAGATTCTGGAATATCAGTGGAATGAGGTTCTGATCCCGTACTGGAAGGAAAAAGCAGCATTTGCCAGAGAGCATGGGGTTCACAGAATCGCATTGGAGCTGCATCCGGGCTTCTGTGTTTATAACACGAAAACTTTGCTGCGTCTCAGGGAAGCTGTCGGACCGGAAATCGGGGCCAATTTTGATCCCAGTCATCTGATTTGGCAGGGAATGGACCCTTGTGCATGTATCCGTGAGCTTGGAAAGGCCGGGGCTTTGTACCATTTCCATGCTAAGGATACGAAGGTGGATTCCATCAATACCGCGCTGAACGGGGTACTGGATACGGAACATTATGGGAATGAGCTGAACCGTTCCTGGATTTTCCGCGCTGTGGGATACGGACATGGGGAAGAGTACTGGAGAGCAATTATTTCAGAGCTGCGTCTGGCAGGTTACGACTACGCTATCAGCATCGAGCATGAAGACAGCCTGATGTCCGGCAGGGAAGGGCTGCTGAAGGCCATTCAGTTCCTGAAGAATGTGCTGATTTACGAAGATAAGGGAAATATGTTCTGGGCTTAAATAATAGAACAGGCCGGAGGGGAAATATTATGAAGCATAAAATAGCAATGGTCGGATTCGGCGGTATGGCCGGCTGGCATTACAATCTGATTAAGGATCTGGAAGATCTGGAAGTGGCCGGTATTTGGGACATTAAAGAGGAAAGGCGTGAGTATGCCGGAACCCTTTCCGTTAAAGTTTATTCAGGACTGGAGGAGCTGCTCGCAGATCCGCAGGTGGATCTGGTACTGATCGCCGCTCCTAATGACGTACATAAAAGTGTGGCCATAGCAGCTTTGGAAGCAGGGAAAAACGTGGTTTCGGAAAAGCCGGTGACACTCAGCTCCAAGGATCTGCAGGAAATGATGGATGCAGCGGAAAGAACGGGCAATTTCCTGACCGTTCATCAGAACCGCCGGTGGGATGAGGACTTTTTGACCGTAAAGAGAATTCTGGAGGAAGGAAAACTGGGGGAGGTTTTTCGGATTGAATCCAGGGTACACGGTTCCAGGGGAATTCCCGGGGACTGGCGGCAGGAAAAGGAGCATGGCGGAGGAATGGTTCTGGACTGGGGCGTTCATCTGCTGGATCAGGCGATGCTTATATATCCCGGCGTAAAACTGAATACCGTATATGCCACTGTCACACATGTGACCAATCAGCTTGTGGATGACGGGTTTAGTGCGGATCTGGGATTTGCCAACGGCGTTCATATCTTTGTGGAAGTAGGAACCAGCAATTTTATCCAGCTGCCCAGATGGTATGTGCTTGGCGCGGACGGCAGCGCGCTGATCGAGGACTGGAGCATGAACGGACGTATTGTCCGTGCAAACGGTACGGATGAGAAGGATGTGGTGCCTGTTATTACCGCTGCGGGTCTGACCAAAACCATGGCGCCCAGAAGAGAGGACAGCATCTATACGGAAGAATTACCCAAAGTATCCGTTGATATCCGGGAATTCTATCAGAACGTGATGGCCGTGCTGGAGGGGAAAGAGGAAAGCCGGATCAAGCTGGATGAGGTCATGCGGGTGATGCGTCTCATGGAAGCCATTTTTGAGTCGGCAGATAAGAACCAGGTGGTAAGCTTTGAAGAATAATAGCCTATAGAAGAAGAGGGAAATCTTATGGAAAAAATGCCAATTGCCGCACAGGTATACTCCGTGCGGGAAGAAGCCGGCGCTGATTTTGCCGGAACAATGAAGCAGCTGAAGGCGCTGGGGTATGACGGGGTGGAGCTTGCCGGACTCTACGGAAGAACGCCTGATGAGATCAAAGGATGGCTTGAGGAAGCGGGTCTGACTCCTATCGGGGCCCATGTGCCTTTTGATGAATTTGATAAGGATCTGGAGAATACGGTCAGGGCGTATCACAGCATCGGCTGCAGTTACGTGGCCATTCCCAGCATTTCAGAGGACCGCAGGTACGGCGGCAGCAGATATGAGGAATTCCTGGCAGCGATTCCGGTGATTGCGGCGGAATGCAGAAAATATGGAATGAAGCTTCTGTATCACAATCATGGGTTCGAATTTGAGAAAACGGCAGACGGGAAAACTCCCTTGGATGAGCTTTACGCATCCCAGAGCCCGGAGGATCTGGAAACCGAGCTGGATACCTGCTGGATAAAAGTGGCGGGAGAAGATCCTTTGGCGTATCTGGAGAAATACCGGATGCGGTGTCCTCTCGTACATATTAAGGATTTCATCCAGGATGGAGAAGTGAAGCTGGTTGCCGTGGGAGACGGCGTGCAGGATATTAAGGCGATTGCGGAAAAGGCGCAGGAGTGCGGCGCTCAGTGGCTTGTGGTGGAGCAGGACAGCCATATTTTCGGCAGTCCGATGGAAAACATGAAAAAAAGTATCTGCTGTCTCAGAAGTATGATGGAATAAGAAAGCAGCAGGCCGGAAAAAGGAAGAAAGGATTTACAGAGCATGAAAACAATGAAAATCGGAATTGTGGGATGTGGGGGAATCGCGAACGGAAAGCACCTTCCTGCAATAAAAAGAAATGGAAATTTTGAGGCTGTGGCGTTCTGCGATCTGATAGAGGAACGTGCGGTCAAGGCAAAGGAAGAGTATGGTACGCCTGATGCAAGAGTTTATACGGATTATCAGGAGCTGATAAAGGAGGAGCTGGATGCAGTTTATGTCCTCACTCCCAATAATGCCCATGCGCCTGTCACGATTGCCGCGCTGAAGGCCGGCAAGCATGTAATGTGTGAAAAGCCCATGGCAAAAACTTATGCGGAAGCCAAAGAAATGGTGGAAACAGCCAAAGAGACAGGAAAAATCCTCACCATTGGCTACCAGAACCGTTACAGGCCGGATTCCCAGTACCTGAAACGTGCCTGCGCAAACGGCGATCTGGGTGATATTTATTATGCGAAAGCCCATGCTATCCGCAGAAGGGCCGTTCCCACCTGGGGTGTTTTTATCGACGAGGAAAAACAGGGCGGCGGGCCGCTGATCGATATCGGAACCCATGCGCTGGATCTGACATTGTGGATGATGGACAATTATGAGCCTGAGTCCGTATCAGGATCCGTGTTCCGCAAGCTGGCGGATCAGACGGAGACAGGAAATGCCTGGGGAGACTGGGATCCGGAGAAGTTTACGGTGGAAGATTCCGCTTTTGGATTCATCAAAATGAAAAACGGAGCCACTATCGTGCTGGAATCCTCATGGGCCATCAACAGCCTGGATGTTGGAGAGGCACAGACCAGCCTCTGCGGTACCAAAGCCGGTGCCGATATGGCGGACGGCCTGCGTATCAACAAGGTGGAGTATGGCAGGCAGTGTGTGGAAACACCTGATTTCAGCGCAGGCGGCGTAGCCTTTTTTGACGGGGCTGCGGAGAAGGCTGATGATGTGGAACAGAGGATCTTTTACAACGCTGTTGTGAACGGAGAACCCCTTACGGTCAAGCCCGAGCAGGCGCTTGTCGTAACACAAATTCTGGAAGCGATATATGAAGCGGCTAAGAGCGGGAAAACAGTATATTTTGAGTAAATAACCAGGATAAAGGGACTGCGGACGGGAGGCAGAATAATGGAATTAGGAATTATATCATGGATAGAAGAGGAAAACTTCCGGAAAGCGAAGGAGCTTGGCCTTTCCTTTGTGGAGCTGGATGTGAACGACAGGGCTGAGGAGTTTTTATCGCATCTGGATCAGGTCATCAGCTTCAGCAAGGCGTATGAAATGCCTGTGGGAGCCATGGGCCGCTGGGGAAGCGACCGGATCAGCAAGGACGGCATCCGGCAGGAAGAACTGGAGTTGGAATACAGGTTGATAGACGCGGCATCCCGTCTGGAATGCGGTGTGTATATTACGGGCTGTAATTATGTGGAAGAGCTTTCCTATTATGAGAACTGCAGCTTCGCCATCGCGTATTTTGAAAAGTTGATCGCCCGCGGCAAGGAAAAGGGCGTAAAAATTGCGGTTTATAACTGCCGTTGGAACAATTTTGTAAATAATCCCATGGCATATACCGTGATTCATGGCTATCTGAAGGATTTGTATATCAAGTATGATACATCTCATTGTATCTATGATGGAGGGGACTATCTTCAGGAGACAAAGGACTGGGGAGATCGTTTTATACATGTGCATCTGAAGGGCTCCCTTGTGATTGGCGGAAAACGGTTTGACGATCCGCCTGCGGGGATGGATCAGACGAACTGGGGGGCTTTTCTTTCCGCCCTGTATGCCAAAGGATACAATGGCAGGCTGAGCATAGAGCCGCATTCGGAAACCTGGAAGGGTGAGCTTGGAGATAAGGGCGTTGACTTTACAATTAAATATTTCCGGGGACTGATATTGTAGAAGGTTGGAAATAAGAGGAAAAAAGATGTGGCTGCCGAAGGGGATTTCGGCAGCTGCATCTTTTTTTGCAGGTTCAGATAAAATTGGGGGAACCAGAATGCAGCGATTTTATCTCGCATTTGCAAAAGAGGAGATAAAATAAGGTAAAAACAGAAAGATAAGGAATGACTGCTGAATGACATAACAAAAACTGTCTTGCTATAATTTTAGAGATAGATGTCTGTAAAATAAAAAAATTTAAAAAATAAACTTTATCGGCAGAGATTTCATCTATATAACAGAAAAACATAAAGGAGACAATAAAATGAAAAGAAAATGGATGATTGTAATTGGAATTCTCAGTGCTATAAGCATATCCGCGTGCGGAGGCAGCCAGGATACACAGAAAGAAAAGCCCTCGGAGAGCCGGACCGTATCCGAAGTGCAGACAACCGTCGGGGAGACGGGGACAGCAGCGGAGGAAACTTCGGATAATGCTGCTGCGGCAGGAGAAGAACAATTATACTGTATTGTTAATGAGGCGACGGCAGATTCCCTGAATGTATCCGATATGGAAGGAAATACTTATACCTTTGAAGTAAAAGATTCAGGATTGAAACTGAATGATAAGATTTTTGTATATTATACAGGAAATCTGGAGGACGGTTCGGCACAGGTACTCCGGATAGAGATATACGAAGATGGAGAATAAATTTTTTCCAAAAGGCTGCGGCACAAAAAAGTGCGCAGTCTTTTTTAATAGGAAAGTCATACTTTCATAGGAACCCCCAAAAACATATCTCTCCAAATGCAAACAAAATTGCACATGTGAATAAAATATATACCAACTCCCGGTAGATTATTGTAGAGGCAATAGAGGGGTGTTAGAATCTGGGCATGGAAGAACAAGAGGCAAGATAATATGGATAGTTAAGGATGGGAGTCAGTTTATGGCGGTGTGTGGAGCTGTAGATATCGGTGGGACAAAAATACGGCTTGGTATCGTAGAGACAGGAGGAAGAATACTGGCGGAGAAGAAACTATCCACCAGAATGGGAAGAGATGGTGCTTTGTGCAATTTGCGGGAACTGAGGGATGGTTTCCTGGAATTATGTCAGACAGCCGGCGCCAGGTATGAGGAACTGGAGGGAATAGGAATCGTATGTACGGGACCGGTTAACTGTATTGACGGTGTGATAGAGAATCCTTATACGCTTCCTGGCTGGGAGGGACTGAGGATCTGTGAACGGCTGAAGGAGGAGACAGGCAAGGATGTCTTTCTGGAACATGATGTAAACGGCGCGCTGCTGGGAGAAATAGAGACTCATGGGCTGGAAAATCAGAGGGTTCTGATGGCTTGTTTCGGTACCGGAATCGGAGTGGCCGTATATGATTATGATAACCGTCTCTACCGTGCAGGACATAAATACCATCCTGAACTTGGGCATATGGTGATTGACAGCACGGTAGGCGCAGCGGATACATCATGTTATTGCGGACAAAGAGGCTGTTTTGAAAGTCTCTGGTCCCAAACGGCATTGAATGAAAGGGCTGTCCGGGCGGGATATGAAGATTTTGACGGCCTGTATCGGGCATGGGTTGCAGGGGAGGCGGAAGCAAAGGAGCCGATGGATGTACTTTGCCGATATTTTCAGCGGGGTATGTGGAATCTGTTACTTGCCTTTAAGCCCGATGTAGTCATATTGGGGGGAGGCGTGATGGAAAACTATTATTTTCTGGCTGCCGATTTGCTGCGCAGGCTGGCGGCAGGAAAGGAGGATTTTCTGGAGGACTTTGAGATCCTGCCTGCCGGACAGGAAGGCAGTTCGGCATTGATAGGGGCTTCCGTTTTGGTGTTTGGAAATCAGTGAAACTTTGGGTAACCATAGAGCTATTAGCAAAGGAGGAAATCTTATGAGAAAAGGACCTAAGATCGTAGTAATTGGGGCAGGAAGCGCCAGCTTTGGTTTGACAAATTTGGGTGCGATTATGAGGACGGAGGAACTGCATGGTGCGCAGCTGTATCTGTGTGATTTGAATCAGGAGGGACTCGGGCAGATTACGAGACTGGCGGAACGACTGAACAGAGAATGGGATGCGGGGATGAAGATAGGTCAGGATACAGACTGCCGGAAACTGCTGCCCGGAGCCGATTTTGTAATCATTTCGGTGGCGATTGACAGAGAAGCATGCTGGGAAAAAGATCACGAGATTGCCCTGAAATATGGAATCATTCACTATGCGGAGAACGGCGGGCCGGGAGGTTTCTTCCATGCAGCACGGAACATTGCACTCCTGATGCCGGTATTCCGCTCTATTGAAGAATTGTGCCCGAATGCACTGGTGCTGAATTTTACTAACCCCATGACGCGGATCTGTACTGCGGCGGCACGGTATACCAAACTTAAGATTGTCGGAATCTGTCATCAGATTGATTTTGGCTATATGATGGCAGGAAGGATCCTTGGCAGAACACTGGGGCTTTCTATCAATCACGATTATTGTTTCCGCTGGAATCATGATCCGGAAGAACACAGGATTGCAGATGCGGCGCATGAGAGGTTAGATATTTTGGCGGCCGGGACGAATCATTTCACTTGGTTTCTTTCGATCAAGGACAAACAGACTGGCGAAGAACTGTTACCGCTGTTTAAGAAGCTGTTCCTGGAACAGAAAGAATTTGAGCCTTATACCCGCAGCATCATAGAAACATTTGATCAGTGTCCTACCTCTGGTGACGCACATTTTCTGGAATATATGCCGTTTACCTCTAACCGGGCAAGAGGCGGTTGGGAGAGGTATGATATTCAGATGTATCCGCTGAAGGGGCAGGATTTGATGCGGGATCAGATGTGGCAGGATATTGCGGATATGGCCGACGGCAAAAAGGGAATTGACGGATTAAAGCATGTAAAAACCGAAAGGGCCGAGATTATCATGGCTTCTGTCTGGACCGACAGTCATCATTATGATTACGCCGTGAATCTGCCAAATACGCAAGGGCTGATCACTAACATGGACAGAGATGCTGTCGTAGAAGTGCCGGCCGTTATGGGAATTCATGGCATTCAGGGTGTGGCGGTAGGGGAACTGCCGAAGATACCAGCCGTGTTCTGCAACAGGCAGAAGGAGATTGTAGACGTAGCGGTGAAAGCCATGGTAGAGGGAGACAGAAAGCTTGCCCTTCAAGCGCTTTGTCTGGATCCGATGATTGATGATATTGAGGTGGCGAAGCATCTGCTGGAGGATAGTCTGACAGCCTTTGCCGATTATCTGCCGCAATTCCAGTAAACAGAAACCAAAAAGCCCGGAGGCGGAGAATGCCCTCCGGGCTTTCATTATTTACCCATAATTACTGCTGTTCATTAAAAGCGGTAAGTATAGAAAGCAATATGTATTGAAAAAAATGGTAATCACAATGAACAAATTGTATTAAATCGTAATTTTTACTATACTTATGTGGAAGGAAATAAAATACTATGAATAAGAAATATCGACAGGGAATTCTTGCCGCAGTACTGCTGCTTGCGTGGGGGAGCTATTCCGCGGGGAGTAAGAAAGCTCTGCAGGAACTGGATGTGTTTCAGCTGAATCAGTTTGTATTTTTGTCTGCGTTACTGGTCTATGTCGATATATGTCTTGGAAAAAAGGTAAAGGCGCGGAAGAAAATGCGGATCAAGACAGATAACGGTGAGATGGCCGGACAGATGAAGGCAGAGAAGAATGCAGAATTTTCCGATAAGGTGCTCTGGAGGCGGGAGAGAGGGAAACTGCTTCTGTGCGGTTGTCTGGCATGGGGGTATTTTTTCTTTTATAATCTGGCATTGTACCGGCTGCCGGCTATGGAAGCCTCTATTATTAATTATTGCTTTCCCGTATTGATTCTTGTGTTTGATGCCTGGCTGAAACGGACAGGGCTTCGCGGGCGGGTTCTTCTGAGCAGTCTGACCGCGCTGGCCGGTGTGATCGTCTTGCTGACAGGAGGCAGTCCGGGCAGCGTCAGACTCAGCGATATGACGGGAGATGCACTGGCATTCGCTGCAGCCTGCTGCTGGGCGCTGTTTTCTGTCCTTTCAGCTCGGATCAGACTTCCGATTGCAGAGTCTAATCTGTGTTATATGGCGATAGGAACGCTGCTGTCGGCTTTGGCGGTTCTGCGATTCTCCTCATTTGGGTTTGTGACAGCCTGCCTGACAGACGGAGACATGGCATGTGCTGTAGCCTTGGCTGTCTGGCTGGGAGGCGTTTCTTTCGCGCTGAGCAATTATCTGTGGCTGTATATGTTGGGACATTGCTCTCTGGAGACTGCGGCGGCTGTTTCGTTTCTGACACCCTTTGTTACGGTCGTTATGATCGCGGTACTGCTGGGAGAACGGATACTGATGGGACAGTTTGCCGGTTTGCTTCTTATTATGCTGGGAATCTGGATCCAGCAGGCACATCTGCCGGGAAAGCGGAATTCGTAGGATGGATGGAATCGTAACATTAACTGATCAGATGCTTTGAAAGGTAACGGGGAAGGGGGAACGGATGTGGAGGGGAAATTTATCAGTATACGGAGTAAGATATTTGGTCTTCAGATAATGGTGGCGGCGCTTGTGATTGTGGTAATGGGGGTACTGGGATTGAAGTATTATTCTGAATTGGTTCATGATAAGGTACATGGCCTGTTGGAGCAGAATAATGAGCAGGCGATCGAAAATGTTGAGATTATTCTGGACAATGCCGTTCGTCTGACAGAATATCCGATGCTTAATAAAACGGTTTCGGAGCTCTTGGTCAAGGATTACGGCAGGATCGAACCGGAGCAGCAGAAATATGAACAGATACGCGCTACGCAGGAGATCTACAGCGCGATTTATGCGGGTATTTTTTATAATAATGCTTATATACGTTCTGTAGAGTGGTCTGCGGAGAATACGGGGACGATTCATGCGGTGGGTGTGAGTCCTGTAGGAAGTATTAATACCTATGAGGCATTTATCGGTCAGGATTGGTATCGGCAGATAGAACAGGCAGAAGGGCTTGCAGTGGTCCTTGACCTGCATCATGACGAATTTCTGTCGGATAAGGGACAATATATCTCCGTGGGAAGGAGTATGGTCTCAGATGCCAGAGAGGATCGCTCTGCCGGTGTAATCAAGCTGAATATTAAGGTGAGTGCGATAAGGCATATACTGGAACTGAGCAGTCTGGCGGACAGAGGAGTAACAGTGCTGACAGACAGGAACGGCGCCATGATCTGCTATACGGATGGTGTGGGTGTAACGGAAGAAGAAGCTGGTGAGTTGGTTCGTATACTGGAACAGGGAGAACGTAAGATTTTTTCCTTTCAGGGCGAAAAATATGAAGGTGTGGTACAGACATCGGAACGATATGGATGGAAATTGATCAAAATTATACCGTATCAGGTCATGTATGAGGAACTGATTCGTTTCCGGCAGGCGTTATTCACGGTACTTGCAGCGATTCTGCTTTTGCTGGTGGTGATTTCTTATCTGCTGGCAGATTCTATTACCAAGCCGCTGCTAGGTTTGAGCGAGTGTCTGAAAGAAATGAAGATTGGTAACTGGAGTATCCGGGCTAAAGGAGGAAATGATGAGACAGGAGTTTTGGCCGAGGCCTTTAATGAGATGGCCGGCCGCATTCAGGAATCAGTGGATGCAATCTATCGGACGGAGGAAGAAAAACGCAGAGCAGAGCTGATGGCACTGCAGGCGCAGATCAATCCTCATTTTCTGTATAATACACTGCGTTCCATTCGTTGGATGGCCGATGTACAAGGGGCGGATAATGTGACTGGCGCCATCGATGACCTGATCCAGCTCTTTCGGCTTACAACACAGATTCAGGGAGAGTATATTACGATTGAAGAGGATCTGCATATTATCCGTCTGTATTGCGAGATACTCATGATTCGTTATATGGACTGCTTTACGGTGGAATACGAAGTGGACGAGACTTTGCTGTCCTGTAAGACAATTAAATTTCTGCTGCAGCCGCTGCTGGAGAATGCGATTTACCATGGCTTTCAGGACTGGAAAAAGAATGCGTTGATCCGCATCTCGGTCAGAGAAGAGGAGGGGGACGTGGTATTTGAGGTCTTTGACAACGGCTGCGGCATGGACGCTGAAACAATTCTTCGGGTGCTGACATTAAAAAAAGAGGATGGAAAAGGACTGAATAAAATCGGAGTGAACAACGTCAATATGAGGATACGCAGGTGTTTTGGAGAGGAATACGGGCTTTCTTTTGAGAGTGAGCCGGGACATTATACTATCGCCAGAGCGAAAATCCCAAAACTGGTAATGGAAGGGGCGGTGACACCATGAAAATTGCAATTGTTGATGACGAAATCTTGGTCCGGGTTGGCATCCGTTCAATTATCGAATGGGAAAAGCATGACTGCTGCATTATCTGGGAGGCAGGCAGCGGTGCAGAGGCACTGGAGAAATACGAGGCCGAACGCCCGGATTTGCTGCTTTTGGATCTCACTATGCCGGGAATCGGCGGAATAGAGGTAATACGAAGGCTTCGCGGAAAGAAAGAGAGAGCCGCAATCGTAGTGATCAGCTGCCATGAGGAATTCGCTCTGGTTCGGGAGGCTCTGAAATCCGGTGCCAGTGATTATCTGCTCAAGCACTCTCTGGAAGAGGGAACGCTTCTTTCTATCATTGAGGAGAACAGGCCAAAACAGGAGAACACAGAACAGACGGCGGAAGTCCTTCATAAGGATCGCAGAAGATTGGAGCGTTTTATTAAGACGCGGGATGAAAAAATGCTGAATGAAGATGAGGAACGAAAATTTGATCGGGTTTTGTTCCTGGCCTTTGCCGTTCCGGATTATGACAGAATCCGGGAACGATATGAGAATAAAAGAGAGAATTATTTTCAGGATCTCGTGGAAGAGGTGGCGGGAAGAATTTTGATGCGGTTTCCAAATCGCCGGTTCGCCTGTATCCAGGAGAATCATTTTTATGTTATGCTCTCCTGTCAGAAAGAGTATGGGGAATTCGAATTGTTAGAGTTAGGAAGAAAGCTTCAGCTATCTCTGAAAAAGTTCATCAATGTTTCGGTGATTCTGGGTATGAGCGGTACCCTGAAGGGAGAAGGCCGGTTCCGGGATGGACTTCGGCAGGCAGAGGAGGCGCTGAGCAGACATTTCTTTGAGGAGAAGAAAGAACTCTTTTTGTGGAAACCTTATGATGCGGCAGCCATGCAGCGGCAGTTTATTGCACTTGCAGAACGATTTTGTGCTGCCTGCAAGGAGGCGGTGACAGCCGGAGAAACGCAGACTTTTTATGGGCTTCTGGAAAGCTATGAGAAGGAAATGTCTGCCTGCCAGGAGGTGGGAATGGAATATTTCAAACGGATGATTCAGCTTATGCTGGGAGATATATTTACCCTTTCACTGGCAGAAATTCAGTGGTTAGCGGGAGAAGTGCAGCAGGCAGGATCCGTGCATGCCGCCATGGAAATCTTCCGCAAAGGCTACGAACAGAATCTGGGACAATTCTTTGTGCCGGCGGAGAGTGATAATTATTTGGTCAGACAGGCCATAGGTTATATGATGGACCATTATCAGGAACAGATTACGCTGAAATCCCTGGCAGAATATCTTTATGTATCGGAAGGTTATATCAGCAGGCTTTTCAAGGCGGAGACACAGACGAATATTTTTAAATACCTGAATCAGATACGGATCGGCAAGGCGAAGAAACTGCTGCAGGATCATACGCTGAAGCCTTATCAGGTTTCGGAACTGGTTGGATTTAATAACAGAGTTTATTTTGATAATGTATTTAAAAGTATTGTCGGAGTGACGCCCTCAGAGTATCGAAAAGGGTTAAAATAGCAAATGGGAAGGAATAATACGAAATATTAATCGTCAATTTGTGGGAAAATCAGGCTGATAGAGCAATATTTTTATTGAAAGTGCAAAATAGTTGATTGTGTGTCTGCATTGGGAAAATGGTTGTCAATATATGAAATGATACATCAATTATTTGTATATATTTTGAGATGTCAGATTGTTAGTATGGGATTATCACAAAGCAGACAAAGAGAAGGAGGGTTATGTATGAAGAACAAAGTGATTGGGGTTCTTATGGCGGTTGTGATGGCAGCAGGTCTTATAGGGTGTTCACCAGCTGTAAATCAGGGCGGTGACGAAGGAACTAAGGCAGCAGAGGCAGTCACAGAGCAGGCAGAAGCTGTGACAGGGGAAAAGCCTGTGATTAAATTCGGCTTTACCGGAGGTGAGATCGAGGAGCAGGCTTTCCGGGCCGGGCTGGATGGAGCAGAGGAAAAGTTCAATTGCACCATCGAATGGATCCGGTATCCGGACACGACAACAATGTGGGAGAATCTGCCTGCACAGATGGTAGCAGGAACTGCACCTGATATTGTTGCAGTGACGAATGAAAATTATATGGAATTCATTGAGAACAATATGTTTCTGGATCTGTCGCCTTATATCACCAAAGAGGATTATGATTTTGACAGGGTTACGGAAGTTCATAGATGTTGGCTGATAGATGATAAGATTTACGGGATTCCTACGGATGGCGCACCAGCCGCATTTATTGTAAATATGGATATGTGGAATGCGGCAGGTCTTGGTGAACTGCCGCAGACTATGGATGAGGTCAGGACAGCGGCGGAAGCTCTGACGACAGACAGCGTTAAAGGGCTGTGTATCAATATCAATGAGTTTCATCTGACACAGTATGTGAAAGCCTTTGGAGGAGGCTGGGGAATGGGTGAGACGATTAATACACCCGAAAATGCCCAGGGTTTACAGTATCTGATTGATCTGTATCAGGAAGGCGTTGCGATCACTCCGTCGGAGGCGGGGCTTGGCTGGGACGGTGAAGTTTTTGCAAAAGGGCTGTGCGCCATGTCCACAGGAGGGGTATGGTATACTGCAACACTGGAAGAACTGGCACCTGATATGAATTATGAGATCATCCGGGTTCCCAAAGGAACCACCTGGGGCTGTACTTCCCACAGTGATACAAACGTTGTTTTAAGCTCTACGGAATATCCGGAAATTGCGGCTAAAATATGCGCGTATATGGGACGTGACGAGGCACAGAATGCAGTGGCAGAGTTATATGGAAATCCTCCTGCTTTCCAGGATCTGCAGGAAGCTTATTTTAACGAAAATACAAGGATAGCAGCATTGATTCCGGCGACAGAATATGCAACCAGTTTTGATTATCCGGCGGAAACGAACAAATTCACAGATGCACTGAGAAATGAAATGGAGAAAGCGCTGTATGTGGAAGGAAGCGGCATGACTGCAGAGGATATTCTTCAGAATGTGGAAAACGCCATGAAATAAAGTAAGTACCCTGTGGTAATCAGCACTTAATTTTACACATTGCTCCGGGAAAGGAGAAGGGCAGGATGAAAAAACGCAGATGGACTTTATCGCGCAGAAAAGAGATTGCGACCGCGTATCTGTTTTTGCTGCCGTTTATCATTACGTGGGTGGTATGGAGCGTGCTTCCGCTGATTCAGTCTCTGAATATGAGCCTGTATGATTTCAGCTTCATCCATCCGGAACAGACAAAGTTTATTGGAATTGGAAATTATAAAAAACTATTTGCAAATGGGGATTTCTGGATTGCCGTAAGGCATACGATACAGTTTGTGGTCATCACGGTCCCTGTGACGCTGGCGGTCTCGCTGCCCATCGCGGGGCTGTTGAACTCAAAAATACGCGCGAGAACATTGTTTCGAACAGCCTACTATATGCCAAATGTTATTTCCTCAATTGCGGTGGCTACGGTATTTATGTATCTGTTTGTTCAGGGAGGGATCTGTACTCGTGTGCTGCATTTTTTCGGTTTTCCAGATGTCACTTGGTTCACCGATGTGAAATTGGCGCTGCCTTTTGTAATGATGATTTATATCTGGCAGGTTTCGGGATTTTATATAGTCATATATCTATCGGGACTGCAGACGATCTCTCCGGATCTGACAGAAGCGGCAAAGATAGATGGGGCGGATCATATTCAGATATTTTTCAGAATTACCATACCGCTCTTGAAGCCAACTTTGTTTTTCGGCATGACTTACAGTATTATCAGTGCGTTTCAGGTTTTCGATCAGATTGTGGCTGTCAGCCAGAATAAGCTGGGTTCTCCTGCGGGAGCTACCAGTACCATGGTGACATACTTTTATGCAAATGCATTCCAATACTATGATATGGGCTATGGCTGTGCGGCGGCAATCGTACTGTTTATCCTGATCATGCTTGTGTCCGTGGCACAAAAGAAGCTGATGAATGATGGCGAAGGCGTATAAACAATACATAAGCATACCCTGACAGAACGATCCGGCGCCGAGTTTTAAAGGTTTCAGAGCCGGATCGGTTGTGAGGAAAGGAAGAAGGGGGACTGTCATGAAAGTCATTAAGAAATTTTTTCTGTATCTGTTTTTAATCGTCATTCTGCTTGTGTTTATCGTGCCATTTTTATATGCACTGTATAATTCTTTCCTGCCGCTGGCCGATGTGGATAAGCTGGTACCGTTCAGCCATTTTACTGTGGATAATTATGTTACCTTATTCACTAAATACAATATGGCACGCTGGATCTGGAATACGGTGGTCATGACACTAATCATTGTGCTTGGAAATGTCTGGTTTACAACAATGGCAGGATATGCGCTGGCGAAGTTTGATTTTCCGGGCAGGAGTTTCCTCCGTTTTGTTGTGATTGTGACGATGATGGTACCGTTTCAGCTGGTTGTGACACCGATGTATCTGACGATTGTTAATATCGGATGGAATAATACAATGGCAAGTATTACGGTGCCTTATGTGTGCCAATGTATTTATGTGTTTTTTGCACAACAGTATTTTTACAGTATTCCGAAGGAAATGGAGGAAGCGGCCAGAATCGATGGACTGGGAAGGGCTGGTGTATTTTTCCGGATCGTGCTGCCGATTTCCAAGCCATGTCTGACAACAATTATTATTCTGTGTTTTACGGGGACATGGAATTCCTATTTTGTTCCGGCTACGTTTCTGACCGATGAGAAACTGTTTCCCATTGTGGTAGGGCTTAATACGGTAAAGGCGAAATACTTCGCCCGACCTAACCTTTCTCTGGCAGGCGTGATTTTGCTGACACTGCCTGTACTGGTAATCTACATTATTTTTCAGAAATGGTTCATACAGGGAGTTGCATCATCAGGAATTAAGGAATAAAAAGATGTTTATTGAGATATCGGATTGAATTAGGAGGAATATGGCTGATGGGGTATGATGAGAGCAAAAACAGGGAGAAAATGGAAAAAGAACAGGCTGTTCTGGAGAGAAGAAATAGTAAAGCCGGCTGCGGAATCAAGGATCTGCATTGCCATATTATGGAACCGTATGCATTGTGTCCGATCAGGGATTTTCGACAGCCGTGTGCACAGAATGCGGATCAGATCACAAGAATCCTTCAGACCTGTGGACTGGAAGCACTGTCCATTCCCGCAATTACATTGTATGAAGAACCGGATTTTGCCTGCAATGCTCTGAGCTTGTATGCAAAATTGTTGTTACCGGAACGCATCTATGCGCTGGCCGGATTGAGACGATATCTGAACAGGGAAGATAACAGGAATATGCTGGAACAGGCCAAAAGGCTTATGGCTGCAGGCTTTGACGGATTTAAAATGATCTGTAAACCGAATGCCAGAAGGAAATTTAAGCTGTCCATCGATGATGAGATATTTGATCCTTTTTATGAGGAAGCAGAAAAAGAACAGTGGCCTATCCTGTTCCATGTGGGAGATCCCGCCAGCTTCTGGGATAGTGAAAAGGTACCGGGATGGGCGCGGGAAAACGACTGGTATTATGGGGAGGACCGTAATATACCTTCCTATGAAGAGCTGTACCGCGAGGTAGAAACTGTGCTGAAGCGCTATCCGGGACTGAGGATTACTTTTGCTCACTTTTTCTTTACCTCGGAACGGCTGGATTATGCTGCCAGGCTGTTTGATACTTATCCAAATATCTGCTATGACGTTACGCCCGGTACCGAAATGTATTTGGATTTTGCGGCCAGGCCGAAGGAGACAGCGGAGTTCTTCCGGCGTTATCGGGAGCGGTTTCTGTTCGGCACAGATAACGCGGCACAGGCAGGAGAACCGGCAGTTGTAGAAGCAAATCTTCAGGAGAGCATGGAGAAAATCTCCTGGATGCGCCGATTCTTCGAAACAGAAGAGGAGATGGAGGTTGATGGTGTTAGAGTCAGAGGAATCGGACTGGATTCTGCGACCCTGGAGTGCTTGTATCGGAAGAATTTTGATCGTTTCTTTCATTATAGGGCGCCGGCAGCAGTGGACAAAGAGGCAGCCGTAGAATTGATGCGGGAAATGTCGGAACAGATGAAATGTGAATCGGATGAGGCACAAAAAACGAAGGAACTTTTGGTGGAACTGGAGAGTATTTTTCAAAATTACTGACTTATTTGATTTATATTTTAATAAATAAATTTTATTTAAAAGGAAGATCCTGTAATGGGGGCTTCCTTTAAGTTGTTTTTATCTTAACCGATTCTTAATTATTAAATGATATAATACATATCGGAGCCAGTACGATAATGAATCGGGGAGAAATATGTATGAAACTGCTGATTATTGAAGATGAAGCTGACCTGCGCAATGCCCTCTGCAAAGGATTTACCCAAAAAGGATATCTGGCAGATACCGCTGCCGACGGAAACGAGGGCTATGAACTCGCATTTGTCAATAAATACGATCTCATCCTATTGGATTTGAACCTTCCTGGCATGGATGGCCTTACCCTGCTTCAAAAAATACGGGAAAATGATCTCCGGCAGAAGGTTCTGATTTTATCTGCACGAAGCGCCTATGAACAGCGGATTGAGGGACTTGATCTGGGGGCAAATGACTATCTGGTTAAACCGTTTGATTTCGGAGAGCTTGAAGCCCGCGTCCGTTCTCTTCTGCGCAGGGATTTCACACAGCACAATACAGTCATCCCTTTCGGCTGCTTCCGCATGGATACGCAGGCGCGTCTTGTTTTTACCGATAAGGACGAAGAGGTCTGCCTCACACCGAAGGAATTTTCCATCCTCGAATATCTGCTTCTGAACCAGGGAAGGGCAGTCAGCCCTGAGGAACTGATTGAACATGTATGGGAAAGCGACGATTGTTTTTTCTCCAATGCCGTGAAAGTACACATGAGCACGCTACGGAAAAAACTGGGAGAATTCAGCGGGCAGGAAATCATCATAAATATAAGGGGGGCCGGCTATTCTATTAAAAAGTAGAAACAGCGCCGTCAAACCGGGAGGATTGAAAAGTGAAAAAGAAGTCCATTCGCATTCGCCTTACGTTCTATATTGTTCTGCTGCTCACATGCGTCTGCATATTACTCACAGCACTCTCTATTTATAATGCTAACCAGTCATTTGTAGTTCCCTTCCTTTTTGAGGAGACAGAGACTGATTCGCAGGAGGAACGGGCATCCGTTGATACCGGCGAATCCTATGTCTATATGCTGCCGGAGGAGACTTCCTCACAGGCGGAAGAAGGTTCCATTGTGATCACCCAGGCCAGAAGGGATTTCAATATTTATAGTATCGGGATTATGGCGGCGGTCATTATCGGGGGAGGTATTATGTCCTATTTCCTGCTTGGGCGTGCGTTAAAACCCCTGCGCCGGTTGAGCGGTGAGATCGGGCAGATAACGGAAAATGAATTGTCGCAGCACATTGACGGAATTTCCTCACAGGATGAAATCGGCAGTCTGGCAGATTCCTTTAACAGGATGCTTGAACGGCTTGATAAGTCGTTCTCCGAGCAAAAGCGTTTTTCCTCAGATGCCGCGCATGAACTGAAAACACCGCTGGCGGTTATCAAAACGAATATCGATGTCCTGCGTCTCGACGAGACTCCGGAACCGGAGGAATATGAAAAGACGCTCACTGTGATCGAAAGGCAGCTGAAACGTATGATGACACTGGTGGATAACCTGTTTGCCATGACGGCACAGCACAGCTATGACTTCAATGATACGGTAGATTTTGACAGGATGTTCCGTGATATTATTGCGGAACTCACACCGAGAATTCGGGAAAAGAATCTGGAAATAAATCTTCATCACAGTGGTTTTCATACTATCGCTAACAGTGTTATGCTTACCCGTGCCTTTTCTAATCTCGTGGAAAATGCGGTGAAATATAATGTTGAGGGCGGCAGAATTGATATTTCAACAGAGTCTGAGGATAAGCGGTATGTTATCACAATTGCAGATAATGGTATCGGTATCTCTCCTGAAAAGCTGGAGAACATTTTCAAGCCTTTCTACCGCGCAGATGAATCCCGGTCGGGGACGGATGGGGCAGGCCTTGGATTAGCGATAGCTTCTGAAATCATCACAACACACGGCGGAACGATATCTGTCCGGAGCCAGGACGGACAAACCGTTTTTACCGTCATGCTTCCCATAATCTGAACAGGATAAAATGGTATCACTCAAATGTCGCACATGCCCCTGTCCCCACCGGCCGCTGCTTTCGGGGCTGCCTCCTGGCTTGTA
>ERZ791934.323-NODE-323-length-68646-cov-10.745346_pt1 | contig 68646 bp, 59 predicted proteins | sample MGYA00510125_ERZ791934 | MGnify/ENA primary metagenome ERZ791934 (study PRJEB30046, sample SAMN00993240) | human gut metagenome | study: EMG produced TPA metagenomics assembly of the A metagenome-wide association study of gut microbiota in type 2... | reverse complement strand
GGACAGGGGACAGAGCCGTACCGAAATCATACCCTGGGCCACACAGCCAGCCGACGCAGCGGGATGGGCGGATTCGGTTCAGGGTAGGTTGTGGATGGCGTCGGAAGAGATTCAGGGCAGACAAAAGACAAGAGATAAGGGCTGTACTTGATTAATGGGAGGGGAGACGGATGGAAAGAGGTAAAAGGATTGGAAAAGATGAAAAGAGCGAAAGAGATGAAAGAATGGTTACGGATGAAAAAACAGGAGGGAGTATAGGAATGAAAATGGATGGAAGAGTGGAAGAGGTTGGGAAGATGGAGAGAGAGGTTGGGAGGACGATGGGGATTGGTAAGGATGCGGTGTTTTTGAAGTGGGGGGAGAGAAGGGATGAGGAATGGAGTGAGGAGTGGGAGGAGAGGTATTGGGAGGTAATGGGACGGGAGGGGAGGAAGGTTGTGGTGCTGGATGATGATCCTACGGGGATTCAGACGGTGCATGGGGTGTTTGTTTATACGGATGCGGGGATGGAGAGTATCCGGGCGGGGCTGCTTGGGGAGGAGAAGGTGTTTTTTATATTGACGAATTCCAGGGCTCTGGGGGAGGCGGAGACGGTGCGGCTGCATAGGGAGATTGGAAGGAAGGTGGCGGCAGCGGCTGAGGAATTGGGGGTGGAGTTTCTGCTTGTGAGCAGGGGGGATTCTACTTTGAGGGGGCATTATCCTGCGGAAACGGAGAGTCTGAGGGAGGGGCTTGAAGGAGAAGGTGTTCGTGTGGATGGTGAGGTTATTTGTCCTTTTTTTGAGGAAGGAGGTCGGTTTACGGCGGGGGATGTGCATTATGTGGAGATGGGGGACGGATGGCTGGTTCCTGCGGGGGAGACGGAGTTCGCGAAGGATTCTTCGTTTGGTTATGTGAGCTCGGATCTGAAGGATTGGGTGGAGGAGAAGAGCGGGGGGAAGGTGAAGCGGGAGGATGTAGTTTCGGTTTCGCTGGAGGAGCTTCGGGAGTATCGGATTGGGGAAGTTGCGGATAAGCTGATGGGGGTGGAGCATTTCGGGAAGGTGGTTGTGAATGCGGTCTCTTATGAGGATTTGAAGGTTTTTGTGATTGCTTTGTTGGAGGCGTTGGGGAGGGGAAAGTATTTTCTGTTCCGGACGGCGGCTTCTTTTGTTAAGGTTCTGGGAGGAATGGAGGACAGGGCTTTGTTGGAGGGAGCGGATTTGTATGGGAATGTGAAAAGCCGGTTCGGGGGGCTGGTGGTTGTGGGGTCTCATGTGCAGAAGACGACAAGGCAGCTGGAGGTGCTCAGGAAAAGGGAAGGGCTTTGTTTTCTGGAATTTTCGGTCGAGGGTATCGGGGATGAGGAAAAAATGGAGGCGGAAAAGAGGCGGGTTCTGAAGGAAGCCGGAGGGCAGATGGCGTCGGGTGTGAGTGTGGTGATTTATACCGGAAGGCAGCTGCGGACGGCGGAGAGCGGGAAAAGAGAGGATAATCTGGCGCTTTCTGTGCGGATCTCGGAGGCGGTGACGGATCTGGTGGGGAGAATGCCGGTTACGCCGCGTTTTCTGGTGGCGAAGGGAGGAATTACTTCCAGTGATATCGGGACAAAGGCTTTGGGGGTGAAGAAGACTTTTGTTCCGGGGCAGATTCTCGCCGGGGTGCCGGTCTGGGTGACGGGGGAGGAGAGCCGTTTTCCGGGAATCCCTTATGTGATTTTCCCGGGGAATGTGGGAGCGGAGGATGCTTTGCTTCAGGTTGTGGAGAAGCTGGAGGCCGGAGCTGTTACGGGGGAGTGAGTCAGTGATCTTCCATAATAGTGATTATGGTTTCGGGGCGTTTTTTCTGGTAACGGTATTCCCTGGGGGTGCGGCCTACGTATTTCAGGAAGGCGCGGTTGAATGTGCGGGGAGTGGGGAAGCCTACCTGATAACTGATTTCCGTTATGCCGAGGCTGGTTTCGGTCAGCAGGCGGCAGGCTTCGGAAATGCGCAGAGAGCGGATGTAATCGCTGTAGGAGAGGTGGAGCTTCTGGGAAAAAAGGTGGGAAATATAGAATTTGCTCAGGTGCAGCCGGGTGGCCACCTGATCAAGGGATATTTCCTCCTTGTAATGGCCGATGCAGTAGTCCAGCAGCAGCTTGACGGTCTGGACGTCCACGTGCGGGGTATCCTCCAGTTCAGACAGAGCGAAGAGCTGGCCGAAGAGAATGAGAAGATAGCCTTTGGTCAGGTAATCATGGTAGCTGCCGGATTCCGTGCTGTCCTTTAAGGCAAGGATTTCCTGCATGGACCGCAGCACATGTCTGTTTTTTAAAGCGCCCGGTATCAGGGCGCTTTTTGGCACCTTTGACTGAAAGACGGAGGTGTATTCGGGGAGGATATCCATGGGGAAAAGAAGCAGGATATAGTTTTCATCCGCAATTTTTTCGTAATGGTGTATCTGGTTGGGGAAGATAAAAAAGGCGTCGCCGGAGTTGATTTCGTATACCTTTTCTTCCACATAGGCCATGGCTTTTCCTTCGATCATTCCCACCAGCTCCAGGTGGTTGTGAAGGTGCGGGGCGTATGCAAGGCTCTGGCCGTAGATGCCGTAAATTTCATGTTTGGGGTTTTCAAAGAAAAAATTCATATAATGCCTCCCTGGACAGCAATAAATGTCTGATATTAACCATAGTATGACTTTTATTATAACATACAATGTCTTATTATGTAACCATGGAAACGAAAAAGCCTTAACAGGCGTCTTGTATACCGGGAAGGTATGCGGAAAGGAGTATTATGAAATTTCCTATTGCATTGCAGTTGTATTCCGTCAGGGATCTGCTGGAAAAGGACCTGGAAGGGGGACTTAAGCAGGTCAAAGAGCTGGGATATGACGGCGTGGAACTGGCCGGTCTGTATGACCATACGGCGGCAGAGGTAAAAGAGATTCTGGATCGGGTGGGGATTCAGGCTGTTTCCGCTCATGTTCCTTTTACGGACATGCTTGAGGATCCGGAGGGGGTATTGAGCGATTATGCCATGCTGGGCTGCCGGTATGTGGCGATTCCTTATGTGTCGGATGAATACCGTCCGGGGCATGAAGGATTTAAGGATTTGATAGAAGGGGCAAAGGTTCTTGGCGAGGCGGCGAAGAAAAAGGGAATGACGCTCTTATATCATAACCATGATTTTGAGTTCGCGCTCATTGATGGTGAGTATGCGCTGGATGTCCTGTACCGTGAGGTCCCTGCGTCGCTTCTGGAGACCGAACTGGATATCTGCTGGGTAAATATCAGCGGGGAGGATCCGGCCGCTTATATCAGGAAATACGCGGGCAGAGCGCCGGTTGTACATCTGAAGGATTTTATGCTCAAGGGCGATAAGCCGGAGCAGATGTATCAGCTGCTTGGTAAGGAAGAAAAACAGAATGCAAGGAATGAGGGCAATTTTGAATTCCGTCCGGTAGGTTCGGGATTACAGGATATTCCTTCGGTCCTGGCTGCGTCTGCCGATGCGGGCGCTGAGTGGGTGGTAGTGGAGCAGGATGCTCCGTCTATGGGTAAGACTTCCATGGAATGTGCAAAGCTCAGTATCGATTATCTGAGAACACTGTAAGGAGGAACAAAAATGTCCGATGCAGTTTTAAGCCAGTTTACTCCTCCTGAAAGAGAAGTGAAAAAGGTATATGACAGGAAATTAAGGTTCGGGATTATCGGGACCGGATGGATTGCAGAGTCCCATGTGGAATGTCTGAAGGAAATGGAAGATGTGGAAATCGCCGCAGGGGCAGATTTGATTCCCGGAAAGGCGGAAGCATTTTTCAAGCGTTATGGACTGGAAGGGGTGCATTGCTACCCGGATCACAAGTCCATGATGGAAAAGGAAAAGCTGGATGCGGTATGCGTCTGTACATATAATACCACACATGCGGAATGTACGATTGACGCCCTGGAAAAAGGGATTCATGTAATCCTGGAAAAACCCATGTGCGTCACGCAGAAGGAAGCGGAAGATATCATCCGGGCGGAAAAGAAGAGCGGCAGGGTCCTTACGCTGGGCTTCCAGCCCCGTCTGGATGAAAACATGAAAATGATTAAGAAAATTGTGGATTCCGGGGAGCTGGGGAAAATTTATTATATCCAGACCGGAGGGGGCCGCAGAAGGGGGATTCCCAACAGTACTTTTATTGAAAAAAGTACCGCGGGAATCGGAGCGCTGGGAGATATCGGCTGCTATTCCCTGGATATGGTATTAAATGCCGTCGGCTATCCCAAACCACTGACAGTGAGTGGCTATACCTCCAGCTATTTCGGACCCAATCCGAAATATAACAATCCGAAGGATGCGGCCAGATTTGATGTGGATGATTTCGCAGCGGCCTTTGTCCGGCTGGAGGGAGATATTGTCCTGGATTTCCGTATTGCATGGGCCATGCATATCGATACGCCCGGGGATACCATAATTATGGGAACAGAAGGCGCGCTGCGCATTCCTTCCACCGAGTGCTGGAATGGTTCCGTGGGAGGCCCCATGAAGCTGTATAAGGATGTGGCGGGCGCACAGGTGGAGATGGAAATACCTCTGTGTGACGGGGAATATAACAGCCACGGTGTATTTTACAGCAAGCTGAGAGCCTTTATTGATGCCATACAGACCGGAGGCAGGGCACCTGTCCCTTCGGAACAAATCCTGTATAATCAGGCGATTATAGATGCCATTGTAAGATCCGCCGCCCTGGGGAGGGAAGTGGAGATACAGTTTTCGGATATCAGTTAACCGGTTTCTTTTATAGAAAAGAGGGGGAAGAGATGATAAAAAAAGGGTTTCATAAAAACATTAAGAAAGCAGCTGCCTGGACGCTTACGGTCGTTATGGCCGCATCCCTGGCAGGCTGCGGGGGCGGTAAGGCGGATACGCCGGCTGTGAGCGAGACGGAGAAAAATACGGCTGTATCCGCTTCAGAAGAAGGGAACAGCGCAGCCGCAGAAAGTACCCAGTCGGGAGAAAGCAAATATGCGGATACGCTGACCATTGATTTCTTCACGAAGGATGCCAACTATCAGGGAATCCAGAGCGGCTGGTTTGCCAAAATAGTCAAGGATAAGTTTAACCTGGAAATCAATATTATCGCACCGAATATTTCAGGAGACGCGGTATACCAGACAAGGGCTGCGGCAGGAGAACTGGGGGATATCATCCATTTGAGTGCGGAACAGATGAAGGATTGCGTGGATTCCGGGCTCATAATGGACATTACGGAGCTGGCGGGTAACAGCGAGTCGCTGAAACGGTTTGAGACCGGAGCAAAATCCCTTTCCGATTATTTTGGGACAGGGGACGCTATCTATGCATTCCCTACGAATGCATCCACGGAAGCAAAACCTACGGACTGCTCCCAAATGAGATACAATGCGCCGGAAAACGGATTTTATACCAGATGGGACTATTATTATGAACTGGGCTGCCCGGAAATTAAGAATATGGATGACATGCTGAAGGTTTCCAAGCAAATGCAGGATAATCATCCGCTGAGTGATTCCGGAAAACCGGCATATGCTTTTTCCCTGTTCCCTGACTGGGACGGAAAATGGCTTGCAACAGCCAGCAAGTACTGCATTATGTATGGCTACGGCGGTTCCACAGGCTATATCCTGTTCAATTCCGATGCCAGCAAAAGCTTCACGCTGGAAGATGAAGACGGTATGTACTATAAAGTGATTGAAATGTTTTACAAGGCTAACCAAATGGGTATCCTTGATCCGGATTCCAGCACGCAGAGCTTTGATGAGCTGACTGCGAAGGTAAAAGACGGCGCCGCATTCAGTTCACCTTTCCCGATTACGGAATACAATACACCTGAACATGTGGCGGAAGGAAAAGGCCAGGGCTTTGTCCCGGTAGGGGATATGAATTATGCACCCCTTGGATATTCTCCTTACGGTCAGGGCGGCGCCGTGGCGATGGGAAGCAATGTGAAAGACCCGGAGCGTGTATTTGAGTTCTTTGAGTGGCTGTCAACGCCGGAAGCGAATATGCTGACCTATGCGGGACCGGAAGGACTGACATGGGAAGAAAAGGACGGAAGGCCCTGTCTTACGGAATATGGAAAGAGCGCGCTTCAGGGCGGCAGCGTGCAGAATGTGCCCGTACCTGAGGAATGGGGCGGCGGAAATTACGGAGACGGAAGCAACAAGCTCGTTACCTCCATTGATTATCAGATGGATCTTCATCCCAAATACAGGGAAACCTATGATACCGGTTCCTGGTCCAGCACGATAGAGGAAAACAGGAATAAAATCCATGATGAGTGGACGGAGGTTTATGGTTATGAATGGCCTCTGGATTATCTGGAAGCAAAGGATATGATTCATCCTTTCCCCGGAAATTCCTTCCGCGAGCCTGCCGATCCTTCGGATATAAAGACCATCCGTTCCGAATGCAACCAGATTCTTACGGAATACAGCTGGAAAGCTATCTATGCTTCCAATGACGATGAATTCCGTCAGTTATGGCAGGAAATGAAGGATAAGCTGGACGGCTTCGGATACCAGAAGGTACTGGAATTTGACTGGAAGAATTTTGAAGATGCAAAGGCGGCGGTACAGGAAGTGCTGAACGCAGGCTGAGTAAAAATAGAATAGAGTTGAAGGATAAAAAATCCGTTCCCTGGCTGGAGGAAAGACCAGGGAACGGATTCTTTTCTGCTATTTTTAAAATAATACTTATTTTTTGGAGCGCAGAAGCCGAAAGAATCGATAGGTACCATTGCACATGGATATCCGTATCTGCCGTTCTCCCTTGGCGCCCGGTACCGGATAGTATTCCTGTCCGTTTTCCAGATCACAGATGCCTGTGACAGTGGGATCGTTCAGTATAATACCGGCCTCGGAAGGCGAATTATGATAGGATAAAACACCGAAGGTATCATTGTCATACAGGAACAGATTGCATCTGGGCTGCATGTCCAGGTATACCGGAAGCTTTGCGGAAAATACCTGATGTATAAGCTTGTTTACGGTTCCGGGAATCCGGTACAGGTCGCTGAAATCATCCGGTATGGTCAGGACAAGCAGCTGCCCTTTTCCGTAAAAATCGCGGGTGAGAAGCGGGAAATTGCTGTATTCCGAAACAAATGCCAAATCACACCAGGTGGCGTTTGTCTTATACTGGAGCACGTCGGCACGGATAGGCTCAGCGCCTTCGTAAGCCGCCGGAGGCCCTGCCTGGAATACATCCGCCCAGTATTCCCTGCCGGCTGCCTTGCGTCCGGTAAAGGAAAGAGAAGTCATTTCCCGGATGCCCTGTGCTTCACAGGCCTTCAGGAATCCGCTTGTAACAACAGCCGTATTTCCGGCAGCAACATATGTTTTCAGTTTTTCAACAATGGCCCGGTCACATGCGGCGCTTGCGGTCAGCAGGACGAAAGGCTCGGAATCCGGGAAACAGGGCATGGGTTCCAGAGGAAGTCCGGTCATACCCAGATAATTCATCAGCTGATCCTCACCATCCGCATCATAAGGCTCATAAACAGGAAGGCCATAAGGGGTTCCCAGCTGTGTAAGCAGATTGTCAATCCGCGTAAGCTGATGGCCGAGGGGCGGAATCACCTGAGAATCCGTGAGCTCGGAAAAGCTGAACAGAGTGAGCTCTTTGGCGCCGGCAAGCAATGTGAGAATCGCCTGCTCCAGCCAGATATTGATATTGGCTTCACTGTCTCCCTGATCGATCCAGCCGCCTCCGTTTTTTCCGGGAGCTGTATTTTCCATCAGCCGGATCATGCTGTAGCTCAGATACCGCTGCAGATGCTGCTGGCTGTATTTGGGATGTCTGGATTCCGTACCGGTATAAATGCCGTCGAAAATATCCTTCTGCACGCGGGGATTATAGCCGCATTCCTGATAGGATTCATACCAGTTGGGATATTTAATGATAAAATTACATTTGGGATTTACTTCTTTTGCCGCACGGACCATTTCTTCCGAAAAATCCGCCATCTGCTTCAGACGGAAGTCCGCCCAGGTCCGCTGTCCCTTTTCTTTGATGCAGTCTTCACAGCGGCAGGAGGTAAAGAAGAAATCATCCAGTATGATCTCATCGAATTCAGAAGCCGTATATCTGACAACTTCGAGAAATTTATTCCTGTAAGCCGGATCGGTAAAGCAGAAGGTATCAAAAATACGCGTTTTGTGGTCGTCAGATAAACGGACCGTTGATGTGATGGCCCCGCTGATTTGGATTCCGGCTTCCTGGAACATTTTTTTGATTTTCTGAAGCTTGTCTTTCGGCACATCATAGATTTCCCGGTGTGTATCCAGATAGACCTTGTCTAACCCCAGATATTGTTTGAAAAAATCAATCCCTTTCTGGATTTCGGATAAATCTGTCTGTGCCAGAAACTCGCCTCTCACATAAGAAGCAATTTTAAAATTCTGATAGTGCTGCATGGTAACCCTCCTTTAATAAAAGTGAATTGCGGTATTGCTAAGCTTATTATAATGGAAGGAACGTTAAGTAACAGCAATATAGGAAAGAAAGCCGTTTTTTTGATATGCAAAGTCGGATTTTTGATTATGCCCATTCAAATTCATATATAATAAATTATGACATTCGTGTCTCAAACCTTGATTTATTAGTACCACTGTGATATTTTTAAGATATATTGAAATTTTTTTGCCGGTAAAAACTTGACAGTTTTAAGGGGGAATGTAAATGCTTATAGACCCTATAGAGAAGGAACTGAAAAAACTTCAGGAAGAAAATTCCCGGCTTAAAATTTTAAGCGAGGTGGATGGCCTTACAGGGTTGTATAACCGGTTGGCAGGCGAAAGGCTCATAAATGACAGGCTGCATAAAAATGCCGGGGGCAATTTTATGGTGGTTGACGTAGACGGCTTTAAAAAGATCAACGACCAATACGGCCATTTATTCGGAGACGATGTACTTCGCGGACTTGCGGCGCTTATGAAAGAAATTTTCGGCGGAGAGAATCTGGTGGGCCGGTTCGGCGGGGATGAGTTTGTCATTTTTACCGTTAAGGAATGGGATGCCGGAAAAGCCATAAAAAAGGGAAAGGAACTTATCAGGCGGATGGAGGCAATGGGGCGGAAAATGGGTGTAAAAGACCGTTTTTCCGCAACGATCGGCCTGTCTGCCTATCAGGATAAGGATACCTATTCATCCATGTTCAGCCGGGCTGATTTTGCGTTGATGCAGGGAAAAAAGAGCGGAAAGTCAGCTGTCTATTATTACAGAGAGCTGCATAATGAATCCCGGCCTGTCGCTGCTGCGGAAAGTAAGGGCGCCGAGGATACCGGGATAGACCGTGATATGGAACTTATCTGGATGGATCTGAGAGAAAAAGGCAGGCCTCAGGGGGCTTACTGCCAGGATTATCAAACCTTTAAACGTCTTTACCGGTTTGTGGAACGGGGACTGATGCGTGTGCCTTCCAGCGCCTATACGGTCTTGCTGACTTTGGTGGATGACAAGAAAGAATATGTGACGCTTCAGGATCAGGAGCACTTGATGACGGGCCTGGGAGAGGCTATCAGGCGTTCTTTGAGAAGCGGGGACGTATACACTCAATACAGCAGCTGTCAGTTCCTTCTTATGGTTATGGGAACCAGTCTGGAAAATGCATGGAAGGTTGTGGAGCGGATCCGGAATAATTATTCCGGGGAGGCGAAGGAGCATTCCGTGTATATCGGTTCCAATATCCGTCCGCTTCAGTCGGCGGACAAGGGCATGACTCAAATTGGTGACGGAAGGAAATTGATGTAAAGGGATACATAAGAAATGGAGTGCGGACGGAAGAATGAATAGAAGGTTGGAAGACAAAACGATTTTAAAAGTAAACATGCTGGGAGGCTTTTCCCTTGTTTATGGGAATAAGCCGGTGCCCAATAATTATTCAGGAACATCCAAAATGATGCAGTTGTTCCAGATTCTTTTGTACGCAGGAAGAGAGGGAATTTCCAGGGGGGAGTTGATTGACCGCCTATACGGAAGAGAGGATTTGGAGGATGCGGGAGCGACGCTGAGGGTAAATATTTACCGGCTCCGAAAATATATCCAGAAACTGAAATGCTTTGAAAATGATGATTGTATCTGGTTCCAGGAAGGGGTATACCGGTGGAATTACACGGCGGTTCCGTTGGAACGGGATACGGACCATTTTAATACGACGGCGGAAGCTGCATTGAAGGAAGAAAATCCGGAAATCAAAATGGAGCTGCTGAAGGAAGCCTGCCGGATGTACCGCGGGGAATTCCTTCCGGAGCTGGCGGGAGAAGAATGGGTGGCCATTGAAAGCTGTAAGTATCAGAAGCTGTATGTGGACTGCATTAATGAAGCAGCGGTTCTCCTGAAGGAAAACGGACAGTTCGCGGAGCTTCTGGAGCTGAGCAGCCAGGCCAGCAGTATTTACTATTTCGAAGAATATTATCTGATGCAGATTGACTGTCTTATGGCTTTGGGAAGATACAAGGAAGCCATGGAGATATATGAGACAGCGGCTGCTTTCTATTTTGAGGAACTGGGTCTGGAGCCCTCTGAGGAAATGCTGGACAGGTTCCGTCAGATGAGGGATAAAATCCATTACAATGCATCGGTGATCAGCGATATCAAACATGGCCTGCAGGAAGGGGAAAACAATAACGGCGCTTATTTCTGCAGCTATCCCGGCTTTGTGGACTGCTACCACATTGTCTGCCGGATGTCGGAACGCAGCGGACAGCCCGCCTTCCTTATGCTTTGTACCCTTGTGGACAGCGAGGATGTGTCTCTGACGGAGGAGGCCAGGCTCGGCAATTACATGGATAAGCTCAAGAGCGCTATCCGTTCCGCGCTGCGCAGGGGAGATTCCTTTACACGCTATGGAAACAATCAGTTCCTTGTACTTCTTGTAGGGATCAAGCAGGAAAACTGTGCCATAACCCAGAGCCGTATTACCAACTGCTTTTTAAGCTACGGGCTGCGGGGAAAGATTTCTGTCCGTTATGAGATTTATCCTGCAACAGAAGAGGAAGGTACGGCCGGCAATCTCCTGTTCCATCAGAACAATGACTGGCAGAATGCATAATTAACCGGGGCAGGGAAACCGGGTTGGATCGGAAAGGACACCGTTAAAAACGGTGTCCTTTCCTGCGTCCTGCGCTTTTATTTATACAAGGGTACAATTCAGCAGCCCGGAATTTTTAGTTCTATTCCATATCCATGTATTCCAGGAATTTGACTGCATTATCCACATGCTCCGAGTTGACAACAATTCCGAATAAAGCGTCATTGGTTACGGCATAAGCGCCCGTCTCCACCACTTTGGGTGCATCCGCAAACTGGATGCCGATGGGAACCTCTCCCTGATCATCATCCGGTATATCATAATAGAAGAAGCGGTCCTGATACTTATCGATAAGCTCCTGAGGCAGCACCTCATTCAGATTGCAGAAATATCCGGGCTCCGCATAATTGGTGAAGGTTGAGGTATCAGCCATAATGACATCAAGCTCTTTGGCGGCAACCAGGGCCATAAGCTTCTGCACATTAGCCATGGTATACTGATCCGTTGCCTCCTCCTGTATGGTGAAATTCATTTCCAGGGAGGTGGAGTATTCCTTGGTATCAATCTGCGCATATTCATCAAAACCACTCATGAAAGCTTCTGTATCCATCTCGGAATAGCCATTGATAAATAATACGGAAAGCGCACTGTCCTTGGCTGTGACAATGGTATAAATCAGGTTGGCCGCGAAGGCAGCAACCAGAATGGTTACCAGGGTCGGAATCCTGTAATATTCCCAAAAGTACTGAAATTTTTCCTTGGGTGTTTTTCCGGCCAGTTTTTTGTGCTGGGCTTTGATTTCATCTGAAACGGAATTTCCTTCTGCCATAATTATCCTCACTTCTGCTGTCGTGCAGCTCTTTAGTCCTTTTTACTATGATAATCGGTTGTTTAAATGATGTCAATGAAGCGTTTGGGACAACCTCTAAAATTTTTCTAAAATCCTTGTGAATTTTTGGCGAAACACAGGTTTTGAAGGGATTCTTACTTGCATGTTACCGGATTTTGTAATATCATATATCCTAAGATAGCGGCGGGTAAACTGTCTGGCTGAAAGGGTGGAATGTATAATGGAGACTTATGTTGAATGTATGGTTCAGAAAAAACCGAGCGGGGCGATGACGGCTCTCAAGATATTATTGATTGGTATTGCTGCGGTTACCGGACTGCTGGGAATCATGGGACTTATTGTTTTCCTGATTATTGCGGTGGTTGCAGGTGTAGGCGCATATTTTGTCAATCTGAATGCCAATCTGGAGTATGAATATCTGTATGTGGACAAGCAGCTCACGGTGGATAAGATTATGGCGAGGACCAGACGTAAGAAGGTGGAAACCTTCGATATGGAAAGAATGGAGATTCTGGCCCCTATCAAATCATGGCATCTGGATGATTATAAAAACAGGCAGCTGAAAGAGGTTAATTACAGCAGCGGCGTGGAACAGCAGCCCGACATCCGTTACTGCATGATATATAATGGAGAGAAGAGAGTTATTTTCGAACCCAATGCCGCCATGGTTACGGCAATTAAATCAGTTGCACCAAGAAAAGTTTTTACGGATTGACAAGCGTCCGTAAGTCTGGTACACTTTTCAAAACACAAAACTGTCAGTAAGCTTACTGGCAGTTTTATATTCACATTTTTTTGAACTTTGTCCGTTCCCCACGGACAGAAATCCAATCATTCAAATGAAAACAGGAGGAGAAGAAATGGGTCAGATTATTGGTGATGGCATTACCTTTGACGATGTGCTGCTTGTTCCGGCATATTCCCAGGTAATTCCGAACCAGGTTGACTTGACAACCTGGCTGACGAAGAAAATCAAACTGAACATTCCGATGATGAGTGCAGGAATGGATACCGTAACTGAACACAGAATGGCAATTGCCATGGCAAGGCAGGGCGGTATTGGCATTATCCACAAGAATATGTCTATCGAAGCGCAGGCAGAGGAAGTTGATAAAGTTAAGCGTTCAGAAAATGGAGTTATCACCGATCCGTTCTCTCTTTCCCCTGAACATACGCTTGAGGATGCAGATAATCTGATGGCGAAATTCCGTATTTCCGGTGTCCCGATTACTGAGGGACGTAAGCTGGTTGGCATCATAACCAACCGCGATCTTAAATTCGAGACTGATTTTTCCAAGAAAATCAAAGAATCTATGACTTCCGAAGGACTGATTACAGCCAAGGAAGGAATCACTCTGGATGAAGCAAAGAAAATCCTTGCCAAAGCCAGAAAAGAAAAACTCCCTATTGTTGATGACAATTTTAATCTGGTGGGCCTGATCACCATTAAAGATATTGAAAAAACCATTAAGTACCCGCTTTCCGCAAAGGATGAGCAGGGACGCCTTCTGTGCGGCGCAGGTGTGGGTATTACCGCCAATGTATTGGATCGCGTAGGCGCCCTGGTGGATGCAAAGGTTGATGTTGTTGTACTGGATTCCGCCCATGGACATTCCGAGAACGTACTCAGATGCCTGCGCATGATCAAAGAGAAATATCCCGATCTGCAGGTGATCGCAGGAAATGTTGCGACAGGCGCCGCTACAAGAGATCTGATAGAGGCAGGAGCGGATGCGGTTAAGGTTGGCATCGGCCCCGGATCCATCTGTACAACCCGCGTGGTTGCCGGTATCGGTGTCCCTCAGGTTACAGCCATTATGGACTGCTATGCAGTAGCAAAGGAATACGGCATTCCGATTATTGCAGACGGCGGCATTAAATATTCCGGAGATATGACGAAGGCCATCGCTGCCGGAGGCAGTGTTTGTATGATGGGCAGTATCTTTGCAGGCTGCGATGAAAGCCCGGGAACCTTTGAACTGTATCAGGGACGTAAATATAAAGTATACCGCGGCATGGGTTCCATCGCTGCCATGGAAAACGGCAGCAAGGACCGCTATTTCCAGAACGATGCCAAGAAGCTTGTTCCGGAAGGTGTGGAAGGCCGTGTGGCATACAAGGGAACCGTGGAAGACACTGTCTTCCAGCTGATGGGCGGTTTACGTTCCGGCATGGGCTACTGCGGAACCCAGACCGTCGATGAACTGAAGGAAAACGGCAGATTTATCAAGATTTCCGCCGCATCCTTGAAGGAAAGCCATCCCCATGACATTCATATAACCAAGGAAGCGCCTAACTATAGTGTGGACGAGTAACAGCGTGAATGCGCTTCCTTTGAATAAGCTGTCCAAAAGCCTTTCGGGGTTTTTGCGGCAGCTTTTTTGAATACTGACAGCAAAGAACCTCTTATTCTAACATTTCACTCAAACCATCTAATAATTTTTGGGCTGTTACCCTTCCCATAACAATCGTTGAAATTTCCTCTACTGAAACGTTATTATTTTCCTCGTCAAAATCTGGGCACTGTTGCAGAAATTTAATAATCAATTCGCCTTTTTCCGGGTCCATTGCGCATGAAAATCCATTTGCATATTGTAACATTTCCTTCTCTCCTTTACATTTCAATTGATTCTGGGCTATATACTTTCTTCTTTTTTTCATTAAAATAATTTTGTTTATCTACAAATTTGATAATATTGCTTTTTATACTTTTATTATAAATAGTCCTTTCCGATTTAATATAGATATATGCTTGCTTTTTTTCTGTTTTCTGCTCTATCTTTTTTATCCTGGGAGATTTTAAATTAACATACAATTCCATATCAAGTTTTTCTGCAAGTTCTGCAAGCGATTTAATGGAAAAATTATAATCTCCGCCCTCCCATTTTGAAATCATTCCCTGGCTGACTTTGATATGCTTCGCAAATTCTTTCTGTGTCATGTTCAATTTCATTCTTTTTTTTACAATAGCTGCCGAAATTTCACCTAAATATCTGGAAGCGTTAATATCTGCTGCTGAAATATTTTCCCCGAATAATTGTAACAAATCTTCTAATTTTGCACTGTCTGATTTAATTTTGTAATCCATTTTATAAACCTCTCTGTCTATATTTCACTATATCTGCTGCTAATTACACTGTACCATTTTGAATAATCTGATATCCTTTTCCCTGAACGTTCATAAAATGCTGCTAAAAAAATAGGGGCATCCTCCTTGCCAAAAGCCATAAGCAGCCTGAAGTTAAAATTCTTTCCGGATAAATGTAGGGAATAATAATCTCGCTCCTGATATTTTATTATTTCATTACTATCCGCTTTATATATTTCTTTGCCTAATTCCTTCACAAAATACAGTTGTTTTATTAATAATGAAAATATCTCTTTTTCGTTACCAGATGCCTTTTTAAGTAATTCTTTAAATTCGTCCATAAACTTCGGATGAAAATAGAATCCCATCAAAAAATATTGTTCTAAATTTTGAATTAATTCTTTTACTGCTTCTTTTTTATTCATTTATATTCCGGTTACTTTAATAATATTACTTATAAGTAATATTTTCAAGTTATTTCTCCTCTCCACAGGTATTTCGCTTTTCGCTTTTGAATTACATATTTATAGAAAACTATCAGGATAGTTTTTATTTTGGGGAGTATAAATACGAATAACCCCCTTGTACTAATTCAGCAGGTAAAAATGATGATTAGATTACCATAATTTAAAAAGACTTATTGTAAAATCCATGATATTATAAAGCAAGAGATATATTATGCAGGAGTTAAAAATCAAAAGACAGGTATTGCCGGAATGAAACTTGTGATGAAAGTTATGGAAGAATAAGAATGGTAGATATGCGTCTGTGTTTAGCATATATGCAAAATAGTTGATTAAGAAGGAGTACATTTTATGTTTTCTGAAAAAACAATAGAATTTTTAAAACTAAATAAATTGAATAATAGTAAGGAATGGTTTAATGACCATAAAGATGAATACGAAGAATATGTTTTATTACCTTTGAAAGAGTTAGTATATTCATTAACTTCTTTTATGCAATCAGTAGATCCGTTAATTATCTGTGACGCCAGTGTTAATAAAACAATTTCACGTATATATAGAGATATTAGATTTTCAAAAGATAAGTCATTGTATAAAGAAGAGGTTTGGGTAAGCTTTAGGCGTGATAAAAAAATATATCCTATGTATCCTCAATATTTTTTGGTAATATCTCCTTATAATTATACATATGGCTGCGGATATTTTGCAACAGATAATAAAACAATGAATATAATACGTAATCTTATTTTAACTGATGATGAAAAATTTGTATATACAGTAAATGAATTAAATAAGCAGAAGATATTTGTATTGGGCGGCGAAAAATATAAGAAACTGCAATATGAGGATATGCCGGAAACTATTAGGGAATGGTTGAATTATAAATGCATATGTTTTGAAAAGAGATCAAATGATTTTTCAGCTTTATTCTCATCCGATTTTTCAAAAAAACTAATTGAGCAGTTTGCTGATTTAACAGCTTTGTATAAATTCCTTATTTATGTTGAGGAACTAAAGCTAATAGATAGAGAAAAATTATAAGATTGAGAGAACATAATTGCCCTGCTATATCCGCCAGTTTAGCCCGGATAGGTGAAAATCTTCTAAAAGGAAGAAAGGCTCCCGGCTCAGGTCAGCAGCCTTTCTCCCTTTATCTGGACAATACCTGTATTATTCAATTTATAATGGGAAACCATCTGGTTAAAAGGCGTATTGTTCAGATAGGCCATGAGCGACATAATAACCGCGCTGTGGGTAACCAGCACTATGGAATGAGAAGAGGAACCGGAACCAACGGCTTCAGCTTCCTCTTCCACCAGGCTGCGCAGGGAAGGAAGCAGTCTGTCCAGCAGATCTTGATAGGATTCGCCCATTGGTGTCTTCTGGTATCTTCTGTTTTCATACCATGCGGTGAATTCTTCAGGATACTGTTCCTCAACCTGTGTCCAGGTCAGGCCTTCCCACAAACCGAAATTAATTTCTTCCAGCCCGTCTCTGACAATGCATTCCGTATTCAGCTTTTCCGATACGATCCGGGCGGTCTGGCAGGCTCTTTTCAGCGGACTTGTAAAAATGCGTTCCGGCCTGATCCGATTGGTTTCCAGCTGCCGGGCCAGCCGGACAGCCTGCATCCGTCCATTTTCATTCAAATCGGTATCCGTACTGCCCTGAATCCGTTTCTGTACATTCCAGTCCGTTTCTCCATGTCTTGTAAATAAAAGGTTCATAATATAACTCTCCTGTTTATAACGATACAAATCTTTTGCCTGCCTGGCACAGTGCTGCATGAATATCACAGCAGCGAGTCGCTGTTCCCGTGCAGTCTTCTTCATGGCCCGCTGGTCCGGCAGGAGCTGAGACATTATGTATTTTAGCACAGCCCGCGAGATAAATCCACGGAGAAAGGTCACAGGGGTGCAGCACCAATATTTTTTATCTGCACCCGGTCACAGGATTGTCATGGCTGAATCACGGCGGATATGCTATGATAAGAAGAGAAGCATTAGGATTCATTTTTACATATTTATATGTTTTTATTGCGCTGCGGTGCGCAGACAGGAGCAGCAAATGAAATCGAAGGGGAAGGATTACAGGACACGGGTAACGAAAATGCTTATCCGTAAGGCCTTCACTGATATGCTGAAGGAAAAACCCATTCAAAGCATAACTATAAAAGAACTTTGCGAGACGGCAGGAATCAACAGAGGAACCTTTTATTCCCATTATTCGGATATCTATGACCTGCTGGAAAAAATGGAAGAGGAGATGATGGCTGATTTTATAAAAGCGCTGGAACCTCTTCTGGAAACGGATAAAGAAGATTTGACACCGGTAAAAATTACAACCGGTATTTTCCGCTGTCTGAAAGAAAATGCGGATATTTGCACCGTTACTCTGGGAGACTATGGGGATAAAGATTTCGCGCTCCGCCTGATTAATCTGGGAAGGGAAAAATGTGTGGAAACCTATTCCCGCTATTTCGGCTCGGCAACTCCTAAGCAGATTGAATTTTTTTATGCATTTGTCAGCGCCGGCTGTATCGGCCTGCTCCAGAAATGGCTTGCAGAGGGTATGGTCAGCAGCCCTGAGGAGATTGCGGCGATGGCGGAGAATATCATGATGTATGGCATGGGGGCGCTGGAGCGCGCCTGAAAATTTAAAAAAATTTAATAATACCTTAGTAAGAAATATAAGGATTTTGTGTTATACTTTTCAATAATTCAGGCCGTGCCTGAAGGCGGGTCTGTGTTATTCCCGCCAGTTTTGACTGACGGATACAGGTTAAGGAGCAGCATAATGAGATTTATTAAAAAATTTATAATAACCCTTATTGTTATTCTCCTGTTGGGGGCAGGTGCGGCAGGCGGGCGTCTGCTCTGGCAGGGTTATCAGATATATCAGGAAGTCATTGACGGGGAGCCTCTTTCGGATAAGGTGGAGGAAATCCGTTCCAAACCCAAATATACCCCGCTTTCACAGCTGCCGGATACCTATAAGAATGCGGTGGTGGCTGTGGAGGACAAACGTTTTTATAAGCATGGCGGCATTGATTTGATTTCCACGGGCAGGGCGGTATTTATTAACCTGAAGGAAAAGAAGCTGGCTGAAGGGGGAAGCTCCATTACACAGCAGCTGGCAAAAAATATGTATTTTTCCCAGGAAAAGACGTTCCTGAGGAAGGTGGCCGAGCTGTTTGTCGCTTTTGAACTGGAGAAAAATTATACGAAGGATGAGATTCTGGAGCTGTATGTGAATACCATCTATTTTGGCAGCGGCTATTATTGTGTCTATGATGCGGCGCAGGGTTATTTTGAGAAGGAACCGGAACAGATGAATGATTATGAAAGCACGCTTCTGGCCGGGATTCCCAATGCGCCTTCCGTATACGCACTGACCAACCGGCCGGAGCTGGCGGTCCAGAGGCAGCGGACGGTGGTGGAGTGTATGGTGGATCAGAAATATCTGACCAGGGAAGAAGCGGATCGTATTTTGCAGGAAGGAGAGCAGATTCAGCAGGCGGGACAAAATAATGAATAGGGTATTGATAGTGGAAGATGATACACTGCTGAATACCACTCTTGCCTATCATCTGCAGGGAAGGGGAATGGGGACGGAATCGGCGTTCTGCTGCAGAGAGGCAAGGGAAAAGCTGGGGGCTTTAAGGTATGATTTGGTCATTCTGGACGTAAACCTTCCGGATGGCGACGGGTTTACCCTCTGTAAACAGATTCAGCAGGAATGGAAAACGGCAGTGATTTTCCTCACGGCCAATGCTCTGGAAAAGGATGTGCTTAAAGGATATGATTTGGGAGCGGCGGACTATGTGACCAAGCCTTTTTCCATACAGATTTTCCTGAAAAAGACGGAACGGCTTATGCAGCTGATTTCACCGGAAAAAGAAAGAGCAGAGGACGGTTATGAGGATGAAGCGCTTCGTATCGGCCTGGAGAGCATGTCCGCTTCCTATTGCGGCAGGGATATTCCGTTTACTCCGCTGGAATACCGGCTTCTGGGGATTTTTATCCATAATCCGGGAATCGTCCTTACGAGACAGAAGCTGTTGGAAAGATTGTGGGACGATCAGGGGAACTTTGTGGATGAACATACACTGACAACGGTTATCAGCCGGATGAGAGGCAAGCTGGAAGGCAGCCATCCTTATATTAAAACTGTCTACGGGATGGGATACCTGTGGAATGCAAAAAGCGGGCGGAGTGACGGCTGAGACAGGCGGGAAAGGGAAAGACGGACGGAATATGCAGGGACAAATATCGCAGGAGAAAATGCTGCAGAGACAGATTTTACCTGAAAGACGCTCCTTCTTCAGGAAGCGGGGCAGAACAATAATCGGAACGGGAATGCTTCTGGCGGCCATAGCGGCAGTCGGAGGCTTTTTTGCAGTTACAGGGGAGATTGGGGCGTTGGCGGCAGGCGGCAGCGTTCTTGTTTTGGCTGCTGTCTGGACGGCGGTGATGCACTTCCTTGAAAAAAAGGAACTGAAAGGGTTTATGGCGGATATCGGAAGGCTGCTGGATACCATGGAGGGCATATGGAATCAAGAGGAGGAAATATGTCCTGTGGAGAAGTTCCGTGAAATAACCGGCCTGGAGGAGGAAACGCTTCTGTCCAGGCTGGGCGGCAGGTTTTGCCGGCTTTATGAGATGATGGATAATGCCAGAACGAACACACAGGAGGACAGGAAAAAATTACAGTCCCTGGTTTCTGATATCTCCCATCAGGTCAGGACTCCTGTGACCAATCTTAAAATGATCGAAGCGGCGCTGACGGAGCCAGCAGGGGATCAGGAGATGACAGCGGAAAAAAGAAGGGAATTCCTTGAGGCTATGAATTCTCAGGTGGAGAAGCTGAATTTTCTCATGCAGGCGCTGGTAAAGACTTCCCGTCTGGAAAACGGCCTGATAACACTTCATAAACAAAAAGGGTTACTGTATGAAACGCTGGCGGAAGCCCTGGGAGGCATTTTATTCTCCGCGGAGGCAAAGAAAATAGAGGTGGAAGCCATTTGTCCGGAGGAACTGCAGCTTTCCCACGATAAGAAATGGACGGCGGAGGCTATATTCAATCTTTTGGATAATGCTGTGAAATATACTCCGGCCGGAGGAAAAATCCGGGTGGAGGCAGTTCCTCAGGAAATGTACACCCGGATTGATGTTTCCGATACGGGCAAAGGAATCAGGGAAGAACATCAGGCTGCTGTTTTTCGGCGTTTTTACAGAGAGGAAGAGGTGGCGGGGATACCCGGGCTTGGAATAGGGCTGTATCTTACCCGCGAAATCATTTCCCAGCAGGGCGGTTATATCAGGCTTACCTCCTCCGAAGGAGAAGGCTCGGTATTTTCCGTCTATTTATTAAATAAGGAATTCAGATAAGCTTTGGTATTTCTTTCTGTTTCTGTGACTTTTCTGCAACAATTCCATAGTAGACTAAATGCAAATGAAAAACGTAACCTTTCAGAATTATAAATGGTTACGGATTAAAACAAATAAGCAAACAGGGAAGGAGCAGAAATGACAATTTTGCAGACAGCGGATTTAAAAAAATATTATGGACAGGGCACCAATCTTACAAAGGCATTGGATGGAGTGGATCTGTCGGTGGAGCAGGGGGAATTCCTGGCGGTGGTGGGGACCAGCGGCAGCGGAAAATCCACCCTGCTTCATATGATGGGCGGCCTGGATACGCCTACCTCGGGCAGTATAAAGGTGCGGGGAAAGGAACTTGCGGAAATGAATGATGAGCAGCTCACTATTTTCCGCAGGAGGAATATCGGATTTGTATTCCAGAGCTATAATCTTGTGCCTATATTAAATGTATATGAAAATATTGTGCTGCCTGTGGAGCTGGACGGGGAAGCGGTGGATTTGGCGCTGTTTGACCGGATCGTGGATATCCTGTCTTTGAAGGAAAAGCTGGACAGCATGCCCAATCAGCTGTCAGGCGGACAGCAGCAGCGGGTGGCAATAGCCAGGGCGCTGATTACCAAGCCCGCCATTGTGCTTGCGGATGAGCCTACAGGAAATCTGGACAGCCGTACCAGCGCGGATGTGCTGGGGCTTTTGAAAATGACCAGCGAGGAATTCCATCAGACCGTGGTGATGATAACCCATAATAACGAGATCGCCCAGCTTTCCCATCGGATTGTGCGGATTGAAGACGGCAGAATCGTCGGAAAAGCGGAGGTGTAGGTATGTTAAAGAACCTGAATGCGGGCATCATCCGGAGGCTGGCGGCAAACAGCCTGAAATCGGATAAAAAAAGGAATCTTTTTCTCATTATCACCATCGCCTTCAGTGCCTGCCTCATGCTGACGCTGTCTCTGAAAATACTCGGGGAAAATACCAAGGTGAATAGATATATGCGGGGGAGGTACCAGACTGTTTTCAATGATCTGTCGGAGCAGGAGATCCGGGAACTCCGGGAAAGGCCGGAGGTAGAGGCTTCCGGCAGGAAAAAGGGTCTGTGTACACCGCGGATAAAGGATTATACCCTGAATGTGGAGTATGCCGATCAATCGGCGGCAAGCCTGCTGACCTACGGGAATATAACGGGCAGCTGGCCGGAGGCAGAGGAAGAGGTGGCGGTGGAGGAAGCATACCTGGAACATCTGGGCCTTCCTGCCGTGCCCGGACAGATACTCCCGTTGGATCTGGGAGACGGGAGTGTCAGGGATTATACGGTCAGCGGCGTACTGATGGGTGAAAATGAAACCCGGGTATACAAGGTCATAGTCTCAGAAGCCTATATGCAGGCTGTTTTTGACGGGAATCCCAGATACGATATGTATATCCGCCTTAAGGATACGGAAAATGACAATATGGAAATCCTTAAGGATAAGGTCCGGGCATTTGCTGCAGCTAACGGGGTGGCAGAGAATAAGGTATTTTACAGTTCCACTTATTTCAGCCTGGGAGAGGATCTTCCCATAGAAAAAATATTGGCAATCCTGTTTTGCTGTGTCCTCATCGTCATAGCCACATCTCTGGTAATTTACAGCCTTTTCTATATCTCCGTCATTGCCAAAACACAGGAATACGGCAGGCTTCGGGTTATCGGAACGACGAAGAAGCAGATCCGAAGGCTGGTGAGGAAGGAAGGCATGTTTCTGTCGGGAATAGCCATTCCCGCAGGCCTTGTGCTGGGCTGTATCCTGGGCTTCCTGCTTGTGCCCGAAGGATGGAAATGGTCTATATCCCTGCTTTTTGTTATAGTGATAGGGGTGATAACCGAAGCGGCTGTCATGATTTCCATCCGTACGCCGGTGAAAATCGCTTCCTCTGTTTCTCCTGTTGAAGCCGTACGGATCAGTGCAGCAGAAGAGAATCGAAAAACAGGAAAAAGAAAACGCAGGAAAATGACACCTTTAAACCTGGCCATCCTGAATTTTTCCAGAAATAAAAGAAAAGCTGTTCTTACCCTTACCTCTCTGGGCTTTACAGGTATCCTGCTGATGTGCGCCGCCGCATATCTGAGTTCTGTGGATGCGGATGCCATGTCCAGATCCGGTTTTGGGCTCGGCTGCGCCCACCTGGAGCTGGAGCAGTCAGATGCCGGCAGCAGTACGGACGAAGAGGGACGTACGGATTATTATACAAGAATACAGCAGAATAATCCTCTGGATGAAAAGCTGCTTGAGGCAGTAAAACAGATAGACGGCGTAACGGATGTGCTTATATTTAAAGGCTGCAAGTCGGATATGATTTTTCCCGAAATGAGCGATTATGCAAGAGCGAATCCGGAGGAGCTTTCTTTCCGTAATATCGGACTTACCAGAGAGCAGATGGAAGCCTATAGCGGATATCTTACGGAGGGAACTATGGATTACGATACTCTGGTGCAGAACAATGGTATTCTGATAGCCGATTCGGATAACCTGATAGGACGTTATTATGGGTATACCGCGAAGCTTGGAGACAGGATACAGATAAAGACAGACAGCGGCGATACGGTGGAATTCCAGGTGATGGGGGTCCTGAGAGGCCTTAGACTTGGCATCGATGTGCCCTTCTTTTATATGCCGGATGCCTGTCTGCCCCTTTTAAAGTCCACGGTGACTAATTTTAATACACATTTCATGCTGGTGGGCGATCAGGAAAACGAAGAAAAGATAGAAGAGGCTGTTATCGGTCAGATGGAAGAATGGAATGATGTGGAAATCACCTTTCTGAGTGATCTCAGACGGCAGATGATCGTTATGCTGGATCAGATGAAGCTTCCGCTGTATGGACTGGTAGGATTCATAGCCATCTTCGGCCTTCTGAATCTGATAAATACGCTGCTCACCAATGTGGTGACGAGACGTCAGGAATTCGGAATCCTGCAGTCTGTGGGAATGAGCGGAAAGCAGCTTTCCGCCATGCTGAAAGCGGAATGCTTCCTGTATGTGTCAGGAACATTGTTCCTTACCCTTACTTTGGGCACGCTTGCCGCCTGGATTTTGTGCAGGGTATTTGACCAGTTGGGAACCTTCGGGAAGCTGGTATTCCATTTTCCCTTCCTGCCCATTTTTATATTCACAGCCCTGCTTCTGGTGATTCAGGTATTTTTCTCCCTGTGGGCGGTGAATTACTGCGGAAAGGAATCTCTGGTACAGAGGATTAAAACGGAGTAGGCTGCCCGGAAGAGAAGGCGGGAGGCTCAGCCTCCCGTATAATAAGGAACGACTACAAAGAAAACGGAATAAAGAAGTGCTGCAGCGGTGAAGAAAATCAGCAGGCCCATGAGGATGGCCGGGATTTTTTCAGCCAGGCTGCGGCATTTTATTTTATCGGCCAGTTCCTGGAGAAGGAAACAGGCTTTGCGCAGTCCCAAAGTGACGAAATACATAAAGGCCGGAAGCATGGGCATCAGGTACCGTCCCTGGGGTTGGAAATCCCATGTATAGGAATAATAGACGCAAAGAAAGATGGGGATCGCGCAGGCCAGAACCATACAGCCGTTGAAAAAGAAACGGCGTTTTTGATCCTGCCAGGACAGATACAATCCGCGGCCTGCAGGTATCATACAGACCAGAAGGCCGATAATGAAAATCCGATAATAGGTCTCATAAATATAGTAGTGTGTAGGCAGGCTCATGGGACCGAACATGGCCACAAAGCTTCTGGCAAGCAGGGTGAAGTAATCCGTCCCGAATACCATGGCAAAGACACCAATTCCCTGATTCTGATAGGTCTGTCTTAAAAGAGGGTGGAAATCCGGCGTACAGGTGGAAGCCACGCAGAGATTGCGGGCGTTCATTCCCAGAAAATCCCCATGATAAAGGAATGCATTGCGGATAAACCACCAGCCTGCGCCTATCAGAAACAGAACGGTGATGAACAGGCCGGCGCGCAGCAAGGGCCTCCAGTCCATATAATACCGGTCCACAGGAGAGGCCGTACCGTCCCGGGTAATCGTCCCTGCCAATACCTTTCCCACAAAACAGCTGATAAAAAGTATGACGGTTACCAGCACCGCGCCGTAGGCATTGTAATAGGATAACGCACACAAGATAACGCCCACTGCCGTCTGAATACAGAGAGAACGGTTAAAGCCGTTTTTCATCCCGTCAAGAACGGCGGTAAACATGAGAATGACGGAAAAGACAGCGCAGGAATCCGTATTGATATAGGTATGCAGAAAAAGGCTCTGGGGGAGAAAGACCACCAGGCAGGAAAAAAGCCATTGAGTCATTGTTTCCGGGAACAGCAGCCTGGAAAGCCTTCTGGTGAGAACCGCAGCGGCCATCCCAAAGAATACATTTACCATCCGGGCGGCTATGAGAAGGACATCAAAACGATCGGTGAAAAGATTCACCGTGCGCAGAAGATAACCCTCCAGTATGTAAGTGAGCATGGGCTGAAAGGCATAGGAGCCTCCGTAACCGGGAATCAGCACAGCCGGATCATCTCCCCTGGGAAGATATCCGTTTTCATAAATGAAACGGACCACACGGAAACGGTTGATTTCATCAGGACCTTCCCCGAATGGCTGAAGAAATACAAAGATCATCATGCAGAGAAAAGCCAGGGAAAGGAAAAGGATTTCATGGAAAAGCTCGTTTTTATAAAAACGACGTATTTTAGTCATATATTACTCCTGTTAATAAATGAGTCCTTAGTTGGGTGATGATGCTGTTTCATAAAACATAAATTTATTATAATCGAATTACCTCTAAATTTCCACAAAAATACTTGTCAGAGGAAATCGGATGGGATATACTGTCAGTACAGGGCATTTTGCCTATGAATTTACGTGAAGGCGGGTACCGTTTGGTTTTGAGGGTATCCGACTTGATGCAGTACATGCGACTGGCGGATTGGTGGAGCACCACAGGGAGCATGTATGAAGAAAGCCGGCCGCCTGGGTACCCGTATGTGAGTAACCAGGCGGTTTTTTTGTTTTCTAATCTATCTATCGAAAACAAAAGCGGGGAATCTCCTGAAAGGACATTTACGAAAGAGGCCGCCAAGCGGCAGAATGGAGGAAGCAATGAAATTACTGTCTCTGGAAGAAGAATTGAAAAGCAACGCCTATCCCGGAAGAGGGATTGTGCTGGGGAGGACTCCCGATGGGAAAAAAGCGGTAGCCGCTTATTTTATCATGGGAAGAAGCTCCAACAGCCGCAACCGGATCTTTGCAGTGGATAGAGAAGGAATCCGCACACAGGCATTCGATGAATCCAAGCTGGAGGATCCCAGCCTCATCATTTATGCGCCGGTAAGGGTTCTGGGCAATAAAACGATTGTGACCAACGGAGACCAGACAGATACCATTTATGAAGGCATGGACAAACAGATGACCTTTGAACAGTCCTTAAGATGCCGGGAATTTGAGCCGGACGGCCCCAATTATACCCCCCGTATTTCCGGGATCATGCACATCGAAAATGGCGGTTACAATTTTGCCATGTCTATTTTAAAAAGTGATGACGGATGCCCGGATTCCTGCAATCGTTTTACCTACGCTTATGAAAATCCGGCTGCTGGAAAAGGACGTTTTATCCATACATATATGCATGACGGAAATCCCCTTCCCAGCTTTGAGGGAGAACCTAAAATGGTGGAAATCAAAGGGGAAATCGATGACTTTACCGATATGCTCTGGAACAGCCTGAATGAAGAAAATAAGGTGTCCCTGTTCGTGCGATATATCGATATCGAAGACGGAACCTGTGAAACAAGAATCGTAAATAAAAACAAATAAGAAAACAGGAGAGAAAGAAATGAATGAAATTCAGTTAAAATATGGCTGCAACCCGAATCAGAAGCCTTCCCGCATTTATATGGAGGATGGAAGCGAACTTCCGGTTTCCGTACTGAACGGCAAGCCGGGTTATATCAATTTCCTGGATGCGTTAAACGGCTGGCAGCTGGTTAAGGAACTGAAGGAGGCCACAGGCCTTCCCGCGGCGACCTCTTTTAAGCATGTATCACCTGCCGGCGCGGCGGTGGGGCTGCCTCTGTCGGATACGCTGGCAAAGATTTACTGGGTGGATGATCTGGGTGAGCTTTCTCCTCTGGCATGTGCCTATGCGAGGGCCAGAGGAGCGGATCGTATGTCTTCCTTCGGCGATTTCATTTCCCTTTCCGATGTATGTGATGCAGATACTGCCAGACTGATCAAAAGGGAGGTTTCCGATGGCGTGATCGCTCCCGGATATACGGACGAAGCCCTGGAAATCCTGAAACAGAAGAAAAAAGGAAATTACAATGTAATTCAGATCGATCCTTCCTATCAGCCTGCTCCGCTGGAGAGAAAACAGGTATATGGAATCACCTTTGAGCAGGGAAGAAATGAACTGCGCGTTGATGAGGCACTTCTTTCCAATATTGTAACGGAAAATAAGGATATCCCGGCTGAGGCGCTGATTGATATGAAGATCGCTCTTATCACCCTGAAATATACCCAGTCCAATTCCGTCTGCTATGTAAAGGACGGACAGGCCATAGGTATCGGAGCGGGGCAGCAGTCCAGAATCCATTGTACACGTCTGGCGGGAAGCAAGGCGGACAACTGGTTCCTGCGTCAGTCACCTCAGGTGCTTTCCCTTCAGTTTGCGGACGGACTGGGACGTGCGGACAGGGATAACGCTATTGACGTATATATGAGCGATGATTATATGGATGTTCTTGCGGACGGCGTTTGGGAGAGAACCTTCAAGGTGAAGCCTCCTGTTTTTACAAGGGAAGAGAGAAAAGAGTGGCTGGATAAACTGGAAGATGTAACTCTGGGCTCCGATGCCTTCTTCCCCTTCTTTGATAACATCGACCGCGCCCGCAGAAGCGGTGTGAAATATATCGTACAGCCCGGCGGATCTGTACGGGATGATGCGGTTATCGATGCCTGCAACAGATATGGGATGGCAATGGTGTTTACCGGAATTCGTCTGTTCCATCATTAATTAGCCAGACGGAAAAAAGAGTACAGTCTGCGGCCGGAAGTCCGCAGGCTGTTTCTTTTGCATAATCATCTGACCGGCAGGAATTTTTCCATATATTTTTCGGCTTCTTTTCTGCTGAGACTGAATTTTTCCTTAAGCTTTTTAATTATATGATCTTTGGAAAAGCCTTCTTCCATTAGTATTTCCACAGTCTGTTCAATCCCTTGCTCCAGTCCTTTCTTGACCCCATCATCAAATATCATTTGTCCCAATTTGGTCATCGCGATTCTCTCCTTTACTCTGTTTATTCCATCCCCCGATAAAAATTTATCAGCCAGGACATAAAGAACTGCCTGCATTTTTTCCATTTCCAGTTCCGACAAAGCGGCTCCGGCTTCCTGGATCATAGTGATGCTCTCTGTAATCCGCTCCTCAATATCCATGCTTCCCGACATCAATGGAGCCAAAAGCAGCGGTGTAAGATCTTCTTTTGTCAGAGGTTCCCCCAGAGCTTTCTTCTTTTTCAGCCGCTCAAAAAGAAGATCGGAATTCCGGTTTTTCAGACGGATAACCTTTACCCGGTATGTATTGATCCCTTCCGTCAATTCTGATTTCAGGCGCTTTACCTGAGAGGAACAGATAACGTAGGTCACCACGGCAACCCCGAAGGTTCTGCTTACCGCCGCTTCGTATTCACGGAAACGCCGCAGATCCTTGGTGGTAAGGGAATCACTTTCAAATTCCAGATGCACCCAGCTTCCGTCTTCCATGGCATAATTGAAATCCTGGAACATCTGCCGGCTTTCCAGTTTGACAGCTTCTGTCGGGGCGATATACTTTATCACCCCCTTCACGCCCAACAGGGGCAGTAATTCCCCTCCGAAGAACTGGGCAGCTGTTTTCAAAGCCAGATCTTCCTGGTGGAAATTCTGCTTTTGACTCTGCCTGCCGGCGTCTGCTTTTTTGTGTTTTTTCACACAGCCTCCTATTCCGTAAGCTGTATGTAAAATCCTGTCTTTAGTATAATTATAACCGGAAATCTGACATCGGGCAACCGTATCTTACTGCAATTATATTTATTAATAATTGAACGGTAATATAAAATGGAAATGAATATTTGAATGGTACTTTGTCCGAAAAGGACAGAATATTTGATTTGATGGTTGAAAACCAGAAAAGATGATTCCGGTTCCGGCGATAGGCTTTTACACACAATTCCGGCTGCCGATGTATTGTAAAGTATATCACAGAGAAGGGTGAATGCCAAGTTAAATATTGATAAAATCTGTTCATTAAAGGATTTAAGTTTTGGAACTTATTAATGTGGGTAAATAACAGGATTATATCATGGAATTAAATTTCAGCCGGAAATCTAAAAACAGAAATCCTTTCATTAAGAAGAGTTCTCTTCTCAAGGAAAGGATTTCTGATTAAGCCCTGTTACATTATTTGCCTATTAAAATTACTGTGGATTCGGGTTATCGTTTTGCTGATTATCAGGAGTATAGCCCTGTTGGGTACCGCCCTGCTGGAAATTAGGATCATAGCCCTGCTGGAAGTTAGGATCATAACCCTGCTGGTAAGGGTTGCCGAAGCCCTGCTGGCCGTAATTCTGCTGCTGTCCATAGCCCTGCTGCTGGCCGCCGGCCTGATAACCATTCTGCTGATAACCGCCATAGCCTGCGCCGTACTGCTGCTGATAGCTTCCGCCGTATTTCAGGCTGTTATAGAAAGCCGCGTTGGTAATTTCCACATAAGGGGTAACATAAAGTCCGGCGAGACCGCAGGTAACGCCCGCCAGGAGATACCAGAGAATGAAGGAAAGATCCAACACAAATTTATCCATCTTATGTCCGTACATCATGGCCTTGCTCTCATTGATGCATTCCATAATGCCTTTATCCGGATTTTCCGCAAATATGTAAACTGCCTGGGAATAACGGTACATGGCAATGATTCCGGGAACCCATAGAAGCAGTGACCATGCAAATACGAAGAAGCCCATAACAATACTCAGACCCCAGATTTTCAGACAATATCTGGCATAGGCAAACAAATCGTTGATGCCTGCCGGCTGCCGGTTGATGACACGCAGAGTATATGCGGTAAAGCCCATACTGAGAAATCCGGTTACCAGAGTGGAAACGAGGGACAGCAGGATGGACGGTATCATCATTCCTGCGTAAATAGCGGCTGCAGCATCCGGATTTGATACCAGAGTGGTAAAAACACTGGAAACACCGGACATCATGGAAATAACAAAACTGATTGCCGCGAGAATTACCATGTAAACAAGGGCAACAAGTACGGGATGGGGATTAGCCTGCTGCATGGCAGCTTTGGCATCCATTTTCAATTGCACACGATCCATATCAAGTATCCTCCTCAAAAAGAATGTAATCTGGTTTTTTGAAATATGGAAGTATTATAACACTATAAAGGAAGATACGCCATAATGAAACGGAAATTTTAAAATAATTAAAATTTAATCATATTTACGATTGTAAAAATGCGGCAGATAAATCTCGCAGGTGGCCGTTAGCCGGATTCGGACAAAAAGCCTAAAAAACAGGGGTTTCCCGTATTTTTTCTTTGCGTATTCCGAATACTTGTGATAAGATAGTTTTTATTAATAAAGTAAGGTTCAAGGAGGGAGAACCCGCCTGATATGAATAAACCGGGAGCCTCGCACAGGATATGTGCAGGAGAGCTGCGGAAGGCGGGAAAAAGAGCATGAGTGAGATAAGCAAGAATTTTATTGAACAGATTATTGATAAAGATCTGGCCGAGGGTGTATATGATACAGTGCATACCCGTTTTCCGCCGGAGCCCAATGGCTATCTGCATATCGGACATGCCAAGAGCATTCTTTTAAACTCCGGTCTTGCAAAGGAATACGGCGGAAAGTTCAACCTTCGTTTTGACGATACCAATCCGACCAAGGAAAAACAGGAATTTGTGGAATCGATCAAAGAGGATGTGAAGTGGCTGGGCGCCGATTGGGAGGACAGGCTTTTCTTTGCCTCCAATTATTTTGAGCAGATGTACGAAGCGGCTGTAAAGCTTATCAGGAAAGGAAAGGCTTATGTATCGGACCTTTCTGCAGAGCAGATCCGTGAGTACAGAGGGACATTGACGGAACCCGGAAAAGAGGATCCCGGAAGTACAAGAAGCGTGGAAGAGAATCTGGAATTATTTGAAAAAATGAAGGATGGCGTATATGCCGACGGGGAAAAGGTTCTGCGCGCCAGAATTGACATGACCTCTCCGAATATGAATATGCGTGATCCGGTCATTTACCGTGTGGCCCATATGAGCCATCATAATACGGGAGATACCTGGTGCATATATCCCATGTATGATTTTGCTCATCCGATCGAAGATGCCATCGAAGGAATCACTCATTCCATCTGTACGCTGGAATTTGAAGATCACAGGCCTTTATACGACTGGGTGGTGAGGGAACTGGAATATCCCCGTCCTCCCAAGCAGATAGAGTTTGCCAAAATGTATCTTACCAATGTGGTAACCGGAAAGCGTTATATTAAGAGGCTGGTGGAAGAAGGTATTGTGGACGGCTGGGATGATCCCCGTCTGGTATCTGTGGCAGCCCTTAGAAGAAGAGGCTTTACGCCGGAATCCATTCAGATGTTTGTGGATCTCTGCGGTGTTTCCAAGAGCAATTCCTCTGTGGATTATGCAATGCTGGAATACTGTATCAGAGAGGATCTGAAGCTGAAGAGATCCCGGGTGATGGCGGTTATCGATCCCATTAAGCTGGTGATTGACAACTATCCCGAAGGACAGATCGAGATGCTGGAGGCGCCCAACAACCTGGAAAATGAGGAACTGGGAAGCCGTCAGATACCTTTCGGAAGGGAACTCTATATTGAAAGGGAAGACTTTATGGAAGAGCCTCCCAGAAAATATTTCCGTCTGTTCCCCGGCAATGAAGTACGCCTGATGAATGCTTATTTCGTTACCTGCACCGGTTTTGAAAAGGATGCGGACGGCAATGTGACCGTGGTTCACTGCACCTACGATCCGGAAACCAAATCCGGAAGCGGTTTCAATGCCCGCAAGGTAAAAGGAACCATACACTGGGTATGTGCAAGTGAGGCCTTTAAGGCGCAGGTCCGCCTGTATGAAAATATTATCGATGAAGAAAAGGGCGTTTATAACGAGGACGGCAGCCTGAACCTGAATCCCAATTCCCTGGTGGTGAAAGAGTGCTACCTGGAACCCTCTCTGAAAGAGGCGTCCGCTTTTGAAAGCTTCCAGTTTGTAAGACAGGGCTTTTTCTGTGTGGACTATAAGGATTCCAAGCCCGGTGCGCCGGTTTTCAACCGTGTTGTTTCTTTAAAGAGTTCATTTAAGCTGCCCAAGGCAGAGGTGACAGGGTAATAGTTCAGACTTGACTGAACTGTTATGAAACAGGAAATAAATCATGAATGATTTGGCTATTCAGCTGTCGGATGACGGCGGCAAACATCTGTATGAACAGATATATGAATACATCAGAGATGAAATTAAGGAGGGGAAGCTTCTGGCAGGAGAGAAGCTTCCCTCCACGCGTTCCCTGGCGGAATATCTCCAGGTGGCGCGCAGTACGGTGGAGCTGGCATACGGGCAGCTGCTGTCGGAAGGTTACATCGAATCCTCCGCATACAGAGGCTATTATATCAGCCGGGTGGAAGAACTCTACCAGATTATGACGGATATGTCGCAAAAAGAAGAGGAAGCTGCCGGGACAGGTATTCCCTCCAAAGAAGGGACAGGAAAGAGCTATGCCTATGATTTTTCCCCGAATGCCATAGATATGAGTGTGTTCCCTTTCGGCACCTGGCGGAAAATCACGAGAGAGATACTCAGCGGTGACAGAAAAGAACTGTTTGCCCTGGGAGAACCACGGGGTGATGCGGACTTCCGACGGACAATATGCAGGTACCTCCATTCCTCCAGAGGAGTGAATGCCTCTCCGGAACAGATCATTGTCGGAGCGGGAAATGATTATCTGCTGCTTCTTCTTCAATACATTCTCGGAAAAGATATCTGTGTGGCATTTGAAAATCCGTCTTACCGGAGGGCCTACCGTATTTTTTCCTCCTTCGCGGCCCGAACGGTGACGGTCCCGGTGGATGAAAGCGGGATTTCCGTAAAGGATCTTGCCGGGAGCGGGGCGGATGCAGCCTATGTCATGCCTTCCCATCAGTATCCCACAGGGGTGGTGATGCCTATCGGAAGGCGGATAGAGCTTTTGAAGTGGGCGGCAGAAGAGAAAAACAGATATTTGATTGAGGACGACTATGACAGCGAATTCCGGTACCGGGGAAAGCCCGTGCCGTCTCTGCAGGCCTCTGATACGGCAGGAAAGGTGATTTATATAGGAACCTTTTCCAAGTCTGTCGCCCCGGCGATCCGTGTGAGTTATATGGTGCTGCCTCCCGCTCTGCTGAAGCGGTACGAAAAGGAATGTGCTTTTTTTTCCTCCACGGTGTCCAGGATCGATCAGACAGTGCTCAATGAATTCATACGAAGCGGGGCTTTTGAGCGTCACTTGAATAAAATGAGGAAGGTTTACAAAGAAAAGCACGATATTCTGCTGGAGGAGCTTCGTCCTTTTTTGAAAAAATACCGGCTCTCAGGCGAGCATGCCGGCCTTCACGTATTGCTCACCTCCAGGGAACCGGCGGATGAGGAGGCCCTTATCCGGAAAGCGGAGGAAAAAGGTGTACGTCTTTACGGCCTTCATGAAGCGGCGCTGGAGCCTGTCGGCCGGCCGGAAGCCACGGTGCTGCTGGGATACGCAGGGCTGGAAAAGGAAGAGATAAAAGCGGGGATTGCACTGCTGAAGGATGTGCTGTAGAGTGTAAACGTAAAAGAAAGGAGAGGATTTCATGGAAATAGATAAACTGGTACAAAGGCAGCGTGATTTTTACCGTACGGGACGGACGAAGGATACGGCGTTTCGAATCGCATCCCTGCAGAAGCTGGCGGATACCATAGAAAAGTATGAGGCGGAAATCGGAGAAGCACTGAAGGCGGACTTGCATAAGTCTGTTTTTGAAGGATTTATGACAGAGGTGGGACTTACCTTAAGCGAAATCCGTTTTCTGATAAAGCATACTGCCGTCTGGAACCGTCCGAAAAAGGTGCGTACCCCTCTGGCGCAATTCCATGCCAAAAGCTATATTGTGCAGGAACCCTATGGTGTGGCGCTGGTGATGTCTCCCTGGAATTATCCTTTCATGCTCTCCCTTGAGCCTGCGGCAGGAGCCATTGCCGCGGGAAACTGCTGCATCATCAAGCCCTCGGCTTATGCGCCTGCGACCTCTGCCATCCTGAAAAAGATCATAGAGGAAGCCTTTCCTGCGGAATATGTGGCTGTTGTGGAAGGCGGAAGACAGGAAAACACACAGCTGCTGGAGCAGGAATTTGATTATATTTTCTTTACCGGAAGCGTATCGGTAGGCCGGCTGGTGATGGAGAAGGCGGCGGCCCATCTGACTCCGGTCACATTGGAGCTGGGAGGGAAAAGCCCCTGCATTGTGGAGAGGGATGCGAAGCTTTCCCTTGCGGCGAAGCGGCTTGTTTTCGGAAAATTCCTGAACAGCGGCCAGACCTGTGTGGCGCCGGATTACTGTTTTGTACATGAGGCGGTAAAGGACGAGTTTATCGGATATCTGGAAAAATGGATCGATAAAATGATCGGAAAACAGCCCTTCAGCAATCCGGATTATCCGAAGATGATCAATGAAAAGCACTATGACAGGGTACTGGAGCTCATAAAGGGTGAAAATGTAGTTACGGGCGGCTGCGGCAAACGGGAAACGCTGCAGATTGCACCCACGGTCTTAAAGGACGTGGCCCCGGATGCTCCTGTGATGCAGGAAGAAATTTTCGGCCCCGTGCTTCCTGTGCTCACCTATCGTGATATCAGTGAGGTGGAGCGGTTTGTGGCCGACAGACCGAAGCCCCTTGCCCTTTACCTGTTTACCGGAAGCCGGGAAACGGCAGATCGGATTACAGAGAACCTTTCCTTCGGCGGAGGCTGTATCAATGACACGATAATCCATCTTGCTACGTCACAGATGGGCTTCGGCGGTGTCGGCGCAAGCGGCATGGGCTCCTATCATGGAAAAAAGAGCTTTGAAACCTTCAGCCACGCGAAATCAATTGTGAATAAATCGACGTGGATGGATCTGCCCATCCGGTATATGCCTTATACGAAAGGGAAAGAGAGGCTTCTCAGGAAGTTTTTGAAGTAGTGGAAAAAACAGCGTGAAAGGATAAGATAATGGGAAAAAAGGTTTTATTATATGAGTTTAAGGGAATACGTCTGGGACAGGTGCATAAGGCCCTGGAAAAGCTGCCCTTTGAAATCCGGGTGGTGGAAAGACAGGAGTATTGGATGACCCTGGGATACCTGGCGGGACTGGAAGGAAGCCCTGCCCTGGGGAAGCGTTATGACGGCCCGGGGATGGAACAGGAGATGGTGGTATTCGCCGGTTTCGTGGGGGATGACATTGACGAGACGCTGAAGGCATTCCGGGAGAATGGACTGGCCGGAGTCGGGCTTAAGGCGGTTTTGACGGAAACTAACAAAAACTGGAATTCTCTGCAGCTGTTTGAGGAACTGAAGAAGGAGCATGCACAGATGCATGGGAAGTAAAATGGGAAAAAGGGAAAAGGCGGTTTTTTTGGAGGAAGCTGAAGGGAAAAGGGCTTCCTCCAAAGTTTCGTTAAGCAAGATGATTTTGCGTATGGTGGGGATTCTGCTGGGGATTCTTGCGGTGGGCATTACCGTAAGCGCCTTATTGTCCGGATATATCAGGAAACAGGCAGAGGAATCCATAAAGTCCGCCACAGAATTTTATGCGGGGCAGATGGATACCACCTTCGGGGATATTAATGATTACCTGGGGGAACTGGTTTTTCAGGATAAGGATGTGGCGGCCACACGGTACACCTCGGATAAGCTCCTGTTCATTCAGTCTGTGCAGAAAATAAATGAAAAGCTGGAGTTTTACCGTACTAAACTGGGAGGAAATTTTTCTTTCTTCATATATTATCCGCAGCTGGATTATTTTGCGTCCTCGGAAAGAGGAGAGATGGAAATAAAGGAATTTGCGGAACTGAAAAGGAACATGGCCGGCTATCTTATGGAGGACTACCAAACGGATGGGCTGAATGCCAGGAAAAAATGGTGGATTGCCGAAATCGGGGGAAAGAAATATGCGCTGAACTATATCTGTTTTGATGAGTGGTATGCCTGCTGCTTCATCGATGCGGACAAGCTGGCGGATTCGGCCAATGTACTCCATCTGGGAAAGGAATCCTATGTGACCCTGGTTTCGGAGGACGGAGGGCCATACAATCATATACCGGAGCTGGAGAAGGACGGATTTTACCGGGAGGAAACCGGTGAATCAAAACTGAACCAGGATGTATTCGGCATGAAATATACCATGATTCATCAGCCTCTGGAATATGCACAGTTTGGTATCAGTGTCGTAGTGCAGAATAACCGCAGCATGATGACTGTAGTGGTCTTTCAGGTGCTCATTGTTCTGTTTATCCTGTTGGGAATTGCAATAGCTGCTGTTCTTTTGTTCCGTGTAAAGAAGCGGATGATAGAGCCTATGAAAATTTTCAGTGAAAACCTGATGAAAATCCGGGAGGACAGCCAGGAGGTATACTTCGATAATACAGAGATTGCGGAGCTGGCAGAGGCCAATGAGCTTTTCCGCAATATCTGCGGCCAGATGAAGGAAATGAAAATAAGGATGTATGAGCAGGAGCTTGCCCAGCAGAAGCTGCAGATTGATTATATGCAGCTGCAGATTCAGCCTCATTTTTATATTAACTGCATGAGCCTGATTTACAATATGGCTGTGATGGGTGAGGATGATACAATCCAGCAGCTGTCCGCCTGCGTGTCCGACTATTTCCGTTATATTTTCCGGAAGGATGCGGCGCGTGTGAGCCTTAAGGAAGAACTGCGTCATGTGGGCAATTATCTGGAAATCTGCAGGATTCGTTATAAGGAACGTCTCTCTTTCCGTATAGAGGATGACGGAGACATGGATGAGGTGGATATTCCGCCGCTTCTGCTGCACACTTTTGTGGAAAACTCCGTGAAATATGCGGCAGGCAGTGGAAAAGTGACAGAAATCCTGGTGAAGGCCCGGTGGGTGAAGCAGGAAGGAAGAGCTGCGGAGATCCGGATCGAAGACAATGGGACAGGCTTCCCGGAAAGTGTACTGGAGAGCCTGAAAACGGAAGAGGATATCGTGACGGAAAAGGGAACCAGAATCGGCATCAGGAACTGTATTACCAGACTGGCCCTGATTTACGGTACGGCAGCCAGCGTCCATTTTGAAAACAGGGAGGAGGGAGGCGCCAGAGTAGTGATAAGGCTCCCGCTTCCGGAAAGCGTAGAAAGTGCATGAATATACTTCTGGTAGATGATGATTTTTATATTGTTGATACGGTAAAATCCATGATTAACTGGGAAAAAATCGGGATTGACGGTATCTATACGGCACTGGATGCCCCATCAGCCCGGCAGATTATGGAAGGAGTGCCCATTCAAATCATTCTCTGCGATATCGAGATGGGCAAAGAATCAGGACTCGATCTGGTGGAATGGGCGCGGCGGCAGGGGAGCGGCGCAAAGGTGATTTTTCTTACCAGCTATGCGGATTTTTCCTATGCGCAGAAGGCAGTTACCTTACAGAGCTTCGATTATCTGCTGAAGCCGGTACAATTCCCCAAACTGGAAGAACAGCTGAAAAAGGCGGCGGAAGAAATTTCCAGGGAAGAGGCCTATCATGCCAATCTGGAAAAGTGGATGACCTCTCAGTCGGCGCTGAAAGAAAGCTTCTGGAGAAAACTGCTGTTTGAGGATGCCGATGAAAAGGCAATATCCCACTGGATGGATACCTTCGGCGTAAAATACACAGAAGATCAAAGCTTCCTCTATATCTGTATTTCTATTTATGATTACGAAACCATATATGAATCCCTGGAAAGGGGAATGTTTGATTTCCTTTTAGGGAATATTACCCACGAGATCTTTTCCGGAGAGGGTTATGAAGTACAGGCCCTGTTCCGCACAGATTCGGAGGATGCCTCCCAGTGGAACATGGTACTCTGCCATACCGGCGGAACCGGCAGCAAAGAAGCGCTGGAACGGCTGGGAACAGAATATATTGAACAGATAGACAGGGTGATGCACAGTAAAGTGAGCTGTTATGTGGGAAACGAAAAGCCCTTACAGGAGCTTGCGGGGGAAACCAAAGCCGTGGTACGCATGCAGGAGGATGATGTGCTGGGTATCCGCAAGGTCAAGTTCCTTTCAGATTATGAAGAAAAAGAAATCCCCTATGTGGAACCCTCCTTCACCGTATGGGAGGACATGCTTCTTCAGGGAGAAACCGAAAGGCTTCTGCGGGAAATCAGCCTGTACGAAAACGGACTGGAGATAAACGGAAGCTGCAACGCCGGAACTCTGAAGCTTTTTCTGGGAGATTTCCAGCAGATGCTCTACTCCGTACTGCATAAAAAAAGTATCTCCATGAACCGTCTCATGAAGGAACCGGAATTTTCCGACTACCGGGACGCCATCCGTTCCCTCCATCACTGCCGACGGTATACTGACCGGGCAGTACGCAAAGCCGCCCAGTATATCCGCTTTGTAGAACAAGAGAAATCCGTTGTGGACGTGGTAAAGGATTATATCGAAGAACACCTGGATGAAGAACTGACCCGGGAAGACTTCGCAGCCCAGGTATATCTGAACGCAGATTACCTGGCCAAACTCTTCAAACAGGAAACCGGCCTTTCCATCGGAAATTATCTCGTGGAACGAAGAATGGCCAAAGCCAGACAGCTCCTGTCCGCTACAGCCAGGCCCGTAAACCAGATCGCCGTGGAAGCAGGCTACACCAATTTCTCCTATTTCGCCAAGCTCTTCCGCAAGACCACAGGCATGACCCCAAACGAATACCGGAAATCACTGAAAAACCCCCTCAAATAACCTCCATACCCCATCCAGATCATTCACTGTAAAATCGGCCTTTTCCATCTCATTTCCCGGAGTGGAAAACCGGCCGAACCCCTGCCGTACCCACACCGTTTTCATCTCTGCCCTTTTCGCAGGAGCAATATCATTATCCAGCCTGTCCCCCACCATCACCGCATTCTTTCCCTCACATCCCGCCCTTTCCAAAGCCAGCTGAAAAATCCTCAAATCCGGTTTCGCCACACCTTCCTCCGCTGAAGAAACCACCAAATCAATATCCTCCAAAATCCCGAAATCCCTCAGCCTCTCCGCCGTACCTACCGGTTGGTTGGCTATGATCCCCAGCTTATACTTCCCCTTAAGCCTTTCCAAACACCCTTTTGCCTCCGGATACAAAACTTCGTCCTCCGAATGCCATGCCGTCTGCGCAAGCCCAAACCTCCGTATCGTCTCCAAATCTCCCTTCCTATTCTTCCGATAATACCCCATCATTGTCTCATAAAACTCCTCATACCCAATCTCCGTCCCCGCAATCGCATCCTCGATCCTATGCCTGTAAGCCCTCCCCTCATCCACAAGAGTAGACCCTATATCAAAAAACACCCAATCAATCCTACCTAATCTACCATCCAAAATCATCCCTCCCAATCAAATAATACGTCCCCTTATTATACACTCCTCCCTCACATATTACCATCGTCCTTCTACTATTCCCCTCAGCCATACCATAACCTACCCTGTCAAGGATAATGCCGTCGCACACAGGCAGCATTATCCTTGACCCACTTCTCCATGTCTGGATTTTATCATTTTCTCTCCGGATTTTGTTAGAAACCCTACCTCCACAGTTGTATAGTAAACTTACACCTGCAGGTAAGAATTCCCGGGAGCCTCAGGAGTAAAAAGGAAGCGTACAGTGTTTCAGAAATGAAACTGGGGAGGTTTGTGATGCGGACAAAAGTTGTAAAAAGAAAAGGAAAATGGAAGCAGTTCATACCGGTCTACCTGATGATGCTTCCCGGGTTACTGTATTTGTTCATTAACAATTACATGCCTATGGCCGGCCTGGTGGTGGCTTTTAAGCAAGTGAATTTTTCCACCGGAATATGGAAAAGCCCCTGGGTGGGACTGAAAAATTTTGAATTCCTGTTCACTACAGACGAAGCGGCGGTGATAACACGGAATACCATACTGTACAATCTGGCATTCATTGTAATCGGAATCGTGCTGGGAATTTTTCTGGCAATACTGATTACAGAGGTGGCAAATAAGACCCTGAAGAAGCTGTACCAAAGCGCCATTCTGGTTCCTTTTCTCATGTCGATTGTAATTGTCAGTTATATTGTATATGCTTTTCTGGGAGCGGAGCACGGGCTGATAAATAATTCCGTTCTTCCCATGTTGGGGAAGGAGCCGGTCAGCTGGTATACCCGGCCGCAGTACTGGCCGTTTATTCTGGTATTTGTTCATACCTGGAAAGGAATCGGTTATGGATGCCTCATTTATATTTCCACAATAAACGGAATAGACAAGTCCCTGTACGAAGCTGCGAGCCTGGATGGCGCGGGTATTTTGAAGCAAATCCGTTATGTAACCCTTCCCTGCCTGAAGGGGACGGTGATTACACTGACCCTTCTGAATATCGGAAAGATTTTCTATGCGGATTTCGGTTTGTTTTATCAGGTGCCTATGAATTCCGGACAGCTGTATGATACCACAAATGTTATTGATACTTATGTATACCGGGCCTTGCTTCAGCTGGGAAATTCCGGAATGGCGGCGGCAGCGGGCTTTTATCAGTCTGTGGTAGGCTTTGTCCTTGTGATGATTTCCAACCTGATTGTAAGAAAGACAAGTTCTGAAAATGCGCTGTTTTAGGGAGGAGAGGAAAAATGACACGACACAACCGCAAGTTTCAATTATTTGCCAATATAATTCTTTTACTGATGGTGACGGGTATAGTGCTTCCTTTCCTTCTGTTATTTATGTCATCCATAACAGAGGAAAATACTTTGATTCAGAATGGCTATGCCTTTTGGCCGGATAAGTTCAGTCTTGCTGCCTATTCCTACATATGGAACCAGAGAGGCCAGATCTTCAGGGCGTATGGGATTACCATTTTGGTGACAGTTACAGGTACCTTCATTAATATTTTATTATCGTCCCTGTTAGCCTATGGGCTGTCCTTAAAAGAACTTCCGGGCAAAACAGCATTGATATTTTACGTATTTTTTACCATGCTGTTTAATGGAGGCCTGGTGCCGACCTATTTGATGTATACGGGAACCTTTCATATAAAAAATACGCTTTTTGCTCTGATTGTCCCCAACTTTTTAATGAGCGCCATGAATGTCCTGCTCATCCGGACATTTTATCAGACGAGTATTCCGGACGCTCTTTATGAAGCGGCAAAGATTGACGGCGCGGGACATATGAAGATTTATTCTGCTATTGTCATTCCATTAGGAAAGCCAATTATGGTAACTATGGGCCTGTTTTCCGCATTGAGCTACTGGAATGACTGGACGAACGGATTATACTATCTTTCGGGCGACAAGGGTTATGCGCTCTACAGTATTCAGAACCTGCTGAATGAGATGATTTCCAAAATAGAATTCCTGTCCTCCAATTCAGTGGCAGGTTCCATCAGTTCGGATTTATCTCAGCTGCCGTCCACCTCGGTGAGAATGGCGATCGCTTTTGTGGCGATGCTGCCCATGCTGGTTATCTATCCTTTCCTGCAGAAGTATTTCCAGAAGGGGATTGCGCTTGGGGCTGTTAAGGGCTGAGTGATTCAAAGAAAAAAGATAAGTGGATATAGGAGAGAATAAAAAATGAGAAAAGATAAGCTGTTTAAAAAAGTAACTGCTATCATGCTGGCAGCAGCAATGGTAATGTCAGCCGCAGGCTGCGGAAATAAGAATTCTGCTGAGGCAGGGGGAGAAGCACAGCCGGCGGGAACAGAAAGTACGGCGGGAGGAAAGGAAAGCGCATCCGCGGAAGCCGGGGATATTGATACCTCTGAGCCTTACACCATAACATGGGCCTATATTGGCGCAACCTACCAGGATACGGATTTGGTGGAAGCGGAAATGAATAAAATCCTTCAGCCGGAATTTAACTGCACGATTGATATAATCGGGTTTTCCTGGGGAGAGTACACACAGAAGCTGAATCTGATGCTCTCAGGCGACGAGCCGCTGGATATGGTTCCGGTTATTTACGGAAACGGTGCGAGTTATCTCAATAACGGGCAGATCATTGACATGAAGGAGCTGATAGATAAATACGGAAAACATATGAAAGAGGTAGTGGGAGAGGATACTCTTTATGTATGCAACGTAGGCGGTAAAATTTATGGAGTTCCTGTTTTCAAAGAATATTCCGTGGATGCCGCTGTCATGCTCAGAAAGGATCTGCTGGAGGAAGCAGGCTTTACCGCCGAGGATATCCATTCCATTGATGACCTGGGACCTGTGTATGAAAAGGTAAAAGAAAATCATCCGGAAATGGTAATGCTGGCGGGAAGAAAGGGCGAGACCCCTGCTGTAGCGGCTACCTGGTGTGACAGCCTTTCCGACGGCTTTGGCGTAATCATGCCTGATGACGAAGAAGGAAAAGTGGTTAATTATTATGAAACTGAGCAGTTTAAGCATAATGCTGAAGTGATTTATGAGTATGCGAAGAAAGGATATATTTCCAAAGACTGCGCGACTATGAATGACGGAAAGAAGCCTCAGGTGAAAGCAGGAACCGCATTTTCCTATTTTACACCCACCAAGCCCGGTGTGGATCTTCAGGATTCTCTGGATACCGGTTATGAAATGGTTTATGCACCCCTGACAGACACTTTCCGGGCTACTTCACAGATGGCCTGGATCGGATGGGGAATCGGAAAAAACTGCAAATATCCGGAAAGAGTAATGCAGGTGCTGGATTATATGTATGGAAGCCCCGAACTGATGAATTTATTCAACTGGGGCATAGAAGGAAAGCATTACGTATTCGCTGACGAAGAGAAAGGCATTATCACTTATCCGGAGGGAGTAAATGTCCAGAATAAAACCTACGGACTGAATATGGGATATGAGATGCCTAACCAGACAATTGCTTATGTATGGGAGGGGAATGAACCTTCCATATGGGAGGAATACCGGAAATTCAATTCCGCTGACCCGCTGATTTCCACTGGTTTTATTTTTGATAATTCCAGCGTCCTTACAGAGATCTCCGCTCTTACAAATGTACGGGACAAATATATCGACGCCATTGGATCCGGAGCGGTGGATCCGGCAGAAGCCATCCCTGAAATGAATGAGGCTTTAAAAAAGGCCGGCCTGGATAAGGTTATCCAGGAAAAACAAGCGCAGCTGGATGCATTCATTTCCGCAAAATAAGTTTGAATCAGGTCTATCCGGTCCCTCGGCGGGCCGGACAGGCCTGTATTTGCTCCAAAAAAGAACTGTTGAAAGGGAGAAAGGTATGAAAGCAATCTTAATCATGATGGACACCTGTAACCGGCATATGCTTCAGGTATACAATTCCGGAGCAAAAGCGCGGACACCTAATATTGACCGTCTGGCGGAGAGAAGCCTGATATTTGACAGCCATTTCATCGCTTCAGCCCCCTGTATGCCGGCCAGGAGGGATATCCTTACGGGAAGGGTGAATTTTCTGGAAAGAGGATGGGGGCCCATAGAGCCTTATGATGTGACACTGCCGCGTATTTTGCGGAAGCACGGCATTTTTACCCATATCGTCACCGATCACAGCCATTACATGGAAATCGGCGGGGAAGGTTATCTTCAGCAATATAATACATGGGATTTCCAGAGAGGGCAGGAAACTGATGTGTGGGTATCCAGCATAAAGGATCCGGAGGAGCCGGAACCTCATTTGGGAACTGTATTCCGCCAGTATCAGTGTAACCGAACCAGATTTGCCGACGACGCGGATCGTCCTACTCCCAGAACCTTTGCGGCGGCCGCAGAGTGGCTCAGGCAGAATGAAGGGGAGGATAACTTTTTCCTGACGGTAGAGGCCTTTGATCCTCACGAGCCATTCGATGCTTCCGAGGAATTCAGGGCCATGTATCCCGATGATTTTCCCTGTTTTTATGAATGGCCCAGGTATTCCGAATTAAATAGCGAAGAGACGCCGGAAGCCCTGGAACATCTGAGAAATCAATATTATGCCACATTATCCATGGCGGATAAGTGGCTGGGAAAGCTTTTGGACGAGGTGGACAGGCAGGAGCTGTGGAAGGATACCTGTATTATTTTCACTTCAGATCACGGCCATATGCTGGGTGAACATGGAGTGACGGGAAAAAACAGATATCATGCATGGGATGAAATGAGCAGAATTCCGCTCCTGGTCCATATGCCGGAGGACTGCAGGGCGGGGGAACGGGTGAAGGGCCTGACCCAGAATGTGGATCTCTTCCCCACTCTGTTGGAATATTTCGGGATAGACAGGGAAACGAGCGGCTGCGGTTCCATACATGGCCGTTCCTGGATACCCCTGCTTACCGGAGAAAAAGAAAAAATAAGAGATTATGCGGTTTATGGCTGGTTCGGACAGCCGGTAAATATTACGGACGGCAGATACACCTATTTCCGCGCTGCAGCAAACAGGAAGAATGCCCCCTTATATGCCTATATGGCGGCACTGACAACCTATGAAAGATATCTGGGCTGTGATATGCCGGACAGAGTGTCCTGCGGAAAATTTTTAAAACAATGCCCCATTCCGGTTTACCGGCTGCAGATGGATAAAGAAACGGAGGAAGCCCCCTATCTGGATATCGGTGTCAGCCGCCTGTACGATACGCACAAGGATCCCGGGCAGCAGAATCCCCTGACGGATAAGGAACTGGAGGAAAAAATGTGTCTGGCACTGGCAGAGCAGATGGAACTGCATGATGCTCCTGAAGAGCAGTATAAAAGACTGAGATTGGAATCGTATCAAATGAAAAATCATATATAACAAACGGTTGACATATATTGCTTCATATAATCTTTGCTGGCAATGATCACAAAAAAAGCTGGAAATCAAAGCTTTTCATGGCATTGAATTATAAAAGGGTAAAAAGGGATTCGGGAAAAAAAACTATATTTTTCCTGAATCCCTTCTGCATTTTGTGTATATTAACGATTTGTATATCAACCGGTTGACATATTGGGATTGCCGTGATATTATCAAAGCACAGTAAGACAACCCCCCCAATAAAAAACACCGTTGTCTGTTGCGACAGACTTGCAGAACACTCTTTCCCCCTCCCTTTTCTTTGTGTCTGCAGGGTTTCAGGCTTCGGTACCCCCCCTTTTTATATATGAAATATTTGTCTTACTGTGATATGTCCCCTTCTGATATCTTCTCCCCCGAAGATATCATCACCATAAAATGAGGGGCGCTCCGAAGGATACAGCTGAAAGAACGCCCCTATCCCTTCAAGTATAACGCCCGGATGAGTCAGAAAATGACTTATCCGGCTTTTTTATTACTGCGGCAGAATTTAATAAATGCTTTCATAATAATTGTAAAAATGCAGACTGCCGGCTTTTCCCAAAATGTCCTATTGAATAATGAGTATCCATTCTGTAAAATGAGTTATGATGTAGAACAGGTTATCACTTTTCAGCACGTTATTAATATGAAACGTAAAACCGGAGGCAATGATGGCAACACTGAAAGATGTGGCAAAAGAGACCGGGCTGACTGTCAGTACGGTGTCCCGGGTATTGAATAATCGGGGGTATATCAGCAGCAATACAAGGGAAAAGGTTTATGATGCCATGAAAAGGCTGAATTATCAGCCCAATGAGCTGGCCCGTTCCCTTTCCAAACAGACAACCAATACCATAGGTGTAATCGTTCCTCATATCGATCATCCTTATTTTGCCAGGCTGCTGAGCAGTCTGGAAACAGCGGCTTACCAAAACGGATACAAGCTTCTGCTTTTTAATTCCAGGGAAAGGGATGAAAAAGAGGATGAATATATGGAGATGTGCAAAGCCAGCCGTGTAGCGGGGATTATTCTCTGCAGCGGCAGTGTGGAAACCGAACGCTTCCGTGATCTGAATGTGCCGCTGGTGACTATTGAGCGTTTCCTGGAGTACGGAACCTCCGCTGTCGAGTGCGATAACCGCCAGGGAGGCCGTTTGGCGGCACAGCACCTTCTGGAATGCGGATGCACTAATGTGATTTATCTGAGCGGCGAAAATGCGGTATCCATGCCCGCGGACGACAGGGCGCTGGGATTTATGGAACTCTGCGGCCAGGAAGGGCTGCATTGCCTGGATCCGGGGAAGGAAATCGATGCCAGGCTGTATGCGTCGCTGGATTATCATGCTTATATTGAAAAAATTCTGACGGAGTTTCCGGAGATTGACGGAATTTTTGCCAGCAGTGACGTCATTGCCGCTCAGGTTATCCAGATCTGCAGCAAAAGAGGAATAAAGATACCGGAGCAGATACGGCTGGTAGGCTTTGATGACAGCAGTATTGCTTCTCTTACGACGCCGGGAATTACCACGATCCGCCAGCCGGTGAGAGAAATGGCCGAGATGGCCGTGCGGATGCTCATCCGTGCGGAAAGAAAGGAAATCGTACCAAACCGGACAACCTTGCCGGTTACTTTGATTCGGCGCGAAACTACCTGATATCATGTTAGTTTTTAAGAACGGCGGTTATATCGTATGATATTATGTAAAGAGGCGGCATTTCTGCCGCCTCTTTGCACGGTCTGATTTCTGAAAGCATATCTTTTTTATCTCATGTATTTTCCATGAACCGGAATCAAGAACACTATTGTCTATTTTGCACAGGATAAGAAACAGAAGAGGAAGGAAGGCGGTAATCTGGTATCCTTGTGAAAAGACAGTATATAACCTGAAAAATAATAAGAAAATAGTGAATCGATTCACAAAATAATGCAGAAATATTATAAAATGAGTTATGAATCGTTTTAAATTTTCAATATGCACAAATATTTGTATCGGTTTTATATGGTAAATTCCAAAAACATAATTTTTATACAAAAAATATTAAAAAACATGTTGACAATTACAGACAGCGGTGTTATTGTTTAATTACAAAATGAAACGATTCAAGTTCATGCAGGACACATCATCACCAGTAATGAACATAGGTAATCCATTAGCTGCCGGATAGAGGGCAGCACAATTTCAAGGAGGAATGAAGATGAAGAAGAAATTACTCAGTGCAGTTCTTTCCGTTGCCATGATAGCTACGGTGCTTGCAGGATGCGGCGGAAGCGGGGCTTCCACATCACAGACAGGAGCCGCAGGGGAGAGCACGGCAGCGGCGGCTGCAGAGGAAGGAAGTTCAGCAGCTTCCGCAGCCACATCCACAGATGGTGTGAAGATTACGGTGCTGAATACCAAGAGTGAGATTCAGACACAGTGGGAAGAACTGGCGGCAGAGTACAAGGATATCACCGGCGTAGACGTAGAGGTTTCCGTAACCGTAGGCGATTCCCCTTCCCAGGATATTACCAAGAGATATGCTTCCGGCGAAGTTCCCACCATTTTCATGGGAGATATTCAGGACATCATCATGCTGGATGAATACGCACTTGACCTTTCCAATGAAGACTGGGCGAAAGACGGCGGCAGCGATTACGGCTGCAATTACAACGGAAGACTGATTGGTTTCCCTTTCTGTATTGAAGCCCGCGGACTTATGTATAATAAGACGGCAATCGAAGCGGCTGCAGGCGAAACCTTTGACCCCACATCCATTAAATCCCTGGATGACCTGACAGCTCTTCTCGACAAGCTGGTTGCAGGCGGAATGGAAACACCGGTTGCCCTGAATATGGAAGACTGGTCTCTGGGCGGACATTACCTCACTCAGGTATATGAAGAGCAGGACGGAACCCTGGAAGGAACAACCGCATTCCTTGACGGCCTGAAAGCAGGAACCGAAGATTTAAAGAGCAATGCAAGATGGAATTCCCTGATGGATACTTTTGATGTATTGATGAAATACAACATGAATGCCGGGGATCCTCTGGCAGCAGATTACAACAACAACGCAGTTTCCCTGGCTGAAGGAGATATCGCATTCTGGTTCAACGGAAACTGGGCATGGGCGGAAATGTCAGATTTTGCAGTAGACGGAAGTGAATACGGCATCATGCCGGTTGCACAGCCCGACAGCTCCAACGGAGCAGTGGATAAGCTGGCCGGCGGCGCAAGCAAGTACTGCATGATCGATACCAAATTCAACAGTGAAGCACAGCAGCAGGCAGCCAAAGATTTCCTGAACTGGCTTGTATATGATGAAAAAGGACAGGATTTCCTTGTAAATAAGTGCAGCCTTGTTCCTTCATTTTCCAACATTACCCTTGAAGTAACCAATCCCATGGGGCTTTCCGTACAGAGCTATGCAAACGAAGGCAACTTGATTCCCGGATATCCGGAATACCCCGGAGACCACTGGAAAGAAATGGGTGCCGAAATGCAGAAATATCTGGGAGGCCAGGAAACAAGAGACCAGCTGGCTGACAATATTGCGGCATACTGGCAGGCACAGTAATACATTCTTATATTAGTTGAAATATGGCTGAAAACAAGGGGCCGGATCTGAAAGGGTCCGGCTCTTTGAGCGAGAAAGCGTGAAAACAGACAATGGTTTTCAACCGTGGATTCAGGCCTGCAGAAGCAGGCAGCCTGGTGAGTCAGGCAGCTTACTAAGGTAAGCAGGAGGTAGAAATGCAGAATCAAAATAAGTTTCATTACAAAGCAATGATGTTCTTAAGCTTTGCAGGTCCTGCTGTTATTTTGTTTTCAGCAGTTGTCATTGTCCCATTTATTTTCGGACTTTATCTTACGTTTACGGGCTGGGATGGTATTTCCAGCAGCATTCCCTTCGTAGGGTTTGAAAATTATCTGTCACTGTTCAAGGATACAAGCTTCTGGATTTCCCTGGGAAGAACGATCCTGTACGCGGTCATCGCTGTTATCCTGGCCAATGTGGTGGCGTTCGCGCTGGCCTATCTGGTAACGAGCAAGATTAAAGGAAGCAATTTCTTCCGGGCGGCGTTTTTTACGCCCAATCTGATTGGCGGTATCGTTCTTGGTTATATCTGGCAGTTCGTTTTCAAACAGGCAATCCTTGTTATCGGGAAAGCCACAGGAATCAGCCTGTTTTCCACTTCCTGGCTGTCCGATCCTTTCAAAGCTTTCTGGGCATTGATCATCGTTACGGTATGGCAGCTTTCCGGCTATCTGATGCTGATTTATATCGCAGGCCTGATGGGCGTTTCCGATGATTTAAAGGAAGCCGCCAAGATTGACGGCTGTGACGAGAAAAAAACCACACGCTATATCACCCTTCCCATGATGGCGGGAACCTTCACAATCTGCTTTTTCCTGGCTATCACAAGGGCATTTGTAACCTATGATGTGAACATATCCCTGACAGAAGGAGGCCCCTTCGGTTCCACGACCCTGGCAGCCATGTACGTATATAATATGGCGTTCTCATCCAAGAAATATGGCCTCGGCCAGGCGGAGGCGCTGATACTGTTCCTGGTAATCGCCGTAATTGCCGTTACCCAGGCGTTCATAGGAAAGAGTAAGGAGGTAGAAGCATAATGGATCTGAATACAAAAGGATTTATTAAGAAAAAAGTCTCTTTTGCGTTAAAAATGATAGTGCTTGTCATCTGCTTTATCATTTATATGTTCCCTTTTGTTATGGTTGTAATCAACTCCTTCAAGACAAAAAGAGATATTATTAAGGAACCTCTTTCCCTGATCGGAACAAACGGCGCGTCTGTGGCCAATTATGTGGAAGCCTTTACCAAGATGAATTTCCCCAGGACGTTTATGAACTCCCTTTGTGTTACAGGTATCAGCGTTCTGCTTATCATCGTCGTTTCCTCTATGTGCGCTTATATTTTCGTGCGTACGGATTATAAGCTGAATAAGATATTCTTTTCCCTGATGATAGCTTCCATGGTTATTCCTTTCCAGGTAATCATGATTCCGCTGGTATCTATCTATGGCGGACAGCTTCATCTGCTCAACCACAGAATGACGCTGATACTGATGCATGTTGGTTTTTCAACGGCCATGTCGGTATTCATGTATCACGGCTTTATCAAGAGCAGCATACCGCTGTCCCTGGAGGAAGCGGCGAGGCTGGATGGGTGCTCCAGACATCAGACCTTTTTCCGGATTGTGCTCCCTTTGCTTAAGCCGACAACGGCGACGCTGGTTATCCTGTATGCCATGGGGCTTTGGAACGATTTCCTTCTCCCTTCCCTGGTTCTTACCAAAAAAGAACTGTATACGCTTCCCATCGCAACACAGATGTTCTACGGAACCTATTCATCAGATCTGGGACTGATTATGGCATCCCTGATCATGGTGGTGATACCGGTTATTATCCTTTACCTGTTCCTGCAGAAATATATTATTGCAGGTGTGGTTGCCGGTGCAGTGAAGTCCTGATTATGTCATAAATTTAAAAAAATAAGGAATTGCAGATTGCCATTACCATGACAGCAGGGTATCATGAGGGGAAGAAAACAAAAAAGGATTGACAAATCCCTTTTCAGATTCACCGGGAGGTAGAGAGAATGGTAACGATTAAAGATGTTGCGGCAGATGCCGGCGTATCGGTAGGAACAGTATCCAAGGTACTGAACAATATGTATGTGAAGGCTGATAACAGACGCAGGGTGGAGGAATCTATCCACAAGCTGGGATATCAGGTGAATACGTATGCCAGAGGGCTGAAAGCGCAGCAGACCTTTACGGTAGCGATTATTGTACCGGATTTAATCAATCCTTTCTTTGCCCTTTTGGTAAATTATGTGGAGCAGGTGCTGGCGGCTGTGGGCTATAAGCTGCTGGTCTGCAATTCCCACTGTAATGCGGACAGAGAACTGGCTTATATCAATATGGCCAAACAGAATAAGGTGGATGGCTTGATCGCCGTAACCTACAGTAATACGGATGAATATCTGGAAGCAGATATGCCCTTTGTGTCCATAGACAGGCATTTTAAGCATCAGATATGCTGCGTATCCAGTGATAATGAAATGGGAGGCCGCCTTGCGGCTGAAAAATTTATCAGCACAGGATGCAGAAATGTAATTTATATCCGTAATGGATCCAATTTGGAGGGCGAGACCCTCAAGAGAGGAAAAGCTTTTGTAGATACCTGTATGCAGGGCGGGGTTGAGGCTACCCGTATGGATTTCGGAGAGGAAACAACCCTGTCCAAACAGCAGATGAATAAAATTATCAGTTTCCTGGAGCAGTGTGTGAAAAACGGTTCTATGATGTATGACGGCATTTTTACCAGTTCCGACGTACATGCCATTGTGGTTTTAAAACAGCTGACGGAAATGGGAATCCGGGTGCCCGAGGATGTGCAGATCATCGGCTATGACGGGATGCGCATCCTGAATGTGGGGGATTATCCGGTATCGAGCATCGCCCAGCCTGTGAAGGAAATGGCGGTGACCTGTGTGGATACGCTGATAAAGCTCATAGAAAAAAAGCCTGTGGAAAGGCGTATTATCCTGCCGGTAACCTTTGTGGAGGGCGGGACGACAAGATAAGCCGGATGCAGACACAATGCGGGGGACCGCGCCCGTGACGCGGCGGTTGTGGAATGCAGAGATGCCAGCCTTTCCGGAGAGTTGTGGGAGCTTGCTTCCCTTTGGGAATCGTAAAGAAAGATGATAGATTTTATTTTATATAAATGGCAGTGTCTGAATTCAGAAAGGCGGTAGTAAAAATGAAAACGTTAGAAAACAAGTGTATGTTAATTACCTATTCTGACTCCATGGGACATAATCTCATGGATTTGGAAAGGGTACTTTCCACATATTTCAAAGATGCGGTAGGAGGCGTTCATATTCTCCCTTTTTTCCCTTCTTCCGGAGACAGGGGCTTTGCACCCATGGATTATACCCGTGTGGATCCTGCTTTCGGGGGATGGAAAGACGTGGAAAAGCTTGCGGATAAATATTATCTGATGTTCGATTATATGATCAATCACATCTCCGCACAAAGCGAATATTATAAAGATTTCCTGGAGAAAAAGGATGCTTCCCGCTATCGCGATCTGTTCATCCGTTATAAAGATTTCTGGGAGGGCGGAGAACCTACACAGGAGCAGGTAGATGTGATCTATAAGAGAAAACCGAGAGCTCCTTATGTGGACGCTCACTTCGCGGACGGGACCGTGGAAAAGGTATGGTGCACCTTCGATGAGGAGCAGATTGATATTAACTGCAAATCAGAAACTGCAAAAGAATTTATCAGGGATAACCTCACAGGGATGTGCAGGCACGGCGCGGCAATGATCCGCCTGGATGCCTTTGCGTACGCTACCAAAAAAGCCGGCACCAGCTGTTTCTTTATCGAGCCGGATATCTGGGAGCTGCTGGATGAATGTACGGAAATCCTGAAGCCCTATCATGTGGAAATCCTTCCGGAAATCCATGAGCATTATACCATGCAGAAAAAGATTGAGGAAAAAGGCTATTATGTCTATGACTTTGCTCTTCCCATGCTTCTGATTAACGCCCTGTATTACGGACAGACCGGATATCTGAAAAAATGGCTGGAAATCTGTCCCAGAAAGCAGTTTACCACACTGGATACCCATGACGGGATCGGCGTGGTGGACGTTAAGGATCTTCTTCCCGATGAGGAAATCAACAGGACGAAAGAGGATATTTTTAAATACGGCGCAAACGTAAAGAAGATTTATAATACGGCCGCTTATAATAACCTGGATATTTATCAGGTGAATTGTACTTATTATTCCGCGCTGGGAGACGACGACAAGGCATATCTTCTGGCAAGGGCGGTCCAGTTCTTCGCACCGGGCATCCCTCAGGTATATTACGTGGGGCTTATGGCGGGAAAGAACGATCTGAAGCTTCTGGAAGAGACCAAGGTGGGCAGGAATATCAACCGCCATTATTATACGGAAGAAGAGATTGCGGAAGAAGTGAAGCGGCCCGTGGTAGAGAAGCTGATAAAGCTGATGGAATTCAGGAATTCCTTCCCCGCTTTTGATGACAGCTTTGAAATGCAGGACTGTGAGGACGGCAGACTTGTCATTGCGAGAAAGAGCAATGGATATACGGCGCAGCTGGATGCGGATTTTAGGACAAAGGAATTCGTGGTTTATACGACAACGCCGGATGGAGAAAAAAATAAGCTGGTATTTTAGTTTACAGCTTAATAAACAATAATAGAAAACAGATTCATAACGGACTTCAGATGTTTTAAAATGGCTCCGGATATACGACTGAAATACAGAGTATATCCGGGGCTTTTTTTGTCGTACCGATTTCTTTTGGCACAGGTAATATTCAGCACACTGTAAATTCGCAGTTTTATAGAATTATCCCGTATCTCCTTTTCACTTCATCTAATAAAGACTATTAAAAGATAAAAAACAACAACAAATATTGACAAAAACAACAATAAAGAATAACATTAGAAATATAAACGATAACAGGAGGGTTATATGGAGGAGAAAATAAGAGTGGGGCTGATTGGAGCCGGAAGGGCCGGTATGATTCATGCCAGAAATATGGCCTGCAGAGTGCAGGGGGCACAGGTTGTATGTGTTTCAGATGCGGAGGAAAGCAATGCACGCAGTGCGGCACAGGAATTCGGCTGTGAGTATGCTGCTGATTACCGTACGCTTCTGGAACGTTCTGATATTGATGCCGTAATTATTGCGGTGCCTACGAAGTACCATCGCCGGATTGTGGTTGAAGCGGCCGGGTATAAAAAACATATTTTCTGTGAGAAGCCTATGGCTATGAATGTACGGGAATGTGAGGATATGATACGGGCAGCGGAACAAAACCATGTAATACTGCAGATTGGATTTATGAGAAGATTCGACGAGAGCTTCAGACGGGCAAAAGAGATAGTGGAAGCCGGAAGTATCGGTGAAGTTGTTATGGTAAAATCGCTCACGCATGGTCCGAGCACACCTCATGAATGGATGTATGATATCGCAAAGAGCAATGGACCGCTGGCGGAAGTCAACAGTCATGATATTGATACTCTCCGGTGGCTTACAGGTGCTGAAGTGCTGAGTGTCTATGCACTTGCAGGAAATTATCGCTGTGGGAAGGTAAGGGAGGATTACCCGGATTTCTATGACAGTGTGCTGATGAGCGTACGAATGGATAATGGCATGATAGGCTGCATAGACGGTGCCCAGGGAGTGGAATATGGGTATGATGCCAGAGTTGATATTATGGGGACGAAAGGCCTCATTACAATAGGGGATTTAAAGGGGAAATCCACAATTACATATACAAAGTCAGGCGGCTTTCAGGGAGATGTGGTAAAGAGCTGGATGGATCTTTTTTCAGAAGCGTATATCAGAGAGGATCAGAGCTTTATTCAGAGTATTCTGGAAAATAGAGCGCCGGATGTAAGCGGCTGGGATGGAATGATGGCGGTAGATGTGGTTCGGGCCGGAAATGAATCAATCCGTACGGGAAATATTGTCTGGCTGAACAGTAAACAGGGAAAGGGGTAAGGAAATGAAGGCGAGACTGGTACCATTGCAGTTTGAAGAAATGAACGAACGGGAACAGGATGAATTCAGGGAACAGATGAAGCTGCTCACAGAGATGTATGCTGATGTTGCACAGTTTGAAGAGCCCGTTAAAGTAGGGGAAGAAATGCCGGAAGGGGCGGATGCGGCTGTGTTCCCTCTGCTGATTTTCGCAGCATACAGACATGATGAGCAATTGATATCCTGCAGCCTGCCCATGATCATTCTTACCAGTGAATATGGAACGATTGAAATGTGGGATTGGGAGATCGCTACCTATCTGCGTCAGCTTGGATGCAGGGTATTTACCCCTTACAGCGTGGATATGGCAAAAACAATAATGCGGGCTTTTGCTGTAAAAAGAAAGCTTGCAGACGGTGCCAAATTTTTGATGTTCCAGGATACACCCGGAGAAGGAAAACAAGCTAATATTTTTAAAAAGTTTTATTGGTGGGAGAAGCAAAGCACCGATAAAATGGAAGAAACTTTTGGATGCAGGGTGGTATACAAAAGTTGGAAGGAACTCAATGAAAGAGCATCGGAAATCAGTTATGAAAAGGCGGCCGAAATAAGCGCGGATTGGGAAATCTGCCGGGAAGGGGTATCGGACGACAGTTTCTACCGTGCGGTCAGGATATATCTGGCAGTAAAAGATGTAATGGAAGAAGTGGGTGATGTGGAAGGAGTGGGGGCCAACTGCCTGAATGAGTCTTTCTGCAGTGACACAACTCCCTGCCTGGCATGGAATATGTTGTTTGAAAGAGATCATATTATCTGGGCCTGTGAAGGAGATACTCTTACGATGCTGTCTACATACATCATTTACGGAAGTCTGGAACAACCGGTAATGATGACAAATCTGTATCCCTTTTTGATGGGAATGGCGGCCCTTGCCCATGAGAAAATAGATCACTTTCCGGATATGGAGGAACCGGACAAATATGCACTTGGAGTGCATTGCGGTTATTTTGGTTTTGCTCCGAGAGCATTCTGCAGCCAGTGGACCCTCCGACCTAAAGTATTGGAAATCGTGGATGAACATGCATGTATGATAGACTGCAGGATGAAAGAAGGACCTGTGACATTGGCAAAAATTTATCCTGGTTTCAGAAAAATTTCATTGATACAGGCTCAGCTGGAAACCTATGTACAGTATCCCGGATCGGACTGCAGAAACGGCGCTTTGATCCGCTGGCAGGATGGATACAGGGTAATGGAAGAATTGTGCTCTCATCATTCCCTTATTGTTGCCGGAAATGTAATTCCCCTGCTCCGGCAGGTGGCCGCTGTATTTGACTGGGAAGTCGTACAGATGTAATGCTGACGCATGGGGAGGAATGCCGGGTGGACAGATATTTGATAAGTATTGATATAGGAACGCAGGGAACCAAAGCGGCTCTGCTGGACGAGCAGCTTCAGGTGATCGGCACTTCCTTTGAAGCTTCCCGTTTGTTAGGAGAAAAGGCCGGGGAAATATGGCAGGAACCTGATGAAATTTATGGTTCCTGTGTGCGTACTGTCAGGAATTTGATGGATAAAACCGGGGCGTCCCCATCCTGCGTGGAAGCGATAGGAGTTGACAGTCAGATGGCCGGGATTATGGGGATAGATAAAGAGGGAGAAGCATCCACCTGTTATGATTCCTGGCTGGATACACGCTGCAGCAGCTACATAAAGCTTTTGGAAAGTGAGGCCGGTGATGAGATTCTCACATGCAGCGGAGGACCGGTTACCGGCAGCCATGCTGCCAAAATACTTTGGTGGAAGCATCAGCGTCCGCAGCAGTATGAGAAGACGGCGGCATTTGTGCTTCCGCATGGCTATGTGACAGGAAAGATGGTCGGAAATAAGGCGGATAAGGCGGTATTTGATCATACCTGCCTGCATTTCAATAATTTCAGCGACAATGAGAAAAAGCAGTGGAATGAAGGACTGATGACGCATTTCGGGATAGAAAGCGAAAAATTGCCCAGGATAGTATCTCCCTTTGAGATAATTGGTACTACAACAGAGCGTTTCGCTAAAGAAGCCGGCCTGATTTCAGGTATTCCGGTAACTGCCGGTCTGGGGGATTCGGCGGCAAGTACTTTTGGATCAGGTATGTTTGAAACGGGAATGCTTTTGGACTGTGCGGGAACGGCATCCATTTTATGCAGCGTGGTGGACGCATATGTACCCGATCGGAAAAACAAAACTCTGGTTATGATGAGAAGTCCCATGGAAGGCTTATGGCTGCCGTTATCTTATATTGCGGGAGGCGGGCTGTGTATCCGGTGGCTGAGAGATCAGCTCACAGGGGAACCGGCAATGAGCTATGAGGAACTGGAAGAGATGGCGCGGAGAATACCGGCCGGCTGTAATGGCCTTTTGTTTAATCCTCACTTTTCAGGAAGAGTGCTTCCTCCTGAACCGGGAATGAAAGGGGCCTTCCTGGGGTTGGATTTTAATCATACAAAAGCGGATATGTACAGAGCCGTATTGGAAAGCATTGCCTGTGAATATGCCATTTATCTGGAGATTTTAAGGGATTTGTTTCATAAGGAAAATTTTGAGAAGCTGAATGTGGTGGGGGGAGGTTCCAAATCAAGGCTGCTTAATCAAATTAAGGCGGATGTGCTGGAAATCCAGGTACAGACCTGTGAAACGGGAGAAACAGCTCTGATAGGAAGCGCGGCAGTGGCCGGAGCAGCGGTGGGATTGCTGAAGGATTATAAAGGGAAGATAAAGTCTGCAATTGCAGGGAAAGACTGCTATATACCCGAACCACATAACAGGGAGATCTATCGTAAGAAAATAATACGGCACCGGCAGATGCTTAAAATGCTGTCCGGATGGAAAGAGGAGATGGAAATATGCGGGCTTTAAGACTGTTTGGGGCAGGAGATATCAGGTTGGTGGAGATACCTGAGCCAAAAATAACAGAGGAAGAAATTCTGCTTAAAACGGATGCTGCCGCTGTTTGCGGAACGGATATCAGAATGTGGAAAAATGGACACAAAGGAGTGGATGCAGAACATCCTCTTACGCTTGGACATGAATTTTCGGGAACTATAGTCGAAACAGGAACAAAAGTCCCTTTCTACAAAAAAGGCATGAAGGTGGCCATGCAGCCTAATATCGGCTGCGGAATCTGTGACAGGTGTGTGTCGGGAGCCTTTCATCTTTGCGAGAGTTATAAGGCCTTCGGAATCAATATGGACGGTGCATTTGCAGAATATGTCAGGATACCTGCCGAAGCAGTGGTACGGGGGAATCTGATGGTGCTGCCGGAAGGAGTTACGCCGCAGGAGGCAGCTGTGGTAGAACCTCTTTCCTGTGCTTATAATGGCTTTACCAAATGTCATGTAAAGCCCGGAGAAAGGGCTATGGTGGTGGGTGCGGGAGCGATCGGCATGTGCCATGCCATGCTGCTGCATATGGCAGGAGCCCGTGTTCTTGTGAATGATATCCAGGAGGAAAGGCTGGCATATTGTAAGAGTATTTTCCCGTTTATTGATACCTATACCGGCGGAGAGCTTCCGGAATATGTCAGAGACTGGACGGGCGGAAGAGGTCTGGATGTGGCGGTCGTTGCCTGTCCGGCTCCTCAGGCGCAGGCAATGATGCCGGAATTGATGAATATTGGAGGACGGATTAACTTTTTTGGGGGGCTTCCGGCGGAAAAGGAGCCTGTGCCTATTGATACAAATCAGGTACATTATAAGGAATTATACCTAACGGGATCCACGCGGTCCAGTATTGCACAATTCAGAAAAACCATGGAATTTGTGGCGGAAAATCTTCTGAACGTAAAATTACTGATAACGGATTGTTATTCTCTGGAGGAAGCAATGACGGCATTTGATAAGGCTGCCAGGGCACAGGGGATTAAACATGTTTTTCGATTTTAAGAAAATCGGGAATTAAGATATGATTGCGGAGCCGGTACCTCTGCAGTTAAAAATAACAGGGTATCCCCAAAGCTGAAAACGGCTTGGGGAATACCCTGTTATTTTATAAGAAATCAGAGGAATCCGTACAGGTTAACGCAGTGGGAAATCACCAGTTCAGAGGATTTTTCTGATAATCAAGATACATTACTTCCGGAGGGATCTGAGCGGGGTGCAGAGTTATGTCCATAATCGCATCAGCCGCTTCTTCAGGGGACAGTGAGGTGGGGCTTAACAGCGCTCCTTCCCCGCCCATATCTGTTTTCATCCATCCGGGGTGGTAACAGAAAACCCGTACCCCCTTTTCTGCAAATTGGTTGGAGAAGATTTTGGATGCCATGTTGAAAGCGGACTTGGACATACTGTAGCCATATTCAGCGATGCGTACGCAGTCTCCCACACTGCCGGATTCGGAGGTGACATTCATCACGACTGTACCGGATTTAAGCAGGGAAACTGCATTTTTAAGAACGCGCAGCGGGCCTAATGCATTCACATTATAAAGAAGCATACAGCGGTCGATGTCTGTCTGTACCAAAGGGACACGGTCGGAGGGAAAGAAAATCCCGGCTATGTTATAAATGATGTCAAGGGATGTTCCCCGGTCTGCCAGTTCCTGCATGGCAGCAGTTACTTCATCTGTTTTTCCGAGGTCACACTGTTTGACGGTAAGTGAAGTCGGGAAAGAATGCTGCAGAGCGGTAAGCTCCTCTGTAATAGTATGTTCCAGGACATATAGCTGATCACCGATTTCCAGATGTTTTTTTGTAACATGCAGGCCCAGTCCTTTACCGGATCCGGTAACTAATACAAAACGCTTCATCAGGAAAGTACCTCCTGTTCTTTTTCAAGCAGCTCAAGAACTACATTCATAGAATCAGATGCATCAAGATAGGCATAACGGCCTCCCGGAAAATCACCGCGCTGGATAGAAGGAATGCCGAGCTCTTCGCAGTCGTCAATGCATTTATCCATATTTTTTACAGCGAAGGAAATGTGATGGATACCAGGGCCATTTTTTTCCAGGCACTCTTTCCAATATGAGGGGACGTCTCCGACAGGCTGTATCAATTCCAGCTCGATGTTTTCAAAATTAAAACATACCTGATAAATACGGCCCTCGAGCGGTTCCCCGCGATAAACAGCGTGTGTCTGTGCATAACCATCAGACTGACTGATCTGCTGACTGGGAAGGCCCAGAAATTTTTCCCAGGCGGTTTTTGCCGTCTGGATATCTTCGGTAAGTATACCGATCTGGGTGATTATTCGTTTGCGAAATGTTTTTTGCATAAAGACTAACCCCTTTCTCTTCGTGAAAAGTACAAAATAAAATGATAAACTGCTGTTTCATATAGAGTATAACCCAACTAAAAACAATAATCAATAATAAAAGATAATAAACAATAAATATAAATAAGAAAAAATACACAAAAAAGCAATGGCGAATTTGGATAAAACATAGGAAATGTTGAAATATATAAAAAATAAATTGAAAAAAGGAAAATATATGATACAATAAAAAGCAAGAAACGATAACAAAAGATAAAATACGAAAACAAAAGCGTTTCTAAAAAAGAAGGAGGTATTTTTATGAAAAGGCAGTTAAAAAAAGTGACATCAGTCTGTCTGGGGGCTATACTGGCAGCATCTCTTACGGCCTGCGGCGGAAATTCCGCGCAGCAGGAACCTGCAGTGAGTGCGCCGGTACAGAATGAACAGACAGCTGAAGAACAGAAAGCAACAGAGAGTATGGAAAGCCAGGCATCGGCGGATGAGCAGGAAAGCCTCTGGGATTTATCTGGTGAGATAACAATTACGGCATGGAATTCTTCCTATACGGCAATCGTTGAAGGTGCGGATCGTTTTATGGAAATGCATCCGGAGGCGAAAATTACTGTGGAACAGGTGGCAGATAATACCAAGCTGTTTACACAGCTTACAACAGGAACCGGGGTTCCGGATATCATGCAGTTCCAGAACAGAGATGACCTGACTGCTTTTGACAAATATGCCGGTTCTTTCCTGGATATTTCGGATCTTATGGCCAAATATGAAAAGGATCTGGTGCCCGCGGTAATTCCTCTTTTGAAGGATGGGGATACATGGCTGGCTGCACCCTGGGATGTGGCTCCTGCCATGTTGTTTTACAGGACAGATATCTTTGAAGAATGCGGTGTGAATCCGGAAGATATCAAGACCTGGGATGATTATATTGAGGCAGGTAAGGTAATCAACGAGAAAACAAACGGAAAAACTAAGATCATGGGATTTGATTATAATGGAACAAGCAGTTTTGATATGCCCTTGATCATTTTTTACGAACAGGGCGGCTCTTTCTTTGATGAAAGCGGGAACGTACAGTTTAACAGCGATGCAGTTACCACCGCTTTTGGTATCTTCCAGAAAATGATAGATGAAGATATCGCCATGAATCTGCCCAACGAATGGACAGACAGAATTACCGCTCTCGCAAATGACAGTCTCTGTACGGTTCCTTATGGTGTATGGTTTGCAGGAACACTGAAAGAGAATCTGGCGGATCAGGCAGGAAAATGGTCCTGCATACCACTGCCTGCAGTGGAAGAAGGCGGAAATAATCAGGTGAATTCAGGAGGTTCTACTGTGATGGTTTCCTCCTCTACGAAATATCCGGAGCTTTGTAAAGGATTTATCGAATGGTTCTTCTTATCTACGGAAGGCAGCAGAATAAATATGGAAGTATCCACATTGTTTGATGCTTATATGCCGGCTTATACGGATGAGTCCTATACAAAAACAGATGAGTATTTCGGAATGTCTCCGGCTGCACTGGCGGCACAGTTATGCGAAGAGATACCGGATCTTCCTTTCCCGGCATACTTTACAGACATCGGACAGATTTTCCAGTCTGATGCTGTAGGCCCGGTATTTGTTGATGGCAAAGATATGGATTCTGTGCTGACAGAAGCAACAGATAAAGCACAAAAACAGCTTGAATTCCTGAGAAACGAATAAGGCGGTTGAATGACTGCAGGTGGCGGTACGCAGGTACCGTCACCTGCCGGTATAGGGAAGGTGGATATATATGAGTTATAAACTGAAAATGAAATTGGCTCCCTGGTGCTTCATTACCCCGTTCCTGATTGTTTTTGTCCTATTTGCAGTATATCCGGTTTTGTATTCTATAGTGCTGAGTTTTGGAACCTATAAAGGAGGAACGGTAAATTTTTCGGGGATTAAAAATTATATGTTCCTTCTGTCGGATAAATCTTTTTTTCAGTCAATATTAAATACATTTAAAATAGGCATCATTCAGGTCCCCATTATGATTTTCCTTGCCATGGTACTGGCCTGCTTTCTGAATTCCAAGATGGTGAAGGGAAAGGGATTTTTCAGAATGGCAATCTTTATTCCGGTTCTGATTGATGCGGTAAGTTACTCTGTTATTTTTTCCCTGTTATTTAACGACCAGGGATTTGTGAACAGCATAATTGGAAAATTAGGATTTACCCCAACATCCTGGTACATAAATCCATGGCTGGCTACTATGATGATTGTAATTGCACAGACCTGGAAATGGACCGGGTATAATACTATCATTGTGTTGTCGGGGCTTCAGAATATTCCGGGTGAATTATATGAAGCGGCAGCAATCGATGGAGCAAGCCGTATTCAGCAGTTTTTTTCCATTACAATCCCTTTGCTGAAAAATATGATCATTCTGGTGATGGTTACAAGTGTGAACGGGGCGGTGCAAATGTTTACCGAACCAAACATTATTACTCATGGAGGACCTACCGGAAGTACGACGACGGTAATGCTGTACCTGTATAATATGGGATTTAAGAATTTTAATTTTGGAATTGCGTGTGCGGGTTCCTATGTAGTGGTTTTTATAGTTGTTATACTGACAATGATACAGATGCGTGCAGGAAAGGAGAAATAAGAGATGAAGAAGATAAAGATACCGGTCATTCTTTCTTATATGGTACTGATTCTCTGCGTGATCGTCGCGTTGTTTCCCTATCTGTGGACATTTCTTGCCGCTACGCATACCAATTCACAGGTTTTTAATTTTGCCTATTCCTTCAGGCTGGGCACCAATATTGTACAGAACTATAAAGATCTGCTGGAGGTGCTTCCCATTTGGAATAACCTGTTCAGCTCTATATTTATTGCCGCTATATTTACCATTCTGGTGTTAATCATTGATGCAATGGCGGGATATGGGTTTGCCCAATATCAATTTAAGGGAAGAGATACTCTGTTTATGGTTTGCCTGGCGGCAATGATGATACCGGTTCAGGTACTTATGGTTCCGTTGTATATCCAGTTTTCGGGAATGAACATGATCGATTCCTATTGGTCTGTTATTTTGTCCGGATTGCCCGGGGCGTTCGGTGTATTCCTGATGAGGCAGTCCATGCTGTCCTATCCGAGGGAATTGATTGAAGCGGCCAGAATAGACGGAGCGGGTGAAAGCAGGATTTTTTTTACCATCGTGCTGCCGAACATGAAGCCGGCGCTGACTTCTCTGGGAATCCTGTCTTTTGTTAATCAATGGGGAAATTATTATGTACCCCTTGTACTCCTTAATTCAACGAAAAAATATACAGTGCCGGTAGCGATGGCTCTTCTGGCGCAGCCTAATTTTGATGTGAATTATGGGGCATTGATGCTGGGAGCATGTATGGCGGTTCTGCCTATTATGATTTTCTTTTTAATATTTCAAAAGAATTTTATTGATGGTATGATGGTAGGTGCAGTAAAAGGCTGATTTCATTATAGGGAAAGGGGTGTAGAGATTATGATATTTAAAAAAGATTTTGCCTGGGGAGCGGCAACCGCGTCTTATCAGAATGAAGGCGGTATGAATGCTGATGGAAAAGGATTATCGATTTGGGATGTATTCACCCATGAAAAGGGGCGGGTAGCGGACGGAACCAACGGGGATGTAGCCTGTGATCAATATCATCGGATAGAAGAGGATATTGATATTATGAAAGAGCTTTCGATGAATGCATACCGGTTTTCCCTGTCCTGGCCAAGAATTATGCCTGAAGGAAACGGACAAGTAAATGAAAAGGGTCTGGATTTTTATGACAGGATGGTAGACAGCCTTTTGGAACGGGGGATTACTCCTTATATCACTTTGTTTCACTGGGATTTACCTTATGAGCTTTATCTTAAAGGAGGATGGCTGAATCCCGATATGCCGGAATGGTTTGCAGAATATACCTCGGCAGTGATGAACCGGCTTTCCGACAGGGTGGATCATTGGATTACACAGAATGAACCTCAGTGCTATATAGGCAGCGGAATGGCATCGGGCATTCATGCACCGGGACTGAAAATGAACAAAAAGGATTGTCTGCAGGCAGCGCATAATTCTCTTCTTGCCCATGGCCGCAGTGTACAGGCAATCAGAGCGGAGGCCAGGAAAACCCCGGTTATCGGCTATGCGCCAGCCGCCTGGTGGCTATGGTCTCCCGTCAGTGATGATCCGGCGGATATTGAAGCATGCAGAAAACAGACCTTCTGTGCAGATGAGGACCAGGTGGGAGGCAGCGCATGGTGGATGGATCCGGTTTTTCTGGGAAAGTATCCGGAAAGTGCTGTAAAGATAGTGGAAGAATATATGCCCCGGATTGGGCAGGGAGATATGAAGCTGATATCTCAGCCGGTTGATTTCCTGGGGATTAATGTATATCAGACTTATCTGGGAAAGGCAGCGGAAGATGGCTGCTGTATTACGGTGGACCATAAACCCGGATATGATAAAACGGCATATCCCTGGCCGATAACCCCGCAGGCTCTTTATTGGGGACCTAAATTTTTCTCTGAACGTTATCACACGCAGATTATTGTTACGGAAAATGGTTTATCTAATACGGACTGGATTCATTTGGACGGGAAGGTACATGATCCCCAGAGAATTGATTTTACACATAAATATCTGAAGCAGCTTAAAAGGGCGGCGGAGGAAGGAATTGATATCGGGGGTTATTTTCATTGGACTCTGACGGATAATTTTGAGTGGGCTACAGGATATGGAAATCGATTTGGTCTTGTGTATGTGGATTTTGAGACGAACAGGCGGATTATTAAGGACTCGGGATACTGGTATAAGAGTGTGATTGAGTCTAACGGAGAAATTATTTAAGGAAATAAAAAGAGGCAGGGATTTTATAGGAAATAAATGGAAAACGGTATCCTGATTGATAAAAAATATGCTATAATCTGTTATTGCAAGGAATGTGAAATGAAGCAGATATTAATATGCCGATGGCAGGCGCAGGAACTTGAATGGGTAGAACTGGAAAAGCGCAGCAGCTCGAATGTGAAGCGGGATGCTTTCGGAAGAAAATGACGGATTTCGCTGAAAATTAAGAACTGGGAGGATAACGCATGGGCGGCAGCACAGAACAGGGAATGTTTGCTGAAGAAAGAAAAAGCAGGATTATAGAATTTATCAATAAAAATGAAAAGGCTACAGTGACACAGCTATGTGATAAATTTGATGTGTCGAGAGCCACAATACGCAATGATCTGAATGAACTGGATGAAAAGGGGCTTATTAAGCGCACCCATGGAGGGGCGATATCCACTCAGTCTGTTAATTATGAAATGAATTTTGTGGACAGGGAAATTTTGTTTCAGGGTGAGAAAGAGGCGGTGGCAAGACAAGCTCTGCAGTATATCAGAGAAGGCGATTGTATTGGATTGGATGCAGGAACCACCACTTATGAACTGGCAAAACTACTTACGGAGTTTTCAAGGCTTACTATTGTTACTTATGATTTAAATATAGCGGCTTTTTTGGATTCCAATACAGAACATGCCGTGTTTTTGGCTGGAGGAGAAATCAGAAAGCATTTTCATTACCTGACAGGAGAAGCAGCTCTGAGAACTTTACAGGATCTGTATCTGGATGTTCTCTTTTTGGCAGGAAACGGCGTAGATGCTGTAAAGGGGCTGACAACTCCGAATCTGGATACCGCCAGGATTAAAAAATGTCTGATTGCTAATTCCAGGCATAAGGTGCTGTTGGCGGATCATAGTAAGATTAATAACGTATCATTTACTAAATACGCTGATGTATCTGAAATAGATGTCTTTATAACAGATACAGGGGCAGACAAAAAGAGCCTGAAGGCCATAGAAGAAAAGGATGTGGAAGTTGTAACGGTAGAAGCCGGGAACTGAACAGAAGATGGCCGGATGGAGTTATGGAGAGGAAAGAACCGGAATGAACAGTAAGACAATAACCCGGGAACAGCTGTGCGGGATGTTTGACCATACCTGTTTAAAGCCTTTTGCGGATCATCAGATGCTTGAGGAGCTTTGCCGTCAGGCGAAGGATGGCAGGTTTGCTATGGTAGCAATTAATTCCGCACCGGTTTCGTTCTGCAGTAAACTGCTGAAAGGAACGGGAGTTCATGTGGGAGCGGCTATCTCATTTCCGCTGGGCCAGACTACAATAGAAACCAAGGTATTTGAAACCCAAAAAGCCATAGAAGATGGTGCGGATGAGATTGATTATGTGATAAATATAGGCGAATTGAAAAATGGAAATTATTCTTATATCAAAAAGGAAATGGAAAGTATTGTTAAGGTCTGCCGGGATGGAAATGTGTTATGTAAGGTAATTTTTGAAAATTGCTATCTTACCCGGGAAGAAATAAAGAAGACCGCAGAGATAGCAAAAGAAGCAGGCCCTGATTTTATAAAAACCAGCACTGGCTTCGGAACATCGGGTGCAGATGCATCGGATGTACGCCTGATGAAGGAAACGGTTGGTGATCATGTGAAAGTTAAGGCTGCCGGCGGGATCCGTTCCTGGGAGGTATGCAGACAAATGATAGATGCAGGTGCAGAACGGATTGGAACGAGCAGCAGTCTCGAGATTTTAAAGGAGTTTGATATGGAAAGGGCTTCTGCGGATAACTAGTGCACCTGTATATATCCTTTAAGAGGAATGATTCCGAGATGCCGGAAAATATGATATGAAGAACGGAACCGGCCGGAAAGGCCGGTTCTTTTTATCCAAAAGAAAACAGTTGATTTTACGATAAAAAAAGTTATACTGAAAGTAAATAATAAAAGGGAGGTTACAGAATGAAAATACTGGTATTATGCGATGACAAATGGCATCCCGCGGAAGTGGTGGAAAAAGGGATGGCTTTCTTGACGGAGGAAGGCTTTGAGCTGGATTTTGTGAAGGATGCCAAGGACATTCTCACGCCTGAAATGCTCAGACGGTACCCGCTGATAGTGAACGCGAAAGGGAATGTGCTGAACTGCGGAAACGATGCGCCGTGGTTTGATAATGGAGTGACGGAGGTAGGCCCGAAGGAACTCAAAAGCTATGTGGAGCAGGGCGGCGGATTCCTTTCCATTCATTCGGGAAACAGCTTTACCGCGGAGGAATGCAGGGAATACACGGAATTTGTAGGGAACAGCTTTGTGACCCATCCGGCCAGATGTGAAGTGAAGGTGCATGTGGAGAGAGAACACCCGGTTACGGAAGGTGTTTCGGATTTTACCATACGTGACGAGCATTATCAGTTGGATCATCTGGCAGAAGATATCCTGCCTTTACTCACCACCCGGTCGGAAACGGGAGGAAATCAGATGGGCGGATATGTTCGTATGGTGGGAAAGGGAAGGCTTTGTGTTCTTGCACCCGGACATATTTTATCCGTATGGGAAAACCCTGAATTCAGAAAGCTTATAAGAAATGCCATTCGCTGGTGCACGGACGGCCAGGCATGAAGGAGGGGGACAATGTGGAACAGGTATTTATAACCGGGGCGGACAGAGGCGTGGGCTTTGCCCTGTGCGAACAGTTTGCCATGCGTGGCTATCAGGTACTGGCAGGTCAGTATATGCCGGAATGGAAAGCCCTGGAAGGCCTCAGAGAGAAATACCCGGATCAGGTCACCTGCATCGCCCTTGATGTGGGAAACACGGAATCCGTCAAAGACGCTGTGCGCAGGACTGCCGACATATGCGGCAAAATAGATATCCTGGTAAACTGTGCCGGAATCATCAGGGACGATACCCGGGAAGGCTTCCGCTCCACCCTGAACACCAATACAGTGGGAACCCTGCGGGTAACAGAGCTTTTTCTCCCTCTTATGGAAAACGGAAAAAAGCGACTCTGCTTTTTCTCATCAGAAGCCGGAAGCATGTCCATGCTCCACAGGACAGGAGACGGAGACAGCTCCTACTGCACCTCCAAGGCAGCCCTTAACATGTGCGTCCGCCTGCTGTTCAATGAACTGCAGCCCAAAGGATACACCTTCCGCCTCTACCACCCCGGATGGGTCCGTTCCTATATGGCAGGAGACGAAAAGGCAGTCCGCGGACGCTATGAGCCCGAAGAAAGCGCGCAGGCGGCATACCGCCAGTTTACATCCTCCCGAGGCTATGAGGATGCCCTCATCATGACAGATATCAAAGGCGAACTATGGCCTTTTTGAGAAACCCCGGAGGAAAAGAAATGAAAACAGCCTTAATATATAATGCGGATAAACCTGCCGCAGCACAGACCGCGTCCTTCTTATCAGAAAAAGGCTACCACATCATCAGGAAGAACGCGTCAGACATGAGAGAAGACGACTGGAAAGAGTTGGAAAAACAGCCCCTTGACCTTTTAATCCTGACTCCGGATACAGACTACCCGGAAAATGACGGTCCTGCAGGCACCATAAGGGATTACGACAAACTGGCCGCATTTACAGCAGACCGGATTTATCAAATCCATGAATGCATGCAGCGCTCCATCCCCATGCTGGAGAAAGGCAAAGAAAAGAGAATCGTTATTCTCACCAACCCCTGTTCCAGCATCAACTGGTGCCAAGACACAACAAATTACGCCGCCCACATGATCCTGACAGGAATAAACATGCAGGCCAAGCTCCTCTTCAACCGCCTCCGCCCCCAGGGCTTTACCATGCGCTGCTACGCCGTCAGTGAAGAAAATCCTCAAACGGAAGGCATTACACCAGGAGACTATACAATCCTGAACTTCTGCTACGAAGCCGATGAACCCGCCGTCCACTTCGACGAAAACCGCCTGGTAATGCGCGACCGTTTTTTCCGCGAAATACCATGGTAGCAACACTGGTCTCGACTGGGATTTCTATTAGCAACATTTACATATTTTAACCGACGAACCGTAATCTGGTTGGTTATAAACAACACAACCTTCAGAAAAAACAAAGAGCCGGCGACTTGACCGGTCCTCAATTTCCTCCGGGCCCTCTCGCTTTTCCCTGCCGCTCCCCGGTCTTTGCCGGCGGAATCTCTGTGCCCTCAGG